>OJDW01000012.1_pt1 | contig 352159 bp, 321 predicted proteins | sample 1593131 | NCBI WGS metagenome assembly OJDW01 (sample SAMN05416874, study PRJEB24817) | seawater metagenome | isolation source: Sea water | place: Canada:Atlantic | collected 2013-11 | reverse complement strand
AAAGTTTGTTTCATCTCTTTATAGCGATCCTTAAGTTCTTATCGGCAGTTCTATAAATTCAGTACTTTATTATTGTACGGGAATGATGCGTCGCTTCGCGATTGCAGGCACTTATAACCAGTCAGGTTTTAAAAACTGACGATTTTCAAAGGCAGAGTTAAGTTATTGAATATATTGAGATACGAAGGGGGAAAAACTGCCCATAAACAAAATAAAACTACAAGAAGTGTTAGATAAATGACGCAGGACTGATAAGTGATTGATATTTGATGGGGGCAGCACAGGGGCATTCGAAAACCTGCCCCAGTATTAATTTATTTATTTTCAAATAAAACGGCATGAGCCGCCTTAATATCCGGTAAGTTTCCAATTCTCTGACTATTTGGCTCAAGTTGAGGAGTCCCTGTTGAGCGGAGTACATCTCTAAGTTTCTTAGGACTAAGTGAAACACCAAGGTTTTTGGCCATGCCTAAAAGTGAAACCATCGCGCCACCAACAATTGGAGTAGATGAACTTGTTCCAGAAAAGGTTTCTGTGTAGTTTGCATTTTCTCCTCTATGAAGATCTCCATAACCTGAAGTTACAACACCTCTTCCATATCCGTGTGCATCAACACGGCTTCCATAATTTGAAAAATCTGCTTTTCTATGACGGTTAGTTTCTTCAGATAAAGCAGCTCCAACGAGAACACACCCACTATCTCGAACCTTAGTATCAAAAGACCCATTATATTCTTCGTGGTCTAAATCTTCAGAACCATTTCCGGCTGCCGCCACACAATGAATCCCTTTCTCTTGAGTTGCAAACTTTAAGATTTTATAAACGGGAGTCCAATATTCAGTTGGAATATATTCTCCACGAGGCCCTGGTGAATGCATTTCAAGAACAATCAAATCACCTTCACTTAGTTGCTCAACTATCTTTGCAAGGTTTGCAGCTACGCCCTTATGATAAGGATTCTCATCTTGTTCAGTACAACCAGAGTCATCGCTAGTACAACCTCTTTGTCCCCAAGTATTTTGATTATCAACAAGCCTAGACATGAATCCATACTCTGCTTCGTAAGAAATACCAGTGACACCTTTGCCGTCTCTCTTTGCGATCATCTCACCAGCAACGGCCGTTCCATGATCAACCTTCCCTCGAGGAAGCTCACTAACAAAGAAAAATTTTTCAAAGTCTTCATGCTCAGAGTTAACCCCTGTTTCCATATCGATGATACGAATACCAGCTCCTGTTCCACCTGGAATAGTCCAGCCAAAACGGGCATCTACTCCAAGAGGGGCAGCATCTAAGTGGTACTGCTTACTTTCAAAATCAGGAGTTTCAATCTTATCTGTAGTTTCTTCTTTTACAGTCTCTGCTTCGAAGAAACCGGCTTCTTCAACTTTAGGATTAAAGATAGCGTATTCAATATTTTTTTGAGAATACAAATCCTCTAAGACAGAAATAGCATCCTTTTTTGAAAGTTCTTTTCTAAATTTAACTTCTGAAAAACCTTTTAAGTCTTTTGCTGCTCTAGATTTTTGATCACCTACTAAGTTTTCAAAAAGTGGATTGACACTAAAACCTTCAACATTTTTAAAGTCCCAAAATGAAAATAACTTATGGTTTCCAAGCTTACGGTACTTAATAACAATTGAACTTGTATCAACTAAACCTTTTTTAACCATCAACTTACCTTCAGATAAGCTATGACCGGCTAGTGATAATGTTGAATAAAAAGTGATTAAAAGTATGACGACCAGTTTCATTTTCTTCCCCTAATTTCCGAGCCTGCAATAGACCAAATTTAGAGGAAAAAGTCGAGTCAGGAAGAGGATTTTGTAAAAGTTATACCCTTGAAATTACTAGTCTTTTAGGCAACGATCCATGTTTTTTCCGCGGGTATGGCATAGCTCAACTAATGACAGATGAGCCTGGGCCCAGCCAGCGGCGGAGAGGCTTTCTGAGTCTAGAAGACGGCTCTGATCTTGAGAAAGCTCATTGATCGTTACCCTCCCCTTGTTAAATCTTTTTACCGTTGATCTATAAACTCTTCTTGAAAGGGCCAAGTTAACTTCCCTATCTTTTGCGGTTTGAATTGAGATATCAAAATTAATCTGCTTTGTTTTCCATTCACTCGATGCATCTCGCTCAATTCTAACCAGACGGTACCTGGCCTGTTCACTAAGGGCCTTTTGAGTTTCATAATCAGAGACCCCGCGCCAGCCATTAAAAAGAGGAATACTTACGCTTAAAAGAGAAGTTCTTTCATTAATACTAGAAGTATAAAAATCTGTCTCACTCCAAGAATAAGAAAAATCTACTTTAGGAAAGAAGGCCCTAACCGCAGACTTTGCACTGGCCTCTCTAAAAGCGAGATCAAACTGAGCTTGTTGATAGTCAGGCCGCTCTTTTAAAAGAAACTTACCTTTTACTTTAGAGTGATCCTTCTTTTTAAGCGTTTTTTTCCAAGGCCAATCCATCTTCACATCAGAATGACCAAGAAGAGCGACTAAAAGTCCTCTAGCCGTATCAAGTTGGAGAAGAGAGTTGTTAAAGCGTGCCTTAGCGTTATTAACTTCTACTCTAGCCTTATCAACTTCAGTTGAAGGAGTTAAACCTCTTTGAAAGCGAGCTCTAAAAGTTTTTAATGATGATTCTTTTGCTTTTAAGATTTTCTCCAAGATCTGAACTTCTTTTGATCTTAGGATATTAGTAACAAGTACTTCAATTGCCGAGGCTTCAGCTGTTAGCTTTGATTGAGAGAGGCTGCTTCTTCTTGAGTCAAGCTGACGATTTGCCGCTTGATACGAAGCATAGTCTGCCCCAAACTTAAAAAGATTAACGGAGGCCGTAAGATCAAAGCGGTCAAACTCAGAAGTATTAACCCGGTTCTTTTGCTTATTAAAACCAGCAGAAAGATCAGGAAGAAAACTAAGCATCTTAGACCTAGCATTTGACTGGCTCGCCTTTAAGAAGGCTTCTTCTTGAGGGATATTTGTATCCCTTTTGATTATTTCCTTAAGTGCTTGATCAAAGTTCAAGCCCTTGGCCTCTGCACTAAAACTGATAAAGAGTAATAGGATAAACTTCACAGCTGCCCCTCAATCATAACGTCTTCAGTTGCGGGAATGAGAGGATCTTTAGTTTCATCAACATTTTGATTTGGACGAGGAAGTTTAAAGTCCTTCTTTCTTTTCCAATCTAAGTATAAAACCTCAAACATAGGAACAAGAAAGAGAGTTAAAAAAGTTGATAACCAAAGGCCACCAGAGACAGCGATCCCTAGAGGTTGAAGAATCTTTCCCCCTTCTCCAGAGCCAAGAGCAATGGGAAGCATTCCTAGAATGGTTGTTAATGAAGTGATTAAGATTGGTCTTAGTCTCTTCTGACCAGCGAGGATAGCCGCTTCAAGAGGAACCATTCCTTCGCTAACAAGTTTTTTAATAAAGTCCACTAAGAGGATTGAGTTCGCAACGGCGATACCATTTAAGAGAATAATTCCAAGAGCAGAGTTCAAAGATAAGGTGCTACTAAAAGCAAAAAGAGACCCAAGAACTCCCATGATACCAAGAGGAACCGCTAAAAGAACAATTAAGGTATGAGCGAAACTTCCAAATTGTAAAAGTAAAGTAAGGAAGATGAGCAGGATCGACATTCCGATGGCCATTCCTAATTGCTTAAGCGCCCCATTGAGTTCTGATTCAGCATCCTCAAAATAAATTTGAGGTTTAGTAGTCAGGCCAAGTTCTTCAGCCGCATTCTTTTCAAACTCTGCGATAGCTAGCTTTGCTGCTTTAAAAGATTCTTCTTTTTTCGATTCTTCACCTTTTTTCTCTTTTGCCATTAAGATAATTTGATCTCTACCGTTAACTCTATAGATAACAGGCTTTGACTGAACCAGGCTTACATCACCTAGTGCGCTCAAAGGAAGTATTTTATCCCCTACACCAATAGGCAATGCCTTTAAATCTTCCATAGAAGACATGGTTCCTTCAGGAAAACTTAGCCTAATGGGATAAGTCTTTTGATCAATACTTACGTCCCCTAAGTTTCTTCCTTCAGAAGCCACTCTAGCTAGATCAGAGAGATCATAGGGAGAGAAGCGAACACCTTCTTTATAAAGAAGAGGCCATAATTCTCTCTTTGCTAAGACTTGAATATTTTCTACTCGGTCAACACCTGATTCTGTCCACTGACGTGAGAAGATTTCTTTTTCTTGAAGAAGATTGATGGCGCCTTTCGCTAAAAGCTTTCTATCTTCATCTGAGCCACCTCTAACGATGGCCTTCATATGAGGAGGATCAGGAAGCGGAAGTTCTGCTGGGTTCCAAGGACCTACCCAAAAATAAGTTGTAGGTGAGTTTTGAAATTCAGTTTCCATGGCCTTCCAAACGCGGCTCATATCTTCTTTCTTCTTAAGGCGTGCCATGATCGTAGAACGATTGGCCCCTTGAATCTGGACAAATGTATAATTAATATCAGTTCCAAACTTCTCTAAGAGCCTAGCTTCTTCAATCGAAGAGGTCGTCTCCATCTGGCGGATATTTGTATTACCAGAAGTATTAACAGCGAGGATCATCCAATCAGTATCAGGAGTCCCAATGATCTCTTTTTTAAGTTTTGGTAGGACTGTTATGAGAAGAACAGCAAAGGCACCCATAACACTAAGAACAGTTAACCACTTTACGATCTTACTCGTAATGAACTTTCTTAAAAGATTAGCGTAACCATTTTCAAGTTTAACTAAACTTCCATTAATAGGAGACTTAGGAGGCTCTACCCCTTTTTCTCCTTTCATCAAATGAAGTCTAATAGTAGGAACTAAGATAAGGGCCACAAAGGCACTAAATCCATGAGAGAACACAACCGCCTTAGCTAAGTCGCCAAGAATCGCATTAGTAAGATCACTCGTAAAAGCTAGAGGTAGAAAAACAACAAGAGAAGCAATAGTCGAGGCGACAACCGGTCCCATGACTTCTTTTACCGCCCTCACAACAATTTGCATTCTTTGCGAGTAATTAAGAGGCCCCGTTACTTTTTCAAAGTGACGGAAGATATTCTCCATCACAACCACGGATGCGTCCACATTCATCCCGGCAGAGAGAGCAAGCCCTCCAAGAGAGATAAGGTTCAGGTTCATACCTGTAAGCTTCATCATTAAAAATGCCAGGACCATGCTCAGTGGGATTTCAATAGCAGCTGTAATCGTATTTTTAAAAGAGCCTAAAAAGATAAAAAGAACAATAACAGCTAGTCCCGCTGCTAAGAAAACTTCATGAATAACATTCTTTACTGATTCGCGAATAAACTCACTTGGATCTACTAAGTTCCTAAACTCAACATCAGAAGGAAGTTGAGGTTTAACTTCTTCGACGATCTGCAAGATTTCTTCGGCCATCCTCTTAACATTTCCACCAGTTCGTGGGTTAGCAAAGAGAATCAATGACTCTGCCCCATTGGTTTTAAAGATACGGTTATGTCCACTTGAAGGCCCCTGATCGATATGAGCGATATCAGAAAGGTGAACGAGGTTTCCTTTTGGTGTTGGAATTAAAAGATTCTCTAAATCAGAGAGATTATTAAGGTCTCTAGGCATCTGAATTGAAAGCTTTGTTGTGCCTACTAAAACTGAGCCGCCAAAATAACTCGACTGAGCGCTTTTAAGGGCTTCGTCAATATTTCTAGGAAAAAGACCAAGTTGTGCCATGGCCTCAATATCTAATTCAATACGAACTTCTTTTCTATTGGGATTCCAAAGACTAGCGCCTTCAGCGTCAGAGACCTTAGCAAGCTTTGGTACTAATAAAGGCTCTAAGATATCATAAAGCTCATCTAGGCTTCTCTCTTGTGAGAAAAAGCTAATAGCAATAAAGCCTGAACTCTTGGACCAAAAGTTAACTCCTAATGAGTCACGTACTTCCTTAGGCCATGTTCCACTTAGGCCATTAAGAAGTCCTTGAACTTCTCTAAGGGCCTCTTTAGGATCTGCGCCCCATTCAAATTCAATATTATAACCAACACTAGAAGTTCCATACTTTGCTACAAGTTCCTCAACTTCAAGGCTTCCTGTTGAAATGGCCTCAAGAGTTGATTCAATACGGGCACCATAATTTTGTAAGAACTCTTCAGACGAAGAGCTTCCATAAGAAACATTGGCGTAGATCGTAGGCTTTGAACTATTTGGATAAAGAGAAATAGGAAGCTCTGTCCCGGCCCAAATACCAGCAATGGCCAAGGCAAAAAGACAAAGATAGACGCGAAAAGGAGATGAATAAAGACCTTTCATTAAATCTTCGCCTTAGCTTTTGAAGCTTTCTTCACTTTCTTATCTTTTACTTCCTCTTTAACTTCTTCTTTCTTAGGAAGGTTTCCGATAGCTACTTCAGCTCCTTCAGGTAAGAACCCACTGGCCCTTTCAATAACCATCATTCCTTCTTTTAAACCACTTAGGATTTCAACTTGCCCTCTTCTTTTTTGGCCAAGCTTTACTTCAACTTTCTTAACTAAGTATTTTTCATCTTTTAGTTCTGTTTGACGAACATAAGTCTTCTTACCAACGTAATAGATAGCATTTTCAACGAAAACAAATCCTTCATGGACATTTGACTTAAAAACAACCTTCCCAAGAACTCCAGGGATTAATTTTGCTTTAGTGTCGATCAATTCTAATTCAGCAGATGCCGTTCCTGTTGCAGGGTTCACAAAAGGACTTACCCCAAGGACTTTTAATTTAATGACTGAATCATTGGCCTTACTTGTAAAGCTTCCGACTAATCCTTTTTTAATAAACTGAAGATCCTTTGCCCCAACCTCAATCTTAACTTTAACTTTTGAAGGATCTGTTACTTGAAGGATCTTTTGTCCTTTAGAGACAAGACTTCCAACGCTAACGAAAACTTGGCTTACAACTCCACTAACAGGTGCTTTCAAAGTGACTGGTTTGTATTTATAAATGGGATCAGTGTGGCGGATCTTAACTAAGTTCTGATTTCCCTTAACGGCATACCCTAGTGGAGAGCTAATACTTTCAACAATTCCTTGAGACTCACTTAAAACAATTGCGTTTACAACCGCCTCGACTGTTGCAGGATAGGCAAAGCTATCAAAGATCTCTTGCTTAGCAGCTGTCTTTGTAAAAACAGACTTAAGCTTCTTAGGCTCGTCTTTTGAAAAAGCGCTAAGGCTAAATAGAACAGATAGGCTGAGATAGATAAAGATCTTCATAATGTCTCCAAAGGTTTAGGAGAATGTTCTACCAAGGGCGTTTTGAAAAAGCCCTTGGTATGAAGAATTTTTATGGTTTATTAAGAAGTAATTATAGTGAGTTATCTAAGGCTTCTGGATCATCTGCTTCGATACGGCGACCTTTCTTATCAATAGGAAAACCGTATTTATCAGTCTTCTGCCCATTCATATTTACTCTATTCCCATTACTATCTAAACGCCAAAGGTAGAACCCATCAGGTCTCTCACCATTGTCATCAGTATCAATCATTTGCTCAATAAGAGAACCTAGCTTTGGTGACCCCATCCACTCTGTCTTCATAAGCTTATCGCGGCAAAACTTACAACGACGGTAGTAGACACCATTTTTAAGCTTATCGTATTTCTTAAGAGCACTATAAGATGAATCTTTTCTTGGATAAGGATGATCCGCTTGATCGCTTTCAATTCTATAACGAGTATTAACACTAATTCTCTGAGGCGTACCAAAGCGAACGATATCGTACATCATATAAAGATCAACACCTCTAAGTCTTAGACAACCATGAGAAACAAAGCCTCTCACTAGCCTCCCATTATTTTGATCAATATGAAAACCTATGGCCGTATGCCCTTTACTTGGATCTTCTTTTGTTGTGATACGAATAAAAGGTTTTCCAAGAAAATACTTAGGCTTAGATCTGGCATAAATGGCTCTTTTCTTATCAAGGAAAGAGTTTTTATAGATAGGAGTTAAAAGCCTTACATCGTTGTATTCAGTTTTATTATCAACACTTCCTACTCCAGTAGGAAAGATAAAACGAAGGTCTGAATTCTTATCAGTCATAAGGACACGGCGATCGACCATGGCCACATTAACTTCAAATTCAGTATCTTTAAGATCGATACTTGCGTTCAAAGTTGAAGTTGGGTTTAAAGTCCCGCTAGCACTATCATAAGTTATAGTCACTCTTTGAAAGCTAACATCTCTAAAACGAAGTGCTTTTTCTTCTAGTTCTAATTCAGATAAATGAATCTCTCTATCCCAACCAATGTCTGTAAAAAGCTTAAAGTATTCTTTATGAGCGATCATCGCATCAATCTCTAAAGTGATGATTGATCCATTGATTTGTGGGTAATCTCTAAAGAACATGCCATGAAGCTCTACGTAAGGAACTGAGAAGAACCTCTCCGGGTTAGCTTCCATAAGTTCAATCATTTCTTGTAGCTTTGGGATATGTGTCTTGGCGTACTTCTTAAAGTCATTCAAGCGAACACCAACAACTTGGTTCTGATCCTCAGACTCAATTGGAAAAGGAGCGGCAAAAGATCGGTTCATCATGAAGGTGCTGAGGATGGTAATTCCAACAGCAACGGTAAACAGTTTTGTAAGTTCTTTCATAGAAAAAGTCCCATAATATTTAAGTTTGGGAGAACTTCGCAAATCAGAGGGTTTCTGTAAACCCGAGTGTAAAACTTACAGCGAATTTTCACTACTTAGCTGGCTTTTATCAAAGAGAAAATAAAAGAGTTGAATTCCTAAAAGATCAGAAACCATAATAAAAACAGCATCTAGCGGAGTTAAAAGAGCAGATAGGGTCAATCTCGCTTCACCTAAAAAAGGTAAGCTCGTAATCCCCGTCACGGTGAGGTTTAGGATAAACATGACGATAAAGAAGCCCACAACACTACCCCAAAAAGGTTTTACGATCTTTCGAGAAAAGGAGAGGTATGATTCATCCCCTTCATTAATCTCAGGCTTTAAGATGGCAGCGAAAGGCGCAAAGTAGTGAAAGATAAAACAATAAAAGCCAGGGACAACAAATAAGAAGAGCCCTACCATGATTGTTAATCCATAGAGCAAGCTATGAAGAAAGAAAGTAAAGGAGTCATAAGTGGCGTCTAAGATCTGATCTAAGAAATCAACCTCTTTATTTTCTTTGATAATTCTGTAGACCTGAACTAAGTAACAAAAGTTCCAAATCGTCAGTATGCCCGACAAGATCTGTACCCAGATATCCGGTGCCGTTCCAGGAGCAATACCGAATAACTCGGCCGTCACAGAAATAAGCTGTATAAGTGTTTGAAGGATGAGAAAGATAAAGAATTTAGAGAAGTTTTCTCTAAGGAGTTCAATGACTGCGTTAAAGCTAAATCCCATTTTTATTCCTGATATTCAAAAGTTCTTATGGTGGGATTCTTTCTCACTCCAGGCACAGTAAAGACCTTATTATGAAAAGAGATATAAACTCCCGGCTCTAATAGTCTAGAAGCTAGCATGGCCTCTGTCACATTTTGACGGGCGTCGCTATCTTCAAACCCCATTGGAACCATGGCTCCTGTAAAGACAATGGCGCAAGCAGGGTTTGGAATATCTTTATAGATCCTCTCAGCACTTCGGGCCATAGTATCGGTTCCATGAAGAACCACGATGGGTATGTTCTTTCTTAATTGTTGTTCGATGGTTTTAACCATGATGGTTCTATCGTACTCAGTGAAATGAAGGGAGTCCTTAGCGATGATAGAGAAGACCTCAATCTCGGTATAAGGCAGCCTTAATCTTTCAAGAATACGCTTCTTAACTTCACTTTCGCGGTTACCAAGAGAGCCATCAAACTCATTATAAGTTTTCTCAATTGTCCCGCCAGTTGAGATGATCACAACCTTTTCTTTATTATTTGTCTTTTGCATCATGTCTAATTCCCGAATTTCAATACCTTACTATCCTAGAAAAATCTAAAAGTTAAGCTCCATCGACCTTGACGTAAAACTTATAGCCCCCATCTTATAAAGGAATTCAAGGCGCCAACGGCGCTATGCAAAAACATAATATTAAGGAGTGATACATGAGTGAAAGAAAAGGAACCATCACGGTTCAGACGGGAGATATCTTCCCAATTATTAAGAAGTGGCTCTATTCAGAGCATGACATTTTCTTAAGAGAACTAGTCTCTAACGCAACTGATGCTATTACCAAAAGAGCGACACTAGCTAGAACAAGAAATACAGAGCTTCCTGCGGGGTCAATCAACGTAAGTGTTAATAAGTCTGAGAAGACAATCACTATCGAAGACAATGGTCTTGGAATGAGTGAAGCAGAAGTCGAAAAGTATATCGCTCAACTGGCCTTCTCTGGGGCAGCTGAATTTGTTAAAAAGATGGAAGAAACTGAAGGAAGCGAAAAAGGCTCTGATATCATCGGAAAGTTTGGTCTAGGTTTTTATTCTGCCTTTATGGTAGCTGAGAAGGTTGTTGTAGAAACTCTTTCTATGGAAGAAGGTGCAACTCCTGCTAAGTGGACCTGTGAAGGTGAAACTGATTATATCTTTACTGATTCAGATAAAAAGACAGTGGGAACAAAAATCACACTTCACGTTAATAGCGATGGAGAAGAATTCCTTGACGAGCATAAAGTATCAGAGACTCTAAAGAACTTTTGCGATTTTATGCCCTACCCTATTGGCCTTCTCGACGAAGAGAGAGCTCCAGTTAAGCCTACTAAAGAAGATGGTTCAGTTGATGAGGACGCTCCAGCAGTTGCGGCGACTCCAAATATTATCAACAATACAGAGCCTCTTTGGAAAAAAGATCCTAAAGAATTAAAAGATGAAGACTATAAAGATTTTTATAGAAAGATGTTCCCTATGGACCCAGAGCCTCTCTTTTGGATTCATTTAAAGGTTGATCATCCTTTTACTCTCGAAGGAATTCTTTTCTTTCCAAAGTTAAATAAAGCTCAACCTTTTAAAGAAAACAATATCCGTCTTTACTCTAAGCAGGTCTTTGTTTCTGATAACGTAAAGAATGTTATTCCTGATTTTTTAAGCCTTTTAAAAGGTTCAATTGATTCAACTGATATTCCTCTTAACGTAAGTAGATCGGCCCTTCAGGGTGATCCTAATATTAGAAGAATCTCAAACTATGTGATCAAGAAAGTTGGAGAATCTCTTAAGAAACTCTACAAAACTGATCGTGAGAAATACGAGACAATCTGGGAAGATATCGGGATTTTTATTAAGTATGGATGTGTAAGTGATACAAAGTTTGATGAAACTCTAAGAGATATGGTTATCTTCAAGAATGCTGATAATAAGTACATGACTCTTCCTGAGTACAAAGAACAAGTTCCTGCAGATAAAATCGAGAAGGTTGGTAACACGGTTCTTTACTTTGAAGCTGGAAAGTCAGACTACTCTCTAAGAAACTCTCTTAAAGAAGCTGGTGTTCATTCAATTGAGACTGAAGATCATATCGATCCACACTTTATGCAACATGTAGAGACAAAGAAGATCGGTGAGAACGAATACAAGTTCGCCTCTATTGATGCTGAAGTTCATAATATCCTAGACGTTGAAAATGCAACGGAAGAAGATATGAGAATCCAAGAGCTCTTCTCTAAGATCCTAGCTCCAGCACCTATCAAAGAAGACAATAAGGACGCAGCACCTGCTATGGGTGGAATGGAAGTTGAAATTCAAAAGATTAAGAACTCTACTTCTCCTGCTTATTTTAAAACAGATGAGCAAATGAAGCGTTTTGCAAAGATGGCCCAAGGTATGGGTAACAATGCAATGTTTCCTATGAAAAAGACATTAGTCATCAATCCAAATAGTGGTTTGATTAAGAATGCTTTTAAGATTCATGAAAAAGGAGATAACGAGGCTCTCGTTGATAAGATCTGTCACCATGTTGAAGATCTCGCCACTATTTCAAGTGAAGGACTTAAGAACGAAGATAAAGATAACTTTGTTCAAAGATCTCAAGAGCTTATTCAAGAATTAACAAATTTGGCCCTTTAAGCCTCATGAGGGGGGTGGTAACGCCCCTCTTCTTTTTACTTTCCCCTACTTACAGACATAACTTATACTTATTACCTCTATAGGCGTTTTTTATTTTCCAATCGGTCTCTTTTTAGAGAAACTCCCTCGTTGCTGAAATGCACCACACCAAAATAAAGGTTCCGGGGGGAATTCATGAAGTTAATCTTCTTACTAACTCTAGTTTTAAGTGTCTCTTGTATTAGTAAAAACAATACGAAAGGCGAAATCAAAGATGGAAAGATTTTATCTAACCGTCCACAAAATACGACTCAATTCATCGCTCTTGTAAGACTACAAAGTCCTGCTCTTTTAGAGAGCTCAAGCCGAGTTGATGGAAGAACAATCATTGATGAGAACGCAAAGGCCGCACTACTTGCTGAGCAAGAAGCCGTTATCAAGCAGATGACTGATCTATCAACAAAGATAACTGTGATTCATCAGTATCGTTTTGTTTTAAACGGAATCGCCTTTGTAGCTCCTATTGAATTAAAAGATAAGATCATCGCCTTAAATGGTATTGCTTATATGGAAAACGAAGCTCAGTTTAAAAGAGCTTCTACTGTTAAGAGCTTAAGTACTTTTAAGAATAACTTAAAAGCAGATATCTTAAATATCAATTCTGTTTCTTATATTGGTGCTACTAAGGTTCACGAACTAGGGATAAAAGGCGCTGGGATTAAAGTTGGCGTCCTTGATTCAGGGATCGATTTTACTCACTCAATGCTTGGTGGAACCGGTGACCCAGCCGTATTCGAAGGAATGGACCCAAACTTAGAGACAACTCATTTTCCAAACGCGAAAGTCGTAGGCGGAATTGACCTTGTAGGAACTACTTATAACGCCAGCTCTCCAGAGTTTTCGCAAAGAATCCCAAAACCAGATAAGAACCCTATTGATGAAGGTGGACACGGAACTCACGTGGCCGGTTCAATCGCTGGACTTGGGGATGGAATCAATACTTATTCAGGTGTAGCTCCAGAAGCTCTCCTTCACGCCATCAAGGTCTTCGGAGCTAACGGTTCTGTTGGTGACGGTGTTATCATCGCAGGTCTTGAGTATGCTATCGATCCAAATGGTGATCTAGATACTGAAGATCAACTTGATGTTATCAACCTATCTTTAGGTGGATCATACGGAAAAGAGCATCTTCTTTATAAAGAAGCGATTAAGAACTTAGTTAAAGGTGGAGTAACAACTGTTATCGCCGCTGGAAACGAAGGTCATAATTCTTATATCGTAGGATCTCCTTCAACAACTGATGAGGCGATCTCAATCGCCGCTTCAATTGATAATATGGATCATAATTATAAATTTGATGCTGTCGCTTTTAAAACTCTTGAGAATGAGAAGCTTCTCTTTCAAGTAGTTGAAGGAAGTATCTCAACACCTATTTCTGAAGCAGGTGATATAAATGGGAAGCTTGTCCTTACAGGAACGGCCGCCACTGATTTAAGTGATGAATTAAAAGCAGCCCTTAAAGGAAACGTAGCCTTTATTGATAGAGGGGAAGTTTCTTTTGTTGATAAGTTAAAGCGTGCCTTTGATGCTGGAGCTATCGGTGTAGTTCTAGCTAACAATGTTGACGGTGACGCTTTTCAAATGGGCGGAGAAGGAAAGATTGATCTTCCTGCCGTTATGATTACAAAGGCTCTTGGAGATAAACTTAAAGAGCAGATGAAATTAGGGGACGCCCTCGTTGATTTCCAAGTTGAAGATAAGATTGAAACTCCAGAGATTGTAGATACTCTAACAAGCTTTTCCTCTCGTGGACCTAGAATGAATGATAGTCACCTGAAGCCAGAAATTGCGGCTCCTGGGTATAATATCATCTCAGCCAGTATGGGCGGCGGAACTGAAGGCGTTCAGATGAGCGGAACTTCTATGGCCACTCCACATATGGCTGGAGTCTTAGCGCTTATGACTGAGAAGTTTCCAAAGTTAACACCACTTGAATTAAAATCTGTTGTTATAGCTACTGCAAAAACGATGACTGATGCCAAAGGCAAGATCTACCCTATCGCCCTTCAAGGCTCTGGTAGAATTCAAGTCGACATGGCAGCAGCTGCAAAAGTTATCATGACTCCATCAACTCTATCTTTAGGTGAGATTAACTTAAGCACTAGAAAAGTTATCAGAAAAAAGATCATGGTTAAGAATATCTCAACTGAAGATCTTAAACTAACTCCAAGCTTTGAAGTCTCTAAAGAGCTTTCCATCAAAACAGATGAAGAACTGGTTTTAAAAACTGGCGAAGAGAAGGAAATCACTCTTAGTATTACAATCTCAAAGCCAGATAATAACGCCGCTTCAATTGAAATGGACGGAAGACTTCTTCTTAAAAATGGTGAAGTTGAAGTAGCAAGAATTCCTATGCTAGCTGTTGTTAACAGAGTTTCAAAACTAAACACTAGTGTAGCGATCTTAGCCACTGACGCTGAAGACATGGCCGGTTCTGCCGTTGATGTTATGGTCAACAATAGTGGACAAAATATGGGACACGCTCTTTTATTTAACCTTCTAGGAGTAGATAAAAGAAAAGTAACTCGCGGAACAGGAAACTCAACAAGAACTAAAGGCTGCGACCTTCAATCTGCTGGTTACCGCGTAATTGAAAGAGACGGCGAGAAATTCTTTCAAGTAGGAGTGAAGCTCTACAATGCCATCTCTACTTGGCAAGGCTGTGAAGTAACTATTTTATTAGATGGAGATAATGACGGAGTGGCCGATCAAGAACTGGCCGGTCTTATGACTCAAAACCTACCTGGCCTTACAGGACTTGAATTCAACTCAGTTCTTTTAGACGCCACTAAAGTAAGAGAGATGAGAAAAGCTTACGAAGTTGAATACGCAAGAGCTCTTGGAGCTTCTGAAGAGCTTCCTCAAGAAGACTATGTAACAGCGATTGTTACTGGTTCTCAAATGATGGCCTACGAGCATTCAACCATCTCAGTTGTTGAAGCTCCTCTATCAATGCTTAAGAAGACAGTTCACGGAGAGCTCTCAATCAAGCTTGCCATCCTCAACGAAGACTCAGCGGCCATTGAAGCTGATGACTTCTTAGGTGAGATGACTAAGTGGAAGAAGATCAACCCTACAACGGATGCTATGAGTTTCTTAGATATGCCAGAGGTTGTTGAAGTTGCGGCTGGGAAATCAAAGACTGTCTCCCTAACAAAAGGCGAAGGCGAAGAGGCCCTTTTAATCCTCTACCCTATGAACAGGGCCACTAAGACCCATACAAGATTAGACGCTCAATCAGAGCTTCCTGAGCTAGTATTTGGATCAAATATGAACTTTAAGAAAGAACCTGACGATGAAGATAAGGGTTATAAGAAAGAGCCTGATGATAATGATGAGTGATAACCAGGCCCTTGATTAGGGCCTTTTTTTATTCCACCGATGAAGGCGCTCTTTTAGAAAGAGTACACGCAAGAGGTGTCTTCCCTCCACAGTAGATCTCTTTTTTATCATAGATAGACAGGCCTTTTTGAGAAAGCTCAGAGAGACAGCTCTGCTTAATGGAGCTTGTATAATGCTTATGGAGATAGGTCACTGCTTCAAGCGCCTCTAGCTCGCAGTCCGCTTGAAGATCAGTTAAGACTTCTTCATCCCATGTCTCCCCTTCAGCAATATCGTAAGAACTTTCAAGCAAGTCAGAAGCTTTTGAGCTTATTCCATTATCCCCTAATATTTTTTCTGTAAGAACTGCCGTATATTTTACGGCCACCTCAAACTCTTTATCTAATAAACAATCACTACTTTTTGATTCTGCTTCTAAGATATTTAGGTAATATTCATAACTCTTAGGTAACCCAAAATCGGGATTTGAAACTGAGCTGATTATCCTTCTCTTATTTGAATATTCGAAGCTGTCTTTATATTTAGTTTTCGGCGATAAGCTTTTATGCTTTCCAATTAAGCTATCCATAGAGTCACAGATCTCCACGTCAGTATTGTCCTTACAGAACTGAATAGCTTTTTCTGCTGGCATACATGTTGAGAGGGGGTTTACTGATTTATCTTTATCTAGGAATGCAAAGGTTCTGGAATTTAGATAATGCTTTTTTAAATCAATGCACTGCCCTTTCGCTAGATTCTTTTCCATCTTTTTCATGAGGTCCAGCATGTAGAGGCTTTTGAAACAGATCTCTTCACCAAAGGCAGCGAAAGAGATGAGAAGAAAAAGAGCGATAAGAAACTTTGTCATATCCAAGTATAGACTAGGGCCATATTTGCGCAAAGAAACGGGTCATTTTGAGCCTTTAGCTAAGCTCATGCTGCCTCAAACTAGGGGCAATTAGCCGTTTGGAGCCCATTTATTGGCCAATCTCGTCTGTAAGGGCTTTTTATACGAGCTAAAGATCAATCAAAGCTGCTATAGTAAACTGCAATCAAAACGACTTTTATGCTCCTAAAAAGAGCTTAGTTAAGGAATCTTAATGTTTAAAAATATACTCGATCACTTCTCAAATGACTTAGCTATAGACTTAGGAACGGCCAATACTCTTGTGTTCGCCAAGAATAGAGGCATCATTGTTAACGAGCCCTCAGTTGTTGCGGTTCAACAAGATCATCGAGGGGTGAATAAAGTTCTAGCAGTAGGTAAAGAGGCCAAAGATATGATCGGCCGAACTCCTGGATCTATTCAGGCCATCAGGCCCATGAAAGACGGAGTCATCGCTGACTTTGAGATCACTCAGGCCATGCTGCGCTACTTTATTCAAAAATCAGTATCGGGATCAAGATTAATCAAACCTAGGATTGTTATTTGTATTCCTTATGGAATCTCTCAAGTTGAAAAAAGAGCTGTTAAAGAATCAGCTGAACAAGCTGGAGCTAGAGAAGTTTATCTTATTGAAGAGCCCATGGCCGCGGCCATAGGAGCAGGACTTCCCATCACTGAGCCGACAGGAAATATGATTGTTGATATAGGTGGTGGAACAACAGAAGTAGCTGTCATCTCTCTTGGCGGAATCGTCTTTTCAAAGTCAGTAAGAGTTGCAGGAGATAAGTTCGACGAAGCGATTACTTCGTATATCAAAAAGAAGTACTCTCTTCTTATTGGAGAGAGAACAGCAGAGGCGATTAAGATTAGTATCGGAAACGCCTACCCTTTTGATTCAGAAGTTAAAAGTTATGAAGTTAAGGGACGCGACCTGATTGCAGGCGCCCCAAAAGTAATTGAGATCACGTCAGATGAAATCAGAGACGCTCTTTCAGATCCTATTGCAGAAGTTATTGAGGCCATTAAGGTATCTCTTGAAAAAACGCCTCCAGAACTTGCCGCAGATATTGTAGATTCAGGCATCATCCTAACTGGTGGCGGCTCATTGCTTGCCAATCTTGATGTCTTGATTAGAGAAAAAACGGGCTTACCTGTATCTCTAGCAGAAGATCCGTTAACAAGTGTTGTAAGAGGTTGCGGAAAAGCTTTGGAATCAATAAGCCTTCTCAAGCAAGTGACTAACTTAAGTTAGTCACTGTTTAAAAGCAGGTCTTATAGTTCTCGCTAATCTTAGAGATAACAAGAGCACGTTTTCCAACGGTCACTTCTCTATTATTATAATTTCTCAGTATAACTTTATAAGGCTTTCTTAAAGTCGACCAATACCTAGCCGCTCCGGTGTAGGACTTCTTTCCGTTTATTTTCTTATACTCTCCAGAGATTACTTTATCCTTTCTCATCCAAGTTTCGATTATAGCAAGAGCACACCTCATGCTTTTAGCCGGATCCATAATATCTTCTTTCGTTTTAATTATATAACAACCATTTTTCTGATAGATCTTATACTGAGTTGCCTTAAAAGAGAGACCAATAAGACCCTTACTTTGAACTCCGCTATTTTCATTAAATGAAGTTGTTTTAATAAAACTTGATTCGTAAAAAGAAATATTGGTTAAGAGATGGCCAAAAAAGACCTGTTTTTCGTAAGAGCTTAGCTCATTATACTTAGGACAAAAATGTTTTATATCTGAGACTTCAATTGTATCGATATAGGAGAAGTAATTTTTAACAGCACTATAGGCGATCTTATTAACTTGATCGTAAGTTAGTTTCTCTGCACTAGCAGTATTTAAAGTTAATATAAATAAAGCTAGTAGCCCAAGTACCCTCATTCAACTTCTCCTTTCAATTTATTGTGTTTGTCTTTCGGTCAGTGAAGTAAAAACCTATATCATGAATGGATTTTGTACAAGGGCTTCGTAAATTTTACAGAGGGGATAGCTTTTTAGAATAGATGTTGGAGAGCTACTAAAAAAACAAGAAGGGGCCCGATCGAGCCCCTTCTTAACCTTATAATACTGGTTGAGTTTCTTAACTTATCTGATTTTGAATTCCTAGATTGATCTTTTCACGGTTAAACTTAAGAACCTTTTCACCATTGATTTCATTGTTCTCAATGGGTATTTCTTTGATTCCGCTATTATCAATTCCTTGTCCTCTTGTATGAGATTTCTTTTCATAAAGAAGATGACTCTCCCCTCTCTCTTGCGCTTCTTTACAAGCGATACAATGAGTGGCGGTTGGTCTTGCATATAGTCTTTCAAGTGCGATCTCTTCTTCACAATCAAAACATTCTCCAAAGCTTCCCTTGTTAATTCTTTCAAGAGCGCCATCTACTTTCTTTAGAAAGAAGTTTTGTCTTCCTTTTAATTTAAGAAGAAGATCTCGGTCTCTATTATTAGTGGCGATATCGACATCGTCTCCGCCTTCAAGTTTCTGAAGCTCTAATTCTAAAAGATCTTCGCGCATAACTTGGCTGTTTTTAAGTTCGTTAAAAAGTTTTGTGAAGTGATCTAGTGTTTGATTTTCCATAATATTATCTCCGTATAATGGTGCCAATTCCTTTGGCGTAAGTTTCCTACGTACAACCCCTTACTGGGGTAACTGTTTTACCTTATTGCGAACATCGTGCCAGAGTTGGCATTTAAGAAATTAGGCACTTAGCCTATGAAAACCCCTGCTTTTTAGGCCCAGTAGCATTTTGGGGTGTCAAAGATGGTGCACATTGTTAGACAGAGTAAGTTAGATCGATAGGCCTTAAAACAAAAAAGGCCCTCTATAGAGAGGGCCTTTGGTTATAGTGAGAATTTGTTTTTTTCTTAAGCTTCTAAGTCATAGTCATAAGTGTCTTCCACATTATTAACCTTAACTTCGACCCGTTCAAAGGTCATCATTAGCAAACTAGGATTCCGTAAATAGAACCAAGCGTTTTCAACTTTCGACAACCACTTGTTCCAATTAGACTCTGTAAATTTCATACGACTCCTTTTCTGTTACGCTCTTCCGTTTGCTTATTCTTTCCATCCTAGAAAAAATTTTATTGAGGGGGAGTTTTTTATCCATCCTTGGAATTTGCGCCCCCGCATATGTCCGTCAACATGTTCACTTCCTGTGAACTTTGTTACTTATTCATGTTGCGAGAACCGTGCCAACTTTGGTTTATAAAGAATTAGGAACTTATGCAATGTGGTGAATCGTACTAGTGGGAAAAGGCCACTGATAAAGTGCACCTACTAATTAAGATTTATTTTATTAGAGGCACTCTGACCACAAATGTTAGTCAGAGTAAGTTAGACAAGTTTTTCAGAGTCTTTGTTTAGGACAAGCTCACCCTTATCAACTTTCTTTAGGACAATATCTAAAACTCTGTCAGCTGCTTCGTTAACATTTGAAACTGACTGAGGTGGACCTAAAAGAATCACCTCTATGTCTTGCCTAATAGTTGAAGAAACATTTTGTAAGATATGTTGTTTTAATTCAGTAGAAGAAATTCTTAAGGCCAAGGCCAAGTCTCCTATCTTTATATCTCTTAGAAGTTCTTGGAGCATTTTCACTGTTAGATACCTTAGGTCTTCAAGGGTAACCATATTCTTTCGAAGTGCTTCAGCCATTTCAGGATCTTTCTCGGCGATGATTCCTAGAACGTTCTCACGCCCTTCTCTATCAAGACCAGCTAACATCTTAGCTGCTTCTTCTACTCCACCTTTAAATGCCATGATTACTCCTTTGAATTAATGAAACTTATCCTCTTTCATAAGATAGCCGCTAACATAATCGTGAACGGAATCCTTAAGTGATCTGAATTTAAATTCAGGCAGCAAGCGGTTAAGCTTGCTGATATTTGCTTTAGTATAATACTGGTACTGATCACGGATGCTCTCAGGCATATCGATATAATTAATCTTAGTTGTAGCTTCCATTGCTTGAAAGGTGAACTCAACTAAGTCTAAGAAGCTATTCGCCTCCCCAGTCCCCAAGTTGTAGATTCCACTTCCAGTCTTTTTCTCCATCATCTGAAGCATTACTTCTACGCAGTCCTTAACATAAACAAAGTCTCGCAGTTGTTTTCCATTTTCAAAATCAGAGCGATGAGACTTAAAGAGTTTTACATGTCCATTTTCTTTTATTTGGCCATAGGCTTTGTGAACTAAAGAGCGCATCTCTTCTTTATGATATTCATTTGGTCCAAAGACATTGAAGAACTTAATGCCATACCAAGTACTTGGTGTTTTCTCTAGCTTTAACACCCATTCATCAAAGAGCTGCTTAGAATATCCGTAGGCGTTCAGCGGTCTTAGAGTTCCGATTGCTTTATGATCATCATCAAAGCCTTCTTCAATACCACCATAAGTGGCAGCTGAAGATGCGTAGATAATAGGAAGGTCTCGCTCAACTGCGAGGTCAAAAAGGTTTTTGGAATAATTAACATTGTTTTCCATTAGAAAATCAACATCTCTTTCCGTAGTAGAGCTACAAGCTCCAAGGTGATAGATCTCCGTGATGCCCGCAAGGACTTCGTCCCAGGCTCCTGTAAAGAGTTCATCAGCATTTATATATTCAATAAAACTCTTACCACGAAAGTTTTTCCACTTTTCATCAGTTCCTAAACGATCAACTAAGATAAGGTCGTCTCTGCCTTTAGAGTTTAATTCCTTAACTAAAACAGATCCAATAAAGCCTGCAGCACCGGTAACTAAGATCATATAATCTCTTCCTCTTTTCTTCTTAAGACTAAAATAATGGCGCTTAAAAGAAATATAACTTTTGTCCCTTCCATTTTGACATAGAGACCGTGATAAAAATTGTGTGTCTTCAGGAGCGCCTTATATTCTTCAGAGTCTTCTGAGAGCTCCCATCTTTGTGTATTAACATCAACAATAGTCGGTGAGACATGAAACCTAAAGAAGGCCGCAAAAAAGACCATCATAAAAAAGAAGCCTAGCCAAAGTTTTTTAAGTTTCTTCTCATAAATCAAAAGCCCACCTATTACTAAGATAATAAGGGAGAGCCCTAGCTCAAGAGTATTGAAGCTTTTAAAGATGACCATTCCGAGTGTGCCCGCTTCCTTTAAGGATGAGACATTTCTAAAGATGGCCGGAGCTGCAACAAAATCAATAAGAACTGATGGCGCTAACCAAAAAGTCATAAAGAAAAGAAGCAGTTTAGCTTTCACGTATGCTGCCTTGCCAAGTAAGGATGCACAATTAAAGCAACACCCCAAATACCAATTTCAAAGAGAAGAACAAGTGGAAACCAAAGGCCCATCATAGTGACAACATCAGGAGGTGTTATCATGGCCGCAACAACGGCAAAGCCTACATAGATATAGCGTCTTTTTTCTCTAAGAGAGTACTTGGTAACTAAGCCCATAAAGCCAAGGATCAAAAGGATATTAGGTAACTGAAAGACAAGGCCTAAAAAGACCAAGATCTTTGAAGACAAGACTAGGTATTCTTTTAAAGAGATAGTAGCTGCTACATCCCCCACTCCAAAATCAAGTAGAGTCGGAAGGACGATAGGGAAAACTAAGAAATAGCCAAAACCGACACCTAGGCAAAAAAGGATAAGCCCTATTAGTAAAAAAGGTCTCACCATTTTTATTTCGTAGTCAAAGAGCCCGGGTTTAATAAAGCGCCAAACCTCGTAAAACCAAATTGGTGCACTAATAATAATACAAGACCAAAACGCAATCTGAAGTTGAGAGAGGACTTTATCGAGGATACCTAAATAGACAACCTGCCCACGACCAGCCTCTTCCAAGGCCCCACGTAAAGGAACCAGTAGAACTTCTGAGATATGTTCACCAAAGCCATAGCAAACAAAGAATGTAACCAAGAGGATGATAACCACTCGGATCATAGTTTTCTTTAGCTCTTCTAAGTGCTCAATTAATGACATTTCCTTCATAGGTATAAATATATCAATGCTTTATTGGTTAGTCCCTTGAATAATCCAAGAAGGAGCTTAAAATAGAGGTAGCTATGCAAGTATTTCTGACTATTACGCTCTGTTTAATTTCCTTTAGGCTCTTCGCTGCGCCTCTGAATCCTTTGGTGGGATGTCTCGGCAATGAAGAATTAAAGCTGCATAAAGAAAAAAGAACAGGTCCCGTCTATAAACTGAATCAATTATTTTTAAACGACCTTGTTAGTGCTGGAGATATAACACTAACTGAATCGGCTTATAAAAAGGTTTGCGTTAATTATGTCTTCACGCCTTCAGTAGACCTTATGCGAGAGATTCTTTTAGACGGTGAGAAGATCTTTGTCTTAAGTAGAAGTGTAACCAACAAGAACTTAAGAAACTTTCAATTATCTGCTATCGCTGAAATAGAAAGAGTCATCCCGCATATCTTTTTCAGTTACCTCTCAGACCTCCAGGCCAGGACAGCAACTTCTGATTGCTTAACTAAGTACATCCCCGGATTAAAAGCTATCCACAACCGCTTTAAGTACTTAGAGAATGAGATTAGCCCCGGAGAACTTCTTAAAGATAAATCTAGGATCAAGGGCATCTTTAAAGCGCTTAAGACTTATCCAGAGATTAGAAAGAAGTGCAGAAGTGATAAGAAGAAGCGAGATGAAAAAAAGAATAAGTAATTATTGTTCTAAAAGGGCCCTGGCCTGTCTTGATTTAAACTCAGCAAAGACCTCTTGAAAATTAACTAAGCATGATGTGCAGCCTGCTCCTGCCTTAGTGGCATTGGTTAATTCTTTATTTCCAAATTCAGGGTTCTTATCTAGGGTCTCTAAAAGCTCTTCTTTATAAATACCAAAGCAACGACAAAGAAGTTCTGATTCAGGCTCATTCTTAAGCTCATATAAAGCAGGAACCTTCCCGCGGTAAGTCTCAAGCGATTTCTTTAAGAGATAGAGAGGAAGATTGAAGAAACCGGGGCTAGTGCCTAGGTCAAACTTCAAAGATTGAAGCTCTTGAAAGTTAGTGCCTTCAGAAGCTTTTGCTAGGGCTTCAAAGGATTCTAAAAGTGCTCCCTGCCCTTCGTAAAAGAGGCCTTTTAAGCGGTCTCGTTTATCAAAATCGAGGTAAAGCTTAAAGCCATTATGACTGGCCATGGCGCTATGAAAGAGCGGTTTTTCTTGGTTAAAAAGTGGCATCTTCGTCCGAGCGAAGAGTTAGGATATCATGCCCATCTTCAGTAACGAGGATAGTATGCTCAAATTGAGCGGACCACTTTTTGTCTTTAGTAATAACAGTCCAATCATCAGAGAGGAGCTGACAATGACGGCTCCCTAAGTTGATCATAGGCTCAATGGTAAAAGTCATCCCAGGTTTCATCTCTGGACCTGTTCCTCTTTTGCCTACATGAACAACCTGAGGTTCTTCATGAAACTCTCTGCCAATTCCATGACCACAGTATTCTTCAACTACAGAGAAGCCATGCCCATGAGCGACTTCTTGAATGATGGCGCCAATATCACCAATACGCCCACCGGGCTTAACTGTATTGATAGCTTCACGCATACAACGGTAAGTAATTTCAACTAGATTCTTAATCTCTGGAGCAACATTTCCTACAAAGTAAGTCTTGTTGGTATCACCATGGAACTTATTTAAGTACGTGGTGACATCAATATTTAAGATATCTCCGTCTTTAAGGATTACTTTTTCACTAGGAATCCCATGACAGATAACTTCATTAGGAGAAGTACAAATACTTTTAGGAAATCCGTTATAGTTTAATGGGCTTGGGTAAGCCCCATTTTTTAGAATATAATCATGGCAGATCTTGTTCAAATCTTCCGTCGATACACCGGGCTTTATATGACTCTCAATCATCTCAAGAGTAGATGCTGCAAGTCTTGAAGTCTCACGCATTAACCCAATTTCTCTACTGCTCTTAATATGAATCATTTAACACCTATCTTTCTAATATTAGGTCATTTTTAAGACGATGCCGGACACATGTCAACTTAGCAAAGCACCCTATCTTTATTACACAGCGCGTTGTAAATCATTCCGGTACAGGATATAACTAATTGAATATACAATGGATACATATGAAAAAGGCTTTTAAGATCATTCTAATCTTCCTAACCCTAGGCTTTTCAGCCTCTTGGGCCTCAGAAGATTATGATCAAGTCTTAAAAAGTCCCACCTCATTTTTCAAAGAAGTGGCAAAAGTTATGCTGCAAACCCCAATTACTTGGGAAGAGCCTACTAACCAAAGTATTCACTTAGAGAAGAACACAGCTAAGTACCTTCTCGTTCAAGAAACTATCAAGAAACAGAATGCACTCAACAATAGGTTTGGTGAAGAGATTCAAAATATAGTGGATCAAAGCTCCGTTTTGAACGGCCATGAACTTCATCTATTAGGAAAGATCATCGGTGCTTCTCACTCTCTCTCAGCGAGGGCCCTTGAGTATTCGAGTCTCTATAACCTTGCAAGAAATGGATCAAAGCCTAAGGTCATCTACATTGATGACTTAAAGAAGACTAAAACAAACCTTCTTTGGCTCTCTACTCATGTAAACCTATTTGGTCTTTATATAGATGCCTATAACTACTATTACAGCAACGGTAAGATCAGAAGAGTTGTTAAGAATATCTTCAAGACAAGGGACATGAAGAATCAAAAATTCAAAGAACTTGGAACTATGATCTCTCATACAACCTCTTCGCAAAATCGAAAAAAATTGAGAAAGGTCCTTATCGAGTTCAACCGTAATCTTCCTGAACTTTTAAATCAGCCTGCTCTAGATGATCAAACAAAAAGATTAGTAAAGTCTATTCAAGAAAACAGAGTCACAAAGATTCTTCGCTCTAAAGAAAGCCTAACTTTTAAGTCTCATAGTTTTATAGACGGCTTCATGTCTGTTCTAGATAAATCTATGAATATACTAAGTGCTTTCTTTGGGAACTCTGTTGGCGCTGTTCGCTGGAGAAAGGGTTACCTAAATAACAACCTTGAGGTGATCAACTTTTTAGAGAAAAATTTAAAACCTCTAGATATGATCTTTGAAAAAACTCCTTTTGCTTTAACCGATACTTTTATTCCGGGCAACTTTGGACATGCCGCTCTTTATATAGGATCAAAGTCTCAGCTAATAGAGATTGGAATGTGGAATCATCCTAAGGTAATTCCACATCATGATGCTCTCAAGAAAGGACATGTGATTGTTGAGGCCCTAAGACCTGGAGTCAGAACCGCTTCTATTAAAGAATGGATGAATATCGATGAAGTTTTGGTTTTAAGGCATCCTAAGATAATTGAAAATAATAAAGAAGAAGTCTTTCGTATGTACTCTAGGATCATGGATCAGATTGGAAAGAAGTATGACTTTAACTTTGATGTAACAACTACTGATAAAGTGGTTTGTTCTGAACTTATCTACCATGCTTTTGGAAAAATAAATTGGCCTACAAAGTATATTATGGGAAGGGCCACCATCTCACCGGATGATGTAGCTCAAGTAGTCCTTTATAAAAATTCCCCCATAAAGTTTACCAGCTACCTCTTAAGCCCTAAGAAATCTGTGGTTAAGGTTCTAAATATGGACCAATTAGCCGATAAACTAGGCTTTAAGAAGAATATCGAGAGAAGTACTGACCTTAAGGCCAGCTATGATCAAGTCATTAGAAAGTGCCGTAAGGTAAGAAGAAGATCTCTAAGACAAGGATCGCACCGCAACAAACACCGCTTGATTACTGTGTGTAAAACTGTGTATAAAGAACTCGACTATAAAAATCTTGAACGCTCTTACTTGATCGACAAAAGACACAAAGAAGATGGGAACCACAAACCTTAGATACTTTCGCTTAGACAGCTCTCCTTATCAAAAAGAAGAGTTTTTCCAAAAAGAAAATAAAATGTTTAAAGCCTTAGGTATTGAAAAAGGAGAATCTCCTTTTGATTCAGAGATCCTTATCTCTAATACTCATACTGACTTTAAAAAGATTCCTTTAAGTGACCTTAAAAAGACAAAGCTTATCCTTCACCCAAACTCAGGCTACGATAATATCCCTGCTCAGTTTGTAAGTGAGGCCAGCTTCCCTATCCTTACAGGAAACTCTATACGCTCTCATGGAGTTGTTGAGTACACCCTCTCCAAAGTCTTCAAACATTTTTGCGCCCAAGAAGACTCTCCCTCATGGGATGAATCAAGAGCTTGGAATCGTAAACGCCTCCGGGATCAGAATGTCTTTATCTTAGGTCATGGAATAATAGGCACTCTCCTTGAAAAAAGCTTAAGACCCTTAGTTAATAAGATTCAAGTCCACGACCCTTTTCAAGGCCTTCATAATAAGGATCCCGAAGACATAGATATTGTACTTCTAGCTTCAAGCTTAAATAAAACGAGTGAGAAGTTTATCAATAAGGCATTCTTAAAGAAGCTCAACCCTGGATGGCTCTTGGTCAACGGGGCTAGAGGAAAACTTATTGATCAAGAAGATCTTTTAACATGCTTAAAAGGAATGTTGGATGCTACGGCTTACCTAGATGTTTTTGAAACTGAACCCTTCTTAGCTGAAGAGTTTAGAAATATACCAAACCTCTTTAAGTCATCTCACATAGCAGGAGTCTCTATGAATCTAGATGAGTTGATCATTGATTTTGAAAGGGAGTGTTCCTCAAAGTTCATAACACACCGTTCAAATCAAGCTAATTTTGAGACTCATTTCAAAGAGTTACTGCTCAAGAATAAACTTTCAAAAGATATTTCATTCCTAGTCTGATAGGATTACCCATGGAATCAAACGACATACTTAATCATATTTTATGCCCCCCTGGGGATGGCGTCTTCACTGTTGAAACGGCCAAAGAAAGAAAAGAAACTCTTCAAAAGAAACTCTACGGAGATGAAGATTGTAAGAGCGCATGGTTAAAAAGCCTAAGCTCTTTAAAGGATTCGCCCACCGTTCTTCTCGGTGTTCCTAGTGATACTGGCGGAGGCATCTTACGTGGAGCCAACTGGGGACCTTTGGCCCTAAGAGAGTACTTAAAAGAAGACTATTTTGATGTAGGCGATATTAGAGTTGTTCCTCATCTTCTTCATGACAATTATTTAAATACAAAAACAATTGAAAATGTAAGACAGGCCCTTTATCAAAAGACCTGCGATCTTCCTGTCTCCCCTCTTTCATTAGCGGAACTTGCAGTAGAGACCATCTTAGAAATTAATCCAAAAGCGAAGATCTTTAGCGTAGGCGGAGATCACTCAGTTAGTGCAGCTCTTGTTCCTCCTTTTGTTAAGAAATACCCCAATCTTGGAATCCTTCACTTTGATGCCCATACGGACCTTCTTGAAGAAAGGCTTGGTATCGATAAATGTTTCGCCACTTGGGCCGCTCATATTCTCCCTAGCCTTGATCACCCGAAGAATATGGCGCAAGTTGGAATTAGAAGAAGCGGACAAGTAAAAGAGTTTTGGGAAAAGAAATTTGGAATCTCACAATACTGGTCACAAGATGTCTTTGACCAAGGACCTGATGAAATCTCAAAACAAATTATCGCTCAATTCAATGATCGCGGAATCAAAGATGTTTATATCAGCTTTGATATTGATGCTATTGATTCAGAATACGCTTCGGCCACGGGAACACCTGAGACCGGAGGACTTCGTCCTCATGAGGCCAGCATAATCATTGATTCAGTTGCCCCTCATTTTAATATTGTTGGCGCTGATATGGTTGAACTAGCTCCCTTTATCAATCATCACGGAAGTAAGCCTACACTTGCCCCAGAGCCTAGCTCTACCTTTGAAGTGGCAGGACTTCTTTCAGATAAGATGTTAGCGACCTTTAAGAACTAAGTGGCGATTGTTGATTTCCCACCTATTGAATCTTCAGATGAAAACGGGCTTGTGGCCGTAGGCGGAGACCTCGAAACATCTTCATTAAGACTGGCCTATAGTCGAGGCATCTTTCCATGGCCTATCTCTAGAGAGTTTCCCCTTGCATGGTTTAGCCCAAACCCTAGAGGCATCTTAGAGTTTGACGACCTCAGTATTTCAACTAGCTTAAAGAAATTCTTAAAGAAGGACCTCTTTGAGGTCAGGTTCAATACTTCTTTTATGGAGGTTATAGAGGCCTGCGCTTCAGTTGAGAATAGAAAAGGTGAGTCAGACACCTGGATCACTCCCGAGATTATTCAAGCCTATATAAACTTTCATAATGCCGGTCACGCCTATTCCGCTGAGAGCTTTAACAGAAAAACCGGTGAACTAGTAGGCGGAGTCTATGGAGTTATAGTCGGTGGTCATGTCTCTGGTGAGTCTATGTTCTACCGCGAATCAAATGCTTCTAAAGTGGCTATCCTGGCTTTAATAGAAAAGTTAAAAGCTTCTGGGATAACTTATCTTGATACTCAGATGGTGACACCAGTTGTTGCTGGACTTGGAGGTAAAGAAATCTCAAGAGAAGACTTTGTTAAACGAATTTCAGTTGAGAAGAAATTTAATTTTTATACAATGTTTGATTAATAAGGAAGAAGCGGTCTATCTTCCCCGATCTTACTCTGATGAACCCCTGAATAAGTCATTAAGTATTCCTTATCCCAAATTAAGTTCATTTCACTGTGAAGAGCTCCTGGCATCTTTCCATCCATTCTAATAGCATCTACAGGACAGGCAACTTCACAAAGCCCACAAAAAGTGCACCTAAGAATATTGACATCAAATTCAAGAGGCTCCGCTTCTTCTTCATGAGGATTCCCTTCAATACTTATGCAATGACTAGGACAAATATCTTGGCACAAGAAACAACTAGTACAGGCCAACTTGCCATCTTCCTTAGTCGTTAAAACAGGAGCACCTAAGACAGCTTCTTTATTTTTAGATTTTACACCCCTAGAAATAAAGAGACTCCAATAAGTAGGAATCAGCTTATTAAGAACCTTCAAAAGGTTTAAGATTCGGTTAGAGCGCTTATAAAGTTTTTTCTCTAAGATCATCGGTCAACCTCCCCTATAGAAATATTTAAGGAGCTGATGACCAGCGGGACCTCATCGGGCTCTCCACCTTCAATAACATCAGAGAAGCATTGCCCAGAATAATAGCTCGGCGTCCGTAACTTAAATCGAAGAGGCCTTGAGGAATTATTACAAAGAAGATGAACTCCAAGCTCACCGTTTGGTGATTCAATAGAGTTATAGAACTCCCCTATAGGAAGCTGAACTCCTTCTTTGATTAGCTTATGATGAGCAATCAAGGCCTCTGACTCTTTATAGACATCTTCTTTAAAAGGAATATAAATTCTTGCGTCTTTTGAGAGATGACTTCCTAGAGGTAAGTTATCTAGGAGTTGATTAATGATTGAGATTGATTGAAAAATCTCTTCAACTCTAACTAAGTAGCGATCATAACATTGTCCATTTATTCCAAGTGGAATTTCAAAATCAATATCATCGTAAAAATAATGAGGGTTAACTTTCCGAAGATCGTAATTAACACCACTGGCCCGTAAGTTTGGACCAGTTACTCCCCAACTTAGGGCCTGATTTGAATCTAATTCATAGTCACATAAACGGTCCATCCACAAAGTGGACTTAGAGATCATTCTCGAAATCTCAATTGTTTTCTTTTGAACAATTTCAAGTACTCTTAAACAATCCGTGATCCATCCTTTAGGTGTATCTTTAAAGACACCACCGAGAATAATTATTTGATGAGGCATTCTTCGTCCAGAGTATTCTTTTAAGATCTGGGTTAAGCCTTCACGCATTTCGAGGCACTCAAAGAGAAAGGGTTTACAACCTAAATTATCGCAGACTCTTCCAAGAGTATCTAAATGCTCGAAGATCCTCTCTATTTCGTTGATAACCATTCTTAGAGCTTTAGCTCTCTCAGGTATATCAATATCTAAGTGCGCTTCTACTCCATCACAAAAGACTTGCTCATAAAAAGATGAGCAGTTCATATTTATTCTTCCAAGGTGAACTAGGATTTGCCTCGCTTCTAAGCCCTCGGCGATTTTTTCAATCCCTCTATGGAGAAAGCCTACCTCTAACCTTCCACGGGCGACCTTATCTTCGTCACATTCTAAGATGGCCTTAACTGGTCCATTCACTTCACCTAAAAAGAAATCCTTTTCAAGAACAGTTCTTTGCTTCCAGATTTCACGGTCAACACGAGGGTCAGGGGTAAATTCATACTTAGAGCTTTTTAACTGAAATGGTTTTGGTCTAAAGTCTTTTCTTAAAGGAAATCCTTCCATCCCATCCGGAGAAAAGATTCTTTCTTTAGGGATCTCACTAAATTCGACCCCTAACATATCCCAAGTTTCTTGCTCACACCAAAAGCAACCTTTCCATAGATTGGTTAAGCTAGGGACTACTTGTCCCTCGGGAACCATGAACTTGATCACTAGTCTTTGATGGGTATCCATATTGAGAAGCTGAACTTGCAAACAAGTTTGTCCTTCAGCTTCAGTATCAGTGCCCCAAAGGTTTAAAAAGAAGTTAAAGCCAAAAAAGGTCTTCAGCTCTTTTATAAGAGGATAATAGCTATCTAAATTTTCATCAAAACTCATATTTAAAGGGTTTTCAAAATTAAGTTTATCTCCAAACTTCGAAACCATTCTTTCTAAAAGAGCGATCCTATTTTGAATAAGGTCTTCATTCTCTTGAGCCTGGAAGTCAAACATTCAGACTCCAGTTTATTTGAGAGATAGCGCTTACTCTTTTCTCTAAACGCTCTTCAATTGAAGAGAAAGCTTCAACGATAGCCTCAGGACTCGGAGGACAACCAGGAAGATAGATATCCACAGGAAAGAGCTGGCTAACGCCTTGAACGACTGAGTAAGTCCAATAGGGACCTCCACTTGAAGCGCAAGCACCAATTGCCATAACCATCTTACCTTCTGGCATTTGCCGATAAATCTCTTTTAATCTTGGAGCCATCTTATGAGTAATAGTTCCACCTAAGACTAAGAGATCTGCTTTATCAGGTTCTCTAAAGTACTCGTGAAGATCTAAGATGGATGGTTCAAAATGTTTTCCTTTAAAGCCTCGAAGTTCTGTCGAACAACAAGAAAAGGAAACAGGGAAAGGCCATAACTGATCTCTTTTAAGGGAGATCGACCAACGCTCTAAGAATGACTTTGAGTCCACTACCATAGCAACGTCACTCAAAATATCTTGATTCATATTATTATCGTTGTTCATTTTGTCTTACTCAACCGTGAATCTTTTCCATTGTAAATCAATGGGAAAAACACGGGAGGGATTATTCTTTTCAAAGTCTATTCGTGCTTCTTTATCTTCAGTTTCACTACAAGAGATCATCTTTCCGTCTTCCTTAACCCAAGACTGAACCTTTTGATGAGTTCCCCCTACTCCATAATCATATTCAATAAACCTATAATAGGGCTTTGAACTTCTTTTTAAACCAGTATTAACTGTGACGACTTGGTCAAAAGCAAAATCAAGAGAGCTCTCAGCGCAATTTCTCCTAGATTTTAAATTGAAGATTCTTTTACCACTAGAGAGTTTAGAGTTCTCAACCCAGCCTCTTTTGTTGCACCTATAAATAAAGCTAGAGTTCTCTAGATTCATAAAACCATTGATAAAAGAAAAATACCAGTGCCGATCAGAGTTAACCGTTAACGAACTAGGCTTAACAAACTTCATACAAGTCTTGTACCTATCAACATAATTATCATAGAAGTTAAAAAAGAAAGACGAGAAGTCCTCATACTTTTTCTTGTTCCTTCTATATTCTAATTCTTCCTGGCTCTTGTTCTTTCTCAAGACTTCTTGATTAGTGAATCTTTTTTCAATAGTAGGAGCTGCTGAAAGTGTTTTTGATTCTATAACAAAAAGGTAATCGTCTTTCTTTTTCTTCTTTTTATTTATCTTCTCGGTTTCTTTTTGTACTTTACGAACGACTTTAGAGCCCTCCCAAAGATAATCATAAAGCTTATGACAACTGGCTCTCATTTTACTCATCTCTTCAAACTTAAAAAGATGTCCTTTTTTGAGAGCAAAGCGAAGAGATTCTTTTGCTGGAACTTCCCCTACCATTCTATAAGCTGGTGTTTCAAAGGGACCATTTTTAGTTCTACCAAAACCATTTTCCATAAAGGCCTTAAAGTAGTTCCAGTTATCTTTCTTTTTTAACTGGGCCAAGCTGTTAATACGCGAATACCTAGGGTCTTCTGCATTAACTCCGATCAGCACTAAAGTAGAAAGCCAATTATCTCTTGTCTTACAGGGGTACTTTTCACAGAACTGATGAATAACCCCGCCGATGACTTTAGCCCTCTGGCTTGATCTGGCCATCTTATCAAACCTTCCAAAGTACTTCTTATTACCAAAAACCATAATCTTTTGAGGCTTTCCAAGTTGATCTAAGACTCTAGGCACAACACCGATAGCGAACTTAGGCCGGTGCACGTCCCCTTCGTATTTTCCCCAAATATCTGATTGCTCACAATAACTAAATTTGCGGTAAAGCCTTCCAGAAGGCAGGTCGATATCATAATAATGTTTAGAATCAACGGGAGTGGTCACAAAAAAGTTTATTGAATTATCTATTTCTGAGCCAAAAGGCGCTAAATCGAAGAATGGATGCACAAGAGGTGATCCAGTCTGATCTCTCATGGAAAAGCGGGGCTCACTTTTAAACCAAACAGGAGTGGCCTTAACTTTCACAATAGCCGATTTCTTCGTTCCGCACGAAGTTAGAAAAAACAGAAAACAAATCATAAGTGATAACTTCACTGTTTTTAATTGACAGATATCCTGCCTATAGTTCAAACTCTCAAACTGCATCAAGTAGACCATGCCCCTATGCCCGGGTGGTGAAATTGGTAGACACAAGGGATTTAAAATCCCTCGTCCTTTACTGGACGTGCCGGTTCAAGTCCGGCCTCGGGCACCATTTTTTTACCACCACATATCGTTGTGTAACTCTCTGAAATTCTAACAACTTATTCCCTGACTGGGAAGGTTCTGTTAGCCTTTGGTATGGACTTCTTTGAAAAGATTTGTGAAATATCCCCCCTCTCACCTGAGTGCACGACTAGACTAAGCACTCACCTTACAAAGCGCTTAATACCTAAAGGAGAGCTCCTCATAAGCTCTGGGGACAAGGCGAGCTCAATCGCTTTTGTCGTAAAGGGCTGCATGAGGCTCTTCTACCTGACGCATGACGGTAAAGAATTCAACCAGGCCTTTAAGTTTGAAGGCGATCTTGTGGCCGGTTACGCTAGCCTGCTAACTTCAAGTCCTTGTCAGTTTAGTATTGAGGCCCTTGAGGAAACAGAGCTTCTTCTTCTGCCTTTTAAAGAAATAACGGAGCTCTTTGATAAAGATCATTCTCTTGAAAGGCTCGGAAGAAAGGTCGCCGAACAACATTTTCTTAATAAAGAAAAAAGAGAAGCTGCCTTCTTACTTTTAAATGCGAAAGAACGTTATGAAGAACTTTTAAAAGAAAGACCGAATATAAATCAAAGAGTCCCGCAGTATCATATAGCCTCATACCTAGGCATCACGGCTGAGGGTCTTAACCGTTTGCTTAAAGATCTTTAACGGTATCATTTCCCTTATTCCAAATATTCCATCTAAAAGAATAGTAAGCGCCGAGAGAGCCGAGAAAAAGGATTTGTAAGAGCCTATCTATGACGGCTATATAAAATCCAATTTGGGGATTGAATCCCATAAGCGCTAAGAGGCCCGATAGAGAAGCTTCCTTAATTCCAATATTCCCTGGGAGAATGGGAACTGTATTGATTAAAAGCAAGAGTGAAGTCAGAGCGCAAGCGTCAATAAAGGTCAGGTCTAGATAAAAATAAACACCTAGAAGATAGATCCTTAAGGCGTAAGTAATTAGACTAAAAAAGTAGAAAAAGCTCGTCACAATAAAGTTATCTTTTTTGTTGATGAGATTCCATTTAGTCTTTTCATGATAAAGAAGTTCAAGCTTGGGACTCAACTTAGCTAAGAACTTGGTTGAATAAAGACCAAAGAAGCCAAGGAAAGCGAGGGCCAACCCTCCAAGTTCTAAAAGGAAGAGAGGCTTAGTCCCATTCCAGCGCATAAAAGGGAAGAGCGCTGATCCCACAGCTCCGAGAACAAAGAGTCCTGCAAAGCTTACAAAAACAGAAAAGGCTGCGTAGTCTCGCTTCTTTAAGTTGAAGTTCTTAAGAAGGGCAACACCCCTAACAAAGACTCCCCCTCTCGCTGGTAATAAAAGGTTGAGAAAGTTTGTGACTATTGTGAGGGAGAATATTTGAGAAAGAGTAATAGGTATATTTATCTTTCTAAGGATATAAAATTGAGGAATTGTAATAAGAAAATAAAAGACTGCATTTAAAAAGATAAGAGCTCCACCTAAACGCCAGTCAAATTGGGCAAGGTGCTGAACATCGTTATTTAAGAATAAATAAGATAGTCCTGCCAAAAAAATAATGAGTGAAAGAACATTCTTATAATATTTCTTAACCAACTTCATTTACCGACTCCTTTTCTTATACAAAAATAGAGCAAAGGTATAAAGTATAAGACCGAGATCGTACCAAAGATGAGACCAGAACCCATGGCTAGGACCATCGGTGAAATAAAAGCATCAGTCTCTCCTATAAATCCATAAATACTAGGAATAAGGCCTGCCACTGTGGTTAAAGTTGTTAAAAGAATCGGCCTCATTCTAATGACTGCACTTTTTACGATATTTTCAAATAAACCATCCTTAGAGTCTTTATTCTTATCGATAAGATCAACCATGATCAATGAATCATTAATCACAACTCCAGAGAATCCAATGATTCCTATCAAGGCCATAAAAGATAACGGAGCACCATGAAGCTTAAAAGAAATAAGTATCCCCAAAAGCCCAAAAGGAATAGCCGAGACTATTACCATAGGTGTTGAAAAAGAATTAAACTGCATCGTTAGGAAAAGATAAATGGCCAGGACAGCAAAACAAAAAGCAAGGATCGCTTTTTGATAAGCATCATGACTTTTCTTAATCTCTCCACCTATATCTACTCTCATTTTAGGATACTTAGCTAGTATAGGCTTTAACTTAGTGCTTAGTTTTTTATAGATTTCTTTTTTATTAGAGTTGAGCATCTTAGCTTTAATCGTCGTCGATCGCTCAAAATCGTAATGACTTATAACGGATGCGCTCGCCTCTTCTTTAACTCTAACCAAGTTCTTCAACTCTACAAGGTGACCTTTTTTATTAAGAACCTTTAATCCCTCTAAGGGTGAATCAAAGTTTTGTGACTGATTATCAAGAAGCACTCTAAAAGGAACCTTCTCATGAGACCTTTGAATATGACTAACAATACTTCCTTCAAAGGCAACTCTTATGGTCTTTGCAATTTCAGATACCGAGGTTTGGTAGCGGCTAATATTCTTATAAATAGGAATAAGCTTAAAGGTTCGGCTTCCTTCTTCTCTATCATTTTCAATATCTTTCAAAGAGAACTCTTTTAACAATGCTTCCACTTCTAAAGTCAGTTTTTCTCGCTCATCATTATCTTCACCTAAGAGATGAACCTCAACCCCAGCTCCTAATGGAGGCGCGCCATTATCTACTCTAAAGTTTAGCTGAGAGAAGGAAGACTTAAATCTTCGTACTATCTCGCGGCCAATCTCTTCGGCATTTTGCTCTCTACTTCCATACGGAGATAGCTCTAGCTTTATATAAAAACACTTTGTGCATTTATTATTTCCAAAGTAACTTCGCCCTACTCTGGTCCTAAAGCTTCTCACTTCTTTATCTATCTTAGTTTCAAGATCCTTTTCTAAAGGTATTACTTTTTTATCAGTAAAAGATAAGGTTCTCCCTGCTTCAACTTCTCCATATAAGTAGATTCTATTGGCCTGTTCACTGGGGAAGAGTTCAAAATCGGGGTTTAAACTTAAAGAAAAGAGCCCAAGAATAAGAAGACCAAGAATGACAAAGATCGCCTTGAATCTCTTATTCAAAAGAGAACTAAGACTGCCATGATAAAGCCTTTCAATTCTGGCTAAGAACTGATGCCCTATAGGCTTCTTAGTATCTTTCTTAAGTCCATGAAGATGAACGGGAAGAAAAAAGAGTGCTTCAAATAAAGAGGCCACAAGAATTAAGATCACGACCGTTGGAATTTCAGAGGTGAACTGACCGACGAGACCTGGAATAAAATAGATGGGTATAAAGCTAACAAGGGTTGTGATAATCGTAAGACTAACAGGCTTTGCCACACTAAGAACACCAGAGAGAACTTGATCAAGAGAACTCTCACCTTCTTCGTTCTCTACTGCCCTATAAATACTTTCACTGACAATAATAGCATCGTCGACAATCATGCCTAAGACCACAATAACGCCACAAAGTGAGATGCTATTAATAGTCACACCAAAGAAGGGCATCAGTGAAAGGGCCATGGCCAAGGAGATCGGAATACCAATAGCCGTCCATAAGGCGATCTTAGTATTAAAGAAGAAGAGAAGGATTCCAACCACGAGGGCCAAGCCTAGGAGTATATTGCTCGAGACCATCTTTAATCTTGATCTAGTCTCAAGGCTTGTGTCATGGGTAGAGATAAAGCTTAAGCTTGACTCTTTTTTATCATCTTCAAACCTTTTTATAGTCTCAACAACTCTATCAACAGCGTCAATGATATCCACTCCAGGCTTCTTATAAACCCAAAGGCCTAATCCTTTTTTTCCATTATATCTTGTGATTATATTTTCTTTTTCTAAAGTGCTCTTAACCGATGCTAAGTCTTGAATACGGATTCTTTTTCCAGCCTCGTTACTTCGAACAATGATCCTATTGATCTCAGCTATATTCTCAAACTCTGAGATGGTAATAATTCCTTTCTTATGAACAAAGGACTCTAGCTGTCCCCCACTAAGCCGTAGTTTATTTTCAGAAATAGCGTTGAGCACTTCTTGAAAAGAGACGGAGAGCTTATTGAGTTTTTCTAAACTAAGTTGGATTTGAATTTCCTCACTCCTCTCCCCCGAAGAAGTGATCTTTGAGACCTCAGGTAATCTTTCAATCTTTCGTTTCAACTCTTTTACAAGTTCACGAACTTCAAGTTCACTATGACTCTCACTTACTAAAGCCACGTCATAGATGGGAAAATTATCAATTTTTGTTTCAAAGAAGACAGGCCTGTCTTGAATGTCAGTTGGAAGGTCAGAAATATTATCAACTGCACGCCTTATATTATCTTTTATCTCACCTAGGTCTTTATAGTCTTGATCAAGAGTTATCTTTAACTTTGATTGGTTCTCCATAGACTTAGAAGTCACATACTTGATACCAACAATTCCTCGAATCGCTTGCTCAATCTTTGAAGTAACATTGATCTCAACATCTTCAGGGGATGCCCCTGGATAGAAAGTTTTAATGTCGAGAGTATGAAGATCAACTGGTGGATAACTATTTCGTTCAATGAACTTAAATGAGAGGATACTTCCTACAACGATAAAAACTAAAATCAATTTGGTTACCAAAGGCCTTAGAACCAATGATGAAATTATCTTTCTCATAATACTTACTATTTTAGTTCGCTTTCTTATCTAACTCACTAATAAGAAAAGACTTCCCCCTCAAATTCCGACTATAATAGAGCTGTGACTGATTCAAATCTAAAGAAAATCATTATAATAGGAGCAGGTCCTAGTGGTCTCTCTCTTGCCTATCACTTGAAGGAAATGGGTCTAGAGCCGCTTGTACTCGAAGCCGGCGAAAAGCTAGGTAGCAGCTTTGAGAATATGCCCGACTTCCTTGCTCTGATTAGCTACTGGAAAAGCAATTATTTAATAAAAAAAGATAAGTCTAAGTTTAGCTCGATTTCCCAACTCCATTCCAAAGAATTCGCTAAATACTTGCAAAGTTTCCCCTCCCGCTTTGGGATTGAAGTCTTTACAAATTGCCTTGTAAAAAAAGTAGAGCGATCTGAAAGGATTTACACACTTGAGACTACTCAAGGAACCTTTCAATCAAGCATTGTTGTTAATTGCACCGGCTATTACTCTTCTCCCTTTTATCCTAACTATTCAGGAATGGAGACAAGTGGGATGCTTAAGTTACACTTTAAAGATTATAAAAATATTGAATCACTTAAGGGATCTAAAAAAGTCTTAGTTATTGGCAGTAAGTTGAGTGCTGGGCAGATTCTTTTGGACCTTGAGCATAGTGATCTTGAGTTAAGCCTAAGCAGCCGCTCAGCCATTCAATCTATGGTTCCTTCATTCTTCTTAAAGTTAATACTCTATTTTATTGATCATTTAGAAAAACCATTAGAGTTCTTTTCAAGTAAGAGAATTGAAACTAGCGCACCTATATTCTATGAAGCTAAAAAACTTTTAAAAAGTGGCCGGGTTAAACATCGCCCTTCTATAAAATCTTTTCATGATAATTCAGTGAGTTTTGAAGATGGAGTCACAGAGCCCTTTGATGCTGTGGTCTTTGCAACAGGCTTTAGTCCTAAACTAGATTATTTAGACTCCTTAGTAGAGTTAAATGAAGATAAATTACCTCTTCTCTCTAAGGGATTTGAAGCTTTATATTGTAGGAACCTTTTCTTTTTAGGACTTGATCATCAACAGAATATGCAAAGTCGGTTCTTGAGGGGAATTAGAAATGATGCTAAGAAACTCGCCGTTCTGATTGCTGAGCGACAAAAGTATTAGACATCGAATTTTTCTTTTTTATCGCATTCTTCTTTTTTCTCACAAAACATACAATCATCACCCATGATCTTACCAAGACCACCGCAAGATCCTTTTAAAACTTTCTTGTTAACTATAGCCCCTATCGCCATAAGAAAAACAAAAGTCAGCATGGCTCCAAGAGTTATTAAAAAGATCTTCATTTTATACCTTCTCTAAAAGATTCAAAGAAACTTGTCTCTGCTTCTACAAAAGCTCCCTCTATTTGACCAGCGGGCCTATAGATAAAAAGGGCCTTTAATCCATTATTTTCGGCAAAAACTAAGCCCTTAACGGCTCCCATAGTCATAAGCGCAGTGGCCCAGGCGTCAGCTTTGGCCGCTGAAGAGTCATGAATAACAGTCACAGAAGCCAGAGTGTTCTCTGTAGGGCGACCTGTTCTAAAATCTATAGTATGACCATAGCGCTTGCCCTTATCTTCAAAGAAGTTCCTATAATTGCCACTAGTGGCCACGGCCTCACCTGATAGGTTTAAGATCTTATGAATAGGCGCTCCAGAGTTCTCAGCGCTTGGGGTTTCAATACCAATCTTCCAAGGAGTTCCATTCTTAGAGCCTTTTGTTTTCACTTCTCCGCCAATCTCAACCATATAATGATCGACAAAGTTAGATTCAAGAAAGGCTGCAATCAAGTCCACTCCATAGCCTTTCGCTGACGCAGAAAGATCTAGATAGAGATTCGGGATACTCTTAGAAATTGAGCCATCAAGGACCTTCAACTTCTCATACCCTACTCTAGACTTTGCTTTTTTTATCTCTACTGAGGAAGGAACCTTTCTCTGTCCCTTAGGGCCAAAGCCCCATAGGTTAACCAAAGGACCGATAGTCGGATCAAACTGGCCCTTTGTTTTTTCTGCGATCTCAATTGATAGTACTAAGGTCTTATAAAAGTTCGGGCTGATCCTAAAGGGTTTATTAACTGAGGCGCTGCTATTGAACCTAGAGATCTCACTCGTCTTAATATAGGTCGACATCTCCATATTTAAATCTACAAGGAGCTTATTAATCTTTGGTTCAAGAGCTTTTAATTGAGGAGTCTTCTCTCCCGCCTGGTACTTAACGGAAAAGCTGGTACCCATGGTCCTTCCCACAATTTGAGAAGGAGGGTCTTGTTTTTGACAGGCCCAGAGACTGAAGCTGAGGGCCAGTATTAAAATTCGGGAATTGATCTTAACCCCCGAAGTCATCCAACATAATATCATCTTTCTCAACACCAATATCAACAAGCATATCAATCACACACTTATTCATAATAGGAGGACCACAGAGGTAGTACTCACAGTCTTCTGGTGCTGGGTGATCCTTTAAGTAATTATCAAAGAGAACCTGGTGGATAAAGCCTTTATAGCCTTCCCAATTATCTTCATCTTGAGCATCCGATAAAGCGCAATGCCATGTGAAGTTTTCATTTTCTTTCTGAATGGTATCAAAATCATCTACGTAAAACATTTCACGCTTTGAACGAGCTCCGTACCAAAATGTCACCTTACGATCAGTATTCACTCTTCTAAATTGATCAAAGATATGTGATCTCATTGGCGCCATCCCTGCTCCACCACCAACAAAGATCATCTCTTTCTTAGTTTCACGGGCAAAGAACTCACCAAAAGGACCAGAGATTGTTACGTCATCCCCAGGCTTCAAATCGAAGATATAAGAGCTCATCTTACCTGGCTCAACATCGGGAAGACGAGGAGGAGGAGATGCGATCCTTACATTTAACATAATGATCCCTGTCTCTTCAGGGTAGTTAGCCATTGAGTAAGCACGAATGGTTTCTTCAGGAACATTTGACTTATATTGCCAAATATTAAAATGATCCCAATCGCCTTTATACTCTTCTTCAACATCAAAGTTTTTATAATCAATATTGAGACCACCTGGTCTCTCAATCTGGATAAAACCACCAGCTCTGAATGGAACACTCTCCCCTGCTGGTAATTCAAGAACAAGTTCTTTAATAAAGGTAGCAACATTATGATTTGATCTAACCTTACAAACCCATTTCTTTACACCAAATACTTCTTCAGGAACTTCGATCTTCATGTCTTGCTTTACGGCCACTTGACATGAAAGCCTACAGCCTTCTTTGGCCTCTTTTTTAGTGATATGAGAAAGTTCTGTTTGAAGAATCTCTCCCCCGCCTTCGAGGATATTAACCTTACACTGGCCACAAGTTCCACCGCCGCCACAGGCGCTTGATACAAAAAGTTTTTCATCGGCTAAGATATTTAAGAGCTTGCCACCGGCATTTACTTGAACATCTTTTTCACCATTAATATTTAGCTTAACAGGACCACTTGCTACTAACTTAGACTTAGCAAATAAAATAACTAAGACTAAGGCCAGTACGACTGCGGTAAACATTGTTACACCTAAGACAATTTCATTCATCCTATACTCTCTTTAAAGCTGTATTCCACTGAAGGCCAAAAAGCCTAAGGCCATAAGACCGACAGTAATAAAAGTAATTCCTAAACCTCGAAGACCTTCTGGTACATCCGAGTATCTCATCTTTTCTCTAATTCCCGCGAGGGCCATAATCGCTAAGGCCCAACCGACACCAGAACCAAAGCCAAAGACCACTGATTCAGGGAAATTATAATCTCTTTCAACCATGAAGAGTGATCCACCTAAGATGGCACAGTTCACGGTGATCAAAGGTAAGAAGATCCCAAGAGCACTATAGAGAGCTGGGAAATACTTATCTAAGGTCATCTCAAGAATCTGAACGATTGCTGCGATAACACCGATGTATGAGATCAAACCTAAAAAGGAAAGATCAACATCAGGATGACCGGCCCATGCTAAGGCTCCTTCTTTAAGAAGGTAATTATAGATCAAATTGTTCACAGGAATAGTGATTGACTGAACCACAATAACTGCAATACCAAGGCCGATGGAGGTCTTAACTTTCTTTGAGACGGCTAAAAACGTACACATCCCAAGGAAGAAGGCTAAGGCCAAGTTTTCAACAAAGACCGCTTTTAAAAATAAACTTAAGTAATGTTCTAACATCTCTCCCCCTACTCCTGCTCAATCTGATCTTTCTTCCAGGTCCTAAGTCCCCAGATAAAAAATCCAATTAAGAAGAAGGCACTAGGTGATAATAGGGCCATCCCGTTTGGTTGATACCATCCACCATCAGCGACGAGTGGAAGAATTTTAAATCCAAGAAGAGTTCCAGAACCAAAGAGTTCCCTAAAGACACCTACGAAGATTAAAACGATTGAATAACCAAGTCCGTTACCAACACCATCAAAGAAACTCATGATAGGGCCATTTTTCATGGCATAACCTTCAGCTCTTCCCATCACAATACAATTAGTGATGATCAGCCCAATATAAACAGACATGCTTTTAGCCACGTCGTAAAGAAAGGCCTTTAGGATTTGATCGGTTAAGATAACAAGGGAGGCGATCACAATCATCTGAGCGATAATTCTGATACTGCTTGGAATATAATTTCTAATTAAAGAGACAAAGAAAGAAGAAAAGCCAGTTACCAAGACCACTGCGATCGACATAACTAAAACAGTCTCTAACTTCGTTGTCACCGCTAGGGCAGAACAAATCCCTAAGATCTGTAAAGCGATAGGGTTATTCTTAAAGATAGGATCAAAGATCGTTTCTCTTAATTTCATAAACTTCCTCCTGCTTCTACGCTAGCTCTAAACTTAGCGAGAAATGGACCAAAGCCGTGATCTCCTAACCAATAGCGTACAAGACCAGTTACACCATTACTTGTAATAGTAGCTCCTGAGAGTCCATCTACCTGATGGCTAGCATCAGTGTTTCCAGAGTTCACACTTCCTTTAATAACTTTTAAAACTGGTTTCCAGTTATTATCAAAGGCAAGTTTTCCGGCCCACTGAGCTTTCCACTTAGGATTATCAACCTCACCACCAAGACCTGGGGTCTCACCGTGTTGATAGAAACCTAAACCTAAAACTGTCGTCGTATCCGGAGATAAGGCCATAAAACCATATAGAGTCGACCAAAGTCCTTTACCGTTAACAGGTAAAACCACTTGAGTGATGGCTCCATTGTCTTTTACATAATAGATCTTCTCTAACTTAGAACGTTTCTTGATTCCCGCTTTATCTTTAGAAGAAGGAATCAAAACATTAGACTTTGGATCTTTACTAGCTTTAACAGCGTCAAAGTTCTCAGGGTTAATATCAGTTACGATCTCCCCTGTTTCTAGATTAACAATCTTGGTCTCAATATTCTTAAAGGCCTCGTTGATATCATCGCGAGTAGCATTATTCGTAATAAGTTTAGTAGCAAGAAGAAGGTTCTTCTTAATATCTAGTTTCTTATTTTCAACTTGTCTTGATTTGAGTTGAACCGCTGCTGTCGAAACAAGAACAGAACAAACTACGCAAAGAAGAAAAGCAACTAAGATAGTTTTCATAGTACTAGCATTTTGCATTACGCGCCTCCCTTCTTTTGATATCGCTGTTAACAACGAACCAATCGATCAATGGAGCAAAGCAGTTACCAAAGAGGATCGCTAGCATCATGCCTTCTGGGAAGGCAGGATTGATCACTCTTACTAAGATCACCATGATTCCGATCAAGGCTCCATAATAGTATTGTCCTTTAAAGGTCATGGCTCCAGTTACAGGATCAGTTGCCATAAAGACGAGTCCAAAAGCAAAGCCCCCAAGAACAAAGTGCCACTGCGCTGGCAGTGAGAACATAGGGTTGGTTTCTGAACCAATTGTATTAAGAAGAAAAGCAAAGATTCCTGCCGACACTAAAAGTGAGAGCATGATTCTCCAAGAAGCTATTCCTGTATAAAGTAAATAAGCTGCGCCTAGAAGACAGGCTAAAGCTGAAGTCTCTCCCATTGAACCGGGAATAAGACCTAGAAAGGCTTCCTTCCAAGTAAAGGCAGCTGTTACAGCTTCAACACCACCAGCTGCGGCTTGACCAAGAGCAGTGGCTCCAGTGAATCCGTCAGCTGCAATCCAAACTGCATCTCCTGAAATCTCAGCAGGGTAGGCAAAGAAGAGAAAGGCTCTAGCTGTTAAGGCTACGTTTAAAAAATTCTTCCCGGTTCCACCAAAGATCTCTTTTGCCACAACAACACCAAAGGTGATCCCCACAGCAACTTGCCATAAAGGAATAGTCGCAGGAAGAGTTAGTGGAAAAAGAATTCCTGTAACGAGAAAGCCTTCATTGATTTCATGTTTTCTTACAGTCGCAAAGATAACTTCCCAAAAACCACCGACAATATTAGTCACAAGAAAAATAGGCAGAAAATAAAGAAGCCCTAAGAAAAGGTTTGAAAAACAATTAGTAGGGTCTACTGCAAAATTAAGCATTGAGAAGATCTCTCCCCTCCATCCTGAAACCACAGTTGCGCCAGTACTTAAAAGGGCCGTATTAGCCTGATAACCAGTATTGTACATGGCCATAAAAAGACATGGACCTAAGGCCATGGCCACGGTGACCATGGTTCTTTTTAAGTCGATTGAATCTCTTAAATGAACATTTCCTTTTGTGACATCCCCGGGGGTATATACAAAGGTGTCGATCATTTCATACATGGGATAAAACTTTTCGAGTTTTCCTCCCGCTGCAAATTTATCGTGTTGGGAATCCAACAAGTCTCGCAAGAACTTCATTATCCTTCCTTCTCAATAATTGTTAAGTTTTCTCTTAGGACTGGTCCAAAGTCTTTTTTACCTACACTGGCAAAAGTACAAAGGGCCAAGTCTTCTTCGTCTAATTCAAGACAACCAAGTTGTTGAGCTAGATCAGTATCTTTTGTTAACAGAGATCTAATCAACTGAGTTGGAAGCATATCTAGAGGCATCATCTTCTCATAATTTCCAATCGGAACCATCGCTCTATAGGAGCCATGCTGATTGGTATGAAGATCAAATTTCTTATGAAACATCTTTCCGAGATAAGTTCTAGTGACAGTAAACTTCTTAAGCCCTGGCATTTGCCAACCTAAGAAGTCTCTCTCTCTTCCTTCACTGAGGACAGTTACTTGATTATCGTATCTTCCAAGGTAAGAAAAAGGGGCCATCGACTGAGTCCCATTTAAAAGAGATCCACTAATGATTCTATTCTCGCCTTCTTTATTTTCACCATGTGTGATTTCAAGAAGGTTAGCGCCTAATCTTGTTTTGATTAATTTTGGATTCTTAACTTGAGGTCCGGCTAGAGAGACAACTCTTTCAGTTGAGAGCTTGCCTGTAGAGAACAACTTCCCTACCGCGATCACATCTTGATAACCAATATGCCAAACTGTTTTATTAGCGTGAACGGGATCAATAAAGTGAATATGTGTTCCTACATTTCCAGCAGGATGAACCCCAGAGAATTCATGAACTGTAACATCATCGCAATTAGGAGCCTCAATATTCGCTCCTCTCTTTTTAACAACGTGAACAGTCCCTTCAGTCAAACGAGTCAGAACCTTGATTCCATTTTTAAAATCATTTTGATTTTCTGAAATAATGATCTGAGGATCGGCAGAAAGAGGATTTGTATCCATTGCTGTGACGAAGATACTTTTTGGAGTTTCACTGATTTCAGGAACCTTAGAAAAAGGTCTCGTCCTAAGCGAAGTCCAGAGTCCAGACTCAACCATTAAAGACCTGACGTCTTCAGTTGATAAATCTTTAGGCTCAACATTCTTGAAGTTCGAGAATTCTTGAAAAGATTCTGTTTGAGAAACTTCAATGACGATTGTTTGAAAAGCTCTTTTAGCTCCTCGATTAATCTCGAGGACAATTCCCCCAGCGGGAGAAGTGTAAACCACGCCTTCTGTCTTTTTACAGGTAAAAAGAGGCTGACCGATCTTAACAACATCCCCAACATTAACGAGCATGGATGGTTTCATGCCATTAAAATCGGGACCAGTTACAGCAACGGTCTTGGTGGCTAGCGCAGGGCTAATAGTTTGGACTGGTTCTCCGCTAACGGGAACATCCAGCCCTTTCTTGATGTGTACCATAGGCCAAATTTCCTAACTTAAAAGTTGGTTAATTTAAAAGCCTATAGTACTGATTATGCGCCCCTTTTACCAGAGCCTTACGCTGTTAAAGCTAGATAATTGTTAAGCATTAGCTGCATTCGCGACGCGACGAATCTCTTGTCCCGACTCTTGAATTCTATTTTGCAGTTCTCCTAAGTAATGACTAAATAACTCAAGATCTTTTGTTTGTTCACTTAATGTTTTACTGATCTTGAAGAACCTCTTCATAAAGCTTTCTAAATGAGGGCCAATTTTTAACTTAATTTCATCACTGGCTTCCGCTAAAGGAATTTCTAGCTCGGGAATTCCCCCTGATTGTTCGAAGGAAGCTATCTTTGTATAAGTTAAACGAAACCTACTAAGTAAAGGCTTCCACGACATAAGTTCCCAATCCTCTCCGGCCAGGCGCTTAATTCTAAATTGATTTTCGAATCCCTGGTCCCAGAGATAGCTCTCAATCTGAAGGATCTGCTTGTTAATTAATGTTAGGGCTTTTGTCTGATTCATATGAGTACCTCCTGTACTAGTTTCACAGGTTAAATTGCAAGACCTGTTCCGAATTGAGGTACTGTAATTATAGATACTTAGGGAGGATAAAATGCGCCCAGTGTCAGGGCGCAGTGTCCTTTAGGCTTCTTTATTAATGCAACACTTCTTATGTTTCTTTCCAGATCCACAAGGACAAGGGTCATTCCTTCCTACTTTTGGACCTTCTCTCATGATTTGTTGCTTCACGATAACACCATCATGAAAATACCAACGGTCTTCTATTTTTACGAAGTCAGCTACTTCTTGATGATCTAGTTCTTCTTCTTCAACGGCGTAGTGGGCTACAAATTCGATTCTCCCCACTTCATCAGTTTCAGTACCTTTCTTAACATCTAGGATCTCAAGACCTTGCCAAGTAGAATTCTCGGCCCAAGTTCTGATCTCATCTTTATTAACTTGTGATCTAGTCTCTGGATTATGCGTGTCATAGATATAATCAATCTCACTTTTTACGAAGGCACTATATCTTGAACGCATCGTGGCTTCAGCCGTAGCAGGAAAACTATCTCCCTTATGAAAAGGCTCACAACATTTTGAATAATCGCTTCCACTATCGCATGGGCATTTAGACATGACTTCTCTCCGTATTAAAACCTATATAAAAGGTCCGTAAAGCTTGTACTTGATTCGTCAAAATGTACCTTACTCTCAAGAATTCGACTAGAGATAAAAGTGAAGTGCTTCTTTAGAATCTTTTGATAAGCGCTTCGGCTTCGGCGAATGGCATAAGTATCATGAAACTCAAGATCTTCTATCTGAGCGTTAAGTTCCTTATCTGTGGGAACAGTAAGATAGAGGTATTTAACCTTTTGCGCCATAACAGGCAGACAAACCTCTAGCTCTTCGTTAGTAAGATATTGAAGAACACTAGTACAAATCCCAAGATCATAGGCCTTTGTTCGGCTTGTTTGTTTGAGGGCCCAAGTCTTTAAGTCTATATTTTCAAGCTTCACTTTCGCTGAAGCACACGGACGAAATTTTTCCACATTAGCTTTTTTAAAAACATAAGAACTAGGTTCGATGCCATGGGCCTTATAAGGAATAAATTGTTTAAGTGCTTCTTTAAAAAGATGACCTGTCCCAAAACCAAAATCAATGATGGATTCAATATCGATAAAGTCTAATCTAAAAGATAAGTCCATATAATGAACATGTTCTTTAGCGTTAGCGATACCATCCATCTCTTTAGGCTTTGAATAGTTTGTATCCCAGTACTTTTTACTAAATCCTTGGGCACCATTTTCTTCAATTGACATAAATCTCCTTTCTAATTTTATAAAACCCTGTAAAGCCTCGAAAGACATTAAGTGAAATCATCCCTACCCATAGGAAAGCAAGTGAGTTTGTGTTCACGGCAATAAAAGCCAAGGGTAGAAAAACAAAGATGGCCCCTATGATCATAAATTTTCGTAGATAGCCAAACTCTTCTAATCCAAAAAGAAGGCCATCATAAACAAAAGCAAAGGAGTTTGTGATTTGAGATAAGACGATAAGAAGCCAAAAGCTAAAGATAACTTTGATAACATCATCGTCTTTAGTAAAAAGACCTACTAAGAAATCCGCACCAAAAGCGTAGATAAAAGTAAAAGCAATTCCAATCACTCCACCAATCATCAAGAGCCTAAAAAAGATAAGCTTAACTTTCTCGATCTCTCTCTTAGCGTAATATTTTGCTCCAAGGACTGTCCCCGTCACTGCAACCCCATCGAGGAGAAAAGAACAGAAAAGCCATAACTGAAGCAAGATCTGATGAGCAGCAAGTTCTTTAATCCCAAAGCTCCCAGCAAAGCGAGTAGAAAGAAAGAAGCAAGTCGTAAGTGTGAATGAGCGCCCAAAGATGTTAAGAGAGTTTTTTCCAAACTTAAACCAACCACTTTTCTTAACTCGGCTGCTAAGGAACTTTCCTTTTACCTTTTCATCGTTAAGAAGATAAAGAAATGAGAGAAGACTTCCTAAGACAAAAGAGAGAACTGTTCCCCAGGCTGCCCCTTCAAGACCTAAGTCAAAAACAAAAAGCGCTAGATAAGTCAGAAGAGCATTCAAGGCCGTCGTAAGTCCGATCATAAAAAAACTTATATTAACTCTTCCTAAGCCTCGTAATAAAGAAAGAGTTGTTGTGTATAAAAGAGTAAAGCTATGCCCAAGGATTCTAATGGAATAATAAGAATTAGAGTGCTCATAAAGTGTTTCATTAACACCAACCAACTCAAAAAGAGGCTCTTTAAAGGCCCAAAGTAAGAAGGTCGTAATAACTCCAACAACTAAGGCCACTGAAAGTGAGGTCTTAATTGCTTCACAAACTTTAGAGTCTTCACTAGAGGCCACGGCTTGAGTTGAAGCATGGACAAGAAAGTTAAACATCCAAGTAAAGGAACTTAAAAGAGTAACAGCGAGGGCCATGCCTCCAAGCCAAACAGTACTGATCTGACCAACAAAAGCCGTATCAATAGTCCCGCTTAAGGGTTCTAAAAGTGAAGAAAGGATTGAAGGAAGAGAAAAAAGGAAAAGTTCCTTATAAGAAAAATCACTTTTCTCTTCCATAAACTACCTTAGAAAGGTTTTGTAACGGCCATACCAATAGCCACAAACATAAGAATTAAAAGAACGCATAGAGCAAGTCCACGATGTGCTGTCATTCTCTTTGAAGCAATCGGTCCACCAATAGCTACTAAAGCCCAGATTGTAATCTTGGCGTGTAGCCAACCAGGCCATCCTTCTCCATGACCAATATTAAGTCCTTTTGCAATAAGCCCCATACCTGCCACAAGAATGATTACAGAACTGATTCCAGTTAAGATCTTTGCTAGTTTTGGCGGGTTTTCAACTAAAAAGCTAATTGAAAGGCCTGAAACAAAAATAAATAGAGTGATATAGTGAACAATTTTATAAAATTCGTAGCTCATAGATTCTCCCAAAATGTTTAATGCTTTATTTATGCCTTATCCTCACTGATATGTCCTTTTTAAATTTCCGATGAATTTACTCTAATTAAAGATTCCCTTCCTTGATTAAAGCTCTAACTAGGCTAAAATAAAGACATGACCAACTCCCTTTTTGGAAAGCCCCGCGGAGTCAAAATCTATCGCGGCGCTTACGAATATTTAAAAAATGACAATATCTACGCCGAAGAGAACTTCGATGTTTATCGCGATCCTAACGATATGGGTATTCACTTTGTCGGGCAACAGATGGCAAGGGTGAGTACTGGAGAGATTCTAAGGATCAATATGGATTATGTTATGAACAAGGATTTCATTCCTATGTTTGTAAGCGTTGAAAAGATTCTCGGAAAAGATCATGTCAAAGAACTCTACGCATTTGATAAAAAAAGAAACTGCTGCTTATATGAGTATGAATCTAAGACCTTTAAGAAACAAGAAGAGCTTATTGTCACTCCCAAGTTTCATATATCTACTCCCTTAACTTGCACCAGCTGTACTTTTATTAAATCAAAGAAGGAAGACCCTACTGCAAAGAATATTTACTTAACTTTAAAGAGTTTTAATAATTGGAATTATATTGATACCCCTGCGATGCAGGTCTTAACCATGCAACGAATGAGCTTAACCTCTGAGAATATTACAATCTCAGGAAATACAGTTCAGGCCACCAAGTATAACCTTTTCGAAGAAGAGCAAGAGGACCTTACCAACCTCAAGAAAAAGGTTATTAATCCGCCTGTCATTAAGATTTCATTAAGTAAGTACTCAGCCATTCCCTATCAATTACAAACCAGTGATGGAATAAAGATACAGATGAAGTACTTCAACGATCTAGAGCCTGATTAGGGAGTAAACTCCTCAATAAACTTGTGCACCCCTTCGCAAGCCTCTTCAATTCCTGTTCTTTGTATTTGATAAGGCTCCATCAGTTTAACAAGCTTCTCCATCGTATTGCCTTTCCAGTTTTTAATCCTAGAATCAACAATAATAACTCCACCAATATCACTTTCAGTTCGAAGCAGGCGCCCTAATTTTTGGTGAAGGCTTCTGGTTCGATGAGCTAAGTAGTAATCAGTAAATTCATTCCCAAGATTGGCTTCGTAGAAGTTCCTTCTATCATTGATTACCTTATCCATACGAAGATCAGGGATCTTATCGATAAAAACAAATTGCAGAGCTTCTCCAGGAACATCAATCCCTTCACCAAAGCTTTCCATACCGAGCAGGATTCCAACTCCAGAGTTCTTAAACTCATCAATAATATTACTTCCCATTCCTTGAATAAAAAGAGGTATCTCTCCTTCAAATTCTTTAAGTAAGATCTCTCGGGCAGTCTCAAACCGTTTTCTTGCAGAAAAGAGAAGTAAGCTTCTTCCGCCAATATTTCGAATCAACTTGATGATAGAACTAAGAGTGTCTTCAACAAAATGATTGTCATAAAAAGGAAGAGTATCATCACAAAGATAGACCTTTGTTTTATTTGCGTAATCATAAGTAGCTGGTAAGAAAAAACCAGTCTTAAACCTTTTCTCAGCTTCTAGATAGCTATAACCCGTAGACCATTCAATTCCTCTCGTTCCTCTATCGCCATGACCATTTCCAAGTGTAGCACTGGTGTAGACAACGCTAGCACTAGTTTCAAGAAGCTTATCATGAAGAACTCTCCCCACATCAATGGGGGCGGCCAAGGCTTGATAGCCTTGAGATTCATGAAACTTCAGGGAGTGACTAAAGCCCTCTTTTTTATCAAGAATAGTTGTAAGGGCCGTGACGAAGTCTTCAAGTTGTCCCCAAAAGGTTTCAAAGCGAGTCAGAGCAATGATCTGATTATCGTCTTCAAGAGAGTTCACTTCCCATAGGTTTGAGAAAGGCATTAGGTCTTGAATATAAATATTTAAGATATGACGGATACTGTCAAAGTGATTAAAGATCCCAACGCCGGCAGCTTCTTCATTTTGAGTACGCCCGACCATAGGGACTTCATTCCAAAAATGAGAAGTGTACCTAGGTCTTTTCTTAAAATAGAGTTCTACTAAATCTGGAAGTGGCTTTAAGTGATCCTCTAGCATCTGATGAGTCGAAAGCGTCTTCTCTCGGATCATATTGATCTTATCGGTACTTGCCCCCTCATGTTCCTCAAATTGAGCAAGTAAAAAGAAGAGTGAACCTACCCCTTGCAAGTTCTGAAGGCTTTTTACAAAGTTCTCAAGCTCAGGTTGGGAGACTTCAAGAGAAAAACTACTCGTCGTTTCCTCTTCAATCTTATGGGCTTCATCTACGACAACATAAGGAGGTCTTGGAAAACCTCTAGGCCAAGAGAACATAAGGCTATGATTACCTAAGATGATATTGGCGTCTTTAGCTTCACGAAGACCAGTTAAGTAAGAACAATCCTGACGAAAAGGACATTTCTTTCCTGTACATGATCTAAAATCAACAGCAATCTCTTGCTCTTTTTTAGCGAAGTTCTTAAAGCGTCTTTTGAGAGCGTAAGGAAGGTTATCTCTCACTACCTTTTCTTCGTAAGGAACATAGGAATTATAATAAAAGAGAGCTTCAAAATACATATCAGTAAACTTAACTTCAAAGTCTCTTGCATCAAAGAGAAGGTCTTCTTTGATTCCTTCTCTAAAGAGAAGTTCACAGAGGTGATTTCCAGAACCAATCAAACGTTTCACCTTAAGCTCTTCTTCGTTTAAATTGAGAAGAGACCTAATCTGCGGAACATCTTTACTTAAGGCTTGATGCTGAAGAGTTTTCGTTCCTGTCGCAACGAGAACTTGTTGTTTTTCCGCTAAGCTAAAGAGGGCCGCAGGAAGAAGATAACCTAAGGTCTTTCCCGTTCCTGTTGGGGCCTGGACTAATGAATGAATCTTATTCTTAAAGCTTTGACCGGTTTTTAAGGCCAAGTCTTCTTGAGATTTTCTATAGCGATAAAAAGGGAGCTTCTTACTCACTTCCATCTCATCTCTTAAGATCTCTTTTATATTCTCACCACTAAAAGTCAGAGGCGGGGCTACATAGTTATCTTCCGTTTTTTCAGCGATCTCTTTGATTTGTTTTTCAAGATAGTTCTCTCTCGCCTGAACTAAATCAAAATCGATGCTTTCAGCAATTTCAAAAAGCTCTTCCCTGTCTGACATATAGAACTTTGCGTACCACCAGTCTTCTTGGGCATATTTCTTAAAGAGGTTCGAATAAAGCATGGCCTTATTTGAATCTGACTTAATTAAATAAGTTCCTAGAAGAAGAACCTTAAGAAGGTCGAGGCTGTCTTGAAAGCCTCTATGCTCTTCTTTATCCGCAAGGCCAAGGTCCGTAATAAAGCCTTCGAGCTTAAGATTTGAGCGCTCGGGGAATAAAAGCGCTAAGTACAACATTGAATCAAGATATTCTTCCCTCTCTTCTCCTTCGTCTGCACTATGCTCAATTTCATCAAAACTAGCTTCAAGGAAGCTTTTTTCAAAGTCAGAGTTATGAGCAATGAGTTTTGAGCCATAGAGCTCTTGAACTTCTAGTTCCACATCTTCCCAGCGCGGGGCTTTTTTTAGCTGTTTTGGTTTGATTGAGGTTAGTTTTTGAATAAAGTACGAAAGATGTCCTTCATGACGAACAAGAGAATCATACTTTCTCACAATTGAAGTTCCATCGAACTCAAGGAAGCCAATATCGATAATACTATCGTTTGCGGGATTGATTCCAGTGGTTTCAATATCGATAACGGTCCAACGACCAAGATGATTAGTATGCATCGCGCAAGTTTCCTGAGAATGAAATGGGTATAAGTCCGAGGTTTTTGCTTTTCCTCTGCCCTATCTTCTATTATAAAAAACGAAAAACCAAAGAACTTTAATGACGACAGCTATCATTTTTCAAATTCAGTCCTTCCTCATCCTATCCCTCATTTTTGTAGGGATCTATTTTAGGAAACAACGATCTAAGCACGTGAAAATAATGGGTTCCGCCATTGCGTGGGACCTTCTTCTTATCCTTCAGATCGAATTAGGTCGCAGCGCCATCGCCAAGGCGATAAAACCCATTGAAAACAAGACGATGCTCAATATTCATATAAGCATCGCAGTATTAACGGTTCTTTTTTACTTTGCCATGATATTCACAGGCAGAAAGCTACTTTCAGGCGATACCTCTATCAGAGCAAAGCATAAGCTTCTTGGTTGGTGTACAGTTAGCTTAAGAGTGTTAACCTTTATCACAAGTTTTTTCGCGGTATAAAATATGGAATTTCAAAAAGTAGAAGACCTCATTAAGACAAGTTTAACTGATGCACAGGTTAGAGTAACAGATCTAACAGGAACTCAGGATCACCTTGGTATTCTTATTATCAGTGATGCCTTTATCGGTAAGAGATTATTGCAACAGCACCAGATGATAATGGATATTTTAAAAGAAAGTTTAAAAGAAGAAATACATGCAGTTCAATTGAAAACACTAACTTTTGAGAAGGCTAAAACAGCCGGCTTAGTTGAGTGATTCACAAGAGGAGATAACGATGAGTGAAAACAATAATCCCTTTAATATTTTAGGTAGTGATCAGGTTCCAAAGGATGGCGGAGAAGCTGTTGTTGCTGTTCCTGCTGGCGCCAATATTAATGAAAAGATTGATACCCTAATCGGTTCAAGCCAAATCTTTCTTTTTATGAAAGGAAACCCAGACGCTCCCCAATGTGGCTTTTCAGCCAATGTTATTGGAATGCTTAATGCAACAGGTGTTAACTATAAGACCTTTGATATTCTTTCAGACATGGATATTAGACAAGGTGTTAAAGACTACAAGAACTGGCCAACTTTCCCTCAGCTTTACGTAAAAGGTGAGCTGATCGGTGGAAATGATGTCATCACTGAACTCTATGAGTCAGGTGAATTAAAAGAAGAACTAGGTCTAAAAGCATAATATTGATAATCCCTCTCTTTCTTGAGAGGGATTTCTTCCCAACTAAGCCCAACTTTGCCACAATAATATTCATAATAGTTTTCTAAGAAATAAATTTAATTTACAATAACGACTCCCTGTTTATAACGAGATAAAAATGAGTCTAAAAACAGTAAAGGTCCCAAAAAATATAGAGCCACTCTTTAAGCAAGCAGAGGAGTACGTATCTGAATACTTTAGTAAACTCGACCTCTCACCTGGAACTGGTCAAATCCATATAAACGATGAACGCTATATCTTAGTTAGGGCAGAGTCTCTCTCTGTTAACTTCCTTGAGTTTTTAATGAATATGTACCCTTCCCTTAATTCAAATGAAGCAAGAAGCGCCTCCTCAAAGGTTCTCTTTGATATGGGTCATACAATCGGTAAGGCCGATGCTGCCAGCTTTAATAAAGAAAATAGCAAGAGTGATCCAATTGAGAAGCTTTCTTGTGGTCCAGTTCATTTTGCCCACACGGGTTGGTCCTTTGTAGATATATTAGAGCCAAGTAACCCGACACCAGATGAAGATTTCTATTTGCTGTATGATCATCCTCACAGTTTTGAATCAGACAGCTGGCTTAAATCAGATAGGAAAGCTAACTTTTGTACCTGTCATATGAACGCGGGCTACAGCTCAGGCTGGTGCACCCAATCCTTTGAAGTCGAGGTCATAGCAAGAGAGATTCTTTGCCGATCAAAAGGCGATAAGATTTGCCGCTTTATCATGTCGCCTCCTCACAGAATTGAGGAGCATATTCAGGCTTACAAAACTCAAAATAAGGAACTCTTTAACAAGTGAAGATTAAGACCTATAAATATATTCTCAACACCCTTTTAAGAGTCGCACCTTTCTTTGCCGAAAGCGTCTTAGATGAAGCAATTAGAAAAGCTGGCCATACTATAGACTCTGTCAGTGCCGGTGAGATGCTTAAGATCTTAAACTCAGAAGTTCTGCCGAAGCTTTCAAAACAAAAAGACTTCCTAACCGACTCATTGATTCTGGCAAATACTTCAACAATTCAAACAGATATCAATAATGAGATTCTTATTTTCGAAGGGCCTTTAAAAGAAAACCTTCCAGAGAATTACACCGTTTTAGACTTACAGGATCTTGGGTTTATAAAAAGGTTAAAAGATACCTACCTCACCACAGTGAGAGAAATACAGATTGAAGATAATATCTTCAAGGTTTCAATCTCCCCTATCTTTGATCCAAATAAAAAAATAATTGGCACTCTCTCTACAATAACCAACCTCTCCCTTCAAAGAGAAATTGAAGAAGAGATTATTCACTATAGTGAGAGTTTAAGAAGGGAAATCGAAGCGAGAATTGAAGCTGAAGATGAATTGAAAGAAAATCAATCACTTCTCTTTCATTCATCAAAACTCGTCGCCCTTGGAGAAATGGCGAGTGGGATTGCTCATGAGATCAATAACCCCTTAGCTTCCATTAAGCTCTCCATTGATCTTATGAAAAAGCTTAGAGATCGAGACCTTCTGACAGAAGAGAAGGTCGAAAAAGAGACCAAGTCTCAACTAGAGCTCATCGATAGAATAAGTAATACCATTATTAGCATGAGAAAATTAAGCCGCCCCTCTGATGATGACGGAACAAAGTTTCTCTCAGTTAAGCAGGTTATCAATGATGTCCTAACTTTAAGTTGTGAGAAGTTTACCCTAAATGACATCGATATACGTTTTGATGAAACTAAAGAAGATATCCTTATCTACGCCCAAGAAACTCAATTAGGTCAGGTTCTTATCAATTTAATTAACAATGCCTTCGACGAGATATATGATCAATTCCAAGATCCTTGGATTGAAATTGACTGGAACGAAGGACAGGAGTTTAGTTATATTATGGTCACCGACTGTGGCCTTGGTATCCCTAACAAAAGCATAGAGAAGATCTTTAACCCTTTCTATACCGGTAAGATTGAGAAAGGAGGAACTGGTCTTGGATTAAGTATTTCAAGCCAAATCCTAAAAAGTCATCAGGGCCACCTTTATGTAGACTCTGATTTCCCGAATACCAGGTTTGTCATAAGCTTACCTAGAAAAAGAAGTGAGAATTAAGATGATAGAAAAAGTATTAGTTGTAGATGATGAGCCACATATCTTAACTTCAATGAAAGAGTTGCTAGAGCTTGAAAACCTCACTGTTGAAACTGCAGAAAATGGGGCCGTGGCTTTTGAAAAAATAAAGAAGACAAAGTTTGATTTGATTATATCTGATGCAAAGATGCCTCAAATGAATGGCCAAGAGTTACTTGAAGAAACTAAGAAGTTTAATAAAGAAGTTAAGTTCATAATCCTAACTGGTGAAAGTGAGTTTTCTCAAGAGAAGCTAAAGTCTATGGGTGCCGATGCGGTTTTCTATAAGCCACTTGATTTTGATATCTTAATTGAGACGATCTCTGCGCTTTAAGAAGACTAAGGCCAAGATAAAAAAGACTAAGACGCCCCAAAGCTTAAATTCAAGAGTCCAATAAACAGCGTAAGCTCCACCTCTAATAATCTTCGAAAGGTAAGGGCTCTCCAAAATATAAGGGGCTAACTTTGGTCCCCAATCATAATAGAATTCTACAAACATTCTTCCTAAGCTAAAGCTTAAAAGAAACTCATCTCGCCACTGCCTAAAATAATCAACAATAAAATGATCGCCACCAAAACCAGCGGTCAGCATAAAACAAGCATTCTTCTCGAGCAAGGCCTCAATCTTTTGGGGAGTTCCTGTTAGGCAGTTTGATAGCAATGAAGAAAATTTAAATTTATCTTCAAAGTAAACGGCAAATTTATAGCTAGTATCATTAACAAGGTTCTTGATAGCCGCTTCACCAGAAGTGGCTTTTTGCTCCGTTATATAACTCGTTCCTAGGAGTGCGGCAGTTCCGTAAATAGTTTCACAACCATTGGCTCCAAAATCGAAAGCGACTATATTATTTAGATTTTCAAAGTTAAAACCTTGGTAAACAGCTGTTAACCTACTGTCACCTTTAGTTAGTGAACCTAAGGTAATTGTATTTGTGTAAATCCTATTACTTAAAAAGATATTATAAAAAACCCCGCCTGCTTTAGCCGAGGGATCTATAGTGTTTCCGTTTCCTTCTTGAGAACCTATAAAAAAATAAACAAGCCCATCTAAAACTGATGTGGGGTTTGCTGTATTAATAATCCCTGTACAATCGAGATCACCTGCTCCAGCTGAACACATGCTAGCAACCGTAAAGTCAAAGATCTTACCAACCTCATCCCCTGCGATAGCTTGATTCTTTAAAACTTTATAAACTGATGAGCTAGAGTCTTTAATCGCTACATGTAGAAAATCACCTGCAACAAAACCACTAGTATCTAAAGACACTCTCAATGTTCCCGTAATGGAGCCTACAGGATCACCTGTAGGAAGATTCGTTCTTGGAGTGTACGTGCTGTATTCTGTATTTCTTAAAGAAGCATCAGCGTTAAGGTTATTTTGTATGGGAACATAGACTTTAGCTGGGGCGGCTTCAGATGTGCCGTCACCACTTGGGGAGTCTACGACTAAAGTATAAGTAGAGGCCGTGATGAGTTGAACCACTGGAGCAGAAGCTGTATTTATTCGAACCGTCGCAGCGTTAAGCTGAAGCGCGGTGGAGAGAGTGAAAATTATTGCCCAAAAGCATTTTAGCATTTAGTGAAAACCTTTATAGTTACAAGTAATTATCCCAATATTTAACATTGTCAGTCAAATATTTGCTTAATCTAATATTTAGGCCATAATCGCGCCCATGAAAAAGCTCTTCACCTTCCTATTTCCCCTAATTATTGCATTGAGTTGTATCAACCCTCAATCTGCCGCAAAGAACAAGAAAAAGTCTGTAGAAGTCATGGCCGATCAGATTGCAAAGAAGTTCCCAGAGGCTCCACAACTTAGTATTGAAGAGTTTCTTAAATGGAAAGCAGATCAAAAGCCTTTCGTCTTAGTTGATGTAAGAGAACTACGTGAAACCAATGTCAGCACTCTCCCAGGCGCTATCACTAAAGCCGTGTACGAAAAAGAAATCGAGAAGTATAGAGGCCATACAGTAATCGCTTACTGCACTATTGGTTATAGAAGTAGCGAATATGTTCAAGAACTAGTTAAGGATAATATCAAAGCCTTTAACTTAAAAGAGAGCCTCTTAGGCTGGGCCCACCGCGGCCTAAGCTTTACCTCTAAAGGTAGTGAAACTAAGAAAGCTCATATTTATGAAGAAGCTTGGAACTTTCTTCCTAAAGGCTACGAAGGGGTTAGCGATTAAAGAAGTCGTCTCAATTAATGGTCAGATAGATTCAAAAGCCGCTATTTCAGTTTTCGATAGAGGCTTTCTTTATGGCGATTCTGTTTATGAAGTAACTTTAACTTATAACAAGATCCCCTTTCTTTTAGACGAACACCTCGACAGGCTCTATAGATCAGCGAGATCCATTCATATGGAGTTTAGTTTTTCTAGGGAAGAACTTATTAAAGATATTAATAATGTTATAGAAAAGCTTGAAGGCGACCGCCAGTATATTAGAGTCATAGTAACAAGAGGTGCTGGAGAAATTAATTTAGACCCAAGCGCAGCAACAAAAAATAACTTAGTCATCATTGGAAGAAATCTCCCTGAGTACCCAATTAGCTGGTACGAAAAAGGAGTGAGCATGATCATCACAGATATCTTAAGAAACTCAAAACGCTCTATGGACCCAGGTGTAAAGTCCGGAAATTATCTCAACAATGTTTTGGCCATGGCAGAAGCTAAAGAGAAAAAGGCCTTCGACGCTATTATGTTAAATTACAAAGGTAATATAACTGAGGGGACTACTAGTAATATTTGGATCGTTGAAGGATCGAGATTCGTCACTCCTCCTCTTGATGCAGGCCTGCTCGGTGGTATTACAAGAAAGACCCTCCTTCTTATTGCTTCAAAGAATAACCTAAGTGTTAGTGAAGAAAATATTAGCCCTGAAAGATTAAAAGCAGCTGATGAGTGCTTCTTGACCAGCTCAACAAAAGAAATCGTTCCCATCATTTCTGTTGATGATTGCCCTATAGGAACGGGGACTCCTGGCCCTCATACTAAATCTCTGCATAAAATCTATAAAAAATTTGTTCAAGAATCCTTAAAGAAATAAGGCTATCCTACTAAAATAACTAGCCTTTCACTCTTTGGGGCCTTGATAAGAATCGCCCCAGCCTCATTGACACTTAAAGCCCCTATGGGTAGATATACACCTTATAATTTTAACTAGTTATTAATTTAACGCAGAGTCAATTTAGTTGGAGTAACAAATGGCAAAATCAACTACTGGCCGTAGCAAATTCAAAATGCAACGTGCCCTCGGTATCGAACTTCCAGGTCTTGGAAAAGCAGGTGCCCTTGAACGTCGTCCTTACGGTCCTGGTGTTCATGGAAACGCAAGAAAGAAAATCTCTGAATACGCGATCCGTTTGAAAGAAAAGCAAAAGCTTACTTTCCATTACGGTATCCGTGAAAAGCAACTTGTTAGATACGTGAAAGCGTCTAAAAAAGTTAAAGACAGAGCTTGGATGGAAACACTAATCATTGGTCTTGAGTCTCGTCTTAACAACGTGATCTTTAGACTTAACTGGGCTCCTTCGATTCCAGCCGCTTCTCAAATGGTTGCTCACGGGCAAATCCTGATTAACGGTAAGAAACTCGACAAGTCTAGCTACATTGTTCAAAAAGGTGATGTAATCACTCTTTCTGAAAAAGGTTATAACAACCAAGCTTATAAGCATGCACAGACAACTCCACGTCTTCCAGCTGTTCCAGCAAACTACAAAGTAGAAGGAACAGATAAGAAAACAGCGACTATGGTAGAGCTTCCTCTTCCAACTGATATTCCTTTTGAGTATCAAGGTCAGCTAGTAACGGAATACTACTGGAAAGTTAAGTAGCACCTCATATTGCTATCGCAATATATCGGTTCTATTTGCACCAAAAAATTTCTATTTAATGAGAAGGCTCCGAAAGGAGCCTTTTTTATTTGCCCCGAAGCTCGCTAGAAGATATTTCCTCGAACTCATGATTACCCAGGAAAACAATATGTAGCTCAGGGAACCTCAAGACTTGAGCTTCTAGTTCGACTTCGCTCTCCCCGCGAGGAACCACAAAAAGAGTTGTTATATGCTTAACAAGCTCATCAACATCTTTCCACTTATGAAGATTTAAGAAGCTATCATCCCCTATGAGAAGGCTCTTCTTCTTGCAGGTTAGTTTTGGAAACCAATCAACAGTAGGATTTCCTTTTTCTAAGCTTAAGAAACCAGGATAGATGCTATAGTCAGTCTGATCTAAAGTCTCACAAAGATCTTTTAATTTTTGCCATGGACCCACTCTTTCCTGATCAGTCTTCCAAGGATTAAAATCTGGAACAACGACGATACTCTTCACTGGGCATAGCTCTAAACAGGCGCGGTGACCTAAGTGCCAGGGATTGAAGGTACCGGGGTAGAAGACCACATGATCTCCAAGCTCTTTTTTTAAGAGCCAAGTAGGTGCTTTTTCTGGAATAGATTTAAAGAGCGAGAAACGCTCCCCTAACTGACGGCAAAAGAGACTCTCTTCTTCGATTGAAGAAAGATTGATGTCAGCCAAGTTAATATCGTCTTTAAAAAACCTTGGGTTCATATTGCCTTTTTTCTAAGTGAGTAACTTTCAATTGAATAAACGATTATGCCAATCCAAATCAATCCAAATGAAATAAGCCTTTCTATTTCAAACGATTCTTTAAACAAAAAGACACCTACCACTAATTGTAAACTAGGAGCTAGAAACTGTAAAAAGCCTACTGTTCCAAGGTCTAACTTCTTAACTGCAGTATTAAAAAGCCATAGAGGAGTAATTGTGACTACTCCAGCGCAAAAGACATAGAAGCTTGTACTGGGGCTTAGCTGCAAAAAGGCCAATTGATTATTAGTTCCTAAGTAAACAAAGTAGCACAGAACAGGAAGAGTCCAGACCAACATCTCAAAGAGAAGGGCCGACTCGGCGGATAGGTTAGACTTCTTCTTTAGGAAACCATAAAGAGAAAACGTTCCCGAGAGAAGAAGGGAGATCCACGGACTTCCAGAGTTTGAGATAAATAAAAATCCTACCCCCACAAAGGCCAGGATAACGGCAATGATTTTACCTGGTCCCATAGATTCCTTTAAGAGGAAGTAACCAGAGAGGACATTAATAAGAGGGGTTAAATAATAACCAAGGCTAGCGTCTAATATATGATCGTTGTTTACCGCCCAAACAAAGAGGTACCAGTTGGCGAAGATCAAAGCACTAGAGAGAAAAAGGACCCGGCTTCCCTTTTCTTTAAGCTCAACAAAGACTGACTTACCTTCTTTTAACATCATCAATGAAAAGAGGCAGAGGCAACCCCAAAGAATCCTATGACCTAAGAGCTCTAAAGGAGAGATCTGAGAGATCTGTTTCCAGTAGATGGGGGCCAACCCCCAAATGACGAAGGCCATTATACCAGTAGCTGCAGGCAGGAAACTTTTGACCAAGGGTGAATTATACATACTTCTATTACCGCCAGAATATTTATGCTAAAACCACCTTAGAGAATTATATGAGCGCATTCAAGTTAGATTATAAAGATTATGAATTCACCATTACTTTGGAAACAGATCCATTGCATTGCCCTATTGAGCGTTGGTGTATCTTAACTGATGAAGACCGAGAGCTGCTCGAATCAGGGGAGATGGCCTTCTATTCTCTTGAAATAACCAGTGAAGCAAACAATGAAAGCTGCCTTCACTTCATCCCTGGAGTACAACTTCCTGTTGGGGACGATGAGCAAATGGAAGACCTTGAGATCATCCTTCTCGACGAAGGCCTACTAGATGAGATCCTCGAGCACTGGAACCTCCGAAATAACAAAGACCTTACTCCTTCTTGGGCATAGGTTGCTGTTTTTACTAGATTATGTCTATTGAATATCTTACACAGTGCGTTGTTTAGCATAAAGTTGGAAGGTACCATAAGCCTATGAAAAACCTTATAAAACCGACCCTCTTGGCCTTGGCCACCCTATTCTCCTTCCAGGTCTTTGCCGAAGAAGTAACCATTAAAGACTTGATCTATTTTGAAGAAAAGATTGAAAGCCTTCTTGATGAGAATATTTCAGCTAACTCTAATAAGAAAATTAGTCTTAATAGTAGGTTCAACAAGATTCATAACTTCAATAGTAATTATGCTCATCAACTCTTAAATGAGCTTCAGAGTGATAAGCCATTAAATGGTTACCAGTTAAGTATCTTAAAGCTCTCAGCAGGAGCTTACTTAACTCTTGCTGAAAGGCTTCACAAAAAGCTTGCCGTCTTCACTCCTTCTCAAGATTTCAAGGGAAGTAATAAAGAAATGGCTTGGCTCATCAGCTCTATCAATCTTCTACAAAACTATAAGCAAACCTATGACCTATTCTATAAAAGCACTTCTTTAAGAAGAGTCTTAAAGGATCAGTCTCTTGATCAAGATTCACAAATTAAGAATATTGAAAGCATTACTAAGAAGATCTTAAACAAAGAGAGAGTTAAGGCCCTAGCTAAGTTTACAGAAAGCTTTATTCTCAATATTCATTTAAATAAGAATTTCTCTCTAAGATCTCAACTACAATCAACAAACTTTTATAAGAAAGTAGACTTAGAAGAATCTATTAAAGAATTCTATAAATTTAAATCTTTTGGCATCTCTTTCTCTGATGGGTTTGCCAATACGACTGGCACTCTAACAAGTGGTCTATCGGCAGGATTTGGCGCTTTAGTAGGTCCTGTTGAATGGAGAGAAGGAAGACTTTATAAGAACTCAAAGGCACAAGGCGAGCTGCTAAAGAAACTCAAGCCCCTTGATCTCCTTCTTGAAAAGAAAGCCTTTAAATTAACTGATTATACCATTCCAGGTCATTGGGGACATATCGCTGTATGGCTAGGAAACGAAGAGCAGCTAAGAGAAATTGGAATGTGGAATCATCCAGTGATTCTTCCTTTTCAAGAAAAGATTAAAGAAGGTTATTCAATCTATGAAGTAAGAAGATGGGGACTTGTTTGGGATAAGTTAGAGAATTGGCTTAATCTAGATGCTGTAGCCGTCATAAGACATAAGCAAGTGGCTCACTATAATGAGCTAGAATACACCCGCGTCTTTCAAGGGCTCTTTGGCCAAATTGGAAAGAAGTATGATTATAGCTTCGATGCTATGACTGCTAATACTATTACTTGTACTGAAATTATCTCTCTTTCTTATGGCCCTGTGAACTGGCCTACGACTAAGGTTATTGGAAGACACACTCTTCAACCAGATAATATCGCTAGCCTTGTCTACTTTAACAATTCTCCAATAGAACTAGTCGCATATCTTGAGGGATCAGAATCAGGCTATGCCTTTGAAAGTGAGCAAAAATTTTCAAGCCTTGTAGGATTTCGTAAGAAAAAGAATTCAGCTCAAGGATTTGAGAAGAAGTTTAGAAAATGTAAGAGAGAAAAGTATCGCTCTAACCGCAGAGGCGGTATAAGATTTAAGAGCAGCTGTTGGTCTTACTATAAGTCTTTTGATTATAATCAACCAACTAACCACTTGGAAGAAAATGAACTTTAAGAATATTCCATTAATTTTAGCTAGTTTAGTTATGTTAAGTTTCTCGGCACAAGCGAGTGAGCAAAAGATGCTTTGCGCCAGCTACTACGCCTTTTCTTTTAAGAAAGAGATTGAGAAGCTTCCAAACGACAAGAGCATGCATTGTACTATGTCTTGTTACCTTGCCGTAAAATGCCCCAACGTAGAAGCCTCTATCATTGGATACCTTAAAGAGTTTTGGGATATTATTGGTCCGGGTGATTTTGATTATAATGATATTAGGGCTAATAAAGAAGGTATCAAGTTTTCAAAACATAAAAGCCTTCCCTACTGTAAATCCGCATGCCTTAAGAAGTATGTTAAAAAGAAAAGGAAAAAGTAACAGGCCCATCGTTCTCGATACAAACCTTCATGCTAGCTCCAAACTGACCAGTACTTACCTTGGCAGTCATAGCTAAAGAATCACAAAATTTATTAAAGAGCGCTTCAGCCGGTTCGGGATCCATAGAGTTATCAAAGCTAGGTCTATTTCCTTTGGTTCCTGCCCAAGATAAAGTGAACTGGCTTACCACTAAATAGCTTCCCTTAGCTTGATTTATATCAAGGTTCATCTTCCCCGTTTCAGGGTCAGTAAAGATTCTTAGTTTTTTTATCTTTTCCGAGGCTTTTAGAATCAGCTCTTCGGTATCTTCTTTTTCACAGCAGACAAAGAGAACAACCCCAGAGTCAATTTCTCCAACAATTGATTCATCAACTAAGACTTTTGAATGAAGAGATCTTTGAAGGACTACTTTCATTTACTCAGAAGCAGCTTTCTTTTTTATTTCAGAGTTGAGCTTCGCACCGTATTGATTTTGCATATCTTTTAACTGAGAAGTCTTTAGTTTTATCTCTTTTTCAACTTCCGCTAATTTAGATTCTAATTCTAATTTTTCATATTTCTTTATTGTCTCTTTTAAAGTCTCAAACTCATTTTCAAAGACACTTTTATTTTGAAAGATTTCGTATTCGCTTTTCACGCTTTGAAAGCTATCTTTTGATGTTTGAGATTCTCCATTTAGAGATGAGATATTGAATTTTGCTTGAGCGATCTCTTGTTCTGCCTTAGTAATAGCCTCTTTCGCCCGCTCGATTTCTTTTTCTTCTCGCTTTATCTTTAACTTAAAGCCTTCAACTGTTCCTCTATGAATACGAAGCTCGTTTTCAAAATCTTTGGCAGTTTGATATTCAGAGTTTGTTAGGATCTTTTTCATTTGGTCCATCTTGGCACCAACTTCAATCTTCCTACGCCTCATTTTTTTGAGACCTTCAATCTTTTCACAGATATCCTTGTTCATATTTTCAAGTTCTTCTATGTACTTCTTAGAACTTCTAAGGGCCTTTAATCCCGTTTCAGCTTTTCCTCTTGGTCTTAGTATCTCAACCTTAGGCAGGCCATCACTAGGTAAGGCATCACCTTCATCGTAGACTTCTTCATTTTCAATTCGTTCAATCTTTAAAGTTGGATCACTTTTCTGATCAAACCTAGCCAGCTCTAGAGACTTACTCATTTCTGGAAGGTTAAGCTTTCTCACTATAGAGCTAGAATAAGAAAATTCTTCAGAACCTATTCTGATAATATCTTTTGGACTAAGCTTGAACTTCTCCCCAGGAATAAGCGCTACATCATTGAGAAATGTTTTATTAGAAGAACCGAGATCAACTACATAAACCTCGTAATCAATGATCTGAACTTTAAAATGAGACCCGCTAACTTCGACGTCATCAACGAAGACGCCTGAGCCTTCATCTCTACCAAAGATTAAGTTATCAAATAGTTCAATCTTTTCCATATGGTTTAAATTGAACAAGAAAAAGTCATTATCCTTCACAGCTTACTCCCTATTACCTAAGTAATATTCGGTCTTTAGAGCCTTTTTCTTTAATTTACCGAGGTCTATTCTCATCAGAACCTTAAGGAATATGCGCAGCTAATAAGATTAGCTATACTTAGAGCTCCTTAGGTCTCCCAGGGAAAATCAAATTTGTTTTCTTTTTGTATTCACTATAAGAGGGCCTCTCCTTATTCTTCTTCTCAAGCAATGGAATACCTGACACTTTTAGAATGAGAAAACTGATAAGAACTGGAGAGATGAGACTTAGGTAAAAGTATTGATGGGGAAGAGAGATCAGATATAGTCCCCACCAAAGAGTAATCTCTCCAAAGTAATTGGCGTACTGACTATACCTCCATGGCCCAGTGGTACAAGGCCTATCAATATTTTCTGGATTCTTTTTAAACTGCATCTTTTCATTATCGGCCCAGCTCTCCCAAAAGAACCCAAAACCCCAAAGAAGAAATCCTATCAATTGAAAAAGACCTAATTGAATAGGAGAAGAGTTCAGCCTTAGAATAATTGGAGAGCTTATGATAACAATGAGTAGACCCTGTAAGAGGAAGACCTTAAAAAATGCCTGTAGATTTGCTGTTTTCCCCCATGATTCTCTCATTTGACTATAGCGAAAGTCCTCAGGCTTGCTAAAGTTTCTAATAAATAAGAAAGATGAAAGCCTTATTCCCCATAGAAAGATACAAGTCCCAAGTAAGTATTCTGTCCCTGATTGATGATTATTGAGCTTAAAGCTAAGGAGAACAATTAAGATATAACCTAAACCCCAAGCGATATCTACAAGACCAAAATTCTTAAACCTGCTACTAATTAAAAAACAACCCGTCATAAAGAGCATCACAGCTAAAAGATAATAAGAAATGATAAAGGCCATGCCGCGTCGCTCCTGATGATATCCACTTGGAAAGGTTTTCAATAAATCTTATAATCTCTTAAGTAATAGCAATTGAGAAATTATATCATTGCTTAGGAATGATTTGTCTAAGACACGGCCCCTAAATATATGAGTACACCTAGTTTAAGTATTATCATTCCAGTTCATAATGACTTCTCAACGGGCTTCCTAGAGAAACAAATCAAGGTTTTCAAGACTTTAGAAAATACCGAAGTCCTCTTTATAGATGGTGGAAGTACAGATGGAAGCCTTAAGCTGATCAAAGATTCTGGGTTCACCTTCTTTGAGCTAGATAACTCCAATAGAGCTTCAAGATTAAACTTAGGACTTAATAAGAGCCAGTCAGACTTAGTTCTCTTTCATCATCCTAGAAGCCTAATAAAAAAAGAAGGTCTGGATTTCCTTAGTCGTTCTATAAAAGAAGACTGGGGTGCCTTTACTCATGCCTTTGATAAATCGAACTTTCTCCTAAGCTTTACCTCTTGGTACTCGAATGAAGTTCGCTACAAGATTCGCTCTGTTGCTTACTTAGATCATTGTATTTTCTTTAAAAAAAGCCTCAGTCAAAAGAACCCTAACCTACTTCCTAATATTGATATCTTTGAAGATACTGCTTTAAGCTCAAACCTAAGCGCCTTAAGTGAGAATAAGATCCTTCTCCCCTATATATCTATGACTTCTTCAATTCGTTTTGAAAGAAATGGTCTTTGGAAACAGGCTTTACTTAATCAAGTTTTAAAGATTTGTTGGTATTTAAAGTTATCTCCAGAATTAATGAATAAAATTTATGAGAAAGGTCTCGATTTAAACTCTCGAGTTTAAGACATCAATTACAAGAAGTAGCTTAAGCCTAAACTTGTCTTCATTCGGGAGTCGCTAACTCCTTCATCGCTTGAGTTTGATTCATTAGAGAGGCTCCCTTCAATTGAGAGGCCTTCTACTCTCTCGAAACTATAGTATCCACTTAATTCAAGTATCCTTTCGCTATAGCCAAGGCTTACATCAGTATTCTTCTTCTTTTCAATAGATAGATCGATAGTAAGAGAGAGACCTTCAAAGAGTTCCAAGTTATTACTAAGGCCTATGATAATCACTTTAGAATTTTCAAAGCCTTCACCTTCTTCTTCTGAACTTATCTCTAGCCTAGCTTCCGGGTTCCAATAATTTGAAAATGAGAGATAGCTATAGACGCCGCTTACACCATATTTATCAAGCTGTGCTCCCGTCTGATATCTTGATCTAGAGATTGGTAATGAGAAGGTCATTTGATTTCTTTTCTTAAATATTCTTAGCATCGGACTAATCTCATGAAAGTCATAATCAGATTCAAACTCTTCATCAACTCTTGGGCGAGAGTAATTCTTTAAGAACACATAGCGTGTTGATAGGATCATTTTATCAAACTTTCGATAATCCCATGAAGTTGTAAAGCTAACGTTCCGGCTATCATTATCTTTTAGTGTTGCTTCACTATAGAGCTCTTCAGAGAAACCCAAGCTAAAATTATAAAGGCTTGAGTAACTAGGAGCATGAGACACAAAAAGACTTGCTCCTTTAGAGGTAAAGGCAGAAGCTTTGACCGTCTCTGTACCAATACTATTTCCAAGAAGGACATTACTATCATTGCCGACAGAGAAGCTTACGCTTCCTCCTACTGAAGAGCCTTTAAATTCATTAAGGTATTCTTTGGCATAACTCTGTAAGTAACGGTTTCCACTTTTATGATAATAGGCGGCTCGTAATAGCGCTAGGCCTTCATCCATATAACCGAAGTTTAAAAAACTCTCTCCTAAAAGAAGGTTAAATTTTTGCTCTAAATCTTTATCTTTATTTGATGACATTGAATAAAGCTTTAAGGACTTTAAAAAACTAAGAGAAGCTTTTTCATAATTCCCATATTCTTTATAGATCATTCCTAGGAAGTATTTAGTCCTAGGCTCCTGAAATTTAAAAAAGTCACAGATCAAAAAATACTTTGAAGCAGTATCTAAGATGCGAGTGGAGAATCCTTCTGAGGAAGAATCGACTAAATATAGATCGTAATAAAGAGAGCCTACTTTAAAAGCTAAAAGAAGCGCATCCTGACTAGGCTCTTTTAAATCGACCAAGATTTCCACAAGCTCATCAAGTTTCTTGATATCTTTCCAGCTACTACTGTGAAGCTTTTTTATTCCATAAAGATAAATCTTAATCGCTTTCTTAAGCTCTCCTGTATCTTCATAGATCTCACCTAGCTTGATGACATCTTCCATGGCCACAGGACCTTCAATCAATCTTGATCGCAACTCTTGAACATCTAAAGCCCTAGAAGAAGAATCTTCAGCAAAACTTGAAAAGTTAAAAGCTATGAAAAAGAGAAGAAAGTAAAACACTTAAAAAGTGTAAACGAGTGAAGCTCAAATGCCTACTTTAAGAGTCTTTTAAGTTTCTTCTTAGTCCTCTTATCAAGGTCTAAAAGGAGAAAATACCCAGCATTCTTAGCGAAGATATCAGGGGATATAAAGTGAAAGCGCCCCTTCTTCTTATCCCCAACAAAGTAGTCAAAACCCATATTAGGAATTGTATTATTCCAAGGAAAGTAGATCGCCATATGAGTATCACTCAAATAGAAGACCATATTAGTAAAACTTTGTACGGTAAAAGCTACTCCAGGCATTCTTCCACCTGGAACATCAGGGATAGCTCTTCCTCCAGGAAGGGCCATCATTTCCATTTCGCCAATCTCTCTTCCTAGAATATCTTCGATTGAGAAAGAAAAAGAGAGTAACACTCCATCAGACTGTAGATCTGGACCTAGTTCAACATAAGAATCTCTTAATTTAGGAAGTGGGTAGCGTAGACCTCCAGCTAGACGAAGGTCTTTGAAAACCGTAGAAACAAGAACATGACTACTTGTAATGTTGACATGTGGACCATCAAGCCCTGGAATAACCGGGTTTTGACCACCGCCATCTCCTACACAAGAAAGAAGAAAAGCAGATAATATCATTACTAAGTATTTCATTAAGCCTCCGAGATAATCTCTCTTCGGCTTTATTCATGCTGCTTCGAAGCTTTTGCCCCTCCGTCGACAAAAGGGGCAAAACTTCCCGTTATTCTATTTCCGTACCTCAACAGTCGCTTTCTCTAAATGAAAGTTTAAGTTCTGAAAATCACTTAAGGCATCACTAAGGCCGGCTCTTTGAAAGGAGTCCCTTGGGATATTTCTATCCATATAGCTGATGCTTTCAATCCACTCTTTTTCGCTATCAAATAAGTCCGCTTGCTGCCAAAACTCATCAAGGATGACTGAGAAAGAACTAATAAACATAGGCTCCCTTCTCTCCTTTTTAGCAATCTTCCTATAGAGCTCAAAAAGCTTCTTTTTTACAAAGTAAGACTCAGGAATCTTAGTATTCCAATATTTTGCATCACTAAGAATCCTCTCTTTTAACTGCCGGTTTGGATCTTGCCAGTACCTAGAGGCCTTAATTAAAAAGATAACGCCAAAGACAAAAACTCCAACCTTAAAGTTTAAGATTAAACAAAAGATTGAAAGCAAAAATAAGCTTATTAATTTATTCTTTTCTTTTTTCATTTTCTCCCCCTAAGTATCAAGTACAGATATAGTCTATCTTTTTAATTTCAACTGGCTTTACCAATCTTTCTTTTAGGGCCACAAGCTTTTTGTTTAAGTCCTCACGGTTCTTAGAAAGGGACCATTGCTCATATTCAGAATCAAGATCAGCGCTTTCGGCAAAGTCTGTGTTTTCTAATTCAAGTTTAAAGACTTCCTTCTCAAGTTTTTGAATCTTTGAATCAGCACTAAAATTCTTGGTTCCTGCGGAAATGCTATCAAGGCTTTCTTTTAGGTTCTTTCTTAGCTTTAACGCCTCTACCCTACCAGATAAGACTTCCATCTTTTCTCTCGCTAAGACCATCTTAACTTTTAATTCATTTTCCATCTTCTTGGCTGAGTCGACATCTAGAATTAATTTATCCTTTTGACCTTGAATAAAAGTCTTCTCTTCTTGTAAAGACTCCATCTTTTCCATAAGAGTTAAGGCCTCTTGGTCTTTATTCTCTCTTGCGAGTGATTCAACTTTTTCTTGATAGAACCTAGTTAGACCTTCTGCCTTCTTAAGTTTTTCTTCTAACTGTTTTTTATAAAAGACGAGGCTTGTTAAAGACTTTCTCGTCATCGCCTGCTTCTTTGCATACTCTCTAAGAGTTGACTCAATAAGGAGTCTTGGGTTTTGAGTTTCTTTTGAAGAGATAAGGTCTTCAAAAAAACTAGATACTAAATTCTTAATTCTTAAAATAAACTTCATACTATCCTCCTATTAGAAATAGATTCTTTCTTTGTGATCTGGAAAAAAAATTGATATCGCGACGTAAGCAACCAGGGTAATCCCGAAAGAGGCCAAGAAGCTCATCACAGTAATAAGTCTTACGAGTCCAAGATCAACTCCATATGTTCTAGAGATCTTTAAACAAAGGCCAAGCCCTTTAGCGGTTTCGTAGCTCTCTAACTTATCTTCCCTAGGAAGAACTAAGCTCATTAAGATATAGAGAAAGAAACCTGTGCCAAACAAGAACAAACTTAAAAACCAAACGGCTCTTAAGAGATTAGGTTCAACATCAAACCTTTCACCGAGTCCTTCGAAGACTCCAAAGACAACTCCATCACTAGAGCGGACCCATCTTTTATCAATACTATTAACTTCAACAACCATTTCTATACTCCTCTTTATGATTTTTTATATAATATACCATATCTATACATACTCAAGCATAAAAATAGACAAAAATATGTATTTTTAATAATTATACGTTGTTATATGTCCGATGAGTCTGTAGAATAAACAAACGATCTACGAATTTTCAAGGAGTTACCATGAGCCAAAAGAATTTAAAAAGAATCAGTTTGATGTTGAGAGAAGATCAGTATCAGCAAGTTCATGAAAGTGGTCTAAACCTCTCCGGCCTTATTAGAGATTTAATCGACGATTACTTGAGCGACTTTAAGATTACTCTTAGTGTGACTCAGGAAACCAGAGAGCTCTACGATATGATCATCTCAAATACGGGGAGTAACGACGAAGACCTCGAGGTCTATCTTAAAGACTCTTTGAAACTGCTTTTGAGAGATAAGATTAAGAATATGCAAAACCTAGAAAAGGAACTTTCAAAGAAATAAAGGCAGCTTCATACAAAAAACGGAGCCGCCTCCTTTTATGAACTCACCAGTTCTTATATGGTGAATTTTAAAGCCAAGTTTCAAAAGCTTGATATCAAACTTGGTAGATCCTGGGTGTAGTAATACATTCTTACCATCAGGACAATAGCAATTTCCAGCAAAGTTCTTTAAGGCCTCTTCCTCTTCTAAGATGATTGTTCTCTCAAACCATTTTTCTAAAAAAGCATTAGTCTCTTCTTCAAAAGCACCGGGGTAGTAGGCCAATGTCTTAGAATCTAAAAGAGAGAAGCATGTATCGAGATGATAAAAGCTTTCATTGATAAGTTTTAATGGAATGATAGGAATATTGGTTTTATTGAATAATTCTTCAAGAGCGGCTTCTTCAGTTCTAAAACCATGCCCTCCCCATAGAAGCATGCTCCCCGGGTGCCAAAGAATATCCCCCATGCTTTCAAAGTATGATTCCATCTCGATGAACTCATTGATCCCCTGCCCTTCATACCAAGACTTAAAGACCTTAACTTCAGGGGCGCGCTCCTCTGACCTCATCTTTGATAGGACAACTCTCCCATCAGGAAGAGGAAAGCTTTGGTTAGCCGAAAAGACTAAATCAGGAAGACCAGAGACTGGAGGAATAGTTTTAACCGGATAGCCAATCTTCTCAAAACACCTTTTTAATGAGAGCCATTCTTGTAAGGCCTTCATCGGGTTGACTTGGTTGAGCTCTCCAAATTCGTCGATCATATGATTATTAATGGCGTACGAGACTGTATAGTACTTAGGGTCACTCATGAGGATGGAATTAACTTGAGGGCATTCTTTTAGGTTCAGTGTATCGCCTAAAATCTTCATTTAAGATTCTCTTGAAGAGACTGAATGACTTCTTCAGGGAGGATTTGATTCAAACAGATCATACTCTCACAGTGATGAAGACCACAGTAGTGAGCCTCTCTTGTTCTACACTCTAGGTTTGGAATATAGAAATAAGGATGCTCACTCTCGTCGTAAGGATGCCATTCATTTGGGGGCTCTGGCCCAAAGAAAGTACAAGTCTTTATACCTAGAGCAACAGCAATATGTTTTAGGCCGGTATCATTTCCGATATATAACTTAGAGCCATTCAAATTCTTAGGAAGCTCATTAAGAGAGCTCCTTAAGAACTCTACCGTCTTTGGCAGTCCTTCTTTTTTAAGCTCTATCTCTGCCTTTAAATCTTCTTCACTATTTGAAAGCGGAATAAGGATCTTCGTAGAGGGTGAGTCTAAAAAAATCTTATGGCAGAGCTTTGCATAATAACTAAGAGGCCATTTCTTTGTTTCTCTTGTGGCCACTATCCCAAGGATCACTTGATCTTTTGAATGGGCTTCCATCTTCATCTTTGGTGAAAAATTTAAATAAGATGGCTTCTTGCCGCCATCTCCTAGAAAAGACCAGGCACCATCTAAGTCGCGCTGAATAAGCGCCTTAATAACACCTTGATCAAAAACTTCCCCACCGCTTTTTAAGTGATGGTTATGAAAATAATAAGGGGTCTTATAAAGTTTTTTATAGAGGCTAAAGAATTTCTCAGTTCTTCCTGATAAATGCATTTCATAGATAATATCTGGAGCAATCTCTAAAATCTGCTTTCTAAGATGCCACCAATCAGAGAAGCCTTTTAGTTTTAAAGGAATAATCTCATCTGCGTCAGTCTCTATGTTCTCAAAGAGCGGGGCTACCCAAGCAGGGATAGCATAATAGATGACTGAGTCAGGAAAGAGGCTTTTTATATAACTAACAGTGGAAAGCCCCATAACGGAGTCCCCCATGGCCCTATTTTTGACAATGAGAATTTTATTTGGTGATATTGAAGTCATATAAGTAATTAATTTCTCGAAGGAATCGTGTCCTCGATGGTAAAGATTTCAGTCACAATTATAACGTTCAATGAAGCGAAAAACATAGCTCGTTGCATTGCCTCTGTAGAAGGGCTTGCTGATGAGATCCTTGTGGTTGATTCCTTCTCTACTGATGAGACAAAATCGATCTGCATGGATCTTGGTGTTAAGTTTATTGAAAATACTTTTCAAGGTCATATAGAACAAAAGAACTTCGCCCTCGAGCAAGCTGAACATGATTATGTACTCTCCCTTGATGCTGATGAGTGCTTAGATGAGGTTCTTAAACAAAATATCCTAAAGGCTAAAGAGAACTGGAGTGGTGAAGGCTATTATTTTAATAGGCTGACAAACTACTGCGGCCAATGGATCCGCCACTGTGGCTGGTACCCAGATAAGAAGCTTAGGCTCTTAGATAAAAGAGTCGGAAAATGGGGAGGTAGTAATCCTCATGACATTATTCAAATGAATGAAGGCACGAAGCAAACTTATCTTGAAGGAAATATTCTTCACTATAGCTATGACTCCATCAGCTCTCATATTGATCAAACAAATAAATTTACAACCATTGCAGCAAAAGAGGCTTTTAATAGAGGAAAAAGAAGCTCACTTTTAAAGCCTACTTCTCGAGGTGTCTTAAAGTTTCTTAGAGACTATTTCTTTAAGAGAGGATTTCTTGATGGCCGCTATGGTCTTATCATCTGTTCAATAAATGCCTTAAGCGCTTTTTTAAAATACGCAAAGATTAAAGAGCTTCAAAATAATAAGGCCATCGAGTGAAGATTGTCTTCCACTCAAGTGCTCCACTTCCTGTTAAGACCTATGGTGGAATAGAAAGAATTGTTTTCTGGCATATGCGAGAATTAGCAAGGCTTGGACATAAAGTTGTGCTCATCGGTCACCCGGATTCAGAAGTGGCCGAGTATGGAATTGAACTTATCCCCTATGCAAAGGCAAATCTTGATTGGGAAAAGTTGATTCCTACCGATACTGACGTCGCTCACCTTCCCTATAATCATCAAGTTCGAAGTGGTCTTCCCACTATTTCTACTGTTCATGGCAATGGACAGATTGGTGAAGTCCTCAATAAGAACTCGGTCTTTGTCTCTAAAAGACATGCTGAGATTCATGGGGGTGAAGTCTATATTCACAATGCTCTTGATTTTAGTGAATACCCTTTTGATGATAAGAAAAAATTAAGTTGGGACCGCTTTGTCTTTTTGGCCAAAGCCTCTTGGCGGGTTAAGAATCTTAAGCATTGTATCAAGGCCTGCCGTTCAGGAAAAAAGGACCTTGATATTATTGGCGGGAAAAGCCTGATACCTTGGCCTCGCATTCACTCTCATGGAATATTGGGTGGAGAGAAGAAGCTTGAGATCTTAAAGAAAGCGGATGCCTTACTCTTTCCTGTTAGATGGGAAGAGCCTTTTGGAATCGCTATCATTGAAGCCATGTCACTAGGGCTTCCTGTCATTGGATCTAGCTACGGTAGCTTAAAAGAACTTATAAGCGATGAAGCCGGTGTTACTTGCAAAAACTATAAGGAGTTCGCTTCGTTAATAAGTAATGGCCCAACGAGAGATTTTGATCCCTTTGTCATTAGGACCTACGCCGAAAGCCAGTTTTCAATCGCGGATCATACTAAGAAATACCTAGACCTCTATGAGAGGGTTATAAAGGCTGAAGATCTTCATGGCTCAAACCTAGGCTTTAAAGGCCAAGTAAGAGCAGAAACCCTACTTCCCTTCTAAAAATCAGCTACTTAGACCTTATCATTTCTACCACCTCACTTCCCCGAAACCTGAATCGCTGATAGAAGCAGTGCACATAACAACAGGAAACTAGATGCACGCTTACAGAGTCTTTCTCTATATTCTATTAAGCTTTTGGCAACTCAGCGCATATGCTGATGAGGCTCTTCTCTCTAAAGAAGATCAGGCCAGCATTATCTTTTTCATAGAGCGCCAGCAAGACATAGTTCAAAACAATGAAAAGATCTTATCAAGGCTTGTTCGAAGATTAGAAAAAAATCAAATCAAAGGTCTTGAACTTATAGTAGCGGCCTCAGGTAAAACAAGAATGGAGAGCCGCTTTGGTCATACCCTTCTTCGTTTTGTTGATAATAATGGAAATGCTAGTGACGATATTGTCTTAAGCTTTGTTGCCGACCTTGATGGACCAGAGCTAAGTAGCAGAAGAGGAATCTTTGGAGGCTATCCGGTTTATCCACTCTTAAAAACCTTTAGAATGTTTAACAAAGATTATGTTAAAAATGATGAGCGCTCATTAGAGAGGCATATCATTCCTTCGACTAGAGAGATGAGATCAGATTTAGTCCAAAAATTGATAGAGCAATGGAATGAGCTTCAAGATCTTCAACTAGAGCTTGATAAGAAACAAGTAGAGAAGGCGCGTAGGGAAGCTTCTAAAGTAGCGAAGAACCTTCTTGGAGATAAACAGGGACAATTGATTCCTATTTTTAGCGCCGACAGAAGAATGATCTATGCTTGGAATATCATTCAAGAAGTTGAAGGCAAGAAGATCATAAAGAAAGTTATCCCAGTCGATCTAAAACTGGCCGATACTAAGTCTTTTGGAAAGTACAAATTTTTTAGCAATAACTGTTCTGGCGCTTTAGTTAAGCTTCTTAAGAATTCAAAATTTCCCAATAGAGGAAGTCTTCTCTTTGCTGGAAGAATCCCCGTGAAGATGCCTGTCTACTTTGAAAAATCTCTTTTAAACCCGTTGCCTTCTGTTTCAATCCCTAGCTTAAAGGGACTTAAAGACAAGCTTCGCACTATTTTATCAATAGACAAGAAAGAAGGAGTCGACTCTCTTTTAAACCTAGAGCTCTGGCCCTCTAACGCTAATGAATTGATCTTGAATGGTATGAACCTTTTAGAGAAGATGCAGGTTCTCGACGCCATTAGCCCACTTCCAAAAGAAGTCATCTCAACTCTGGCGAACTCTCTTCCTGAATATAGAGAAAGACCTAGCTATGATGAAATCTATCAAATAACAACGCTTCCCCTTTCTCTTTATAAGACTTGTGTAACAAGTGAATGTATCGAAGATCTAAAGGCTAGTGCCTTTGATACCTGGAGTGCTCAAAAGATTCGCTCAAAGAGAAAGAAACTTAAAAGAGTCTTAAAGAAGATAAATAAAGGTTCACTAAAATCAAGCCTAAAGCTTAGACCTCAAATAGTTCTCCACCATAAATTATTGTTTCTTTAGTTTAAGCCGCCCATCTTTCGAGAGTGAGTTCTTCGTCGTACTTATTTCTATAGAATGCTTCAGCCTCTTTCATATTCAACTTGGCATAGATGCCCGTTAAAAGCTTAAAGATAGGAGTGGGCTCTATGGATACCTTAGAGGCCCTTACTAAAGTCTTTGCTACAAGCTCCAGTTCGATTCCACGCCCCTGCTGGACGATAGCATGATAGAGGTGACTATGATCATCGTTAGAAGAGTTCTCAGTCGCCGTCTTAAGATAAGCAGCAGAGACCTTAAAGAACTTCTGCCTCAACTCCTTCTCTTCTAAGACTAAGGCGTATTCAAAGTTTAAAACCCCAAGGGCCATAGAGGCTAGATAGCTGATCTCTCGGTCTTGTGTTTCCATATAGGCATACTCACAAAAATCGATGGCCTTCTTTATATACTTCTCTCCTCTATAACTCTTCTTAACAAAGAGCATGATCCCAACCGCTAGGGCCTCTTTAGGAGAAAGATAGGAAAGTGGTGTTTTCTCCCAGTCGCGGCATTTTACCACGAGTAAGGAGTTCAAGGTTTTACTTCTTACGACTTCTTCTTTGAACGACTCTCTCTTATGAATAAAGTAGATCCGCTTTGAATAAAAGTCCTTAAAAAGTTCTCGCTTATTTATATTCATGAGGTCCCCTGATTTTTGCTCAGTCTATAGGAAATCGAGCTTTATTCAATCCATCCTCTTTTCAATAGGTTTTAACCGTAAATTTTCTCAGAATTTGCCTGCATACTGAGGCAGCCCTTAAAATCAAAAGAAGTTTCATTTAGTCAAAGAAGATATCTCTTTGTATAATGCTAAAAAATATTCTTTATTAGAGGTGAATTGTGTCTGATTTTTTTGAGCTCGCTAAGTTTAAAACCAATATAAAAACAGAAGTCCTGGCCGGGATAACAAGCTTTTTAGCCTGTTCTTATATTATCGTTGTGAACCCTTCGATCTTAGCTGCCACAGGAGAGAGCTACTCTGCCCTTCTAACTGCCACTGTTTTAATAAGCATGTTCAGCAGTATTGCAATGGGACTTTATGCCAATAACCCAATAGTCTTAGCACCAGGAATGGGACTGAATGCCTTCTTTGCTTTTAGTTTAGTTCTTGGAATGAAAGTGCCGTTTCCCGTCGCTCTCGGAGCGGTGTTCTGGTCCGGTATTATCTTTTTATTACTCTCCTTGTTTAAGGTTCGTGAACTTATTGTAGAGAGTATTCCCTCTAGTCTTCAAAAGGCCATCGCTTGCGGGATTGGTCTCTTTATTGCGTTTATCGGTTTTAAGAATGCAGGAATGGTCGTTGATAACCCCGCGACACTTGTTTCTATGGGGCCTATTAATATTAAGACGGTCAGCTTCTTAGTTGGATTTTCAATAACATGTTTCTTTATCTTAAGAAATATTAAGGGAGCCCTTCTTTTTGGAATCGTTCTTACAACCTTTCTCTTTTTTCCAATAGGCAGACTATATGGAAATGAAGTGCTGATTAACTTTAAAGGCATCTTCGCCATGCCAGACTTCTCACTTCTTGGAAAATTAGACCTAGTGGGTTCTCTGAAATGGAGTTTGCTTCCGGCCATCTTTAGCTTGGTCTTCACAGACCTCTTTGATTCCCTCTCGACTTTTGTAGGGGTGTCTCAGGCAGGAAATCTGATCGATGAAAATGGAAAACCTCTTCGCATGAAGAAGTCTCTCCTAGTTGATGCAGTTGCAACTACCTTCTCTTCTCTAGTAGGAACTTCTCCTTCGACCAGTTTTATAGAATCCGCTGCGGGAATTCAAACAGGAGGAAGGACTGGGTTAACAGCTGTAGTCGCTGGGCTTCTCTTTTTTCCTTTTCTTTTTCTTTCCCCCCTCTTATCGATGATTCCAAAAGAGGCTACAGCACCAGCTTTGATTCTTGTAGGAGTCTTTATGATGGTGCCTGTCTTAAAGGTGAAATGGGATGCTCTAGAAGAGGCCATTCCAGCTTTCTTGGCCATGCTTCTTATTCCCTTAACCTTCTCAATTTCTCATGGAATCATATGGGGGTTTCTTAGCTATACTCTTTGTAAGATTATTGTGGGGAAAACCAAAGAGATACCAAAATTTCTCTTTGTCATTGATGCTCTTTGTTTATTTATGCTTTTCTTTCATTGAGACTTCCAGTCTAAGTGGAATTCTCCTTCTTCAAAGCGAAAAGAAATCATTGAGGCCGTTGAGAATCCAAGGGCCATCTGATTCTTTATAAGCATCTCGGCTAGGATTCCCATAAAAGGCATATGTCCTACGAGCATAATATTCTTTTTAGATTGGTGTAATTGATCAAACCAAAACTTTGGGTCACTTCCGGGGAGAAGATCTTCCCCCTTAGTCACTGTGTGGTTAAGGCCAAGTTCCTTTTGTAAGATCTCTGCAGTTTGCTCAGCTCTTAGGACTCCACTATGAATTATTTCATCAATAGCAAAATGCTTTCTTCTGATGGAAGAGGCCAACACGGCAACCTGCTTCTCACCATTTTTTGTCAAAGGTCGATCTGGGTTTATCTCAGCTCCCTCAGCTTCTCCATGACGTACAAGATATATCTTCATAACCACTCCTAATTTTAAAAATTGTATCATAGTAAGATTTGCCTAATAAAGTGCTGAAATAAGGCTAAACCCGCTCTTTTTACTCAAGAATATGTATTGAATATCCGATAGGAAACTACTGGAGTCACATGTGTACAATGCACACCATTTTTATTTAACTTTTAATCCTCATCTTAATAACTATATTGAGCCCGACTATACTCAGGCTCATGAGTTCTACGATTACCTAAAGAAGGCCATCAAAGCTGATAAATCTGCTTATGCCTATTGGGGAAAATTTATCGCTAAAGATCGAGAGCATAAAGTGGACATGGAAAAATTTAAGAAAGCTGTAGAAGAGAACTCCTCTCATGGCGTAAGCACCCATATCTATATTAGTGACTTTAAGAATGTCTGGGTTGGAAAAGTAGAAAGTGTTCATAAAACAATTGGAAAGGATTTTAAGACCCTGAATATTTATAAAGATAAGAATGTAGAAATCTGGTTTAAGATTTCCGACTTTAGTTTATTAGAATACACCTATGAATCTACGGCCAACAAGCTTAGTGAGCTCTATATTGATAACGAATTCATGGATCTTAAGATTCATGAGATCTCACCTTTTACTACAGCTCTAAGATACCCAGCCATTCTTCAAGATCTAGCAGATGAGCATTACTTTGATGAACTTGATACGACTGAGTATTCACATTTAATTCTAAAAGAAAATCAGGCCATTAATACGACAGGACTTGGTAGGGTTATTAAGACTCTTCACAACTACGCTTTTCCAGAGCCTATGTATAATAAGATTCCTCATTCAGCCAAGCATGAAATAGAATCTGCTGAGCTCGATATGATTGAACACCGTCATCATAATTTAAAGAAAGTGGCTTTTAGTTATATTAAGGCACTTGAAATAGTTTTAAATGATCTAGTCTTTCATCATCTCAAAAGACAAGGGGCAGCGGATGAATTCTTTGTAGATGCAAGCTCAATGCCGCCTAAAATTCTTTTAGATGATACAAACTCAAACGCAATCATGCTCTCTCAGTTTCATAAGAATTTCTCGATCAATCAGATAATTTATTTTATTCAAAAGGCAACAAAGAGTAATCGTTTGAACTTTGCCCGCGCCTTTGGGAAACATAAGCCCTTTTTAAGATGGGTCACAACAGACCTTCAAAAAACCCTCGAAGAAAATAAGATCTTAGAGCTCCGAGGAATCTTGGCCCATAGTGATTCGGATAAGATTAGCGGAGAGGATGCCTTAGCGATTAGAAATATCATTTTAGGAGTGGGATGCACGGGACTTATCTCTCAAGCCTATCAAAGCTTCTATCCAGAAGAGTTTAAACCCATTGCTCACGTTATGGGCGCTTATAAAGATAAAACTAAGGAGGCCATCGTGGCGAATAAGAAATCTAAACTTAAGCTTGTAGGCTGATGCAATAATTAGATAGACCTTCTATCATTATTCTATATATTCTAAGTTCCTAATATCATTAAGGAACATCGTGTCATTAGAACTACTAATGAACTATCGTTAAAAATATTAATTTCATTTGTACCGTGCACACTGTTAGAAACCTCTCAGATATAACTTAGCAACTGAAGAGGTAGCAAATGAAAACCCAATTAATCGCAGTACTCGTACTCCTAACAAGCCTTAGCACTGCCCGTGCAGACAATAAAAGAGCTTGGGACAATGACAATAACCCTAGCAAGATGGGCTATGATTATATTTCGAGAACCTACCAATATGATAATTCTTTTGAGGCCCTTCCTTTAGAAGGTAGCTTAACAAAAGCCCCATGGAGTGGAGATTACTGGCCTACTTATAAAGGCGGAATAACCTTTCGTTGGAATAGTCAGAAAAGCACAAACGAAAACATCGCTTATGAATTAACTGACGTTACTAATATCAAATCTCTTGATGAACTATCGAAGCTTTCTCCTTCAGAAAAATACGACCTCTTCTTAGGAAGAACTGACTTTCCTCTTACAAAGTACGAAAGAGAAAGAACAAATGTTCTAAAAACAATTCCAGGAACTGATTCTTATGATTCAAGCTATAAGATTCCTACTTGGGAAGGTCTTTGCCATGCATGGGCACCGGCAACCATTCTTTTTGATAGCCCGAGCCCAGTGGTAGTTAAAGGTCAAAACGGAATGGAAATTCCTTTTGGAGCTAGCGATATTAAAGCTCTTCTTACTTATCACCTACACCATAACAAAGCTCAAACTCAGTTCTTAGGTGGACGTTGTAATGTTGATCTTGCTGATCTTAAAAGACAGCTTCAAAGAGGAGAGATCACACAAGCAGCTTATGATCGTGTAGCGGAGCAAGGAGCTTGTGAAGATACAAATGCAGGAGCCTTCCATATTGTTCTCGCCAATCAAATTGCTCTTAAAAACCAAGGCTTTATTGCTGACGTTACTAGAGATCTTGAAGTATGGAACCAAGCTGTTCACTCTTACTCAACTAGAGTTCTATCAGAGAAAATGGGTGCTTCAAGTAAAGCAGCGCCAGGAACAGTTAAAGAGATTACGGTCTTAACAAAGATGCACTACACTGTTGAAATTCAACACTCATATGATGAAACTTCGGCTTATGACTCAACTCATACTAAAAATTACAAGTACACATTAGAGCTCGATAAGAATGGTCGTATCATCGGTGGTGAGTGGATTTCTGAAGATCGCCCTGACTTTCTTTGGAAACAAGATCTTCCAAAATGGGATGGATTCTTCGCTCCACTTGAGGAAATCTATAAAGCATCAGTTTCTCAGTAATAACTAATTTCAATGCCCTAGGGATCTTACCTAGGGCATATTTTACCAATCCCCATAAGAACACCCCTCTCAATTAAGCATCCCTCCTTTAAATAACGAAAAGCTATTTAGTATTAAATTTGGAGGATGATATGAAAACCTTATTGGTTTTACCTGCGCTTACACTCGCTCTAAGCTTCACGCCAGCTCATGCTGGGTTAAAAGATTGGCTAAAAAAGAAATTCTTTATTCCTAAAGTGGCCGACAGTCATGTCGTCTATGGAAAGTCGAGTAAGGGAGCTCTTAATCCAAAAAATGTAAAAGTCTTTGTTTGGAATATTTACAAAGCCTCTAAGAAGGGCTTTCTTGGTGACTTTGCCAGGCACGCTAAAGGGTCTGATATCTTTATGCTCCAAGAAGGTGTGATTAACAACGATATGGATAGGGCCCTAGGTCTTTTTCCCGGTCATCGTTTTGATATGGGAATCTCTTTTATTAATAGAAGTAAAAAAGGAGACCTTGCTACCGGAACAGTTATTGGAAGTAATGTTGAACCGAACTATGTTCTTATAGAAAGAACAAAAGATCTAGAGCCTATTATTAAGACTCCTAAAGCAAACACTGTTGGGTACTACCCTATTGAAGGGTCTGATAAAGAGCTTCTGATTGTTAATATTCACGGCATGAATATGGCAGGAGATGAAGCTTTTGCAAGACATGTCGATCAGTGTTTAGAGCATATTAAGAACCACGATGGACCAGCTATCTTTGCTGGAGATTTTAATTCTAAAAACGATGTTAGAATCAATCATATGGTTAGAGGCATGCATAAAACAGGTATGGTTCCCGTCCTCTTTAGAGATGATAAAAGAAGAAAATCAAAGTTCAGTAGGGCCGTCATTGATTATAGCTTTGTAAGAGGCCTAAAGATCAAAGATGCTTGGGTTCTAGGCAAGCTAAAGACCTCAGATCACATGGCGATGGTCTTCGAAGCTGAGATCTCAGACCTATAGAAATTTCAAAGGTTTGGCCCAAAACACAGTTATAAGGTAGTTTGGGCCTTAGTTTGGAGCACTTAGAATGTTGAAGTTTTGGATCATCCTATTTATTTCTTCTATACAATTTGCGGCGGCATCTCCCCTCGAAGAGCTATCAGAGTTAAGTGAACTCTCCCCCGAGCAAAGAATCTATTATTGGACGAACCACTTCATAGGATCAAGCTATGGAAAAGGTGGCCCCCTAGGGGAAGGAAGCCATGGCCTCTATGATCAAGACCCACTTTATCGTTTTGATCAATTTGATTGCACTACCTTCGTAGAAACTGTCACAGCTCTTTCTCTCTCTTCAAAGAAAGATGAATTCTTAGGCCACTTAAATGCGCTTAGATATAAGGATAGCGAAGTTTCGTATCAAACAAGAAATCATATAACTAGCCTTCAATGGATCCCAGAAAATATCCAAAATGGTTACTTCAAAGAAAGCAGCCTTGATTTCCCAAGCTCTATGCTTAAAAGAATTGAAAACTCAATTGATATGCCTTCATGGTTTAAGTCCCATGATATGGAACGTTTAAAACTTCCTCGCCTTTCAAAAAGAAAGAAGAAGAAACGTTTAAAAGATCTCCAGAGAAAGGTCTCTAAAGAATTTCATATAGGCCAAGTAAGCTTAGATTACCTCTCTATCAAAGAGGTTTTAAATGATTGGGATCATTTTGAAGATGCGCTTGATGGAATCTATATCATCAATATTGTTCGTCCTAATTGGAATCTTGTTTATAAAATAGGAACTAAGATCAATATCTCTCATCAAGGTTTTCTCTTAAAGAAAGATGGGGTTCCTACTATGATTCACGCTAGCACAGCAGGCGAAGTCGTTCAGGTTAAATTAAAGACTTATTTAAACTGGTTTAAGAATTCTTCGACTATCAAAGGGATTAACCTTTTAAGCATTCTCTAATTAATCCTCAGCAACTGGATCTTTCTTAGGATATGGGTTCTTATTGAGATAGATATTCTCGTGAAGGATGTCTTTAAAATCAAAGTTATCTTCATCATCCATAAAATAAAGATCAAAGTCCTTACCTTTATGTTTAATATCGATCTCATCAATAAGGTGAAGTTTTTCACCGACTTCCTGAGTAAGAACTAGGCAGTTCACTTCATGGTCAAAGATCTCAGTCATAGCTTCGTTAGAAACAATATCGTTAGTGCTATAAGTAATCTTTAAGCGCCCCGTGATTTGAAAGAATTCTTCAAACTTACCCTTGATCATCACGATCTCCCCTTTAAAGGAAATCTGATTATCGCTCTCGCTCTCACTTACTTCTACTTCACTATTAAGCTCACTTAGGAGCTCTTGCATAAAATCTTGCGAAGCATCTAAAACGAGTTCTTGAGGAGTGGCAGCTTGGTAATTACTTAGAGATACGGGGTTTTGAAATTTCATAGGGCATACATATATGTTTTAACCCGCTGTGACAACCAAATCTACCTTCAAAAGCTTCAAAAATACCTGTAGGATGAGCCCCCATGAATAAAGCTGAGAAAGTACAATTTATTATCGATGAATTAGAGCACCTCTACTCTGAAACTCCTGTTCCTCTGGACCACACAGATGCCTATACTCTTCTTATTGCGGTCCTTTTATCGGCTCAGTGTACGGATATCAGAGTTAATATCGTTACCAAGGACCTCTTTGCTTTAGCGGATAACCCAAAAGATATGGCCTCTAAAACGATTCAAGAGATTGAAGATATTGTCCGCCCATGTGGACTTGCCCCTAGAAAGGCTAAGGCCATCCATAGGCTAAGCGAGATGCTTCTCGAAGATCACGGCGGTGAAGTGCCAGCTAGCTTTGAAGAACTAGAAAAATTTCCTGGGGTTGGCCATAAAACCGCGTCAGTGGTCATGGCCCAATCTTTTGGAGTTCCAGCATTTCCAGTCGATACTCATATCCATCGGCTGGCCCAACTATGGGGCTTAACGAATGGAAAGAATGTAGATCAAACTGAAAAGGATCTTAAGCGCCTCTTTCCAAGAGAGCTTTGGAATAAGCTTCACTTACAAATTATTTTTTACGGCAGAGAATACTGCAAAGCTAGGCAATGCTACGGAATGATCTGTCCCATCTGCACTAGCCTCTACCCAAATAGAACAAAAAAAGTTGAATACTCAAAATCTTAAAGGAATATCATGAACGAAATTACAGAGTTTATTAAAAAATTACCCAAGGCCGAACTTCACCTGCATATCGAAGGATCCCTTGAGCCAGAACTTATGTTTAAACTTAGTGAACGAAATAAAGTAACCATTCCTTTTAAGTCTGTTGAAGAAATCAGAGCGGCTTATGAATTTGATAATCTTCAAAGCTTTCTAGATATTTATTACGCAGGAGCTGCAGTCTTGTTAAAAGAAGAAGACTTCTATGATCTTACTTGGGAGTACTTACTTCGCTGCAAAGAAGACAATGTCATTCATACAGAAATCTTCTTTGACCCTCAAACTCATACTGATAGAGGAATCTCTTTTGATACAGTTATAAATGGAATTGATAAGGCGCTAAAAGACGGAAAAGAGAAACTAGGTATCAGCTCTAAGATCATTCTTTGTTTCTTAAGACATCTTGATGAAGAAGCCGCCTTTAAAACCTTAGAAGAGGCTAAGCCTCATCTTGATAAGATTGTGGCCGTTGGCCTTGACTCCTCTGAAGTTGGTCACCCACCAAGTAAGTTTCAAAAGGTCTTTGATAAAGCTAGAGAGCTTGGGCTTCTTACTGTTGCCCATGCCGGAGAAGAAGGACCACCAGAGTATATTTGGGAAGCCTTAGACCTCTTAAAGGTCTCAAGGATTGATCATGGAGTTCGCTCTTTAGAAGACGAGAAACTTGTTCAAAGATTAGTTGAAGAGAAGATTCCTCTTACTGTCTGCCCACTATCTAATATTAAACTATGTGTATTTAAAGAAATGAAAGATCACAACTATAGAGAACTTCTAAATAAAGGACTTGTGGCTACTATCAATAGTGACGATCCTGCTTATTTTGGGGGCTATATGAATCAAAACTTTACGGAAACCGCCTTGGCCTTAGAGCTGACAAAAGAGGAGTTGGCCTTAAGTTCAAAGAATGCCTTCAATGCTAGTTTTATTAGTGATGCTGAGAAGAAATCTTTTTGTGATCAAGTAGACGCAATTTTATAATTATTTGTTAAGAGGGCCCAGATCCTTGGGCCCTTATTATATCTCTAATTCTGAAAAACTTGTCACGTGAGGGTGATCCTTTGTGGAAGGTAAATCATCTCTAAAGAGCTGCGTTACCTGAAGCCCTGCAGACTTTGCGGCATCTAACTCTTCAGTAATATCAGAAAGAAAAAGAACTTCATTTGCTTCAACACCAAGTTCATTAATAATATTCATATAGCTATCAACTTCTCTTTTATGACCTACCCCTGTATCAAAATAATTGCTGAGCAAGGTCGTAAGGTCTCCTTCTACGGAGTACTTAAAAAGAAGCTTCTGGGCCTCAACTGAACCAGAAGAATAGATCCCTAACTCAACTCCTCTTCCTTTCCATTCTTTTAAAATTGAAGCCACTTCGGGATAGAGGTGCCCTTTAAGTTCTCCGCTTTCAAAGCCACCTTTCCAGATCAACCCTTGAATCTTTTTGAGCAGTCCATGCTTCTTATCTTCATCAATCCATTTATTAAAAAGCTCGGCAGCTGCAGGGAGGCTTAACCCACTTCCTTGTTCAGCACATAGCTTAGTTAGGATATCTTGGACTTCAGGGACTTCTTTGTTTTCACGAATAAACTCGAGCATATTTTCTTTAGCATAAGGAAAGAGAGTCTCATGAACAAAAGAGATTGAAGAAGTCGTTCCCTCGATATCCATAAGAATAAATTTTGTCATAAAGCTTCCTTACTTATTATATTTTTCATCAATTCCTGAATTTGTATAATTGGCCACCCAGCCTTCCATGCTAGTAAAAATACGAATGGCCTTCACTGTATAGGCAGGAGCTAGGTCAAACCAATGGGTATAGCCTGCTGGAACCGAGAGAAAGTCTCCCTTTTTACAAAGTAAGCTAAAGACTTCACCTTTTACATGAAACCAAAAGAGACCCTCTCCATCAACAAAGAAACGAACTTCATCTTCACTATGAGTATGTTCTTTTAGGAACTTCTCTCGAATCGCTTCAATATTTTCTGTCTTTGGATTCACAGAGATAACATCCGCAGTCTTAAATCCTTTTTCTTTCATAAAAGGAGTCAGCTCATGCTCATAGGCGCTAAGAATATCTTCCTGAGTATCTTTATCTGTTAGAGGCTTGTTCGCTTCCCAAATTGAGAAATCGATTCCTCTCTCTTTTAGAAAGCTGGTCACTTGATCTAGGTCATTGATAACAATATTTTCTTTAGGGATGTTTAAGATGGCCACTAATTCCTCATGTTCCAATAATATTTAAAAAGATAGGTATAAGCATCAAGGTGACGATGGCATTCTGTAATATTTGATCCCCAGACATAAAGTCCGTGGCCTTTTAAGATAAAACCATAAATATTCTCTCCTTTAATCCTAGGTGAGATTTCTTTTTTTAGTTTTTCCATATCTTGATGATTTTCAAATAGCGGAGTAACAATCTTTGTCTCATGAGTTGTTTGACCAGAAAAGGCTTTGAGTAGCTCTAGATCTTCCATGATGAACTCATCATTAGAACTTAGTTTTTCAGCGCAGAGAAGGCCTTCAAGGATATGAGTGTGAAGAACACAGCCAGCTTTTGTTTCTTCATAGATCATAGAATGAAGCAAGGTTTCATCGCTTGTCTTGATTCCATCCCCTTGGTAGTCAGGATAGATCTCGCCTTTTTCATCAATAAGAATTAAATCTTCGATTCCAAAGGCCGTTTTATCGACCCCTGATTTTGAAATGATATAAGAGTTTTCTGATTCAGTTCGAAGTGAGAAGTTTCCGCCAGTAGCAGGAGTATGCCCTTCTTTTGAGATCTTATTTATGACTTTAACCAATTGAACCATTTGGCCTAAATCTACTTCAGTTAACATATTTTTTATTCAGCCAGAATCGGTTTTAAAACTTTGGCACTCCCATCTATTTTATGATCTAGCTTTAGACCCAAAATTTCAAGGATCATCGGATAAACATGAATATTTTCAAAAGCAGGAATCTTCATTCCCTTTTTGAAGTTTGGTCCTTTAGCGTAGAAGATCCCATTCATAGAAGGAGTTTTAAGAGGCTCAAAGCCGTGTGTAGCTCCTTTTACAGAGTTACCTGAACTTCTTAATTGCTTTAGATAATAAGGCGAATGAGTTGAGATAACTAAGTCGCCAATCCTTTGATTATTTGAATAACCAAAGTGTTTTGGTATGTTTTCTTTTTTATACACACTTAAGTGTGAAGCCTTTCTCAATTCTTGAAAAACCTTTTCTCTGATTTTAGAGTTAGGAATATAGAGGTTGGTATGGGCTCCACCACCAACGACTCGTACGCCACTCAAATCTTTAATATAATCATCAAGAAAGAGAACTTTATCTTCATAGAGCTCTTGCATGCCATGATCTGAAGCTAGAATAACATTTACAGGAAGGTTGATCTCTTCGAGTCCTTCCATCAACCTACCAAGAGCTTTATCTACATTGTGAACGGCCTTCTCTACTTCAGCTGAATCAGGCCCATACTTATGCCCTCTAGAATCAACTTCTGAGAAATAAAGAGTGATAAAGTTTGGCCGGCTTCCTAGAGGTAGTTTTAACCAATCAAGAACCTGATCGACTCTTTTGGCCTTAGAAGTTCTTCCGTCATAGCGATACCAATAATCTGGATAATTTCCTTTAGCATCAGAGCCTACCCAGAAGTATGAGGCGGCCTTTAAGCCTTGCTTTGAAGCAGTCTTCCAAAGAGGCTCCCCTGTATACCATGAACCGTCTTTTCCTGAGCTTTTCATAAAATGATAAACCTCATCTCTAAGAGGATCATAAAACTTATTTTGAACAATTCCATGATTCTCAGAACGCATACCTGTTACTAAGGCGTAATGATTCGGAAAAGTGAGGGATGGGTAAACGGGGATAATTCCTTCAGCTTCAACTCCACCTTTTATAAAAGTTCTTATATTTGAAGGTCTATATTTCTTTGTGTAGTCATGGCGGTAACCATCAAAGGAGACCAAGATCACATAAGGTGAATTCTTTTGAATTTCATTTATTTCTTGAACTGGCTTTTTAGGTTCACCTAAAACCGGCTCGTCCTTTGAGCAGGATGAAAAAGCTACAATCAATAATAGAGAAAGAATTTTTAAATTTTTCATAGGAGGCCTAAAGGTTAGATCTAATATCCATATAAATATCAAAGTATTTATATGCGGGTGGCTTGTTCAGCCCAATCTTATGATCCGCTCTTAGGATCAGTCCTCTTGTTTTTAAAAGAAGCTCTTTAATATTTTCATTTTGAAAAACTTTCGCCTCCATGGCACCACGAATTAATTTATAGTGAAATTGTGAGCCTGCGGACATGTCTTTGTATTCAAAACGCTTACCTCTATATGAGACAAACTTGATTCCATTTTCTTTATTAATCTTATTCGCCATATCCCCAGCCTTTTTTGACTCCCACATAGAGAGCCTAGAGACTTCATCTCTTGTATAAGGATAAATAAACTTATGACGAGGATCTTTTTTATCCATAGGGTCGGGGTACTTTAGTTTTTGCCAAAGGCCTTCAACGGACTTGTAAAAGACTCCTTCAAATTCAAATTCAGATTCACCAAGATTTGAAAAGATACCAAGTTCGGTTCTTTTCGAGAGTATGACTTCGCCCTTTAAAGCATCCTGTGGAAGAACTTCCCAGCTATTAGACTGATCTCTTGGAACTTCACGCCACCAATCACCAGGATAATCTCCAGCAACAAGAAGCGTGCTCATCATCAATAGAGCAACGCTAATGAATTTCATTTTGATAACCCCTTATATTGTTAGCAAAAAACTAACGAACTTCTATATTCAGAACAACGGGGAGGTGATCGGAGTATCCTTCTCCTGTCTCAGCATCAAAACGCTGAGGAACATCTTTGTAAGTCACTTCTTCGCCTGTTTCTGGATCTCTAAAAGTCACATCTTCGAGCATAAAACTTTTTCTAATAATTTGAAAAGAATCCCAAAGCGGTCTTAAACAAGTACTAAAATAACCTCCGCAAGCATTCTTAAAAGAGTCTTGAAGAACAAAGATCTTATCTAGGCTCGTCCACTTACCGCGGTAATGATGTGTTCCTCTAGAGTTAGCTTTAACAAGAGGATAAGGCTGATTGTTAGCTTCCCTCTCAGAATCATAAAAGAAAGCACGAGCACTATCATCGTGGAGCCATTGATTAATTCCATGAGGATTATCACTTGGGTGAGTATTGTAATCCCCTAAGGCAATGGTTGGAACTTTAGAAGACTTTACGGCGTCAAGAAGTGTCTTAGCAGCGATATCACGTGTCTCATCATCATGAGATTGACTCGGCCAATGATTCCCAAGCACTCTAAGCTTTGATCCATAAACTTTGAAAGTAGCATCAAGAATAGGTCTTGTTTGAGGAACCTTCGTTCTTCTTGGAAAGTGAGAAGTTAGGTCAACTTGATGAATCTTTGCTTTACCTGAAAGTGGAAACTTAGAAAGGATTCCTACATCAATACCACGGCTATCGGGACCTTCAATAAGAACAACTTCCTTATATCCTTCCCCCTTAAGGGCCACGTCTCTTAACATCTTCAGAACACGATAGTTTTCTACTTCTTGGAAAACAATAATATCTGGAGAATCACCCTTGTCCATAACCTTAATCACTCGGGCAAGTTGGTGTAGTTTCTTGTGCAGGTTCTTTACGCTCCAATCTAGATTTAAACAATTGAAACGGTAGTAATAATTCCTAAGCCTTTCACAGTATTTTTGAACTTCTTTAGACTTTCTTTTTTCTTTTAAAGGAAGGTAGGTCCAATCATTCTTACCATCATCATGCTTTTCATCAAAAAGATTTTCAGCATTATAAGAAGCAACAGAGATAGTTCTCTTACCTGCTTTATATTCTTTTAAGATTTGAGATGAGACTGATTGAGAAAAAACGAGTGATGCTAAGATCACAACTCTGGCCAATCCATTGACACATAAAAACTTCATTTAGAACTCCCTTTCTAAACACCTAACCTTTAAATTTTAAAAGGCCTAGCTCGTTCTGTCTTATGTTTTTTAAGGAAGTTTTTAACGGTTGTGCATAATACCAAAGTGCAACTCTCTGATTTTAATCAAGGCCTACGTGTTGCGGCAGGCCAAAATGACTCAGCGAACACCAGTTTTCTTACTCTCTAGAAACCACCACACCATTCCAAGGGCATAGGCAGTATTATTTCTACTTACTAGAAGTGGGCTCTCTTCATTCGAAGCACCATGAAGACTCGATTGGATCACCCCGCCAAAGAGGCTTAAGCTTTTTCCTAATAAATAAGTAAAGCCAGCGGTTAGGTTTGTTCCCATGTAACCAGCCTTGCCTTCATAAAAAGGCCGGTTAGGAGTTGAATATTCGCTAGCTACTGAATAAAAATGATCCATAAAAGTATCACTAGCAAAACGTGCATCAACTCCTAGGATAAAAGTTAGCTTAGGCAGGAAGACTCTTTCGCGCATGTATATGAGAATGGGATTAAAGATAATCCCTTTCATATTCCAATGTTTAAGATCCGTACTAGCAGCAATTCTAATAGGAATACTCAGGATAAGTTTATGAGGGTTATCTGTTGTAGGTTTGATGATCTTCCAAATAAAGGTCGGACCAATCTCTCCCATTGTATCCAAATCTGGCATACCTTTTCTTTCAGCATTTTCATCACTATTAGCAGGGAGACTGCCCCCAACACTTAGATCAAACTCCCAGTTTTCCGTTTTATAAAACCTGGCTCTAAGCCCGCCATCTTCATCGGCCCTGACTCTCTTACCTCGATAAACAAAACCTGGAATAGGAACCGTATGGAAGGTTGAGTGACCTGCCCCTGGGTAATCAGGTACAGAGGCGGTTATGACCCCCAGACCAGCTTCCCATAGAGGAAGTTCTTCTCGAAGCATCGAACCTGTTGCCTGAGCAAAGAGGTTTTGGCCTACAAGAAAGCAAATAAAAATGAGAGCTCTTATACTCAAAAGCATAAATTTAATTTCCTTAAAAGATTTAGACTATTTTTATACTCTGGGGACTTGTTTTGAAAGAAGATTATAAGAAGAAAAAAAAAGAGGAAGCCTAAGCTTCCCCTTATTATAAAGTTTTTTAGCTTTCAGATGGTTTGTACCAACATAGTGGTCTTACACCAAGGTCGTAATTTTCTGATCTATTACAAACACCTTTTGTTGGGTCTTTTGGATCAACTTCACTGGACCATTCTTTTGTACAAAGAGCCCCTTGAAAGTAAGTGTCTAATCTACACTGACCAGCCGGGTGCTTATTATTTGTTTGATCGACTACTGACGTATCAGGAGTCTTAAAACTAACAGATCTTCCTCTATTAAGAAGTTTAGCTAGTGATTTTCCTGCCATGGCCGCTCTTATACAAAGAGCCACTTCACCTTCGTTAGTAAAAGAAGTATTACACTTATCCTTAGCTTCTAAATCAATTTCCATTTTAGAGATGATAGTAACGTTGTCGTCATTCTCAAAAACTCTTCTAAAACATTTCATAGAACCAAAGTAATCAGCCTGACCTTCATTAGATGCCCAGCCCGTGTATCTTGGCGCTCCACCTAGATGATGTCCTAACTCATGGCAAACAACCATAGCGAATCCATCAGCAGAAACATCTGGATGTCTTGCAAGACCACCGTACATATTTACGATCCAGTACTTCCACATTTGTTGAGCGCTGGCGTTAACTGTATTGTTCTTCCATTTTCTTTTTACTTTAAGAATTGCTTTTTTCTCTTTAACGACTTTTTTATAAACCGCTTCAACTTTATCAATGATGGCGTTGAATTTTTCTTCCGTCATGTCATTGGCAGACTTGTCTCCTACAGCAATTTGCATATCATTTTCAGGCATGAACCCAGTGTTACCGTGCATATCGCAAGCGAAAGAGGCTGGAACAGCTAAGATGGAAATTAAAACTAGTGCTTTTTTAAGCATAAGATCCTCCTTGATCAAAATCTAATTTAAAACTTCCTTCATTATGTACCCAACGATTAGAAATGCTTCTTATCTTTACTTACACGTAGTAACCGTAAAATTTGGTCGGATTTGATTATTCGATTGCTTCTAGGAAAGGAGCCCCGTTCAGAGCTTCCTCTTTCTTGAGGATATTCATGATCTCTTCTTTTAACTCATCACCGAAAACTAAAGCATCATCTAAAATTCTAGGCTCTGAAACAGACGCGCCGCTTACTTTAGTAATACTCAGAAGCTTGGCGCTACTTTTAAAGACAACCGTCTCTTTTTCGTTCTTTCTAATCTTTAAAACGGGAAGCTGCCCTTCAATCTTAAATTCAATATTTTCAGTCACAAAAGAAATATAAGATCTCAGCCTCTTTCTTATTTTCTCTAATAATTGAATCAACTTAGTCCTTTGCTGATCATTAAGATTTAAATCCTCCGTGGCCAGGTCAATAAGCATTGAGATCTGCTCTTGAGTGCTACGAGGGTTATCAAATAAGAGGCTACTCATCTTCTCCACATCAGATTGTCCTTTGAACTTTCTAATCTCTTCGAAGATCTTAGACACCCCTCCCCTGGTCCCTTGGCTTAAACGGTCAAAGGCCACATGAATATAACCCTCTAAAGAAAGAGGTCCTGGGTAGCTTGGAGGAACAAAGCCTCCCTTCATCTTCTCCCCTTCATAAGGAGTATTTAAAAAGAATGTCTTAACTAATTTATCACTTCCGATCATTGCAGGAAGAGTTTGTTCAGAGAAGAACTTCCAAAAGCCCGCATGAGGTCCATTATGAAAAAGGTTTGTCTTTAACTCTTTGATAAACTCTTCTTCCGCCAAGATACCAAGCTCATAATAATGAAGAGAGTCAGCAATGCCAGGAAGCTCATGTAAATAGTGCTGGAGGACAATATGCTTCTTAAAGATCACTCGCAATTTATCATTGGTAATTGAAGGGTTAAGCACATACCTCTTTTGAGAAGGGTATCTATCTAAGACCTTTTTCAAAACAGCTTTTGATTTCTCACTTCCCGCACCTTTTAAAAAGGAGAGAAGTTGATCTGACTTTTTACTTTTTACATAAAGAAGTTCTTTAAACTCTTTAAGCTTTCCTAAATCTGAATCAATAACCCCTCTTTTAAAAGCGGGATAAGAAAAACCAATAGATTCGAGCTCTAGCTTTACTCTGCCCTGAACATCCCTCAAGATTTCTTTTTGATGATCAATAGATGTTGTCTCGCTCTTATCTGTCCTATTTTCCAAAAGATTATCGAGTCTCAAGGAATAGGCCGTATCAATCTCGGCTTGTTCTTTTAAAGAAGCAAGGCCTTTACTTGTTAGATGAGAATCATAGTCATCCGGGCCCGCGTAAAGCAGCCTAGGGAGAAATAGAAATAGGAGAACCACCAAACGGTGTTTCAATAGAGTCATTGAGTCTTTCCTTATAGTTCTTTTCGGGATTTTAGGGGGTTAGCTTAATAAAAAGCTGAGGGAAGTACCTGAATTTGACTAGTAAATTCAGGTACTTAAATTAAATTATTTGAGGTTTATTTACTGGATGGCAATCTGATCGATATAACCCTGATTATGTGGCTTAGTAATACCAGGAAGCTGATCCTCTAGCCTCTCAAGGATATAATCAATAGGACGGAACTCATTCCAATCGATATTCACAACCTGAGATCCTTTTTGCTTTAATTCAAAGACGAGGTCTCTATAGAGATCATCAAGTCCTTGAAGGTACTCTAGAGGTATCCCAGATTCGCAACCACGAGAGCGGCTGTTGATGTTCTTTAAACAAGTCTCAGGCTTAGCGTCTAGGTATAGAGTCACATGAGGAACCATTAAGTTTTTAAGCATAACGTCTCTCATATTATTATAGTTTTCAAAATCAAGCTCACTCATATTTCCATCAAGCCAATTTCTTTTGGCGAAGATATAGTCTCCATAGATAGAGCGATCATAGATACAAGACTGACCAGTTTTCCAAATATGCTCAATTCCTTCTTGATGAAGTCCATAACGATTACTCATTAAATAGAATTGCATAGGAAGAGCGTACTTCTTTGGATCGGCGTAATACTTTTCTAAGTAAGGATTTGTCGTTACTGGTTCAAAGAAAGCTTTAGCCCCTAAGGCCTCTGAAAGCTGAGTGGTTAAGGTAGATTTCCCCGCACCAATATTGCCCTCAATAATGATCATTTGCATGAATGTCCTCTCGATATAAAGTGTGTTTGTGTGTGGGCGGTATTAAAGCAGGAGTTAGGCGGAATGAAAAATATCGAGGAGCAGCAACTCCTCGATTATAGTTAAAAAGAATTTCTATTATTTTCTAACGGCCTTTATTGGATAATATAAGTTCCGTAACAACGTGCTGCAAGAACGTTATAAGCGATGTTAGCTCCAAGAAGTAACTGATAAGAGTTTCTTGTAACCATGCAATTATTCACACAAGCAAGTCTTTGAGTTAAAGGATAAGTTCTGCCGTAGTTGTTTCTCACAGTCATATCGAATTTGTACTCAAGAACGAAGATATTGTAGTTCGAGTAGTTCTCAACCATACACTCAAGTGTCTGACCTTGATTAACAACTCTCCCTTCAAAAACATAAGCTTGTGAATTGAAACTAAAAAAGATGGCCAACAAGGCCATTAAAGTAAGCAAGTGCTTCATACATCCCTCTCTACATGGTGTACCAAACAAGTACCAAATCATCTTAAAAGGCGTCAATCCTCACGGTGCCACGAGACGAGAAAAACTCGATTGTGATTACGGATACTTAATCAATTTATTATAAATTATAAGGAGATTTCGTAGGTTTTCTCTTCTTCAGGATCTAAAACCACAAGCTTCCCTTTCTTGAGGGTCCATTTTGGCTGCTCTGCTTTATAAGTTGTTCCCTTTGAAGGAACATATTTAAAAGGAAGATCTCCCACTAGTTTCTTCTTACTAAAGACCAAGGCCCTATGCATTTCTATGGGCTGGCTGGTTCCCGCTGTACCGCTATTATAAATAATAAGTAAGACGCCACCCTGCCGCTTCTCTTCTTTTATGAACTTAGGGACTCCCCCAACCGATTCAATTGAGAAGCTGATCCCTTTGTCATTCTTTAAGAAAAAATTATCTTTCTTTTGAGTCACTTTCCATTCAAAGCCGTGGGCAGAAAAACTAAAGAGAATCAGGAAAATAATGAACTTCATTTCTTTCCGCTCCAAGAGTTGTGGCGAAAAGACCAAGGGATATTTCTAAAAAAGTGATGCCTTGTCCCGCTTTGTTTTAATTTCTTACCATTAAGAACAGGCTTAACAATCTTTGAAGTATCTTTCCAATCAGGGCTCACATAATTTGTATGATAGTGATAAACCTTCTCAACTTCACGAGCGTTTTCAATCTTTGTATTGTGATAAAGAATATAAGACTTAATTGAATTGATTGTGTGAGGATGACCATGACCCGATTTAATCGCCCTTTGCCAACTAGGATCGTTCTTATTGTACATTGAAAACTGCGCCTTCTGAAGAGCAGAGTCTAGTTCATTGGCCTCGGCAAAGCCTTTCTTACGAGCATAGTCAGCTCTATTACTAACAACTTTCATAACCATAACCATCTCTTCAAGTGGTGGTGCAAGGATTCCAGCTTCTCCAAAGGCGGTTAAAGTTAAGGCCGCAAATTCTTGTTCTTTACGGTTTAACTTTTTATAGAGATTCTTAAAGACTTTCTCTCTATTTAAACTTCCGTCTTTATTCTTTGCCCCTTTTGTAATGGTCTCTTTAATAGATTCAAGGCAGCTCGAGATTTCATTATAGAGAAAGTCTCCAAATTTATCAGCAGCAAGAACCTTACAATGAGGCTGCCAATTCCCTTTAACTTCTTTTGGGATTGCCGCCTCAGGAGTGCTTTCTGCTTCGTCTTTACACTCCCGTTGTTTTTCTTCGAGGGCGGAAGCAATCTTACTTGGCATCTTCATGAGTTGTTTTGGTTCAGACTTTGTCCAGTAAGTTGTTTTTTGTTTGTAGCCAGAAGAATCCGTGACTGTCTTTGTAAAAGGAATATAGGGACCTCCGTCATAGCTTTCTAAGTCTATCTTCATCTCCCCCTTAATGGCCTCATCCCAAATTTCTTTTTCTGGTTTTATCTTTGTTAACCTCTCGGGAACAGCTGGATAAGAAGCTTTTCCCTTACTCACTTGCTTCATCTCTTTTTTCATTTCTTGAAAGTATTTCTTAAAGGGTGTTTCCTTAAAAGAGGATTCGCTATCTTTAACTCTAGTCTTTCTCGGAGATGAGAAAGTTTCAATACCTGTCTTAGACATATCAATTTCTTTACGGGATTCTTCTGGTGCTAGAATTGAATCTTCTTGGTGAGAGCCCTTTGATTTAACTTTTGATTTTGGAGCTGATACTGATCCGCCCTTAGGATCCTTAAGATTAAAGTCTTGCTTCTCAGGATCTTCTGCAAAAAAGACCCATCCAATCTTTCCGCTTTGAGCGCCCGAACTAATACGCACTTGAAAAGAGACTCCCCCTTCATGGCTTGTATCAATGGAGAGAATGTCTGCTGTGTCTCCTGGGTTTAAAAAGCCCAAGATATTAGAGCCGCCTTCAAAGTAACTTACTTCACGAAGCTCAGTGCTTTGATCGATGACTAGATTTGAAGGGAAACCACTTGCCCATAAAGTGGAAATAGAAAAACAAATCAAAAATAGAATGATGGCAGGTACTCTCACAAGTAACTTATCGGAATTATTAAGAGATATCTTAACTCAAGGCCATTTGGAATATACCTCCAACTAGCTTAAATTACTGACTTATTTCTAAGCGAAGCTGTTCAATAAAGGACTTCATATAAGCTACCCTCTCTCTAGCCTCAAGCTCACCTGCCTCAGTATTCATGAGTTCAGGCAATTTAAAAAGTTTGGTATAAAAATGATCAAGAGTGAAGCGCTTGTCATCAAATGAGCGCTCCTTCGCAAAGGGATCTTCTTCATCATAAAAGTCCGCCTTAAAGCTAACTCCGCAAGAAATCATTCTCATAAGTCCTATGGCGCCTAAAGCATCCAAGCGATCAGCGTCTTGAAGGATAGCAGATTCGGGGCATGAAGGTTTCTTTCCTAAAGAATAACTATGTTCATAAACGACAACGAGGGCCTTAGAAATAAATTCCTCATCATAGCCAGCTTCTTCCAATAAGCCGCGCGCTTTTGTAGCGGCCATGGTGGAAGCTTCCGATCTTCTTGGATGATTCTTTGGAAGATTGACCACATCATGAAGTAAGGCTCCTGCCATAAGAACTTCTTTTTCTGTCTTACCATCAGCCGCAAGTTTTTCACAAAGAAGCATAACTCTTTTTATATGAGCGAACGAGTGAGCAGGGTCTCCATTATTATAAGAAGGCTTAGCTAGTTCAACGAGATGTTCGAATCTTTGATTCATAATATTCCTTTTAAATCTCTGCAAAAATATCGATTTGATTCCCGTCTGGATCTAAGACAGAAGCATAGCGCTGTCCCCAAAAAGCATCCCAAGGATCTTTCAAAACTTTAAATCCGCCCTCGCTAATTCTCAAAACCAGTTCATCTACTTTTTCAGGAGTCTTTTGAACAAAGCCAAGAACAATTCCAGTTCCTGATCCCTTTTTAAAATTTGGGTTTATCTTTTTCATAAGCTCTACTGAATCAAGCATGATCCGAACACCACTTGGGGTTTTCCCCTCAAGATGATCAGGGCTTCCAGCCTCTTTTATCTCAACGCCAATAATGGCATAGAACTTTACTGACTTATCTAAATTACTTGAAATTATTCCAATAGCATCAAGGCTCATGGTCTTCTCCTAGGGACTTCAAATATATCGGCCAGTTTCTCCAATGATAAGAAAATATCCCTTTAATTTTATAAGATTTTGAGTTTTTTGTTTTTCGTGTTAAGCTGACCTCATCATGAATAAATAAACCTTAAAAACATTCCCCCCATTAAATTCTTAAAACTTGTTAAGGTGGCTATCATGAACACTTCAAATTCTCTCTAAAGTTATTCTCATTACAATTATTTTTGTTGGAGGTGTTCTTGAAACAGCTTTTTTATACTCTGGCCTTTGGCCTGAGCTTTACCCTATTTGATTTAAATTTAACCAGGAGAAAGAGCCTTAAGACTTCTTCATCTCACTCCTATGAACGCGAGTTCGACAAAACTGATAAACGCGAAAGAAAAAAAAGGCGAAGCTATAGAAAGTCTAAGTTTAAATCTAGGAGTAGCTATAGGGAAAAGGTCTTTAAGCTTAAGGGGACGAACTCGAAAGATTCTCGCTATTCAAATCAAAGAAAGATAAGAAGAATGCATACGAGTTCTTAGCGGGCCTTACTACAAGAGCTTGGTCCGTAAGTAATAGAAAGAGTTTCCATCTGATTCTTGTTAACTCTTTTAACGATCTTAAAGTAACCAGGAATAACACAATTCCACATCGGCTCTTTAGCAGGCTCTACTTTTTGAGCAGGCTTTCGTGGTCTTGTATTTCTAGGTTTTGGTTTTGCTATTCTTTCTTTTTTACTTTTATCTTCTTTGAACTGGAGTAACTTATGAGTCATTTGGCCTAAATAGCTTCGATAGCCTTTTTTATTCTTACAGTAGAAGACTGGGTCTGCAGTATTATAGGTATCAGAGAACTCTGAGAACTTAACCTTCCCATCGCGAATCCTAATGCCTTCTCGGCCGTTATCTTTTTCGTGTTGGCATTGTCTTACTATTAACTCTACAGCTAGTTTCTTAGCATCAAAGCGAGAGAGCTTCTCATAATCTTTAAGTAAGTCATTGATGATTGTATCGACTATATCTAATTCTTCACCTGCACATGGCCTAGATATGTCTTTAGAGAAAGCATTTAAGCTTGCTCCAAAGAGTAAAAGAAAAAGTAGAGTGCTAAGTTTTAGTTCTCTCATAGAAGCCGTATCGGCTACTTAAAGGAAAGATATTTGCTTTTTCTTTTTAGCGAGTAATTACAGTAAGATAGCACTCAGGGAGAGAGCTGGTCTCTTTAGTTTCTTTTTCTAATTCTTAGCTACTAGAAACGAAAAGATGGGGAAACAAGTAGAGTTGCCTGATCCCTTGAGCCACGAGCATCTCCCCTAACAGAAGAAGTCGAGTAGCCAATTTCACCCTGAAGTTGAAAAGCTCGAAGGCCAGAAGTTGTAAAAAGGATACCTAGGTTAACACTTTTCAATGTCGTGGTATTAACCAGGTTATACTTAATTCCATCGGTTGCAGTTATAGATCCTTCCATCTCAAATTCTGTGTAGAAGAAGGAATTATAAAGCATCAAGTATTTATTAAACCGAAACCCATGCTGAAGACCGAAATCAACACTTTTTAAATCAAGCTCACCGGCTAAGTTATCTTGAGTGCTATTAGTTGTTGTATCATTTAGTTTAAAATTACTCTCTTCTTGAGAGCCCCTTCCTATTCCTGAAGAAAAGGAAGCTTTGTAACCAACAGTTCTCTCTTTTGTTGATCCCCCTAGAAACTGCAGAGTTGCGTTGAGGACAGTAGTAGATTCGCCAGACTTTCTTAACCCGAGCTCTAAAAAATTAGTCAGACCAAAGCGCCCACCTAAACCTAGAACTGCGGATGAGCCCCCTTTAGGAGAAGCATTGATAGTTGTATCGGCACTAGAGCCAAAGATTCTTACAGATTGCGCGCTCCCCACAACAACTTTCTGAGTTGAAGTTAAATAGCCACCAATATTTCCAGAGAAGATAGCTCCTGAAGCTTCAGGTAAATAGCCCCCTGTTGTTGGGACATGGTAATCAACCGTAAGCTGACTACAGCTGCTTAAAACGAGAGTTAACAATATAAGAATTAGTTTCATAATAAGCCTTGATCAAGATTAACTAGTGTTCACTTTAATATCGAGCACCTACAGACCTAAAAAGGCCTTTTAGAGCGTTTTCCATCTCTTTTAAAGATGGTATATAGCCAGAGTGCATAGGTAGTATGACTTCTCAAAATCATCCTATCAAGATGAAATAGAACCAAAATGACTTAGTGGATTAGCAATATGAGTAGAAAGATTGAATTATTAGCACCTGGTGGAGATATTGAAGCCATTAAAGCGGCCATCGTTGGCGGCGCCAATGCCGTTTACTGTGGTCTTGATTTCTTTAATGCTAGAAACCGCGCATCTAACCTTTCAATAGATGAACTCTACGCGGCTATTAGATTGGCCCACGAGTATAGCTGTGAGATCTTTCTTACGCTTAATGTAGTTATCTTAGAACATGAGATTCCAACCTTAGTCAGGCTCTTAAACCAAATCGTGAATAGTGGGCTTGATGGAATCATCGTTCAAGACTTAGGGGTCTTTGACCTTGTTAAGAAACACTTTCCTACTCTTGATATTCACGCTTCAACTCAGATGACCACTCACAATGAAGGCCAGATTCTTTTCTTAAGTAAGATTGGCGCTTCAAGACTTAACCTCTCTAGAGAATTAAACCTAGAGGAAATAAAAAGCCTAACGGCCCTTTCTCATGAACATAATGTTTTAACAGAAGTCTTCGTCCATGGTGCTTTATGTATCGCTTTTTCCGGACAATGTTATTCAAGCTCAGTCAGCGTTGGAAACTCTGGAAACAGAGGTCGTTGTAGCCAGGCCTGCAGAGATGAGTATGAAATCACGGCCGCAGGAAACAAGTATCCTCTCAATCTAAAAGATAACTCCGCTTATTTTGACCTTCCTGAATTAGTTGATGCTCAAGTTGACTCTCTTAAAGTTGAGGGAAGAATCAAGGGCGCTCACTACGTCTATACTGTCATCGATACCTGGAGAAAGCAGATCAATAGCTTTATTGACTCAGGAAAACTCGTTGGTGATGATTCAAACTTACATAAAGTCTTTAATAGAAGTTTTACCAACTCATTCCTAAAAGGAAATCTTACTAAAGACATGTTTATCGATAGCCCTAGAGACTATAGTAAGATTCATGCTATCGATGAAGCAGAAGCCACCTCTGAAGAAGAGGTCAAAAAGGTTAATAAGGATTTATTTGAGGACAGGAATGCCATTGGAGCAAGCCTCTCTGATAAAATAAAAGACCTTAATATTGAAAAGCCCAAGCTTACGCTTTCTTTTACAGCTAAAGCTGGCTCTCCTTTGACTATAACTGCTGTTACTGGTGAAGAAACCTATATTATTGAATCAACAGATATTTTAAGCACCTCCATCGAGAGCTCTATAACTGCAGAGTCTCTAAAGAAGCGTTTTAAAAGTTTTAACGACGCTTCCTTTATGTTGGTCTCTTCTGACTTTTCAAGCTTTGATGAAGGCCTCGTTATTCCTTTTAAAGAAATAACTCAAATGAAAAAGCGTTTAGCCTTTTTACTAAACGGCTCAAAAGAAGTTGTGGCCCCGGTAGAGATTCCAAAGCTCCCTCTTTTTGAAAAAGTTGAGAAAGAACCAAAGCTCTCCTATTTAATAAGTGACGAGAAAGACATTTCTCTTTTAGAGAAAACAGATGCTGATATCTATTTTAAGATTCCAGAGAGTATTAAAAAGGACTCCACTTTTTATAGTGACCTTCTTCTTAGGAACCCTCGCTTAGTTCCATGGTTCCCTGCCGTGATGATTGGAAAAGATTATCTTGAGGCGGTTAAGATCTTAGAAGTAGCCAAGCCTTCAAAGATCATCTCGAATAATACAGGTATAGCTTATAAAGCTTTTGAAATGGGTATTGAATGGATCGCAGGTCCTCTTCTCAATACAACAAACTCTTACGCCCTCAACACTCTTAAAGAAGAGTTAAATTGTTCAGGCGCTTTTATCTCTAACGAAATAAATAAGAATCAAATTAAGAAGATCAGAAGACCTAAAGACTTTAAGCTTCTCTATAGCATCTATCATCCCATCCTCCTCATGACGAGCCGTCAGTGCTTCTTTCAACGGACAGTTGGTTGTAATAAGCCAAGTATCGATGCCGCCTGTATGCTCAGCTGTGAAAAGGCCACGACGATCACTAATGTTAAGGGAATCTCTTTTGCCGTAGATAAGCAAAAAGGTGGTTACCCTAGTATTTATAACCACGAGCAGTTCTTAAATATTGAGGCCATGAAAGACTTCAGCGGACTCTTTGATGAATTCTTCATCGATTTAACTGATATCGGGGCTGGATCAAAAGAAAGATTAGATAAAGAAGTATTGATTCAAGAGTTTGAAAATGCACTCAATGATATTAATAATCCAACGGATACTTTAAAGAAGATGATACCTGTCTCTACGAACGATCAATACGTTCAAGGATTATAGGTTCGTCTTACTATCCCAAGAAAAAAGGTACTGCTCCTTACTCTCCAGCCAAAGTGGATACTTCCGCATGGTCTTTGTGAACAATAAGCTTTGCATCTGATTCTTAAGCCAAAGAGTTAAACGCGGATATGGGGCTGATCGAAACCATTTTTTATCAACATTAGCGAACTGCCGAACAAAGGGTAGAATCGCCAGGTCAGCGAGGCTTAGCCTATCTCCCATAAAGAAGTCTTGATTTGATAAAAGGGATTCAAGGCTGCTGATATAGGTTTCACAGTTAGTGCGAAACTTAACCTCATCTTCAAGGTGGTAACGCTTATTATGTTTATAGGCGCTCAGGTTAGTCCTAAACTCTCCATCCCCTTCTTTAATCAGCTCTCTCATCCTTGTATAAACTTCAGGCTTCTCTTTGAAGAGTAGATCTACTGGATCATTCTGATTCAAGGCCCAAATCATAATGTCTAAGCTTTCATCAATGAGAGTTCCATCTAAAAGTAAAAGAATAGGAACTGTCCCTTTCGGAGAAAGCTCTAACATATCAGCGGGCTTATCTTTAGTGACAATGGCCCGTAACATGACTTCTTGTTTGGCCATAAGAAGGGCCATTCGAGCTCTCATAGCGTAGGGACAATGTTGAAGAGAATAAAGAATAGGTAAACTCATATCGCTATTATACACAATAATTATTCTTTTAATTTAAAGGAAGCATTTTTAAAAAATGTCTTAACAAGATGATCTACTAAGATTTCTTGCCCTTTAGATGTCAGATGCCCAAAGTCCCCTGCAAAAGAATCACTAAAGACTACATGATAGCCTAGGTCTGAAATTGCCTTTTTAAAGACTTCCTCATTACTTAAGTATAAATGATTTGCTCCAAGCATTTCTTTAGTTGGAATTATCGAGCGAAGTGGATAGCTCATAACAATTGAGTTTAAGCTTGCTGAGCCAACTCTCTCAAAAACATAGGACAGATTATCGACAAGCGAGGGAGTCAGCCTGGTACGCTCTATAGTTTGAGATATCATATTATTTTCTATGTTCTTGGGCCCTCTAAGAAGTTCTTGATCTAGCCCAGGGCTGCCTTCGGCAATTAAGAGGTTAGAGTAAAGAACTTTCTTTCGTGGAGGGAGGAGCTTTAAGGTATAGGATTTTTCATAAAATTGAAGCGCCATTTTCTTATCTTGAACGGCATTTAAGTAAAAGTCAGCGAGATCATCAAAGTAACTTTCAACTTGAGTAAAATACTGAAGTTCCTTAGCTAGTAACTCTTTAGATTCGGGAAATTCATTTAAAGACCAAAGGCGATTAAAGCGAATGTCTTGGTCCTTTGGATATATCTCAAGGGCCGCATTCAGTATGGCGAGGGACTCCTTAAAGTCTTGTTTATCCTGGTCATAGTAATCGGCTAAAAAGAGATAAGATTCTGGTAACAAGGTTTTATTAAATTGATATAAAGTTTTTAAAATGAAAAACCCATAGTCTCTTTTATTTGCATTAATGAGTCTAAGCGCTTGAAGTTCAAAACTATTTTTTTTGTAATCTTGAATAAGAAGTAGGACTCGATAAGTAAGAGAGTTATGGTACCAACTTTCTTTATGAGAAATAGCTTGTGATAGCATGAAGTTATCATTAATTCCTAACATGCTTATGACGGTATGGGGCTTAACTGCTTTTATGATACTCTCAATATTCCTTTTGAAGTAAGAGCTGGTAACCGCTGTTTTCCCAAAATCATAAACAAAGTATTTTCCAGGATGAATAAGATCTAGCTTCTCTTGAAGGACCTTGGGATAGCCCCCTTCCGTTGTCGATTCACCAAGGCAAAGAATCCTATGCTTTGAGGGCATGGGTTTAATATTTAAATCATCTTTCTTATTGGAAGAGCTAAGATAATTAAAAGAAAAGAACACAGCTTCTAAAAAGACTAGAAGCCCCAAACTTATCAATAAAAGGATCTTTATATATTTCAATCTCATCAGGCTTCTATAGTAAAATGTTCTCCGCGCTAATTACAGATAGAACTAACTAAAATATCCTCTGTAGCTTAAAAGTTTTTAACGCTACTTCCCAAGAAGAGTTAATGCCCTAGCAATTAATCAAGGCCTTGAAACCACCCATCATCATTCGCATTCCATCAAAAGGCATAGTACTTGGATCCATTTCGTTCATAATTGGATGCTCCATGAACTTCTTTTGAATTTCATCTCGGCTTTCTTTTGATTCGTAAGTTACCCAAGCGAAGATAACTTTTTCATTTTCTTTGGCCAGTACTGCTTGAGGGAATGAAGTTACTTTTCCTAGTTTAACATCGTCGGCTATGCACTCTACGTATTCAAGAGCACCGAGTTCTTTAAATACCTTTGCCATCTTTTTTGCTAGTTCTTCGTATTCAGATAATTTGTTTTCTGGAACTGGGATTAGGAATCCGTCTATGTAATTTCCTTTCATTTTTATTCCTTTTTTTGAGTTTGCTATATGGGGAATTTTATAGGGGAAATGTTTTTGGATCAAATCCACTTAGATTTTGGGAACAAAAAAGCCCAGTGGGTTAAACTGGGCTTTTTAAAAATTCATAAAAAAATGGTGCCCCGACGCGGATTTGAACCACGGACACAGGGATTTTCAGTCCCTTGCTCTACCGACTGAGCTATCAGGGCACAACTTCTTTTTGAGGTTACAAAATTAATAGAAAGGCCTTCCTTCGTCAATGTAATTTGGTAGTCTATTTCATATGAAAATTGAAACTAAGGTTCATAAGTTTATTATTGATTACGAAGGGCAACAAATAAACGCCCTTGCCTTTATCCCAGAGGGAGAAATCCCCTCTCCCAAGGCCCTAGCGGTGTTTAGCCACGGCTATTCAAGTCATAAGGGCTCTCTGCTTAACTGGCCTATTCGACTGGCCGAAGAAGGGATGCCCTCTGTCATTTTTGACTTGCCCGGTCATTATCTTGGTGGATACTCTGAAGCTCTAAGCTTTGAATCATTTAAACTAAATTCGCCTAACCTCTTTGTAGCGGCTTTTGAGAAACTAAAATCACTTTCAAACACCCAGCCAACTCAAGTTGTCCTAGGTGGCCATAGTCTCGGGGCCAGCTTTGCTTTAATGGCCTCCAAGCTTCCGGAGCTCAAGGACTTAAAACAAACCTTAGTTTGCGTGGGCCTTGGTCAGTTACCAGTGGGTGCAAAACATCTTTTTACTTCGGCCTTTTATAAATCAACTTTAAGCATCCGCTCCCAACTTGTTTCAAAAGAACTCCATCCGGATAAAGTATTTCCGTGGATCAATGAGATGAAAAAAGACTTTAAGATCTCAGGTAAAAGAATTCACTTTATCACTGGAGCCGATGACTTAGTTGTTGGAGAGGGTGGATCTGAAAGGATGATTGAGAACTTAAAAGCTCAAGGTAATGTTGTCAGCTTAGACTTACCGCCAAAACTTGCCCATCACCAGCCTGAACTTGCCGCTAGTTTTATTAAGAAATTTTTAAAGAAGGAAGGATTTTTTAGCTAGGTTCTTGAGAAGGCCCTGCTTTCCTGTTCGCTCAAAGCTGGTTCCTTTAAATTTTCTAATGAAGCCTCTATTACTTAATTCTTCCAAGTTTTCTTTAAGCTCACTTGGCTTTGGCACTAAAAAGAAATCGACTATTTCTTTAGCCGCTCCTTTTGGCCAGTCTGCTGTCATTTCAATCTCACCGTTTCTCTCTCTTCTTTTATTCCAAGGACAAACATCTTGGCAGAGGTCGCAGCCAAAGATCTCTTGGGCGCTCTCATAGCCTGCTGGAGCTTCGGCGTCTTTAAAGAGTTCAATGCTAAAAGTACTAATACATTTAGAAGCGCTAATCTCTCGTTTTTCTAAATCAATGGCATCAGTGGGGCAGATATCAAAACAGGCAGTGCACTGACCACAATGATCGAGTTGCTTTTCATTTTCTTCAAGACCTAGTTTTTCCTTTAGTAGGAGGGCCCCAATCATATTGAAGCTTCCTTTTTTCTGGTGGATCAGCATGGAATTCTTTCCAAACCAACCAAGGCCACTTCTATAGGCCAAGTCTCTTTCTAAAACGGGATGAATATCTAATGAGAAAGAGTATTCAACACCTAACTTAGATCCAATCATGGCCATCTTTTCGCGAAGGACATTATGATAGTCCCCGCCTTCAAAAGCTAACGAGTAGCCTGCCACCTTTAATTTATTTGATTGATCTGTTTTATAAAAGTTCTCTAAGGCCATCTTTTCTTCAGAGTAGCTAAACAAAAAGACCACGGCGGATTGAAAACCCGATTGAACAGAGTCCAAGTTCTTTCTTAAATCCTTTCTATGATCTGATAGATATTTAAGAGGTCCATTCTCCCCTCTCTCAACCCAGTCTTCATACTTTTCAAAAGAACTAGGAATAGGATCTTCTGTATAACCCCAATCGGCCACACCAAGAGAGCTTAGAAACTCCGGGGTTATTCCTTTAAGAGGTTTCATCCTTGAAGATTTGGATGAATCTCAATGGCGCCTGTAGGACAGGCATCAATACATTGATTATCCATAGTGCAGGCATGAATCTTGGTAGGATCTATATAAGTTCTTTTTTCCTCATCATCGCTTACGGCCCAAATATCGTGGGGGCAGATAGAGACGCAGTTCTGGCAGCCTGCACAGAGGTTAGTGTCTAAAAGAATTCTTTTTTTTTCATCGCGCTCAATCTCAAGCCCATCAGAGCCTCCAAGAACCTTTGGTCGATCCTTGATGGTGTGAACTTTTACTGAGTTTGAAGAACCATGTGAAAAAAAGCGTCCATCCCCTCTAGTGATAACGAGCTTGTCACCATTTTTTAACTTGAGGTCATCTTTAACTTTTTGCAGGACATCTTTTTGAAAGTTAAAACTATCGGCTTTGTAGTCTACTAAATAATAAGGCTGAATTCCCCAGTAGAGGCTAATCCTTCTCACTGTATCAATTTTATTTGTAACACCTAGGACTTCTGTTGAAGGTCGGAACTTTGCAATCTTTTGGCAAGATTGCCCTGATTCAGTTACTGATAAGATCTTAGCGGCGTAAACCTTCTCTGCTATCATCGAAGCTGCCACCATGACTGCTGCGTTAACATTTGAAAGGTCTAAGTTTCTTAAAAAGGGTCTCTCTTTAGGACTTCTCTCAGCTTCTAAGACAATCATACTCATCATCTTAACCGCTTCAATAGGATATTTTCCTGCAGCTGACTCTCCGGAGAGCATAACAGCATCAGTTCCATCCCAAATAGCATTGGCCACATCTGAAGCCTCTGCCCTTGTAGGAGTTGGGTTCTCAGTCATGCTCTCTAACATTTGAGTCGCTGTAATAACAGGAACTCCTTTTTCATTACATTCTCTTATGATTTCTTTTTGAAGCCCTGGAACATGATGATTCCCCACCTCTACACCTAAGTCACCTCTGGCAACCATGATGATATCAGCCGCTTCCATAATCTCTGAGAGGTTATCTATGGCCTGAGGTTTTTCAATCTTCGCGACTACGGGAGTCGTCATCTTAAGCGAATGAAGTATTGCTTTAACTTCTTTTACATCTTCTTTTTTTCTAACAAAAGAAAGAGCGACGAAGTCGATCCCTTCTTCAAGGCCAAACATTAGATCCGCTCGGTCTTTCTCGGTAAAACTAGGGGCCGTTACATCACAATCAGGAAGATTGATTCCCTTGTTTGATTTTAAGGTTCCCCCTATATGAACCTTGATTTTATAAACATCTCCATCTCTTTCAATGGCAGTAGCGCTTATAAGACCATCATCAAAAAGAATCCGAGCACCATCGTGACAATCATTCACTAAGTTTTCATAAATAGTAGGAATGAACTTATCCTTGTACTTTGCGTATTTCTTATCTGTTTCAAAACAAGATTGACCGATGACCCATTCTTCACCATCTTTGAGCTCTAGTGGGGTTGGAACTTTATCAACACGAATCTTAGGACCTTGAAGGTCTAAGAGGATGCCTACTTCTTTTCCAGCAAGAGAGGAGGCCTCTCTAATATTGGCAATGACCTTCGCATGAGCTTCATGAGTTCCATGACTCATATTTACTCTTGCTACATTCATCCCAGCTTCAATTAAGTCTTGAATCTTTTGAACAGTATCTGACGAGGGACCTAGGGTCGCTACAATTTTCGCTCTACGCATGATTTATCCTTTTTCAGGATAAGACTACCACATAAAAAAAGGGCCTGAAAATGGCCCTTTAGATGCTCTGTAACGATGTTTATGAGGTTTAAGAATCTTTATTGTCAGCTTTTCTTGCTTCTAACGCTTCGTTTCTCATACTTTGAACGATTTGCATCTTTTGATTAGAGTTCTTTAGCTTGTCCATCTTAAGCTGATACTTATTGTCCATGGCGCGCATTTCGATCTCTTTAGCTTCTTTTAATTTAATATAATTATTCCTCTCCATATTGATGGCGAGTTCTTTCTTTTGCTTAGCTTCTAGGTTGTTTTGCTCAATTCTATCTTCGTACTTTCTTGTTAAAGTCGTTAGTTGAATCTCTTGCTGATTTTGTTGCTGCTCTAAGCGTTTCTCAAAATCTCCCTTTAACTTAACCATATTCAGATAGGCTTCTCTGTCCTTTTGCTGAAGAGTTCTACGAGTAGCTCGTTGAATCTCCATATTTCTTTCATTCTCAGCAATCTCTCGCCTTTGAATCTCTCTAGCCGATTTACCCATTTGAACTTCAAGCTTATCTTCATATTGTTCAACAAGGCGTTTCTTATCATTCTCTAGGCTTGTAATCTTATCTTCAAAGCTAGCTGCTGCGACTTCACGATCAAGTCCCATTTTAAGTCTAATGTCTGCCTTATCCTGGTTATTCTTTCTCTTCTCACTAGCGATAAATGTGCTCTGCTCTTCAGAGAAAGATTGAGCCATCTCACGAACTTCATTTTGTGACTGTTCATTAGCTTTATTCATCTGACGGATTAGGTCCTCACGTTGAGTCTTAATCTTCATATCTTTAGAAAGAGCCGTTGAAACAACCTTCTCTTTCCCTTCTAGACCAGCGAGGTCTCTAGATTCCATCAATTTTTCAATTTCATTTTGTTGTTTTTTCTTTAGATCACCAATTTCAAATCTTCTAATATTACTAATGGTGTTATCTTTCTTATCGATCTCACGTCTGTTCTTAATCTTCATCAAGTTTCTAGACTCTTGCTGTTTCTCAATTCCTCTAGACTTATCCTGCTGATGAGAAAAGTTCATCTTAGCCAGTCTATGATCATAATTCTTAAGTCTATTTTCATAAGACTCTTTATTCTTTCTAAGCATTAAATCGGATTGATTACTCTCACCAGAATTTACGGCTTTGTTTATCTTCTGCTCTAGAGAGAGCCTTGAGTTCGCAAACTTAGCTTCTCTCTTGGCAAGGTCTTGCCTATTCTCATCTTGTAACTTTCTAAGTTCGTGGTTGCCCTTATCAGTAATATTTTGAGCTATATACTCGAAATTAGACTTCATCTTATCTTTTTCAGCTGTATTATTATTTCTTAAGTTTTCAAGCTGGTTTTCTGTATGGTTCTTTTGAGACTTATAAGAAACTTCATGAGAGTCTCTCAGCCTTTGCTTCTCTTTTTGAAAAGAGTTCTTCATTAGGTTTTGTCTAATACTGGCATCTTGAGTTAACTCTTTTTTCTCACCAAGGTGCTTACGATCCTGATCCTGTCTTTCCACAAGAGTGTTATCTCTATAGGTATTAAACTTATCAGTATTGTTTGCTTGAATGCTCGCAAGGTTCTTATCGAAAGTTCTTTGATTTTGAAAAGAAGCATCTTTAAAATGAGATTCAGCTGACTCAGCTCTTAGAGTTCCAAGACGGTCCCTCTCTTTCATTTGAGTAGAGAAACTCGTTGAAATGTTCTTTAACCTAGAATCATATTTATTTTTATTTTCTTTTTGAGACCTAGCGAATTCATTCTTAGTCGCCGATAAGTTCTTAACAAAACGATCTGTACGCTTGTCGATTTCTTGCCTAGTCTCGTTAATATAACGGTCATGGTTAGCTTTATTCTGGGCTTCTAGATTACCTTTTTGATCACCGAAAACTTTGACAGTTTTTTCATGACGAGCCTTATGGACCTTTTCTAATCCCCTCTTCTCATCCGCATGATTTTCACGCATCTCTGTGGCAGCATCGCTATAGCGTGTTCTGGCTTCTGAGAGTTTTGCGTTGTAATCAGATATTTCCATCGACTAAAGACCCTTCCTAGGTAGTTAAAATGAGGCCTTCTTACTGAAGACCTCTATTGTCGCTTCTCTTATTGTATCTAATTATTGGGGCGAGCGCCCCTATGGTAAAAATTTACCCTAGGCGGCAAAAATAGCCGCCTGAAAGAGTCTACTTTGCGAGTTCAGCGTCTATAAGTTCGCTAAATACCTCAATTGGATGGGCACCGTTGATCATCATACCGTTGACGAAAAAGGTCGGTGTTGATTTCACGCCGATCTTCTTCCCTTCTTCCATATCTGCCTTAACCTTTTCAGCAAACTTTCCAGAGCTCAAACATTTTGTGAACTTTGAGACATCAACCCCAATCTTCCCTGCCTTTGTTTTTAGAGCTTCTTCAGCAAGACCTGCTTGATCAGCAAACATAGCATCGTGCATTTCCCAAAACTTAGCTTTGTTTTGTTCAGCAACACAAAGACCAGCTTCAGCGGCTTTTTGAGCATGGTTATGAAATGGTAGTGGGTAGTTCTTAAAGGCTACTTTGACTTTATTTCCATATTTCTTTTTAATTTGGTTCACTATCTCTGCACCCTTTGCACAAAACGGACACTGAAAGTCAGAGAATTCAATCACTGTTACTTTCGCGTCAGCTCCGCCCATAAAAGGAGCGTCCCCTGCTTGAACATCAAAGACTGGACGAGTCGGAGGAGTCATATAAACTTCAACTGGGTTCTTAGAGGTTTGCTCGTCTACCCATGAATCAATGGCCTGTTTCTTCTTTTCTCTAATGAGAAAGCCTTTAATTCTTTCCGTCATTTGATCATTAATATGATCTGTTGGAATATTTCTTTCTTTAATAAATTTATCGATATCACTCTTTTCTACTTTTGCTTTAGAAGCAATAACAGTCTCTAGGAACTGATCGTTTGTTAGACCTTTTTTCTTAGGGTGATTGTTCATCAGTTTCTCAAGAACGATGGCCTTAAGCTTATTCATCTTTAATTCATGAACCTTTAATTTAGCTTCATATAACTCAGCCTCAATCCCTTCAGAGATTTCAGCATTAGAAATACTTTTTCCATTTAACTTTGCAGCTGTCGTGCTGTCTGGTGCTTTTTTAAACACATAACTTGCTTTTGATTTAGCTTCTTTAGTGCAAGACCAAACTAAAGCTGTGATAACTAGTGCGAATACCCATGAATATTTTTTCATTAAAAAACTCCTTAATTAATTTCTTAGAAATTGTAACCAACTTAGACTCTCTTAGGAAGTCATCTCGGCCATGAATTCTTGGTACTGCGCCACGCTAGAGATAAGCTCTTGGTGAGTCCCTGAACCAACGATCTTTCCACTATCCATGACTATAATGCGGCTCGCCTCAAGGATAGTCTCTAACCTATGGGCTACAATAACCGTCAATGATTGCTCTTGAACCAGTAAAACAACCCTACGCAGGGCCAGTTCAAGCTCGGAATCTAAGGCCGAAGATATTTCATCAAAGAGAACTACTGGCCGCTTTAGATAACAAGCTCGAAGTCCACAGATGAGCTGATTCTGACCGAGAGATAATGAATCTGGCGTTAAAGCCTCATCCGGCTGAATACCCCATGACTTTAAATAAGGAATCTTTTCAAGGATCCATTCCCAAAACTTATCAAACTCAGGGTCCTTTTCAGAACTCAAGGTAATATTAAAAGATAGGCTCTCAGAAAAGATATGCGATTCTTGAGAGACTAAGCTTATCTGCTGACGATAAGTGACAGCATCATCTAAAGACTCTCCCGGAAAGATCAAATTATCCTGAATAGGAGAAACTAATTCGATCTTGGCGGAGTCAGGAATAATATTAGCCGCTAAAATATTAAGAACAGTCGACTTCCCGCAACCAGAGAGCCCAACGAGACCAATAAGCTCCCCCGTCTTTCCTTCAAAACAAACATCTTCAATCTTAAAAGGAGTATGGTCTTCGCTTTCAGAAGTATTGTATTGAAATTCATTTATCTCGACGCTTAATTTCTCCATGCTAAAAGGAGAATAAACTTGTCCCTTAGGAGAGCGTGGGGCGAGGGCCAAATCACCTGTGAACTCATTGATTCTTTGAATACCAGTGGCTGCCCTTTGAATATTAGTAATCTTACCCGCGATGTTTTTAATGGGGCTAATGCTTCTTTGAATAAGATCAACAATGGCAAAGATCACCGCAGCTTCTGTTATCTGACTATAAGGAAAGATAAAAACCATTAAGGCTAAAAGAAGTGGATAAAGTGATTCAGCAATTGAATAGTAAGAGGCATCCCAAACATTGGCCTTGAGTTGCTTATAAAGAAAGTCTTTGAATTGCACTGTTGAAGACTTTGATGCGTAATTATGATGATCAGTAAAATAAGCTTCACCGAGCCCGCCAACAACATTGGCGACACTTTGAGAAACCATACCTCTACTCTTACGAACATCATGAAAGACGGATCTCATATACTTTCCGCCCCAAACTAAAAGGACGGCAACACTAACTTCAGTAATAGCGAGAAAAGCCCCACTTAGAGAATTGATTTGAACCAATGAGATTAAGCAAGCAAGAACAAAGAAGATATCAATCAAGATCCCAAAAGTTCCAGAAGTCATCAATTCACGAATCGCCATGGTATCACTCATGATCCTCGCCATGACTTCACCCTGAGGATAATTGTCTTTTCCTTTTTCTTTCGCTTGAACTTCGAAGGCCAAAAGCCATTTTTCATAAACTTCCGTTCTCACTTTTTGAACTAGTTTAAGAACATAACGGTTAATTCCGAGTTGGTAGGCGACTCGGTTTAGATAAACGAGGAAGAAGTAGCCCATCAATGTATAGAGAGAAGTTTCAAACCTTGCAGTATCTGAGTAGCTGCCTGCTAATTCAATCATTAGCTTAGGTAAATATGAGCCCAGAATGGAGGATAACACCAAGCAAGTGAGGACAAAGGCAAGCAAGGGCTTAGCCCCTTTAAATAAGAAAAAATCAGACAAGCTGTTTTTCAAAGTACTCATAAGTTTTCGTATCCGTTTTTAATAAACTATCGACACTACCTTTTTCAAGCATGCCCTCAATAGTATCAATAAAAAATAATTCATCACACATCCTCACGGTAGAGAGTCTGTGCGAACAGAGGATGATTGTTTTTCCATCAAGCCACTTTGATTTCTTAAGTTCGGTAATAATTTCTTTTTCTAAGATAACGTCAACACTACTAAAAGGATCGTCCCATAAGAGGACTTCTGCATTACTTAAAATAGACCTGACAAGACAAAGCCTTTTAGCTTGACCACCAGAGAGCCTCTTTCCATGCTCACCCACTTCCATAGACAAGAGTTTTTCTTTATTTCTTTCAAGGTAATCAAGCCCAAAGAGAGTCAAGAGCTCATAGGCCAATTCAATCTCTTCAGCTGTCGCTTCTTTTCCAAGAAAGATATTTTTAATTAAAGTATCGTTATATAAATAAGGAGATTGACCAACCAGAGAATGAGTCATCCCCTTGTCAAAGAAGAGACAGGCCAATTGATTTAAAACATAAGACTTTCCAGCTCCCGTTTTCCCAATAAAAACATTCCAGCTCTTTTGCTTTAACTCAAGGGTTAAGGGCTTATCCCAATATTCAACCGCTCCAATAAATGAATCGTTACTTAATTCTAAAGGATGAGTCTCTTTTAAAAAAAGCTCTCTCTTGCCTGGAGTCTCAGTAGCGTTCATCAACTTTTTAATTCTATCCCATGAGGCTTTTGATCCTACGATGACCACGCCGATCCAAGAAAGAAAAGCTAATGGCTCTAAGAATAAAAAGACATAGCCACCAAAAAAGATGAGAGCACTAGCTCCTAGTTCCTGATCTTTAATAATAAAGCCCCCCCATACGAGGGACAGGCCGACACCAAGAGGTACAAGAGGCATGGAAATACCAATACCGATTCCAGCTTTATAAGCGTAGAAAAGTTCTTTCCATGAAAAACTTGAAAAAAGCTTAATAAAACTCCCTTCCGCCAAGTAGTTCTTAATACTTTTCTTACCTGCGTAACTTTCCATGATGAAGTTTTGCACATCACCTTGGGCGTCGGCACCAAGGCGCCAATAATTTCTAGTTCTTGCAGTGATGACACCGAAGAAGAGAGTTCCCGCAAGCATGGGAATCAAAGCTATAACTAAGTCTTTGTTGTAATCCATAAGCCTTGGAATCAAGACAGAGAGCCCTACAATAATATTTCCTACTTGAAGAAGAGCAAAACCAATAAGGGCTCGCATCTGCTCAGTATCTGCATTTAAAGCTTGAAAGAGCTGACCAGAAGAAAAGCTTTCGTAACGCTCAGGTCTAGTGGTCTCTAATTTATTTAAGATATCGACTCGAATATCTTTTTCCATTACTCTCGCTGGATAGAAAAAGAGAAGCCTTGAGGAAGTTCTAAAGACAACAATGCCAAGAGCCAACCAAAAGAACTGAGAAGTCTTAAAGTTCTCTGCTCCGCTTTCAACTAACTCGGCTAATTCTTTTGCTAATTGAGGTAAGTAAGAACTGGTTAAATGAGTGAGAAAGAGCGCCACCATAGCGCCTAGGTAGAAGCCCCAAAATCTTTTGATTTGATAAGCAATAAAACCTAAAAGTGATTTCTCTAATCCCGAATTCATGAGGCATGAATATACTAGGGAGAAAATGAGTTGGCACCCATCATATTCCCTTTTCATATAACTTAGAGCATTAAAATTGACAGTTGCAAGCTTGGCCCTTAAATTTGTCTCATTAACTGGTCGTGTAGCTCAGTGGGAGAGCACCTCGTTGACATCGAGGGGGTCACAAGTTCAATCCTTGTCACGACCACCATTTGTTTAAAAATCTTTGATTTTTAAACAAATGGTCGTAAGCGACGGTCAAGCGGAAGCGCGACCCAAAGCACGCGGAGTATCTCTGCAAACATCCAAGAAAGAATCTTAAATAAGTTGGTCGTACAGACGGTCATAAGCCCTAGCCCCCAAACAAAAAAAAAGGGCCAACAAAAGTCAGCCCCCCTCAAATATTCTACGTTTAAAAAATCTACTTAGCCTTCAACTTCTCAGAAAAACTAGCCTTAAGATCCCCACTCACAGGAGTGATCAATTCTTTATGACTAGCATCCATCTTCACAGAAATTTCAACATTATATTTCTTACCGGCCTTTGGTGCTTTAGAGAATTTATCCGCTTTAAGAGTAAGTTTAGACTTCCCATCAACTTCAGTGATTTCAAAATCAGTCGCTTTAAGAGTCTTATCAATAACCTTTGATCGCCCAATTCCGATAAAGCCTTTTTTCTTAATCATAAGAGAGACAGTAATCATTTTTTTATTTCTAATCTTTCCAACAACAAAAGAGATCTCTTTGCTTGAAAGCCTAACGCTTTTGATTCCCTTAGTAACAGGAGCTAAAAAGGTCGCCTTATCAACAACTCGGGTTTCGATTGTTGCTTTTACAGTAATGTCTTCATCCCCAGCGTCGTCAATATCAATATTAGACTTGGCAAACATAAGAGCTGCCTTAGAAGAAGTATTCTTAGCCGTGATCTTAACGTTTCCACTTTCTTCTAACTCAACGGCTACAAGAAACTTTGGTTCCGAAACATCAAGAGACTTGAATGAGAGATCAACTGAAGCGTTTACTTTTCTTTTTACAATATACGGTTCTGCAATTGTTTGAACGCAGGCATAAGTCTCAGTAGTGTAAGTTGTCTCATCATGGCATTCCCATTCTTGATAAGACTCCTGAGGACAAACTTGTCTTCCTGGAGTTGTATGACAAACCCTACGACCTGGCTTATTTTCACAGATTTGATGACCTGGTAGATCGCGGCAAACTTCTCTGCCTGAACCATTGGTTCGGCACTGTGTTCTGCCTGCTTCCCAGTGACATTCTCTTCCTCCGCCTTCAGTAGAACAAACCTCATCTCCTGATTCCCAGTGACAAGCTCCCTGACGGTAATATGTCTCATAACCACAAACTTCAGAAGTATGAGGAACCTGACGAGTACATGTTGTGTTGATATCGCGGTAGGTATACCTAGTTTCATTTTTAATAATATCTAAGCCTAGAGTTTCAGTGCTCTGACCGTAATACTTAACTTCTTCTTTTGATCCTGCTTGAACATTTAGACTAACTAAAAGAACAGCGCAGCAAACTAATAGATAACTTTTCATATATTCCCCCTTAAAATTTATATTGCTTAGCCTGTTGCAACACTAGGGCCAAAATAAGTTTCTTTGACCACGCGTCAAGAATCTAATTTAATTCAGAGTGAAAAAGTTTGGTATCTTTCAATTCGGCACTAGTATCAGAGTGCCCCGACAAATAGGTTTCAATATGACATTTATAATACGGTGGGCTAAAAAGAAATTCCTGTTGCAAACTTCAGCTCTCGGTTTGAAGTTTCATTGGAAAGTGTTGAATAATCTATAAAGACTCGGTCGAAAACTTTTAGGAGCTTATTAGTAAACTTGTATCCAAAACCAAAACTAAAAGCGCTATGAGATTCCCCTGCTTCGCTATTCCACTTCTCTAGAAAGTAACCAACCTCAGCGAAGAGGTTATTGGTAAAGTTTAGATCCATATAAAGACCTAAGTCATAGACTAGAAAGGTTTCCTCTAGAGCAGTTCCAGAGAGAATCTTTAGAGTCTTTAAACCAAACTGTCCTCTCATTCCAATCTTTGAATTGAATTCTTTTCTAGGAGTCCAACTCGCGCCCATAGTCACGATGGAGTCAAAGTCATCAGCTACTTGAATCAATTCAAAACTAAAGGCCGCCAGCTTTGCATCACCTGAATCGGAATAAGGGCTATCTTCTTCCCCAGAACTCTCTTCAGCAGAGGCAAAGTCTTCATTAGAAGGCTCAGACTCTTGGCTTTCTTCTTTGAGGGAGTCAATCTCTTCGTCGAGTTCGTCTTCAAGGTCTTCGCTTAGGGCCTTATCAACTCCTGATTTTACTAGAGCTTCATCAACTTTATCGTTCTCATTAAACTTTGAGAGTTCATCAAGCTCGTCGTTAAGATTGGACTGACTAACAACGGCTTTCGGCGCGCTTATCTTAGGCGATGGCTTCCTAACTGACTTAGAACTTCCCTTTGCTTTTTTAAGACGGGAGACAAGTTTCTTACCACCCCTCGAGAGTTTCTTATAAGGCTTACGGCTAACTCTGATCTTTAAACGATCGTTACTTACTTTCATCTTTCTAAGATCTCTACGAAGTCTTTTTGTTTCAGAGCTACGGTTAAAGTTCTTAGTTGTCGGCTTACATTTATAAGTCAATGCACAGGTTTCAGTTCTTGGGGCGCTCCCTTTACAAGACCAAGTACTCACGGCCTTTGGCATATAAAAGCCACGGCAAAAAGAGGTGCTTCGGGCCATCTTTAATTCTGTTCTTTTTTTCAAGCTGGCTATACTGCCAGGGGCTCCGCTGAAGCGGACCTTGAAAGGCTTCTTATTGACCTTGGCCATTAAAGGCCCAGTAAAAGAAAGAGAAATGAAAATGAGTAATAAAAATCTAGTTATCAAAAATGATCCCGTTTAATTAATAGCTTACCTATAGTTTACCGGAAATCTTTGGCGTGGGGCAAATGGCAAAGCACTAAAGTTTTGGTATGTATGAACATTAATTGAGAATTAAAACGCGAGGCAGCATATGAGTATTATTGAAGTTCTTCCAGAAGTGAACGAAGTTCTTAGGAAGTTTGAACTTCCAAAAGAAGTTGGCTTTGGCAAAATAATGGCCCCTATTATGATTGAGGCTGATTATGCAGATGGAAAATGGGGACCTCTTCAATTGAAAGCCTATGGTCCAATTACTCTAGACCCGACTGCAAAGGTTCTTCACTACGCCCAAGAAATCTTTGAAGGTCTTAAGGCCTACAAGACTGATGGGAATGGACCTTTTCTTTTTAGACCAGATGAAAATGCCAAGCGCTTCAACGCTTCTGCTAGAAGAATGGCCATGCCAGATCTTCCCATCGAATACTTTGTTGAGGGCTCAAAAACCATCACATCTTATTGTTCTGAATTTATTCCGCCAAATAGTGGTGAGACTCTTTATATTCGTCCCTTTATGTTTGCAACTGAAGGAAGCCTCGGCATAAAGCCAAGTGAGAAGTTTAAGTTTCTTATTATTGCTTCTCCAAGTGGTGACTACTTTAAGTCTGGATCAGTGACAGTTGGTATCGAAAGAGATGCCGTACGTGCAACTCCAGGTGGAGTAGGTATGGCCAAGACTGGCGGAAACTATGCAGCCTCTCTTCTTTCTGCTAATCAGGCCATTGCAAAGAACTGCCAACAAATCCTATGGCTCGATGCTGTCAATCATTCAAGAATTGAAGAGATGAGTGGCATGAACTTCTTTGCCGTCATTGATGGAAAACTAGTCACTCCAGAGCTCACAGAAACCATTCTTGCAGGGATCACCAGAAAATCAATCCTAGAGATTGCTCAAAGTGAAGGCTTTGAAGTTATCGAAAAGGAATTACTTATTGAGGAAGTTATTGAGGGGATTAAGTCTGGAAAATGTACTGAGGCCTTCGCCTGTGGAACTGCTGCCATTATTACCCCAATCAATGCTTTACAAGAATCTGATGATACTCAGTACAAGCTTCAAAATCCTGAAGGTCCTGTTGCGGCGAAATTAAGAAAGACACTTTTAGATATTCAAGAAGGAAGAAAAGAAGGACCAGAAGGATGGGTTGTTAAGATCAACCCACCCGTTTAGTTTTTTTATAAGTTAGGTAATAACCACATACAAATTCCAGCGACAATTGTTGGAATCAATGAACCCATTAAAAGTTTTAATGGGTTAATTCCATCATCTCCAAAACTACCTTTTAAGATACCAAACCCAGCAGGGTTTGGTGCATTAGCAATCACAGTTAAACCACCACCAGTAACGGCACCAGCCACTAAGGCAAACTTCTTAGAGTCTGAGAGTTCAACAAGAGAGCCAAGATAAGTTAAAAGAGCGTTATCAGTAATACCAGTTAATCCAGTTGTTCCAATGAAAAGGCTAAACTCACCTAGCATTCCAAGAACTTCTTTAATCCACCAAGCTTGCATAGACCCTAGAGTCACAAGCCCCGCTAAAAAGAAACCTACTAAGAGTGATTCTTTTAACTGAATACGATCCTGATATTCTTGAGTCACAGTTGTAAAACCTAAGAAGAAAAGGAAAAGGGCCAAGAAGGCGACAATATGATGGGCCAGAAGCACTACCATGGCGATAAAGATTAAATGAATAAGAGTCATCCACCAAGTTGGTACCATATAATTATCATGTTTTTGCTTGATCTCTAATTCACCAGTAAGTTCTGATTTAAAGTAGACTGCTGTAGCAAAAGTACAAATAAGAATTGAGATGATGGCCTTCCAACCAAAGTGAGTGAACATAAAGCCCATTCCCCATCCCCATTTACCGGCGACCATTAAGACAGGAGGAGCAGCAAAGTGAGTCAGAGTTCCTCCAATCGAAATATTAACAAAGAGTAATCCGATAGTTGCGTACATAAATTTTCGGCTCATCTTAGAACTATAAAAATAATCTAATAAGATAAGCGCCGTCACAGTCATGGCAGCAGGCTCAGTAATAAAAGAGCCAAGAAGTGGACCAAAAATAAGGGCCGCACAATAAAAAGACATCTTCGGACCAAAAGGCATAACTTTTGCGAACATTCCAATAAGCTTTTCAGCCATTAAAATAATAGGTCTTGTTCCCGCAATGGCCATGATCACAAAGACAAAGGCAGGCTCTGTAAAATTTAGACCAGAGAGATAATTAACAGCACCCTTAACATGAACGCCACTTGCATCTAAATAACCTCTATCGACACCTAAGATTAAATGATGGGCATCATCGTAGTTAGCAAAGCCCTTTAGTCCTGCGTAGCAGGCTAAAAAAGCGGCTCCCCAGATACCAAAGACGGCTTCGACTTCTCCCATAAAATGCCAGAAGTTCTCGCCCATAGAGCCTTCAGGATATTTATGAGCTATCTCCTGAAATTTTTTGACCATAAAAGTGTGGGCAACGGCTAGGCCAAAGCAAACCGTTCCAATGATTTCAATTGTTGAGGGATTCATGAAAACTCCAGTAAATTCAAATTGTTGATTAAGATAATTCTATCAGGACTCAAAAATCTAGCAATATAAAAGGTATTTTCTTAGAGAATCTGAACAAGAAAAAAGTTATTTAGTCGGCTATCTTTTCTTAATCCGCACCAACCGAAAGCCTAGCATATTAGAGGCCCAAGCATGGCGGTCGCTTTGCCTTAGGACCTTTTGATTATCAAAAAACTCTTCCTTTGATAGCTCCATCCCAAATGAAAGACCGAAAAAGGCTATATTTTGGCCTTTGCTCTGCTCTATCGAAGTCGAAGGGTCCTTTTTGAAAATATTTTTTGAGTAGTCGAGATAATCACCCGTAAATTCCCAAACATTTCCTATTAGATAATTCTGATTCTTATTAAAGGACATGCTCGATTTACTACTAGAAGTTTGTACCTTACCTTCATGACCATTTTGATAAGAGTTAAAGAAGCTCCAAATACTCTTTAGGAGTTTTCTGTAGCCTTCTCTATTATTCTCTACCCCTTTAGATATTAAATAATAATATTCAGAGAGTTTTGGTAGCCTATAGTGATAGTCTTTCGACTTATTTAAATGTTTTAAGAACTTTTTAACATCAAGAATCGAAAGACTCTCTACAGGATGATCAGGACATAAGCCTACTTTATTGATAATTTTAAAACTCTTTGGGCAAAACTCCTTTCGAGAAAAATAAGAAGGGTTATATTTCACCTCATTATAAAAGTATTCCTGGCTGACTTCGTTCTTCATGATGTCAAAGTCATTTACAATGATAACCTTGGTAAAGGTATTTTCATTAGAGTCATTCTGCTCAAGGGCAATACCCTCCCCTTTTTCAACCTTTGAATAGTTCGGCTCTTCAGCCAGAAGGCTTCCAGAGATAAGAACTAGAGCGATTTTTATAAATATCTTCACCTTTTAACCCTAACGATTCTAAAACCCATGACATTGCTTGAGACATTTCTTAATTCTTGGCTAACTTCAAAGAAGTTACTAAAATATTTCTTATAATACCAAGCCCCACCTCTCATTAGTAAATAACGTCCAGACTCTTTTATTTTCATCTTGTAAATTGATCTCTCATAGATTTCGGTGATATCGGGGTCATCTGTCATTTCCTCTAAGATTTCCCACACATTTCCTCTAAGGTCATAGATTCCAAGAGCATTGGCCTTCTTAGATTTAACCTCTCGAGCTTGTCCCTCTGAGTTTTCTTTATACCAAGAAACTTTATCTAGAACTTCCTTGTACATATCAAGCTCAAACTCAAACTGGGAAGAGCCTTTAATTCCTCTCGCGGCTTTATCCCATTCGAAGTAGTTAGGAAGCTTATAGTGGTACCCATCTTTTTTCTTGTTTAAGAGGCTTAAAAAATAAAGGGCATCTTTTCTTGTAATGTTTTCAACAGGTAATCGAGGACAATATTGATGTTGAGCCATTTTAACATGACTTTTTTTACAGTATTTTTGATACTTAAAATAGGAGGGGTTATATCCTGTGACTTTAAAGAAGGTCTCTTGGGTGACTTCGGTTTTTAATATATCGTAGGCCCTATCTACTTTTATAGGAATAATTCTTTTCTCATCTTTAACTTTGTATGACCCCATTCCGACTGAGGCGAATTCGTTTGGTGAATAAAAAGAGATGCCAAAGGCATCTCTTAATCCAAAGATCAATGATATAAGAACGAGAAAGCTTATTTGCACTATTTTGAAGTTAGAGTCTTTCTTGTTTCTTCAATAACATAATGCCCTGGCTTTATATTTTTTCTAAGCTCAGTTTTTCCACTAGGCCAAATGATTTCAAGTTCTTCAACTTGAGAGCTATTTCCAAGTCCTATATGGATTAACTTTTCAGATTGGCTTGTACCATTATTGGCAATAATATTCCGGTAGATTTTCTTATTTTGAACCTTCGCTACAACTCTTGCGCCGATAGCGTCTTTATTAGAGTAATCAGACTTTAGTGAAATCGTAACAGACTTCCCTTCTTTATTCTTATTCTTAAAGAATTCTAAAGTTGGAAAATCGACATCTTTACTACCTGGGTCTGCATTTCTTAGCACAATATCCATTTGCCCTGATTTATCAAAGTCTCCGTAACCTAGAATATAGCCGTCAGCGATACTATCAACTCCCTCTAGGTACCCAACTTCAACAAAGCCACCATTGCCATTATTTCTAAAGAGCCTATTTCTCTCAAATCCTGCAAGAGATGGACGATGACCTTTAAGCTTTCCTGAAGCTTTTGAAAGCTCACCTTTGTAATTACTTAGGATATCCATAATTGAAGATTGAGACTTATCGCGAAACTTTAAGAAGCTATGATCGTCTTTGAAGCCATTGCTTTTAAAAGGTTTCCCTTTAAAGTTAAGTTCATCTTCAAAGATCTCAGTCGCACTTGCCGTTACAAAGGTACTTGATAGGTCGTATTTTGCTTCTGCAGAGGTTCCACTCCATAGACCGTTTGCTACGTAAATATCTAATAGACCATCATTATTATAATCAACGAATTCAACCCCGCCTACACCTTGACCTACATCAAGCTGCGAGACCATTTCTAAATACTTTCCAGATTTAGAACCATAAAAGATTCTCAATCCATTTGTTCCAAGAGTATGCCTCTTAGCTTCATTCCAATTCATCTCACACGAGACATTAACCCTTTTAGAGGCATGAAAGTTTACACTTGAAATTGCCAAGTCTTCAAAACCATCATTATTCAAATCTCCAATGGCCATTCCCATGGCATAGTCTTCATTGATAACACCAATCTTTTTATTTGATTGTTGAAACTCACCATTACCAAGATTCTCAAAGATAGGACTAACATTCCCTCTATCATCAGCTACCACTAAATCGATATCACCATCTTTATCATAATCAACTGCAACGGCTGAATGAGGATAGATATCAGAAGCAAATGAAGCTTCTTTAAGGGCTTTCTTTGAGTGATCTTTAAACCCATTTTTTCCGTTATTTACGTATAGCCCTTGGACTTGATATTTTTTACTAGAGATTTCACGTTCCTTTAAAGTTGTAAAATCCTTAGCTCCAGGGAATCCTATATAAAAATCGAGAAAGCTATCACCATTGAAATCACCTATAGCTGTAGGCATGGCATAGCGGCTTGAGAACCTATGATCAAAAAGATTAGCAGTCTTTTTAAACTTCCCTTTGTTGTTTCTGTATAAAACGATATCCGTTGAATTAGTTACGTTTTCCTTTCCGGGAGTAAAAGTAACAACTAATAAATCTTTATTTCCTGTATTAAAGAAATCACCAAAGGCTGCAGACTTTACTAAGACATGATCCTCTAAACCAAGTGACTTATTATCAACCTTTTCGAACTTGTTATTCTTCATTCCTTTTAAAAGACTGGCTGCCCCTGCTGCACCAACATACATATCAAGTTGACCATCTTTATTGTAATCATCAATAGCTAAGGCGTATCCACCTCTTCTAATGGCCTCTGTTCTTAAATAAGTAGGAACAGAAGCCTTTATTCCTGAAACAGCTGTATCAGTTGAAAATGATGAGCTACTAGCTATTAATTTTTCGGACTTTACTGGAACGAATGATTCAATCTTATAACCATTTTTTTCTTTAACAACGATGAGCTTAACTCTCTCTCTAAACTGAACCTTTTGGTTTTTAGAGTCTCGCATTCTGATGTCAAAGTTAGTAAAGAGCTCAACTCTTTCGAACTCTTCTTTAGATAAATCTCTTTTTTTATTTAGGGCGTGGTAAGACTCTGTGTGTAAATCTAGGAATACGATCTCTTTAATATTCTTAAATCGAGATAATAGTTGCTCACTGACTCCTCGCTGAGTCATAGCGCTTAGATTGAAAACCTGATTTGATAGTTCAACACTTCCATAGTTCTGAATATCTTTTAGAACAGGCTTTGAATAAATAGGAAATATTGGTTTACTAGAAAAGAGCTTAGATAGTTTCTTAAATTCTCTTTTAGATAAACTGGTTCTGAAGTCATCTAATAAGCTTCTATCGATTTTAGAGAATCTGAATTCGTCAGCATCACATAGGTTTGCATTTATCTTTTCATGGCTTACATCGGCCTTAAAAGTTTCCTCTCGATTCATTTGGAGCTGTTTCTGAATCTTCTTCAAGTTAATGGCGGATTGTTGTCCTTTCGAGACATCTGCAAATGAGGAAAAACAAAATAAGCTAGATAAAATGGCTAATGAAAAAAGAGTAACTTTCATTACTAAAACCCCTTCTTAAAATTGAGAATATTCAACCCTAATTATAAACGAGATTCATTTTTTAAGCAAAGCTCTCTCCCTAGGCAAATCGTGTAACTACGGATAGTTACGACCAAAAAAGCAGGCCCAGAAAAGACCTTTTTTATCTCAAATTCTTCATATTTAAGAGTAATGCCTTTAATAATTGCCATTTTTTGAACTTGAGATAAAAGACAAAAAAAGGCCAGTTATAAAAACTGGCCTCTAAGTCTGACTGAATTGATTAGCTACTTCTTAAGCAGCGTCGCTTCCGATAGATGCAACTGGACAAGCTTCTAGTTGTTCAACGCAAAGCTCAGTTTCTTCAGGTGTTGTTGGTTGCTTAATAACATAAGCATTACCATCTTCATCTTCAGCAAAGAAGTCTGGAGCGCCCGTGTAACAAACGTTACAGGCGATGCATCCCTCTCCGTTATCATCATCAGGATCAGTACAATACCATGCACCTTCGATATTCTTTTCATGCTTCATTTCTGGATTAGCCATATATAACTCCTCTATTTAATAAGACAATTTCAACTATTTATTACCTTTTTATCGGTATTCTATCAATCTAAATTGAGTCAAATCTTAAAAGGCAATATTTTGCCGTGCTTCATTGCCTGTGGGCCCTAAATTTGCGAAAATTGGATCGCTTTAATCAACCAAATTCAGAGAGTTATTATGGAAGAACAGGCTATTGAAAAAGCTAAATACTGGGCCTCAAGCACTGCAATCGACGAAGCAGACCGCCAGGAGATTCAAAACCTAATTGAAGGTGACTTTAAAGAAGAGCTTGTAGAACGTTTCTATAAAGACCTTGAGTTCGGAACCGGCGGTATGCGTGCCATTCTCGGTCAAGGCACCAACCGGATGAATAAGTATAATATCAGAAAGGCCTCACAGGCCCTCGCTTCCGTGGCCCTCAAAGAAGACGGACCTCATGGAATCGCCATCTCATTTGATAGTAGAAGGTTCTCGTTTGAATTTGCGAAAGAGGCCGCTGCGGTCTTCGCTGGAAATGGAATTACGGCCTATATCTATAAGCGACTAAACCCTGTTTCTTTAGTTTCTTTTTCTATCAGGCATCATAAATGTAATGCTGGCGTCATGGTGACTGCTAGTCATAACCCTCCTGAGTATAACGGCTTTAAAGTATTTTGGGCCGATGGCGCACAGGTAACACCACCGAACGATAGAAATGTAATCGATCAATTCAATTCACTTGAAGATTACGGATCAATTAAGATGATGGACTTCGAAGAAGGCGTCTCTTCTGGAAAGATTGTTTGGGTTGGCGAAGAAGTGGAGAATCTCTACTACGATGCCATTCTAGGAAAATCTGTTAACCCAAAGATGTGCCAAGAAGAAGGCGAAAAGCTTAAGATCGTTTATACCGCTCTTCATGGAACAGGAGATTATCCCTGTAACAAAGCTCTTAATGATCTAGGCTTTAAAAATATTCTCAATGTCCCTGAACAAAAAGAACCAAATGGAGACTTCCCAACTGTTTCCTCCCCTAATCCAGAAAATGCTGAAGCTCTAGAGCTTGGTGTAAAACTAATGAAAAAAGAGCAAGGGGATATTGTCTTTGGAACAGACCCTGATACCGATAGAGTTGGTGTCGCGTTTGATAAAGATGGCAAAACTATCTATCTCAACGGAAACCAAATTGGGATCCTTATGCTTCACTATATTTGTTCAAGTCTTAAAGAACAAAAGAGAATGCCGACTAATCCATACTTTGTAAAAACGATTGTCACGACTCCCCTTCAAGATAAGATCGCTGAGAGTTTTGGAGTAAGAGTTGAAAATACTCTTACAGGTTTTAAATGGATCTGTGGCCGCATGAATGAGATTGAACAAACAGAACCTGAGCGTAATTTTATCTTCGCTACTGAAGAGTCTTTTGGTTACCTCAATCATGAATATGTAAGAGATAAAGATGGAGTAAGCTCAATCACTCTTCTCTCTGAAGTCACTCTCTTTTATAAACTTAAAGGAATGGACCTTCTTGATGCCTTAGATGAAATCTACACAGAGTATGGCTTTAGTAACGAAGAGCTCCTTTGCCTTGTTTACGAAGGAAAGTCCGGCGCGGAAAAGATCGCTAGGATTATGGAACACTTCCGTAACCTTCCAGAACCAATCTTTGCCAACGAAGCCGTTCATACTCTTAAAGACTATCAGTCTCGTGAGATAAAAAACTACTATGAAAACACAACGACAGAATTAGATCTACCGAGTTCAAATGTTCTAGGTTACTTTCTAAAATCTGGTGACTTGGTTTTCTTAAGACCTTCAGGCACAGAGCCTAAGATTAAGTTTTATATTATGCTTCAAGTAACTGAAGGCAGCCTCGTTGAGAAAAAGAAGAAGGCTATTGATAAAACAGAGAAGATCTTAAACTATATTAAAGAAGCAGCAGAGAGGATTTAGGAATGGCAAAAAGTAGTGAATTAGCAGTTGTTCTTGTAAGTGGTGGCATGGATTCTTTAGTCACGGCAGCTCTTGCAAACGAAGCTCATGAGAAACTTGCCTTTCTTCATCTAAACTATGGTCAGAACACTGAAGATAAAGAACTTCAGTGCTTTCATGAGATTGCAGATCACTATAAGGTTCCCGCTGGAAGCAGAAAGATCATTGATGTCTCCTTTTTAAAACAAATTGGCGGCTCTTCTTTAACTGATGATTCAATCGATGTTAAAAAGTACGATGGTGATTCAGATGAAATCCCAGACAGCTACGTCCCTTTTAGAAACACTCATATCGTTTCAATGGCCGTAAGTTGGTCTGAAGTCATAGGCGCCAAGAAGATCTATATCGGCGCCGTTGAAGAAGACGGCAGTGGCTACCCAGATTGCCGCCCATCATATTATAAGGCCCTCAACGCCCTTATAAAAGAAGGAACAAAAGATGGTGACATCGAAGTCATCACTCCTGTTATTCACTTAAAAAAAGAAGAGATTGTTAAGAAGGCCGTAGAGTTAAAAGCTCCCCTTGAATCTTCCTGGTCATGTTACGAACGTGGGGATAAGTCCTGTGGAACTTGTGATTCATGCGCCTTAAGACTGCGAGGATTTGCAAAAGCAGGCCTTGAAGATCCTATCGAGTACGATAAAAGACCAAGCTTTTCTTAATTAAAGATTATCTAAGATTGAATTAAGCCTGACCACTCTCGCTCGCCGAGGTACACCCTGCCTTTCCATTACATCAGACAAGCTCTGAAGCTTCTCTAATTTTTTCTGTTTCTCTAAAAGCTCTTTTTTGGTTGGCTCGTACTCATCAAAGCTTGAAGGCGCTCTACCTTTTGGTTTATCTTTTCTATAACTTTCAACCAGTTTTTTGACATCATCAGGAAAGACATAACCTCTCGCTTCTGCCTGACTAATAGTCAGAGTCTCTTGAAGCTTATAGCTCGTCCCACCTTTAGGCGTATAGAGTTCAACCTGCTGAGACTTCTCATCTAAAACAGCAATAGGATAACCTTTATGCTTGGCCAGCAAGCTCGCCTTAACCGTATTATTTTGAAATTCATCTTTAGGTACAATTCGAGTCATCAAACTTCCCTGTGCAAAAGGAACACTTGGAGCTGGTGGAATATAGGCCGTAGCATCGTTCACTGACGAGCTAGCCGCTGCACTACCACTATCACTTCCCACATAAGCAGAAGTATTCCCTGCCACATTCTTATAACTATTAGAGCCGCCTCTACCAACAGATCTTGTCTTATCTCTTGGAGGAGCAACTGCCTGAACGGCCTTAGGATTCTCAAGGGCCTCAGCACCATACTGAGATTCCCAGTCCCTCTTCTTATCTTCATAGCGAGCAATATACTCACCAATATTTTGTTTTTCTTTATAGATCTCTTCTAAGAATTCACCTTTATTTAACCTATCCACTTCATCAAGAAGCTCTTTAAGCTTCTTCTTCTTGGCCAGTGGTGGAAGATCACTATTCACAATCCGGTCAGTCTCACCCTGAATATCAGAGATCCTCTTCTCAACTGCATCATCGGCCCACTTATAAACTTCACTCTTATAATTCGCTACTGCTTGAGCTGGGTCCATCCCCGCCGGATAAGAAAAGTTTCTTCCGCTAGGAAGTTTTAGGTTACTTAGAAAACCTTTGAAGTCCTCTTCAAGCGCTTCCACCTTTTCAGACTTCACTGGTGCTTCAGAGTTACTAGCTTCTATTTTTTCTTTTCCAATTCTTTCAGCGATTCTTTCGAATCCTTCGACTCTGTTGATTGCAGAACTCACATCCGACTCAATTTTGCTAACAACTCTTCTTGGAGAATCTCCATGTGGATTACTTAAAGGCCCATTTCTTTCTGAAATGAGCAAATGAGAGTCATCTTCTCCTTGTCCTAATACTTTAAAATCAAAACATTCTAAGTTCTTTTCAATTTTATTTATAAAAGAGGTCTCGCTAGAGTTCTCTGTAACAAAGCCAAAGAAATTTGTTCCTTCTCCTTGATCAAGAACGTTCTTAGCCCCTCTTAAAACATGGCCTCCTGTTATTTTACAAATACTCTCAAGGCCTTCCAAAGATTGCTTACATTCTCCATGCTCTTTATTTATAAATTTTTCTTTTAATTCTCTGAGGGAGGAGAACTTGTTATTTTTCGCGATACTAGAAAATTCTTTAAACTTTCTTCTAACCTCAACATTATCTTGATTTGAATGATATTCATTTAGATTAAACATCCATCCCAAATCAGGATGGCTTGCTAGAATAGTTCGTTTTTCACTATCCTCTTCGTTAAGTTTTTTTCCGGTTAGTGAAAAAAAGTGCTCTCCATTCGGAGAAAGTTTTTTCATCTTATTTTCGAAACTTGCATCTGACCTAAGAAGAGAAAGAAAAGATTCTATAACTTCGCCTTTTCCAATTTCATCTAATTTCTTTTCAAAAGAGCTGCTAGAAAGCCCGTAAAACTCATCTTCTTTTAAAGAATTCTTTTCGAGAAAAGTCTTTCGCTCCATCGCAACTGAAGGAAAATAAGACAGTCCGTCTTTAGTCATGCCTTCAGGTATTTTATTCTCTTTATAAAGGGAATCAAAATATTTATCTAAATTTTTCTCGGTAAATCGATTTCTCTCTTTTTCATTAAAGTTAAAAGACTCAAGATGTAACTGAGAAGACACATGAATCTGTTCAATTTTTTCAAAGCATCCCAGTTCAAGGCTCTTTTCCTTTATTTTTTCAATACAATCGTTACCATTTTCTTCTGAGTAACTAATCAGGTCTTTCAAAAAGACTGACCAAGCTCTTACTTCAAAAACTTCTTTAATGACCCTGACTTTTTTTTCAAAGTTTTCTTTATTGTCACAGAGTTTCTTACCTATTTTATTTCCACAATAACAGCGAAGTGGGATTACTTTCTCTTTATCTTTATCAAATATTTTGAGTGAATCAAAATCGAAGTCACTGCTACTACGTGATGACCTCTTATACCATTTCTCACATTGTACTTTTCCAATAGAATCATTAGCTTCTACCAACTTTTGAAGAGACTTTGGAAGGGCCGATTGAGAGCAATTAAAAAGGGAAACATTGTTTCCGGTTATCTCGCTATCAGCACAAAGCTTCGAAAAGTCCTCCGCTTTTAAGACAGTAGTGCCTAAGCATAAAAATAGAGTTAATAAGTAAAAACGCATAAGTACTTATCGCCCTAAATTTAAAGTACTTAAGGCCTTTTCTGTCTATTTTCTGGTCATTGTCAGCTACCTAACACCCCTCTTATAGGGGGTAATGCCCTAGAGTCCCATGAACAAGGCCTCTTAACTTGACTAGATTGGACCACTTTTGGCATCAAACCTGCATTAAATATAAGTACAAGCACTTCTGGGGAGAACCTGCATGAAACTTTTAGTTTTAATTTCAATCATAATCTCAACAACAACTCTAGCTAGCACTGATGTAGACTGTGATGGTCTTTGTGGTCAAAAAATAGCTTCAGAGTTTGACTCATCACTAATCCAAGCACTTTCGAATATTTCTCGTTATTCAGGCACTCCAGGCTATCCAGAAACACTGGCGGGCGACACTCGTAAAGTTAGAGGTTCTTCTTCGCCTAAATGGTTGGCAGCTGTAGGGAGACTTGTTTCTACTACTTCATCAACAACTCAAGAACAGTGCTCTTTGAGCATTGTTTCGGATTCCCCTGAAAAAGATGGAGTTATAGCCATAACAGCTGCTCACTGCGTGGATCATTGGTACCAAGGGGATGGGAACTTTGAAGTTGGAAAGAACGAAGTAACATTCACAACTAATAATAAAAAAACAATTAGAAGATCTATTAGTAAAGTTCTTAAAGCTGAAACAGTTGGTTCAGATTATGCCATCGTAAAGTTGAACGCTCCTATTTCAAGAAAAGATATTAAGCCTCTTTTAAATGCTCCTTATGACTATGCGGATTTACTTGATGAAGAGGTTTCACAAACAGGATTTAAGCCATTCGCTACTATGGCGGGGTTTAGTGCTGACAAAGGCTTAGGTAAAAAAGGAAAAGTAATGACCTATGATGAAAAATGTCGTCTTAATGGCGGAGCTTCTGGAAAAAAGAAAGGTTATTGCTACTCATACGGTGGAGCCTCTGGTGGACCAGTTGTTGTAACAGCTAAAATCTCTGAAGACTATGCCGACGAAGATTATCATACTGAAGTTCAGCATTACTTTGTTGGATCAATTGTTGGTGGAAGAAATGGAGATGACAATTCAAAGACTTTGTTCACAGATTCTACTCACTACACAAGAACTTTAGATAAGATCCTCGCTGCCCACTAATCACTCTTGATCCTCATCAGCGGTTCCCGCAAGAAGAGGATCAATATAATTATCAGGTTGAGACTCAGTACTTACCGCCCCAGTAACTTCTGCCATTTTTTTCTTGGCCATGGCAATGATCTCATTACACTTTGAAAAGCCAGCGGAATCTCCTCGATCGAGTTTTAACTCGCCTGCTTCTTTATAACTTCTGATACCGGCGGGGGTCATATTTTGTTCGAACTTTGATTTACCGAGTCCGATGAGAGCGAGTTCTTTTAATTTACTTAAACCTGGCTCTGGTGGTTGTTTGGCGTTTGCTTTTTCTATGATGTCGTTAAAGATCTTTTCAGATTCTTCGTACTTACCTTTGTAGACTTGAGTGATGGAGAGCCTTATTCTTACTTCGTAGGCCTCCGCTTTTTTGTCATTATCTTTTAGGAGTTTAAATGATTCACTCAGAAGTGTTTCAGATAGATCGAAGTGTCCAAGGTAGCAGTTAAGGATTCCGGCTTTTGCTAGGAGAAGCCCTCTCTTTCCAGGATCTTCTTCTTTCTCACTCTTAATCATAAGAGCGGCCACGCCCATCTTCATCTCTGCAGTATCTTCTGCAACTTCTCGAAGGTCTGCGCCAATCTTATGCCCTAAATTAAACTGTCCTGCAGCCATCACTTTCCTACTTTATAAAGTCCGAATATCTTATTTCCTCTTCTAGTCTGAATCAGAGGCGTAAATAAATCAATATATTGATTGAATTTTGCGATTCCTTTTTCTTCGTACTTAACATGCTCAGCCCCACCGACGACCAAGTATTTTATTCCAGTTTTTACTAACCACTCATAGGTCTTTAGGGGATCAGTCGAACTATAGGCTGCGTCAATTTCTTTCTTTCTTCTGAGAGTTAGCCTCGGATTGGCGCCTCTAATAATGACATGCCCTTCCCAACCTAAGTATGTCGGTAATCCTGTATGCATACTAATCCGGGAGCGGTTGTTTTCAAAACTCTTTCCATAGGTCTCTAGGATAAGCGGAGTCCCTTTTATATTTTCATTTATATAGTCTACGAATAACCTATCTTCGTTAGCGGTCTTTCTAAGGTAATAGCTTCCATCAAGGGTCGGTCTTCTTGTGCCAAAAGGATTGTAGCGGTTCAGGCTAAATTGATTAAAGCTAAAGACTGAAATGAAGAAGACTAGACCTAATGAAAGGACGATCTTTGTGTACTTAGTTTCTTTGTATAAAAGAAGGCAGAGGCAACCGGCCAAGATAAAGAGCTGATTACCAAACTTAAAAATAGTGTTCATCCTATCTAGAAAGACAATATTTTCAGTAAAAAGAAGAAGAGCTATATAAGTAAGACCTAAAAAGATGATGTTCCGACTAACCTTCTCTCGATTCTTAATCAATAAAAGTACCCCTAAGATCCACCACGCACCTTGATGGGTAAAATAATTAAGCACGCTATTAGATTCACCTTTAAAGATGCTAAACATAGCTCCTTCACTTCTTCCTAATAGGCTAAGAAGTGAGATGCCCCACGCCCCGAATCCAAAAAGGATGGAGAAGTAGAAAGACTTATTCAAAAAGGTTTTCTTAAAATTCAAAAGAAATAATGGAATAAAGAGAAAGCTTAAAAAGATAATATCCCAACTATTTATCGCCAAGAGTGAGAAGAGGGAGAACCCAAAGATAAAGCATTCTAAGAGTGAGTAAACTCTCTTCTTCTCAGTGACAATCTTATAAAGGATTAAGAAACCAAAAAGCGTAAAAGGATAGCTCATGACATGAGGGTGAAGATCAGCAAAGAGAAAAGACCATGAAGGAAACTCAGAGAACCAATGGTTCTTAAAGACTCTTGTTCCTCCCCAAAAGGCCAAGTATCCCCGTTTTCCATCAATAAAATAGGCGCTAAGGCTGCCAAGGCTAGAACCAAAGAAGAGAAGGCCACTTCCCATAAGAGCTTTAGAGAATCTATGCCCTAAACTTTTCATGAGGGCCAATCCCGCGAGGAAAAAGGAACCTGCGATTGTCCCGAGAGATAAGTGATAACTAATAGCTGAATCAATACCTAAGCTCTCTCCCATTCCTCCAAACATAAAGTAGCCAAAGTAATAGTACTTCATTCTATGCCCTGCGAACCAAGGATCATTAGGGGGGAACTCAGTATTACGGCCAAAGAAATTAAAGAGGTTAAAATCCATGGGCTTCTCCCCCCAATAGATTTCAGGGTGAAAGGAGAGGCAGATTAGGATCAACCAAAAGATGATGATAAAGGCATTTAAGTATTTAAGCTGCTCTAGTTTTTCTTGAGTTTTTTGTTTGTAAAAACCATAGGCACCAAGAAGGAGAACCAAGGGTGCTGTGAAGTTAACAGGGATGAGATGCAAGACTAGCCAAGAGGCCCACGAACATAAGAGTAGAGTTATTGGGAGTGAAAAAGGAATCAATTCTTTGTGACCCATCTTCGTAAAAAGAGAAGAACCAAAGAAGCTCCCAAGAAGAAGACTCCCTAGCCATGTATAGAGAGAGAGAACTTGAAGGAGTCCTAGATTAAAAAAGAAAAGGTTAAAGAGAAGACCCGAGAGAAGACTAAGAGTAAAGACGATAACTGATTTCGTTATAACCAATCTATCTTATCCCTATTTTCTAATAACTGAGAGAGGCTATCGCTATCATTTCTTTGAAGAAGTTTCTCTACGTCTTGAAAGATTCCTTGAAGAAGAGCTGGTCCTTGAAAGATAAAGGCTGAATAAACCTGCATTAAGTTTCCACCTGCTTTCCAAAAATCAAAAAGGTCTTGAGAAGAGGAGACTCCTCCTACTCCGATAAGGTCAATATCAGGAGTTTCTTTTAAGGCCTCTAGAATCTTAAACCTTACTTCCCTACCCTTTTGAGCAAGAAGCTTACCAGAGACGCCACCGGGACCTCTCTCTTCCATGATGGTTGTATTAGTAGCAATCAATCCGGTTAGATTATGTTTTTTACTTATCTCAACGAGACTTAAGATTCCCTCATCAGAGAGATCTGGCGCTATCTTTAAATAAAGAGGACGAGGCTTCTCAGTTCTAAGAGGAGCTAGAGCATCAAAGATGCGGTCCATCTCCTCTTCCCCTTGAAGGTCTCTAAGACCAGGAGTGTTTGGTGAACTCACATTGATGACTAGGTAATCACAATCAGAAGCAAATTTTTTATAAAGAGTTGCATAGTCGTCACAGGCCTTATCCGCGGGCGTGGTTTTATTCTTACCTAAGTTTACGCCGAGGACTCTTCCGTTCTTTTGTGATCTTTTAATTCTTTCTAATAGGACATCAGCCCCATCATTATTAAAACCCATACGGTTTCTAAGGCTCTCTTCTTCAACTATGCGAAACAGCCTTGGTTTATCGTTTCCTGCTTGCGGCTTAGGAGTCACAGTTCCCACTTCCACAGAGCCAAGGGGAAGCTTGCTAAAGAAATCTATGGCCATGGCATTCTTATCAAGGCCCGCTGCAAGTCCTATTGGAAAAGGCCAAGAGTTTCCACCAATATTGAGAGTGTACCTTGTCCCTAAGTCATTCTCCCCAAAAATCTTAGAGGAGAGGCCAGGGAACTTTGAGAGAAAACCCATTGAATGCTCATGAACAAACTCAGGGTCCAGCTGAAAGGCAGCTGTTTTGAAAAGCTTATAAGAGGCTTGGCTAATAAAGTTGGACAAAATCCCCTTCCAGTACTGATCCTCCAGAGTGAAGGATCGCAATCGCTCCATCTGGTCCAAAGTAATCAATGATCTCAACGGTTCCTTTAATTTCGCCTTTAGAGACGCCAATCAAAGCACCAGTTTCAGGATCATAGATCTCTTGTCCTTCAGTAATAACTTTTAAAATATCACTAATCTGGATTCCACTTCTGCGTCCAGCATTAACATAGATTCTATTGCCGATGATCTTAGCCACTCTTCCGACCCAATCAAGCTTAGCTGAGATGTTTAAGATACGAGGAACTGACTTTCTCGTGGCCACTCTAATGGCGTATCTTAAAAGCTCTTGCCGATAAGTTAGGCGCTCTTCCCTTTTTTGAGAAAAGAATCTAAAAGAAGCATCATCTGCATAGCCTCTTAGGGTTTCTGTGTAGATTTCTTTATTTGAATTAACGTCAAAGATTCTTATCTCTACTTTTGCTTCCGTATAAGACTTAGTCTCTTTTACAACACCAATCTCGTCGATCTTTTCTCTAATACGAGCATGAGTGATTCGGCCAAAAACAACAAAGTTTACTCCGCTCACCTTTGCTTTTCGAGCAAGTTGAACAAGCTTAACGCCACCACCAGCATAGATCTCTTTAGAACTTCCGAAAAGCTTTCTGGCCATGGGATCGATAATAAATTCGCCAGTACGTGAGAGCTCTTTTCTCAACTCTTCTGTAGCGGTAATCCCTAAGTCTTCTCCACCATAAGGAGCCTCGTTAAAGAAGTTTAAAAGAGCCACCTTCTTTTTCACACCACTAAAGTATTTACGCGCCTTAGCCCGAGGTCTTTTTCCTTGCTGAGTTCTTTTAATCACTTCATTTGAACATGAGGTGAAAGCGAGAACTAAAGCAATAAGAATCGAGAATGGTCCTTTGCTACTGAGATACATTTTCATTTTTCATATCCTTAGATTTTATATCTTCAAGAGCAGGTGCTATTTCACTTACAAGGACAAAGCTAAAAGGGCTTTCATCCGGGGCCTTAGAAAGAAAACGGCCTTCATCTATTTTAGACTCAGTTAAAGCTGCTAGTGTTGCGAGGAGGCTTTCTTTATCTCCTGTGTACTTAAGCCTAAGCTTTCCTTTTTTTCCTTCATAGGTAATCAACTTTGAAGAGAAGCGTTGACTCGCGCCTTTGATGGCCAGCATATCGCTCACTTTTTCAAAGTCTAAGAATGTTTCAGCTCCGGAGATCATAAGATCAACAGATTTCTTTTGAACAGGAATTGCCGCGATTTTCTCATCGAATCTTGTAAACTCAGATGAAGCGCTTCTATAAATCCAAGTCGCAATATTTGTTGAGAGCTGGGCAGTCTTCTCAAAGCTATACTTATTGGTAAGGATAGGAAGATCAAAACTGTGAACGATCTCCCCTGTATTCATATCGACTAAAATAAAATCCCCTGACAACCTATAAACTCTAGTCATCATCAGCATATCTTCACTAACCTTTGAAAGACCAATCTTTACTTTTAACCAAAGACCATCGTTAAATTCGTTTAAGGGAAGTGGATCAGTGGCGTCTTCAGAAGTTGCCGTGACGGCCGCTTCTTTAGGCGCTTTCAAATAGCCTTCTAACTCTTTATCAACTGAAGGATCTGTTAGCTCTATCTGACCAAAGCGAGTCTTTAAGTTTTCAGATAACCATTTCTTCCAATGATCTCTGATAACAGTGGTAAAGTCTTTTTCAAGTTCAACCCCGATTTCACTCCAGTTAAGATCATGAATATCAAAGTCTGTTGAAACAAAGATTGTTTTAATCTCTTTAGCATCTCTATCCGAGATCATTTGAAAGTAGATTTTCTTCAGTAACTTTCTATCGACTTTAGCGCTTAGGTTGATATACCTAGAGTTTGGAATCTGAGGAGACCTCGTCATCTTCTTAATTGAATAACTAGTTACGGCCCTATCTAAACGACCATACTTTCCTTTTAACCCAAGCCTTTTTAATCTATGTCTTTGATTAAATTTCTTTTTCGCTGCAAGGTTAGGCTTATTGTCCATGCCATACTTCTTTTGCATCTGTTCTTTGATCGGTGAAAAGTATGATTCAAACTTCTCATCATAGCTTTTCCAAAACTGAGAGGCATCAAGACCTAAGAACTTAAGTTCTTTGGTGATGACATCGCTAAAGGCAGAGTGAAGTAATTGGGATTTTATAAAACTAAGTGAGTCGTCATCTTTTGCGTAAAAGCGACCTTCCCCATCAATACCTGAATTGCTATCAGCAATAACGAAAGTACTGAAAAGGCAGCACACTAAAAGTAATAAACTTTTTCTTATCATGACGTCCTTCCTTAGAGCCTGATTCTAATTAATTAAATTGCACTTCTTCAATTCTTCCATCGACAATAAACTTGACGCTGTTAGATTGAAACACTTCGTTAACCTTTGCGGCCATCTGCGGCGTCGGGTTAACTAAGAACTCTTGCCCTAGCGGCAAGCGAGCCTTTCCTTCTTCAGATTCAAAAATAACATCCAAAGGAACAGTTCCTCTATAGCTTAGAAGTACCTGTTTAAAACGCTCTAACCTCTTTTGGTTAAGCTCATCTATTTTAACATTAATTCTTACTCCAGTAACCCTATCCTCTGCCTGATCTCGAAGTTTTAAGATCTTCTCCGGAAAAAATTTCCTAGGCTCTTCATTGAGGTTACTAAAGCCTTTCATGACAAGTGGTTCATCTGATGAAAGGATCTCTTCATACTCGGCAAAAGTTCTCGGAAACACGATGCACTCGAGCTTTCCGCTTAAGTCCTCGAACGTCGCAAAGCACATTTTATCGCCCTTTTTAGTCAGAATATTTTTCCTACCTGTGATCATCCCTGCAAGAGTGACCTCACGCTTATCAGATCCAGTCATATCCATAAGGGTAGAAATTTCCATAGAAGAGAGCTGTTTGATCACATCCTTAAATCTATCAAGAGGATGGCCACTTACGAAGATGCCCATAAGGGCCTTTTCATAGCCAAGCTTTTCACGGTCATCAAAGTCCGCAATCTCTTGAATATCTAAGCGCTCCATAGTGGTGGAAGGATCACTTTCCTCTGCACCAAAAAGTGAGACTTGCCCGAGGGCCTTTTCTTCTTGTTTCTTTTGAGCGTAAGCAATGATGAGTTCCATGCTTTCAAGCAAGGTCTTTCTATTCATGCGCTCACAACCATCGAAGCCACCAACCTTAATCAGGGATTCGATCATTCTTTTATTGATAACTTTAAGATCGACTCTTTGACAAAAATCAATAAAGCCTTTGAACTCTCCGTTCTCGGTTCTCTCAGCGATGAGAGAGCCAACAGCAGACTCACCAACGTTCTTAACCGCTCCTAATCCAAAGCGAATATTCTTTTCAACAACGTTGAAGAGCCAGAGAGATTCGTTAACATCTGGAGGAAGAACTTCAATATCGTAATTCTTCGCATCGTTAATATAGATGGTCACTTTATCAACATTAGATAATTCCGTTGATAAAAGTGCAGCGAAGAAACAGGCTGGATAATAATGCTTTAAGAAAGCCGTTTGATAAGCGATTAAGGCATAGGCCACGGCGTGAGACTTATTGAATCCGTATTCCGCGAAGTTGGCCATAAGCTGATAGAGCTCATCGGCTTTCTTTTGATCAAAGCCTCTCTCATCGGCCCCTTTTAAGAAGATGGCCCTATGCTCTTCAATAAGACTGATCTTCTTTTTTCCCATGGCCTTACGAAGAATATCCGCTTGACCTAGAGAGTAGCCGGCAAGAACCTGAGCGATCTTCATCACCTGCTCTTGGTAGACAATAACCCCGTAAGTATCTTTAAGAACCGGTTCTAATTCAGGAAACGGATAAGATTCAGTCTTTCTCTTATGTTTAATATCAATAAAGTCATCAACCATCCCAGAGTTAAGGGGACCAGGTCTATAAAGGGCGTTGATGGCGGTAATATCGTCGAGTGTTCCAGGCTTAATCCTTTTACAAAGATCAATCATCCCAGAAGATTCAAGCTGGAAGACTCCGATTGAGTTTCCTTCTGAAATATAGTCATAAACATTACTATCTTCGATATCAATCTCTTCAATATCAAAGTTAGGGTCATGATCTCGTTGAATAAATTTGGCTGCGTGATCAATAACCGTAAGAGTCTTTAGACCAAGGAAATCAAATTTAACAAGCCCAATATCTTCAGAGAAGTCTTTATCAAACTGAACAACCTTCTCTCCTTTTGATCCTTTAAAAAGAGGGCAATATTCTACGAGAGGCTTATTGGTAATAATAACACCCGCCGCATGAATACCAGCGTGACGATAGAGTCCTTCTAACCTAAGAGCGATGGTTATAATCTGGCGGATCTTAGGATCTGATTCCATAAGTTCGCCAAACTTAGGCTCCATCTCTAAGGATTTACCTAGTGAGATTCCAAGTTCATCGGGAATGAGTTTCGAGAGGACATCTGATTCAGAAAAAGAGAGTCCGAAGACACGGGAGACATCTTTAATAACAGCTTTGGCCTGAAGCTTACCAAAGGTAATAATCTGACCAACATTATCTTCTCCGTACTTCTTTGTTACATACTCAATAACCTTAGGCCTTCCGAATTGACAAAAATCAACGTCAAAGTCAGGCATAGAAATACGTTCAGGATTAATAAATCTTTCAAAAAGAAGGTTATAAGGAAGTGGATTGATATTAGTAATTCCTAGTGAATACGCCACTAGAGAACCAGCACCAGAACCCCGACCAGGACCAACGGGGATGCCGTTGTCTTTAGACCATTTAATAAAGTCACCAACGATTAAGAAGTAACCAGGGAACCCCATCTTAATGATCATCTCAACTTCTTCAGTCAGGCGATCGTAATAACTTTGTTTATCTTCTTCCCAGTTTTCTTCAACTCGAATCTTAGCAAACTGAGGACCAGCAAAACGCTCCTCAAGACCTTCACTTGTGAGCCTTCTAAAATAGTCATCAGTTGTTTCATCTGTTTCAATAGGAAAGTCTGGTAGATGATAGATCTGATTTCCATCATCATCCGTCCAGTTAAGTTCCACATTACATTTATCAGCAATAACAAGAGTGTTGTCACAGGCTTCAGGAATATGACTAAAGGCCTCTCTCATCTCTTCAGGAGTCTTGAAGTAGAACTCGCGAGAAGTCATTCTCATCCTATTTTCGTCAGCGTAGGTCTTCCCGGTCTGAACACAAAGAAGAACTTCTTGAGCCGTTGCATCTTCAGGAGTCATATAGTGAGCGTCATTAGTCGCCACAATATTGATATTATTTTCTTGAGCGTAAGCAATCACCTTTTCATTAACAATCTTCTGCTCAGGGATTCCATTTTCTTGAATCTCTAAATAAAAGTCATCACCAAAGAGATCATGCAACTTAGTAACGGCCTTAACCGCTCTTTCATCTTGACCGGTAAAGAAGTTATAACCAACCTCTCCTTTTAAACAAGCAGTCGTACAGATAAGACCTTCTCCATATTCTTTTAGAAGATCGAGGTCGGCCCTAGGCTTATAATAAAACCCCTCAAGGTAGGCATGAGAGAGAAGCTTACATAAGTTTTGATATCCAACATTATTTTTAGCCAGAAGAATAAGATGGTGAATCTGTCTTGAAGACTCTTCTTCATCTTGAGAACTAACTGATTTATTTCTTTTGGCGGCCTTACGATCAAAGCGAGAGCCTGGAGTAAAATATATTTCTGAACCCAGAATCGGTTTGATTCCGGCCTTCTTACAACGTTTATAAAAATCAATCGCCCCAAACATATTGCCATGATCTGTTTGCGCGATGGCAGGAACACCAAGCTCCGTGGCCCTTTCAATAAGGTCAGGTAAGCGGATGGCACCATCAAGAAGAGAGTACTGGGTATGTAGATGCAAGTGTACAAACGAGTCGGGTTGGCTTTCCCGAATGGAAGTAATTTCAGTCATTAAATGTCTCTCTCAGTGTTGTGTGTATTGAGTAAAAGACTATAATATTTTTCACTATCCGTCAGTTTTGCTTTTACTAAAAACCCCTATAATTACGACCAGTTAGACAATGTAAGTTAGTCTCTTAACTGCCTAGAAGTTGGTCGATAACAGGCCCATAAAACTGCACGAGCGAAGAGCGTGGTAAAGAGTTTCCACCATCAGGCCAATGACTTCTTAAGGATTTCATACTCTTGGACTTCTCCCCTGGGTGCTGCACAGAACAAAACATACTTAACCCATCTGGTGAAAAACTAATCCCCGTGAACTCAGCATCCGTTGGGGCCGAGGCCACTTGATGCACAGTCCCAGCAAGGTCTCCACTTAAGGGTATAAAGAAGAGTCCGTTATTTTTAAAAGGAAGATAGGGAGTCTTTCGATTCATATCGCTGCCAGACATATCTGAACAAAGCCAAAGGTTTCCATTTCTATCAAACTCAATATTATCGGGGCAAGCAAACTTATTAGTAACACCGCCAACCATAAAGTCAGAGGCGCTAAAGTTCATACCTGAATAAGAATCTTTTTCAGAAATCTTTAGAATCGATCCGTGAAAATTTCCTTTAGGTTTATTATTTGTAAGAGTAACAAGGACATCTCCATTATGGGGATTGATAACAATGTCTTCAGGTCGATCGCAAGGAGTGGCTCCAACAAGCTTAGAGGCCTCTCGACAAAAGGTTAAGACTTCAGTTTGATCTTTGAAGGCCTCTTTTAATTTGGGCTGCTTATTAATGTCCATGCTAATCCATTTTCCATTAACGATATCAGCAACGAAGAGTTCACCCTTGTCTAAGCTTCCTTTCTTTTCGGAAATAAACTTATAGATATGCTCCCCTTCTTTATCATCTCCTGAATAAACAACAGTCTTCCCATCTTTATCTAAGACGCAAGTAGCGCATTCATGAGAGAAGCGCCCAAGAGCGGTTAGCTTCTTTGCCTTACCCGTTAAGGCCTCTACTTCTACAACCCAACCATAATGTTCACCTGGGTGCTTAAAGTGTTGCTCCCAATTAAAGGGTGGTTTCTGAATAACTTCGCCCTTACTATTTCTCTCGGTAAAGTGAAGCATATAACCTTCTTCACAAGTTAAGAAACTTCCCCAAGGAGTTAAGCCCCCGGCGCAGTTTCCATGGGTACCAATAGCAATACTATGACCCGAGATTTTTCTCTCTGCCACTAAAGGGATCGCCGACTGACCGTCGACTCTTCTATTGTACTTAGAATCTTTTTCTATATTCCAAAGACCATCTTTTGATTTCTTTATCTTTAATAAAGATCCACCAAGGGCCTTCATCTCTTTGATGATCTCAGACCTTGAACGTTTTCCTGCGTAGGAGACATCTCTGTTATGAAACATATTTGGGTAGAGGTATTCATGGTTAACCCAAAGGATGGATTCATCCATCTTTCCTTCAAAAGGAACGCTTGAAGTGAAGTCGTTATTAAAGCCATAACGCTCACCATTTGAATTTATAATATCGTCCCAACGGGCCATGATATGAAAGTTTAATCCGTCCACGCTTTCAAGTTCATCACTTTGAATGGGGGACATTGGAATAAAAGGAAGTTTCTTAAGGTTCTTATAAGTTGAACAAGAACTCATAGGAAGAAGAGATCCGATCGCCCCCACCTTTAAGGCCAGGACACCAGCTCCAGTTAAGAATTGAACAAAGCCTCTTCGGGTTAAATCACTCATATTATCTCCTTTTCATTTCCCTAATCCTACTTTTATCCCCCTGATTTTACTAGGGAATCAATGTCAGAACCCGGCCCGTTTAGAAAGCCTCACTATTTTTCACTTCCATTGCCAAGAGCCCGATTTTACGAGATAATGCATTTCGTCATACGGAGAATTAATGGTCATTGGTAAGAAAAGCCGAGAGGTCACAAAGTCCCAACTAGAGTTTAGTTTTGGGAGACCAAAAGAAAAGGATCGCAACCACCATCTTGGTGGGAAGAGTTTCTATTTCTTCGACTTCGACGATAATGTTGTCTACCTCTCAACACCAATTGTTCTCTTTCATAAAAAAACAAATGTAGAAGTCTTTGTTGGCTCTGGGGAATTCGCTCAGGAAAATAAAAGGATCGGATCAAGCGGTCCTTATGCTGATTACTTTTTAAACTTCGATGATACTTCTGGAAGCTTTCGTTACTTTAGAGACCATAACTTTGGTCTTCTCGATAAGATCGTTAGAAAGAAACAAACCTTTGTTCAAGATGTGGCTAAGGCCATTCAAAATGCTGAGTATGATTGGAAAGCGCCTAGCTGGAACTGTTTTTATCACGCTACTTTTAATCACCGCCCAATGAGTGTGATCACGGCCCGTGGACATGACGCCTCAACAATCGAAGAAGGCGTAAAGCTTATGGTGAGTGAAGGCCATCTTCCGAATCATCCAAACTTTCTTTCTATCTACCCGGTTAGTAATAACGAAGTTCGGATTGCACTAGGAGATAAAGAACTAAAGAGCTCCATCGCTGAGTTAAAACGTGGGGCTATTAGAGAGTCTGTCGAAGAAGCGATTCGCGTTTATGGCTATAGCCCTCATCATCGTTTTGGGATGAGTGACGATGATCCTCATAACGTAGAATTAATAATGGAAGAGATGAAATGGCTTAAGAGAAAGTATCCTGAAATGAGCTTCTTTGTTATCCATACTCATAAGGATCATTTTGTTAAGAATGAAGTCCTTCAACATAGAGTAAAGAAAGAGAAAAGATCACAAAAATTTGAACAAGTAGCCCTAATATAAGACCCTCTCTTTCAAGAGGGCCATTTTTACTTATTTTTTCCTAGAGTTCTTAAAGGCCATTCGCTTTGCCTTAAATTCTTCTTTAAGTTGGAGCCTACTTTCTTTTCCTGCTTTACGGCAGCTCTTGAGCTCTTCTCTTGAACTAGCAGAGCTTATACAGGACTTATTTTTTTCTAAGAGACTCATCTTTGAACTGATCCTTTCCATGGCCAATTCTTTAACCTTATTAAAGCGTTCCGCTTTCTCAGGGTTTTCTTCGGCAAAGACAAAAGGGCTTAAAAGTAATGAGAAAAATAGGATGAACTTCATAATGACCTCCAGGTTTTGTTCCTAAAGGTATTACGAGAGAGGCAATAAGAAAGTTGCGTTTCTATCTACCTATAATTATAGGATTATTCCCATTCAATAGTGCCGGGGGGCTTACTTGTGATATCGAGGACAACTCTTGTGATTCCTGCCACTTCATTAGTGATTCGAGAAGAAACCTTTGAGAGAAACTTCCTTGGTACATCAGACCATTCAGCGGTCATGCCGTCAGTAGAGTTAACTAAGCGAAGACAAATCACTTGCTCGTATGCACGGGCGTCGCCTTTGACTCCAACTGTGTTAACAGGAAGAAGAACTGTAAAGGCCTGCCAGACAGAATTATAAACATCTAAGTTATGCATTTCTTCAAATAGGATTTGATCGGACTCTTGAACCTTAACAATTGATTTTTGATCAATCTTTCCTAGGATTCTAATACCGATACCAGGACCTGGAAAAGGATGACGGTGAACCCATTCATGTTTTAATCCAAGCTGCTCCCCCATCACTCTAACTTCATCTTTAAAAAGAAAACGAAGTGGTTCAAGAAGCTTAAGGTTCATCCTCTCAGGAAGGCCGCCAACATTATGATGAGACTTAATAGTCGAACTCTTTCCATCTTCATCATGAGGGGAAAGAGACTCAATCACATCAGGGTAAAGGGTGCCTTGAAGTAAGTATTTAAATTCAATTTTATGAGAAGCCTCATATTCATGAACCTTTTTTTCAAAGACTTCAATAAAGGTAGTCCCAATGATCTTTCTTTTCGTTTCAGGGTCTCCCTCTCCATCAAGCTTTGAAAGGAAGAGTTCTTTGCAATCAAGAACTTCAATATTAAGAGGTGTCTCTCTCTTGAGAAGCTCGATATGATGATAATCTTGAGGTCTTAGAAGTCCGTTATCTACGAAGAAGCAGTGAACCTTATCTCCAAGAACTTCATGACATAGAGTGGCCGCCACTAATGAATCAACTCCACCAGAGAAAGCGCAAAGGACGTACTCGTCTCCAACACTAGAGGCCAATTCTTTTGCTTCAATCAACATAGTCTTAGCGGACCAATCACTTTTTAGTTTTGCGATGTCTTCGTAAAAGTAACGAAGAATATCTTTTCCATGTTCAGAATGCTCTACTTCAGGGTGAAACTGAAGCGCCAAATATGGCTTAGATTCATGTTCGATTCCAGCGATAATATTATTCTTACTCATGAGGATTGTTTTAAAATCTTTTGGCGCTTTTATGACGTGATCAAAGTGGCTCATCCAAACATTGAATTCAGCTGGGCAGCCAGGAATCTTATCCCCCTCGAAATGAAGCTTGGCATGACCGTATTCACCTTGAAGACCTTTTTCAACTTCTCCGCCCCAATGCTTGGCCATCAATTGCATGCCATAACAAATACCTAAGGTCGGTAGATCATCAAGACCAATTAAGAATTCATAATCATTCTTATCTTCAGAGACACTCATAGGGCCTCCAGATAAAACGATGGCCTTTGGTCTTAGGCCTTCTTCAATTCTTTTCCGGCTTTCTTTTAAAGTAATGATCTCACTAGAAAAACCTAGTTCTCTAGACTTTCTTGTAATCAGTTGAGTGTACTGCGACCCAAAGTCGATAATCCAAATCAGGCGTTCCTGTTGATCCATTATTCTACCCTTAACTGATTGAGTAATTAGGCGCTTCTTTAGTAATCATGACATCGTGTGGATGACTCTCTTTTAATGAAGCTGCGGTAATTATTTGAAATTGAGCTTTCTCTCGAAGCTCTCCTAGATTTTTTGATCCGACATAACCCATGCCAGATCTAAGTCCACCTAGAAGTTGATAGATATTTGAGTGAAGGCTTCCTCTATAAGGAACTTGCCCTTCAATTCCTTCAGGAACAAGCTTTCCAACCTCATCGACAGAGCCTTGCCCATAGCGGTCTTTTGAACCTAAGGCCATGGCACCAATTGAGCCCATGCCTCTATAAACTTTATAGCTTCTTCCTTGATAGAGGATCATCTCTCCAGGAGTCTCATCAGTTCCCGCAAAAAGAGAACCGATCATAATGCACTTTGCTCCTGCCGCTAAGGCCTTCACAATATCTCCAGAATACTTAATCCCGCCGTCAGCGATATAAGGAACTCCTGCTTTTTCACAAACATCTCTTGCATCAAGAAGAGCGCTTAACTGTGGAACACCAATTCCTGAGATCACTCTCGTGGTACAGATCGAACCTGGTCCAATCCCAACCTTGATGGCGTCGGCTCCCGCATCTATTAAGGCCTGACAGCCTTCCGCGGTTCCAACATTTCCAGCAACGATATCGCAGGAAACCTCTTTCTTTAGTTTCTTAACCATTTCAATCACTCCTTTAGAGTGACCATGGGCCGTATCAACAACAATAGCATCAACACCAGCTTCGCAAAGAGCGAGGGCCCTTTGAAATTCTTTTTCTCCAACACCAATGGCGGCGGCACATCTTAAACGGCCTTGCTCATCTTTGCTTGAGTTTGGATAATCAATATCTTTTAAAATATCTTTGATAGTAATCAGCCCTTTTAATTTTCCAGCCTTATCAACTACTGGAAGCTTTTCAATTCTATGCTTATGTAAAAGCGCCTTCGCCTCTTCAAGAGGAATATTCTCAGGAGCTGTAACTAACTGCTCTTTAGGCGTCATCACTTCTTTAACTTTTTGACTTAGGTTATTTTCAAACTGCATGTCTCTGCTGGTTAAGATACCAACGGCAACTCCATTTTCATCTACAACAGGAACACCTGTAATCTTATGAGTTGAAATAAGATCTACTAATTTGAATAAGGTTTCATCAGGATGAATAGTAATGGGGTCAGTGATCATCCCCGCTTCAAACTTCTTCACCTTTTTTACTTCAGCTGCTTGAGCTTCAATAGAGAGGTTTTTATGAATAACACCAATGCCCCCTTCTTTGGCCATTGTGATGGCCGTTTTAGACTCAGTCACAGTATCCATAGCAGAAGATGCGATAGGGATTTTAATTTTGATATTTCTCGTGAACTGAGTTTCTAAAATAGCTTCGCTTGGAAGGATTTCAGAATATCCAGGTTTGAGGAGAACATCATCGTAAGTTAGTGCGGGTTGATCAGAAATCTTTGACATAGAGAACCTCAGGCTTTTTTCGAATTATACGATAAATGGCAGCCGACGTAAACGAAGAGGTATGGATATAAGTCTATCTAGGGAAGGAAAAGGATTGGTCACTCAGTGCATTAAGCACTGAGTGGATATGAATTAATATGATCTTTGATAGTCCTGATCGTAGCTTTGAAGCTCATTGATCAGGTCATTAATCTCTGAAGTATGACGCGTTTGCTTCTTAAACTCTTTTCTAAGAGTTGATTCAAAGACGTCTTTTGGAGCTTCTAGCTTATTAGTGACTGAAGCTGGGGCCCTTTGCTTAACTTCTTTTTTAACAACTGGAACTTGGCTTAGCTTTTCAGCTGCTTCAAGTCTTTTTGGATCATAGACTCTGATGTCACCTGAAAGCTTTTGAGCTTTAGGCGCCCAGTCAGCTCCGTAAACAAAGATCTTTGCACCACTTTTCTTTTTATAATTAACTCTGTTCTTTCTTACTTTCTTTGTAGGCTTCATCTTTGAAACTCTAGAGTTGTAATATCTTAAGAATGATTCCTTCTCTGTTGTTGAAGCCGTCTTCTTGTAGGTTGGCTTATAGCGTGGCGATGCAGCTGGAGCTTTTCCGGCAGCCGCAATCTCTCTAATAAGAGCAGTGCTATCTTCTTCACTTCTTGTAGGAAACTCATCCCCTTCAATTTGAGAAGCAATCCCACGATTAACCATAGGAACTTTAAAGCTTGTAGGTTCTGTCTTTTTTACATTGGCGTGAACTTGAAAGTCCCTTGAAGCTTGTTGGTTAAGCCTCTTAACACCACCAAATAGTCCAGTCACTTTAGAAAAAGACCCCTGTCCAATTGGAGTTGGTTGTCTTGGTGAGCCACCTTCATAATCTTTTGAGATAAAGGAAAACTGACCTTCTTGAAGCCTGGCTGATCTATACTTTTCAAATTTATTAGAGAAGTCCCATCCACCAGAGATAGTCATGATCTGTGTCTTTCCATCAAATGAATTAAAAGAGATGACTGATTCTCCATACATATAATTAACATGAGCATTAGCAGTCTCAACTGCAAATGATTCTTCTCTATTAAAAGACTGAAGCCACAGATAACCTCCTTGAAGCTCTACGGTCTTCCCGTTTAACTTAAGGTGTCCACTTCCCGCTAGGTGATACTGATGATCGTAGTAATCAGAAAAACTGACCTGACTCCCGACTTCAGTAAAGATCTCAGAAAAGTTGTGGATATGATCGCCCACTTTTACTTTCTTGGTCTTCCCAAGGTGATGGATAAAGGCATTACCTTTTACTGCGCTTACCATAGCTATTGGAGCAATTGCGTTTGCATTTGCCATAAGCCCTAGGGTAGCGAAAAAAGCTATTACCAGACTACTTCTTGTACTTCTGAACAATTTTTTCATAATGGCCACTCAGGATTTTCCATTCGTCCGTGTTTCTATATTTCAATCTAAATTCTTCTACGGTTTCGAAGAACTGATCGCTATTTCCTAATTGTAAATGTGTTAAAGCACCCCAAAGTCTTGCTCCTCTATAATATTTAGAAGCGGGGTATTCTTTTACAAGACGGTCAAGGTGAGCAATAACCCACTCTGGATGATCGCCAGACTCGAAAGCCGCGACACCTGCTTGAAAAAGATACTTATCATTGATTTCTTTATGTTCTGGGTAATGAACAGCAAGGGCATGAAAGAATTGAGCGGACTTTTCAAAGTCCTTCTTTCTAAATGAAGTCTCTGCTGTGGCCAAAATCTGGTTTGGACTCCACTTATAAATATCGTACTTCACTAAATCATTTTGAGCGGCAACAGGAGCCACTGAGGCTAATCCTCTTCCCTTCTCTTCAGTTTTCTTATCTTCAAGTTTAACTTTTAAGAAGCTATTGGTACTTTCTAGCCCTTGGATTTCAAAACGCAGGCGTTCGATTTCCATCTTCAGCTCTCTATTGTCCTTAGCTAAGGCAAGCGAAGTTCGCTCATAGTTGTTAATAACAACGGCCTTCGATTCAATTTGATCCATCAAATCGCAAGAGGAAAACAGCGAGGTAGCTGCTAAAAGGAGGATAAATTTTTTATTTTTCATGTTCATAATTCAGCCCGTAAAAGTGACTATTACTATTCTTCATACGTCTAATCGGACTCTTAGGAGAAAAACTTAAACCGGATGTTAAAGAATCTCCTCAAAACCTCCCCTTTCGTTCAACTACTTTAGATAACTACCCAAAATCCTTGACTAGGATCATCAAAGATCGAATAATTCCCTATAGCCTAATAGGAAAGATTGTATGGAGTATTTGCTAGGATTCGATATCGGAGGGACTAAGACTGAGGTTTCTCTTTTTCAGCTAAACACTGGTATAGGCCAGTTCAATCTCTCCCGTGAAGACCAAACGACCGACATTAAACTTAATTTTTCTAAAAGAATGCCCACCGCTAGAGACGATGGTTACGAAGCCTACTTGAAAAATATTGTGGCCCTGACTCATTCTGCACTCGAAGAAAATAACCTAAGCATAGATTCAATTGATGGCATAGGACTTGGCCTTCCAGGTTCTGTTCATCCACAAACGAAACAGATGCTTAACGGAAACACTCATATGTTAATCGGAAAGGACTTTGTCTCCGATTTTACAAAGGCCTTAAACTTTAAGAAGAAGATTTCGGCCAATAACGATGCAAGCTGTTTTGCTCTGGCTGAAGCCTTATGTGGCGCCGGTTTAAAGTACCAAGAAGAAACTGGGATTTTAGTTTCCTCTCAGCAATCTATTGGCGTCATCCTAGGAACAGGTTGCGGTGGTGGTCTCATCAATGCTGGAAAGATTATTGAAGGTGGAAAAGGTGGTGGTGGAGAGATTGGACATTTTACTCTCGTCACTAACGGCCATTCTTGTTACTGCGGCCTTAACGGTTGCGCTGAACAATACTTAGCAGGACCGGCCATAGAATCCTCCATGAAGATAAGACAAAAAGGCAGCAATAAGATCATAAATGCTGAGGAAATCTTTACTCTAGCAAAATCTGGTGACGCCCTAGCTTTAGGGGTTATCAATGATTACAAAGAAAAGTTAGCGGACTTCTTAATAGCTCTGAATAATATCTTCGACCCACACTACTTTGTTTTAGGTGGCGGGGTCAGTAAACAAAACTTAATCTATGAAAGCTTAGAGGCTGATCTCTCTAAGAAGATGTTTGTATCAGGAAGGACTCCTAGTATTTACCAACATCAATTATCTGATAGCGCTGGAGGACTCGGCGCTGCCATCATGACTCTTTAGGAGAAGCATTTGAATCACTTAATCTACTCTGCCTCCTTAGCAATACTCATTGTTATCTTAAGATCCATTATTGTCTTTGTCGGAGGAAGTTTTTTTGATGGCCCCTACCTTGCTGGCATCCTTCTCTCCTTTTTCCCAAATTTCTTCTTTATCTATATTCTTTCCTTTTTTGTTTTCAAGGACTCTGTAGAAAAAACTGAAGTCAGTAAGAAGAAAAAGAAAAAAGAAAAGAAAGACCCCGTCTCTATCGCCCCACAAGAAACTAAGGCGCTAGTTTTTACATCTCTAGGAGTTATTAACCTCTACTTTGTAGCAATGGTATTGACCTTCTTTTACGAGAGCTTCTATTTTAAGCTTCCTTCAAAGGATGTCTTTTTCTATCTTGATCAGCTTAAGCATTTAGAATCTTCAATTGGAGCGAACGCTCCTTATGTAACTTCTGCTTTGCTCATCCTCATATTTGCTTCAACCACATACTTCTTAAGCGAGTTTCTTCGTAAAAAGAATCTCTCTGGGAGTTTTAAAAGGCCTTTTGTTGTTTCCATTCTCGCTGTCTTAACAATCGCGGCCCACGCAAGCTCCTCTAGTTTTAGTAGCAAGATGTATGCTGGAACAAGACATGGTCTGATCCATTTAGTCTTAGACTTTTTCGACAAATCAAAGAACACCAAGGCCATAGCGGCAAAGGTCGATTTCTCTAACCTGCGCCCTTATCAAATCTCTCTAGGACAAATTCCTCCAAGAGGCGGCCTTAAGCCTGAAGCACCTTTTTGTGAAGATAGGGCCTCTAAGACTTTTGTTAAGAATAAAAGATCTGTCATCATGCTAGTTTTAGAAGGACTCGGGACAAACCAGCTTTCTCAAAAAGTAAAAGGTCAGTTCATTGTTCCCCATATTAAGAAAGTCTTAGATGAGAACTTAACATTTCATCATTTTCTGGCGGCGGGATCAAAGTCTTCACAGGCCCTCCCTGCCCTATTCTCTGGCCTTCCTCCTCAGCCGCAAATCAACATGCTATGGAAGATCCCTCCACCGAGAGTAAGAGGAACTCCAAATATTCTAAGTTCGAATGGATACAAGACTTCTTATTTTCATGGTTCAGACCTTTCTTTTGAGCATCAACGTGAGTTTCTCAAAAGAGTTGGCTTTAACGAAATCATAGAGCTAGACCCAAGCCTTCCCGATCAGGTTTATGGTTGGGGCTATGACGATGGAACCATGTACAAGAAGCTACAATCTTGGATTGAATCTAAGGGAGGCTCCCCATACTTTACAACATTCTTCAGCCTCTCAACTCACGACCCTTACTTACTGCCTAAAACTTGGAAGCCGAAGTTTGTTAAAGCGAATAAGGAGTTCGGGGACGGAAAAGATTGGTTCAGCATCTATAAAGATGATGACGAAGGTAAGATCTTAGCGGGCTGGGAGTCCTATGCCTTTGCCGACTCTGAGTTTAAGAAGTTTTATGATTGGTATGAAAAGAATGAAAAAGAAAAAGGAACTCTTCTTTTGATTGTTGGAGATCATACTCCTTATTATCTTGAACGAGGAGCTGACGAACATAATCGTTTCAAGGTTCCTTTTTCAATCGTAGGCCTTACTCAAGGAGAGCTTAATAAATATCAGCAATACACAAAAAGAAGAGGAGCTCAGCATGATATCCCTTCAACTATAGCTTCTCTTTTAGAGTTTCAAAGGCACCCCTGTGATCAGGGTCTAAGCCTCCTAGGAGAAGATGAAACCTGGCCTACAGATAGGATCATCTACGCCGTTGGCGGTGAATCTCAAGAGAGGATGTATTTTTGGAAGAACAAAGGGGAAGGATTCTTTGATAGAGAGAAGAAGACTTTAACAGTGACGGCCACTGAAGAGTTCGGGCGCCTCCAGCAAAAAGAGATAAAACCCTTTCTCTTAACCATGAAGAACTTTATTGAAAAGATGAGTCCCCTTCATGCTTATGCGATTAACAATAATGCTTACTTTCCAAAAGATACTTTAGAGCAAAGCACTAAATCTCCTCTTAAAGAAACTGATGCCCCCCTTTTTATAAGCCACCGAGGGAATATCAATGGTCCAGCCAACTCTGAACTAGAAAACTCAAAACTGGCACTAGAGAATGTTATTTCAAGCCCATTTAAATGGGTGGAACTAGATATTCAAATCACCAGTGATGGTATTCCAATTCTTAATCACGATCCGACTTATAATAATAATGGAACAGAGTATTGGATTTTTAGAAGCACACTCAATGAACTAAGGAGCTTGCCTCAATTCAAAGAGCTTCTTACTCTTGAAGAAGTTCTAAAAAAATACGATGGAAAGATAAACTTTCTCATTGAAGCTAAGAATCAAAAACATATTTCAGCGACCTTAGATTTAGGTAAGAAGATCGCTTACTTAATAAAGAAAACCATCAAAAGCTCTAAGGTCATTATAGATTCATTCGATACCAATCTCATCGCTTCTATTAATCTTTACTGTCAGTGCGAAACAGGATGGGATACTCCTTTTCAACAACCAGTAACTGAAGAGTTCTTAAATTTTGCCAATGAAATGAACATGAGCTGGATCTATGTACACTTCAAGGTCTTAACAAATGAACTGATGAAAGAGGCTCATGAGAGGGGCCTTAAAGTTATGGTTTATACCGCGAATATTAAGGATGACTTATCAGGCTCTACAATAAAGCCTGATGGGATTATTACTGATACGACTGAGATGTTAGAGGTTTATTAGAACTTTATTTCGAGGCCAATTGTATGGATGAGTTCATTGCCTTCATCGGCTGTTTGAAACATTCGATCTGACTCTTCATCAATGAGTTCAACTCCTAAATAAGGACTAATTCTAGAGTCTCCCCATTTAAATGAAGTTGAAACCTTAGCCCCATAGGTAGATTCATGAAGTCCATCTGTGTCTATACTTTGTCTTGTGTAAGCATCTAGTGCTAGAAACGGGTTATCAGCTTCACGTCCGCCCATCCTTCCAGAATCAAGGCCAACAGAAGCGAAGACTTCAACTTCAGCTCGGTCCAGGTTCCAGGCATCAATTCCAGCTAACCCTTCAACAACCGCCTTACAGCGCCATTTACCAAGGTCACCTTCAAACTTCTTACCAACACCTGCTTTAAGTTCTAGGGAGTACTCATCGTCCATAAAATCTTTATAATCATATTTAACAGAACCACTCATCTCATGCCAAGAGTTCTGCAGTGCTTGAGATCCACGGTTCTCATCGGTTCTTTCTCTAAAAGAGAAGCTTCCGATACCATAAGTGTTTTTATCTGAATCAAAGTTCTTAGTTCCTCTTAAAAAAAGAGTTGTCTCTTCCATTGCATCTAAGCGTAGTTTACCATCATCCGTCCAACGATCCTCAGCACCTGTACTAGTGACATCAGGAGAGCGCCTTGTGAAAAGGTTACTGCTATAACGCATCCTAAAACTTCCATCATCCCCTTCAGCATCATACTGTAAGGCATGACCATATGTTCTTGCGCGGTCATCTGCAGTTTGTTCACCTGTTAAAGCAATTCCACCACCATGAAGAAGATTATCGTTATAGGTATCTAAGGTGATTTTGTTTTTTATATTACCGCCCATCCAACGTTTCATGAAAGTTCGGTCGTCCTTAATCTTAGCAGCTTCTTTTTTAGGATTATAACTAAAGGATAACTCTTTTTCTGAAGGAGAGGCACAGAACCATCCCTTCTTTTTACCTGTCTTTGTTTTCTTTTTATCACTAAATTTAAACCTAGCCTTGTCACTTTGAACCCCACAAGAAGCCCCTTGTTCAACAGGAAGGGTGGCTGCTTTGGTTAAAAGGTCTAAGTTTCCAACGCTTACTTCAACTAGTTGCTCCTCTGAAGGTGGCTCTAGACTTTTCATTAGTTTATTATTTAAGGCTAAGGTAAGCTCTTCGTTCGGCGTTGCACCTAACTTCTTAAGAAGCTTGTTCATGTGAATGATATCTTCATAACTTTGAATCACTCTTTTACTATCGAGCTTTCCATTTTTATAAACTTCATACACGCCTGCCTCGTTATCATAAGTCAGGCTAACACCCTTGCTTGAAAAAACAGGCTCACCTGCAATGGCCGATGCCAAACAAATTAGGGATAGAATAAATGCTACGTATAATACTCTCAAACTTACCTCGAGAGCTTTATCGGCAACTTATCTAAAATCCTTGAAGAAATTTATAATTTTGGGAATTCCGTCTATAAACGGCGCTGGGCCTGGCTGTAAGAAGATCGCCGGGTCTAATTCAAACACCCGGTCATTCTTTATAGCTTCAATACCAGCATAACCTTCGCGGTTCTTGATTTGATCTATATCTACTTTCTTTCCACACCAGCATCCAAAGATAAAGTCAGGATTACAAGAGATGACATCCTTGTGAGTAACGATTCGATCCCCCGCCAAAGACTGCTGAGCTTTTTGGCTGAAGATATCCACTCCCCCGCAAGCTTCCATTAACTCTGAGAACCATCTGATTCCACTAATCATCGGTTCATCCCATTCTTCAATATAAACACGTGGCTTTCTTGAAAGAGATCTTGAGAACTCAGCGGCCTCTAAGAGGTTATTCTCGAGGGTCTTGATTAGCTCCATGGCCTCGTCTTTTTTTCCCACAAGGGATCCAAGGCAAAGGATATAATCGAGAATTTCTTCAAGGCTTCTGTGATTGGCGAAGTAGACGTTAATACCGGCCCCAATAAGGTCTCTTGCGATATCTTTTTGAATATCAGAGAAGCCTAAAACAAGATCAGGTTTTAACTCTAAGATCTTCTCAATATTGGCCGAGGTAAAAGCAGAAACCTTCTTAATCTTCTTAGCCTCAGGAGGTCTTTCAACGTAAGCGCTAACACCAACAATTCGGTGTTCTTCGCCTAAATAAAAGAGAGTTTCTACGGATTCTTCAGTCAAACAAATGATTCTTTCGGGGTATCTTGCCATGCCCTATAGTAGCAGCGAAAAACCCTCTTGAGGCGACACATGACATAAAACTGACAGTATTCTAGTAACAAAGAGACAAAGTTTTGTTAAGATATTGCCGTTAAGGAAGTCATATGAAGTTAATCTCTACAATCTTATTTATTTTTGTCTCTCTCTCTTTGCGCGCGGATAACTCTGTTCCAGATGATGTCGTTAAATTTGGTGCGCAGCTACTAAGTCATGATTCAAAGACATACTTAGTTCTAAACTACGAAGCTGCTCCTAAGTGGCATACTTACTGGAAAAACCCAGGGGATGCGGGACTTCCTACTTCAACAGACTTTAAGATTGATGGCGAAGAAATCAATATAGTCCCACTCGAATGGCCAAGCCCTAATAGATATTTTGAACAAGGAAATATGCTGGCCTTTGGTTATGCTAAGAAATACAGCTTCTTCTTTGAGCCCTCCACGGATCAGCTAAAGAAGATTGAAGCGAGCACTATGGTCATCACTTCTAAGTGGCTTGTCTGTAAGCATATTTGTATTCCTGGAAAGAAAGTTCTTAAGCTTGAAAAGGGCTCGAGCATTGGAAATCAGCTTATCTCTCGCGAAGAAGCTGTTCAACGCTTAGAGAACCTACCATTAGAGACTTCCATCGCTGATAATCTCGACTTGATCTTAAGTAAAGATGAAGAAACCGGCGGGCTTGTTCTCTTTACCAACCTTACAAGTTCAGAGACAAGCAAGCTTAACCCTTCGCTTAATCTTCTTACTCCTTTTCCATTAGACCCTTTTACTTTTAAGCACGAAGAAAAATTTAAAGATAATAAAGGTAATATCTATTCAAAGATTCTTATTGAGTGGGATGGAGAATACTCAGAGCCGCCTCTAAAGCTTCCAGCAGATGGAGTCTTTGCTAGTCCTTACAAATTTTCTTTTTTATACGCAAACCCTATTAACGGGAAGATTGAAAAGATTACTAAAGAGTTCACCTCCTTTAATTTAAATGGCGCTGAAAGGCTAAATGATTTTATAAAGATCCTCACCCCTGTTCCTCATGTAAATCCTGAGATAAAAACGGAGAAGGCTGCCTTAGATCAAGAAGCTAGTGAAATAAATGAGGTCGTCAATAAGAGCACAAGGAGTATCTGGACTTATATCCTCTTCGCCTTTATAGGTGGTCTTATCTTGAACATCATGCCTTGCGTGCTTCCGGTTATTTCAATAAAGCTCTTTGGGCTTATCTCCCATTCTGAAGAATCAAGCTCTAGAATCTTAAAACATAACCTCTTTTATACTCTTGGGGTCCTAGCAACTTTCTTATTGATGGCCAGTATCGTTGTCCTCGTTAAACTAAATGGCGAGTCCATTGGTTGGGGCTTTCAACTTCAGTCACCAAAGTTCATTGCAGTGACTCTCGTTGTTCTATTTGTCATGGCGCTTAATATGTTTGGTCTCTTTGAGTTTAGCACCCCAGGAGGAAGCAAACTTGGTTCCGTAAAACTTAAAGATGGTTTTAGTGGTGACTTCTTTGGTGGAGTCTTAGCGACAATTCTTTCGACTCCTTGTAGTGCTCCTTTTTTAGGAACAGCACTGACCTTTGCTTTTACTGGATCTAACTTTGATGTCTACGCAACCTTTCTATCAATTGGACTAGGTCTCTCGGCTCCTTTTATCTTAACAGGATTCTTTCCAAGTCTTATCTCTTGGTTACCAAAACCTGGAATGTGGATGGACACGGTTAAGAAGTTCTTAGGACTAACCCTCCTTCTGACTATGGTTTGGCTCCTTGATGTCTTTGCCACGCAAGTAGATGGAACATCGGCCCTTATCAAATTAAACACGGCCATCGTCCTCATCTTCTTTGCAATCTATGCTCATCATAAGATCACTAAGAAGTGGCCACTAAGAATTCTCTTTTACTTATTTCCGGCCTTCTTTCTCTTTAATATCTTTACCTCATCATTAGACTCTCCTGCTCTAAGTTCTGGAGTTTCAAAGATGGTTATTGAAAAAAGAGCAACAGGACTTCCTTGGGAAGTTTGGAGTGAAAGCGCTATGAATAACCATAAGGAAGACGGGAATTATGTCTTTATGGATTTTACAGCGAAGTGGTGCTTTACCTGTAAAGTGAATGAAAAAACAGTTATTGAAACAAAAAGCTTTAAAGAGCTAATTGATAGAAAAGGAGTAAAACTCCTCCTCGCAGACTGGACTAAGCGTGACCCCATCATTGGAGAATGGCTTAAATCCAAGGGTTATGTCGGTGTTCCTGCTTATTTTATCCAAAAGCCAGATGGAACCTTGATAGATTTAGGAGAAACCATTAGCCTTAAAGAGATCGCCTCAAAACTCGACTAGGATGAGTGATGAAATTTCTCTTATTTTCCATTTGTTTATTAATAAGCACTTCCCTTTATGCTGAAAAAAACAAATGGGTCCTTCTCGAAAAAGAAAACAAAATCCAGCTCTTCACGGGCACCAAAGATATCAACGATATCTATCCCTACAAAGCAAAGGTCTGGGTACCCTTCACGATTCCAGAGATCATCGCCGTCTTTTTAGACACCAAAAGAAAGAAGCAATGGATTCCTAGATTAAGAACAAGCTGGGCCGAAGAAGTTCCAAACAGCAAAGCTTCCCGCCTTGAGTACGCAGAAGTCCTCATGCCTTTTCCCTTTGATAATAGAGAAGTCCTCGTGCAAATCGATACCATCATCGAAGGCTCCCTAGATAAGATCCGCCTCCACTGCAAGTCAGTTCAAAATGAGCGTATCATTAGAAAAGGAAATATCCGTGCCCTCGTCTATCCAAGCAACCTAACCCTGACTTGGGATAAAGAGAAAAAAGAGACCCTCCTAGAGGCCGTCTCCTTCACTGATCCTCAAGGGAATATCCCCACCTGGGTTGTAAACCTCTTTCAAAAATCTGAGGCCCTCACCATGGCCCAAGCCTTAATAAGACAGCTTAGGAAAAACTTATATTCAAAAGAAGAGATTGAGAAAATACGGCTCCAATTAAAAGAGTTAATTTAACTCTATGAGACACCTAAAGACTTCAACCCATCCGGACATAGAATTAAAGAAGTTAAAAACTAGCCATACAAGATACTCAACGAGGGCGATTGCTATCAGAGGAGAATCAGCTCTTATGCTTTTCACTGAAAGATACAATGATTACAGCTTCCCTGGCGGCGGACTTGATGATGGTGAAGAGAAAGTGGAAGGAATGATTCGAGAATTAAAAGAAGAGACGGGCGCTAAGAATATTCAAAACATAAAAGAATTCGGCATCTACGAAGAGCACCGCCCTTGGTACAAAGATGATTTTGATATCCAGCATATGATCTCTTACTGCTATACCTGCACAGTCGACGAAGAGTTAGGACAAACTTCTTTTGAAGACTATGAGATTAAAAATGGCATGACTCCCCTCTGGATCCCCATCGAGAAGGCCATTTCCCATAACCTAAACACAATTTCAAAGAGTAAGAAAAAAGGGATGTCAGTTCAACGAGAAACCTTCCTTTTAGAGCTTGTTAAAAAAGAGCTGTCTAATCTTTAGACATATAAATTCTACTGAAATAGACGAATTTCTCCCCCTCGGCCCCCTTTAAAAGGCAAAATAGAGCTTTAACTAACAGGAGAAAACCCATCTTTACGCCAAAGAAGAAGCTTCTATTTATACTCTTATTACTTTTCTCTGTAGGAGAGCTCTTCGCTAAGGACTATGTTCTAGTCGGTGTTAGTGGCTTTGGGACCAGACGAGCTGAGAATGCTTGGCAACCAAGCGGCGCTCACGAAAACCTTCCCTATGATGCCTATAAAAGATTTGAACTTGTTCACTATAGTAAGAAGGCCGAGCTACAAGAAGTTATTGATGAATTTGAGTGCTCAAAAGAAGCTCAGGCCCGTCCAAAGCTAGGTCTTATTATCATGGCCAATAGCTGGGGCTCTGGAAAAGCAATTAAACTAACTAAGATGTACGCAAAACAATGCGGTAGATCGGCCGACCTCTTCGTCATGGTCGATGGTTTTAAGAAACCCTTCTTACCGCAAGGACGAACTCCTATCGCTAAAAAGTGTATCAATTATTATCAAACCAAAGGCATCATCCGAGGAAAAGATATCAAAGGCTGCAAGAACTATAATCTTACAGATAAACTATGCCCAAAAGGCGTAGGTGGCATCGAATGTCATATCAAGGTTGAATGGGCCGGCACCGAAAAAGGCGCGTCTCTTATTAAGAGAAATTACTTACGTTAAGAAACCTTCTCTATTCTAATTCAAAGCGAGAAGGCGTATTCATAAGAGTTTCAATAACTTCTTTGGCCTCTTTTTCATTAAACATAACTTCATAAGCGGCGTTAAAAATATTGGCGCGAATCTCATACTTTTGAGAAAGAAGATGAACCGCTTTGGTTGTTTTATAACCTTCAACAGTTGTTCTTTGTGAGCTTATGATCTCAGCGGGAGTTCTTCCCTTCGCTAACTCTAAACCGAATTGTTTATTTCTTGAGAGTCCACCTGTTGTGGTGAGGATTAAGTCCCCCATTCCTGAGAGGCCGTAGAAAGTCTCTGGTCTGGCGTTGAAGACTCTTCCGAATCTTAGCATCTCTGCAATTCCTCTTGTGATCATGGCCGCGCGGGTATTGTCGTTATAACCAAGACCTTCGATGACTCCTCCGGCAATGGCGAGAACATTTTTAAGAGCTCCACCTAAAAGAACTCCTTTAACATCATAAGAAGGTAGCGCTTTAAAATAAGGGGACTCAAACATTTGCGAAACGCTTGTAAGAACTTTTCTAGAGCGACCCGCTAAAGTAACAAGAGTGATTTGTGCTTGCACGATCTCTTTAGCGAAACTTGGTCCTGATAAGAAAGTGAAGAGTTCTTTGTGATGAGGAAAGAATTCGTAAAAGAGATCATCGGCCATCTCTAGTGTGACGGGATCAATCCCTTTAGAGAGAGAGACGACGGGAATTCCTTCTTCAAGGTAGTTTTGAAAACGCTCTAGGTTCTCTTTATAAAATCCAGAGATCGCGGCCGTCGGAAGACCCGAGACGATAAGTTCAATATTGCCTTCTTTTAACTCATCAACTTCATCCCAAGTGAGGGCCGGAACTAAATGACTTGGAAGCTTTAATCCCGGAAGATAAACAGCGTTCTCATCATTTTCTTTTATTGGCGTATAAACATCTTCAGATCTCACCTTTAAGATAACTTTATCAAAGTTATTAGCAAGAACAGATGCAATGGCAGTACCAAAGGCACCTGCCCCGATTACGAGGGCCGTTTTTTGGGACATGGAATCTCCTAAAGTGAAATAATTCCTTCTACTGAAGAAACCTTTACATAGATTTTAATCACTTCTTCGGGAGTTTGAAGCATTTTTTTGATGGTAACGCTCATATAGTTCCCTTTTTTACTGGGCTTAAGGATGACTTCGGCATCACCGACGAGCTCTATCAGGTACTCGTGATTATCAACAGGGACAATAAACTTGAACATATACTGACAGGGCCAAACTTCCGTGGCCTCTAAGACTGCTTGTAAGTTATCTAACTTTTCTTTATCCATAATTAATCAAATTGAGGAATTGGTATTTCAATATCGTTGGCGTATCTAAAGATATCAATCACCTCTCGCACGCAACCGGCTCCGCCTTTGCGGTAACAAATATAGTCAGCCACTTCTCTTACTTCGTGAGAAGCATGATCCACAGTTGCTGAGAATCCTGACTTTTGCATTAAAGGCATGTCAAAGAACTCATCTCCCATATAAAGGATCTCTTCAGGCTCATGACCTTCGGCCATTAGCTTCTTATAAGATTCTCTCTTATCTTCGTTACCCATATACACAAAATCGAGTTTTAAGTTTTCTTCAAAACGTTTAAAGACGCCTAGGCTATCTCCGCCCGTGATGATTCCGACTTTATAACCAAGTCTTTGCATGGCCCGCATTCCATAACCATCAAGAACATTAAATTGCCGGTTAAAGCCTCTCTCTTCTCCGTCCCAATATACATTTCCGTTTGTGAGGATTCCATCAACATCAAAGGCCAAGACTTTAATCTTACTAAGCTTAGCTTTAAAATGTTTTCCAATAGCGCGAAAGTCAGGAAGGTCATGATTATGCATATTAAACTACCTCGTAGATTCGTAATAATTTTTCAACAATAACAGGGATCGCCTCAAGGGAGAGACAATTTGTCGGGTCACTCTTAGCCAGATCAGGGTTCGGATGGGTTTCCATAAAAACGCCATCTGCCCCTGCGGCAATAGCAGCTTTTGCTAAAGCAGGTATTTGCTCTCTAGCACCACCAGTAGAAGTTCCAAGACCACCAGGTCTTTGAACACAATGAGTAGCATCGTGAATGGCCTTAACACCAAAACTTTTCATGATTTCAAAAGAGGCCATATCAACAATCAGCCTATTATACCCAAAGGTTGTTCCTCTTTCAGTGAGAAGAATCGAATCTTCTTTTAAATAAGTTTTAGCTTTAGAGACAATATTTGAAGTCTCTTCTGGCGAGAGGAACTGTCCTTTTTTAACTTTTAAGCGGCTTCCATTTTCTTGGCAGGCCTTTGCTCCGGCAAGAATCATATCTGTCTGGCGGCAAAGAAAAGCTGGCACCTGAAGAACATCACAAACCGAAGCCACTTGAGAAGCCTGTTCAGGGTAATGAAAATCAGTGATCACTGGATAACCAAAGTCTTTTTTTATTTTCTCTAAGATTCGAAGGCCTTCATCTATTCCTGGTCCTCTATATGAATCAATTGAAGACCTATTGGCCTTATCAAAGCTGCCCTTAAAGGTAAGTTTAATTTTATCTTTAAAGGGCTCTAAGTTTTTCTTTAAGCTAGTGGCAATCTCTAAGGCCAAGGCCTCTGATTCAAGGACACAAGGACCAATAAATAATTCAAGAGGCGCTTTAGTGCTCATTATTGCTGCTGCCTTTTATCTGAAGCTTCAATAAACGTTTTAAACAGTGGATGAGCCGCAAAAGGTCTTGATTTAAACTCTGGGTGATACTGACAAGCGATAAAATAAGGATGATCTTCAAGTTCAATAACTTCAACGAGGTTTAATTTCTTATTAACCCCAGAGATCACCATGCCTGCTTCTTTTACCTTATCAAGATACTCGTTATTCACCTCTAATCTATGACGGTGTCTTTCGCTTATATCTGCTTTCCCATAGATCTTATGAGCATAAGTTCCTTTTTCTAAATGACAATCATAGGCCCCTAGTCGCATCGTCGCTCCTTTAGATCCGTCTTTTGATTGTCCTTCCATATAATGAATAAGTTTTGATCCATTCTTATCAAACTCTTCACTCGTAGCATCTTTGATTCCAGCAACATTTCTAGCGAATTCAACCATCGCAAGTTGCATTCCTAAACAGATTCCAAAATAAGGAACCTTTTTCTCTCTAGCATAACGAACGGCTCTGATCTTTCCTTCAGTTCCTCGCTCTCCAAATCCACCTGGAACTAAGATCCCGTTACACTCACCTAAGATTTCCTCTACCTTAGATTCATCCTCTAAGTCTTGAGCATCAACATAAACAGTATTAAGTTTTAATTGATTAGCTAATGCCCCATGGGTAAGAGCTTCTTCAAGTGACTTATAGGATTCTTGAAGATCAGTGTACTTACCAACCACAGCGATCTTAACTTCTCTAAGAGGGTTATTATGGTTATAAACAACCTTTTCAAGATCATCGACCTTAGGGGTTGCTGTCCACATTCCTAAAAGCTGCGTTAACTTGTCATCAAGACCTTGCTGATGAAAAGCAAGCGGTACTTTATAGATTGAATCAGCGTCCATAGAAGCAAAAACATTTCCCTTAGGAACATTACAAAAGAGTGAAATCTTATCAATGATGTTTGGATCGATGTCATGCTCTGATCTAAGGATGATCATATTAGGAAAAAGCCCCATTGATCTAAGTTCTTTAACTGAATGCTGAGCTGGTTTTGATTTTAACTCTCCCGCTGCACTAAGGTAGGGAAGAAGAACTAAGTGAACGAAGAGAACATTTTCATGCCCAACATCATGAGCAAATTGTCTAATAGCTTCAATATAAGGTTGAGATTCGATATCACCTACAGTTCCGCCAATTTCACCAAGTAAGAGCTCACAGTTTTCAGCGGCTACATCAATTCTTCTTTTAATTTCATTTGTAATATGAGGAACAACTTGAACAGTCTTTCCTAGATACTTCCCTTCTCTTTCATTCTCAATAACCTGCAGATAAACTTGCCCCGTCGTAAAGTTTGAACTCTTAGATAAAGTAAGTGAAGTAAAGCGCTCGTAGTGACCTAGATCGAGATCAGTTTCAGCTCCATCATCAGTGACAAAGACTTCCCCATGCTGAGTAGGACTCATCGTTCCTGGATCAACATTGATATAAGGATCCATCTTAAGCATATTAATCTTAATCCCTCTTCTCTCGAGTAGAGAAGCGATGGATGCCGCCGCTAAACCTTTCCCTAGAGAACTGGCCACGCCACCTGTGATAAAGACAAACTTCTTACTGGGTTTACCCCGTTTCGCACTATTCACTTAAAACCTCGGCTAATTTTTTGATATCTTCAGGAGTATCGACTCCCATCAAGTTTAAATTTGTAACTAATGCCCCAATACTGAGACCTTCTTCTAAGGCCCTTAACTGCTCGAGCCTTTCTGTTTTTTCATAGACTCCAAGAGGAGACTCACAAAACTTCTGTAAGGCTTTAGGCCTATAAGAATAGACACCAATATGCTGCCACCAAGACTTAAAGTCTTTTTCCTCTTTTAAGTGAGGAATAGATTCTCTTGAGAAATAGAGACAAGCTCCAGTTGGTGCAACAATGGCCTTAACAATATTTGGATTCTTAAATTCTTCTAAGGATTCATTCTTTTTAACAAGAGTAGCAATATCAAACTTTGAATCAAGGTGAAATTGAACCAACCTCTCAAGCTCGCTGCTCGTGAGTAAAGGCTCGTCTCCTTGAACATTGATAATAAGATCGAATTTCTTATCTGAAGACTTTTGAAAAGCTAGATAGATTCTTTCTGTACCACTTTCAACTTCATCATCCACTCTGACGACATTTCCGCCGAAGGACTTAACATGAGTTTCAATTTCTTGGTTATCTGTGACGACGTAGGCTTGGATATCAAATGAGGCAGCGGCGCCCTTTAAAGTACAATTCTCAAAGACTCTTTGAATCATACTCTTGCCAGCAATTTGGGCCAGGGGCTTTCCAGGAAACCTAGAGGAAGCATACCTAGCCGGAATGAGGACCAAAACTCTGCTTTTGGTCAAAATTACTCCAAGTCAGGAAAGGGGTAATACCCGTTCAAATAATGGAGCAAATTTATCACGAACTCACCCCTTCGCAAAATTATGATAGAATATTTATATGAAATCATTTTTATGCGTGGTGCTATATTTATTTACCCTTAACCTCAATGCCCAAGATTATAGGAGCACTGTGGTGACAGATCCTTCAATTTCAAGGAGATGCGACGCGCTAATGAATAAAAGGAACCTTAAGATCGATCATAAGCAAAAACTAAAGACCCTCGTTATTAGGAATCAAAAGATCCAAAAGATCGTCCCCGGCGAGAAAAGGTCTATTAAGCAAAACCTTCAAAAGAACCTACGCCACCTTGAACACGAGCTTAAACTGACTTTGGTACAAATCCAAAACCAAGAAGAAAACATCATCCGTAAGGGTTGTCCCGGCATAACTCTCTAAAATACTTCTCAAAGACTAAATTAAAATTCATTCACCTTCTGGTGCCTTCGAAAATTTTATGCAAGAATCTTAAAACACACACAATACGTCACGGAATAGACGAGAGAAATTTTGATTCAAAAAGCAATCTTCATAGTAAGCCTATCTGGGCTTTTATATTCAGGTCCCGTTTTGTCACAGGAGGATAAGTCCACCTATAAGACGGATAATGAACTTCTTAAAAAACCTAATTTAAGCGTGAACCCTAAAGCCTTCAAGATGAAAAGCGACGGCTATGTTCAGCAGGTTGAGCGTTTTAATTTCAAAGACAGCTATAAGTCTCTGGCCCTCAATGATGTGTTAGAACAAGGTCTTCGTAAGAATTACGACCAAGAGAAACGCGAAAACGAAAGTGAGATCTTAGATCTTGGCTGGAAAGATACTTGGGAAGACTTCTGGGTTCCTACCTTAGATATTACTCTAAGCTCAGGAGAACAAGCTCTTGGTAAGTTTAGAGAAGGTGGAAAATCAAGAACTGGTAGAACTAATCTCCCTAGTGGGACTCTTGGGTTAAATATTGGCGACTACACGATCTTTAATTGGGGTAAGGATTATTTAAATTACCTCAATGCAAAGGCCACCTATCAAAGAAATACAGAAATCCTAAAAGAAGAAAGAAGAGATCTCAGACATAACCTCATCATTAAGTACTTTGAAGTTTATAGAACTAAAGAGATTGAGAAGATAAGAAAGAACCAACTTCGTCATTCTAGTTTTATCTATAGAATGAACCGTGAAAAAATAACGATTCGTAAGATCCCAAGACAAGATTACTATCAAGCTAGGGCTGAGTACTTAAAAGCGCAGAATGACTATCATGATGCAAAGATTGCGGCCACTGTGGCCGACGAGCAAATGGCCTTCCTTTTAGCGGATGATCCTGGCACTCGTTATATCCTTCTCGATGAACTTGATTATAAACAACTCAATTTGGCTTATAAAGAGGCTATCGAAATAGGAAAGAAGACCAACCCTAATATCCTCACGGCCCGTACTCTTGTGGAGAACGCCAAAAGAACTTATACCAGAACATTAAGGGATAACCTCCCTCTTCCAAAGTTATCAATGAACCTTGGGGCTTATACTCATAGCTTTGGACAAAATCAGCATAGAACAAGATATGAGACGACTGCTGCCAATGGTACGAGCATGGTAGGATCAGGAACTTCCGATATTGAACTTATCGCAACTGTAAATGCTACTTGGACCCTAACCGGATCAGGTGGTCTTTTAAATGGTCGCTCAACGAGAACGAAGCTTCTTCAAAGAGACTTAGCCTTTCAAAACTTGGCTCAGTCTGCTCATTATACTGGCTCGACTATTCGAACTCATTATAACCGCATAACAAATTACCAAAGCCAAATCACGATATTAGAAGCTCGTATGGCCAACTTACAAAAAACCTTTGATACCGTTCTTGAGAATTACATCAATCGAAAAACAATCTATGAAAACTTTCATACGGCCCTTAATGAAATGACTGAGACTGAAATTCTTCATGCTAATACTCTTTATAGTCACCTAGCTGAGAAAGTTGAGCTGGCAAAAAGTGTAGGCCTTGAAGACTTTCCTGGTGAGAATTTTGAATCTGTCGCCAAAAAGGTGCAAAAAAGATGATCCACCCTATTTTAAAATCTCTTTTAATTCTTTTAGCCCTTGTTAGCCTAGTAAGCTTAGCTAATGCTCAAACGGCCAATAATAATGGCGGACTAAGTAACGTAGAACAATCAGAGCTAGATGCTCTTGAGGCCGGAGAGAAAAGCAGCCGAAAGAGTAGTGTTCGCTCTCAAGAGCTAGAGAATAATGATATCTATGAAGAGATGAAAGATTCTGACCAAGATATTGTCATCCGTCAGATCGACCGCAATATGGGAGTCTTCCTAGAAGATTATTCCACTCAAAAAGATCAACACCGCTTTGGCCTAAATTATCATTTTAATACAGATCTAAAGAGCCCTTTTGAAGTGACAACTCTTGAAGCAAATTACGCCTATCGTCTAGGGGTGGCTTGGCTTGAGTTCTGCTTAGCTTATACGACTGGAAAGTACCGAGAAATGACTAGGCTCAATACCGCTATTGGTGCTGAGACAGAACTTCAACGTGAAGAGAACGCGACGAACTTAACCTTTGGCGGAGGCCTCGGTTACAGAACGCGTTACATCAGAAGCTTGATTGATAGCCAAAATATCTTCGAAACAGTCGCTGCTTATTTGACCTATAACTCCTTTAGCGATAATTTTCGCTCTGAAAGTTACACAGGTTACGGAATCAAAACCGACTTTGGTGTTCATTTTCGTTCTGGTGCTAGAAGCCACTGGGGAGCCAAGTTTAGTTATAACTTATCCTCAGTTAGAAAAGCCCAAGAATTTGAAACTCAAGGCTCGGCGGCCAGAAGCCTCACCCTTACGTGGGCAACCTTTGGTCTTGATTACAGTTTCTACTTCTGACCCCCGAACGCTTTTGACTAAGGTGTTCAATAGGAGAAAGCATGATCTCACGGTACGAAAAAAAAGAAATCTCTAAAATTTGGGAAGACCATCATAAGTTTGAAACTTATTTAAAGGTTGAGCTGGCAATTCTTCAAGCTCTTGAAGGCGATAAGGTTCCAGCCGGAGTCACTCAAAAGATCAAAGACAAGGCCGTTATCAATCCTGAAAGAATTGATGAGATCGAAAAGACAACCCGTCATGACATCATCGCCTTTTGCACAAGCATCACTGAAAATGTTGAGCCAGAGATTGGGAAGTACTTTCACTTTGGAGTCACTTCAAGTGACATCATCGATTCTTCAACAACCATTCAAATAAAAGAAAGCTTAGAAGTTATTCTTCCCCTTTATAAAAGCCTCTTAAAAACTCTTCACACAAGAGCTCTTGAAATGAAGGACGTTTTAACTATTGGAAGAAGCCATGGTATGTACGCCGAGCCTATGAGCTTTGGGCAAAAACTCCTTGGTCACTACAATGAATTCGCTAGAAGATACCAAGAACTTGAAGACTTTTATAAGAACGAACTCACCATTCAATTCTCTGGAGCCGTTGGAAACTACTGCATCCTAACTCCTGATCATGAAGCAAAAGCCGCTGAGTTATTAGGCTTAAATGTTGAAGCAGTTTCAACTCAGGTTATCCCAAGAGATAGGATCGCAAAACTAGTCAGCATCGGCGCTCTAATTGCTAGCGCCGTAGAGAGGCTCTCTGTTGAGATAAGACACCTGCATAGAAGTGACGTTGGAGAATTAGCTGAGGGCTTTAAGAAAGGCCAAAAAGGCTCTTCAACAATGCCGCATAAAAAGAACCCTATCAGTGGTGAGAACTTAACGGGAATGGCCCGTATTCTTCGCAGCCATCATTCAATGGCCCTCGATAATATTGTTCTATGGCATGAAAGAGATATTTCTCATAGCTCTGCTGAGAGAATGTACCTACCTGATCATTTTGGAATCATGGCCTACGCCATTGAAAGACTCGACAATACAGTTCGCGATCTCGTTTTCCACAATGACGTTATTGAAAAGCGTGTTCTTGAAGGAACCAATTACTTATCAAGTTACTATCTTCACCATCTTGTAGAAAAAACTGATGTCAAAAGAGAAGATCTTTATTACTGGGTTCAAGAAGCGGCCTTCGTTGGTCAACAAGATGGAAGCGCGGAAGCCTTTCACGATAAACTCTTAGAGATTTCTGAATCTAAAGGTCATAAGCTAGATTTAAAGAAGCCTGATCTCGATGAGATTAGAAGAATCTATACTTGTCAGTCTGATAAGGTTTTTTCAAGATCGATTGAGCAGTATCCACTTCCTAACTAAAGATGGTCCTTACCGAAGTCTTTAGTTTTTAAGTATTCCACTGCCTTCTTTACGTCTTGAGCCTTCTCTTTAGGGATGACTAAGATATTGTTCTCAGTTGAGACGACAACAAGGTCGTTAACCTCAATCAATGAGACAAACTTATCCGGAGCAAAGACAATATTCCCAGAGGCCTTCTCAAAGAAGACTTCTTTTGCTTGCCCAACATAATTATCATCTTTCTTTTCAAGAACGCTCTCAAGAGCATCCCAAGAGCCAAGGTCATTCCAATCAAATTCAGCAGGAATGGTCATGACTTCTTTAGATTTTTCCATGATGGCGTAATCGATAGAATCTTTTGGAATCCGGTCATAGACAACTCCCGTTTTAGAGAAGTCATTGGCCGCATCTTTTAAATCATTATAATGCTCAAACATAGTAGGAGCGCAGGATTCAAACTCTTTTAATAAGCGCTCAATTGTCCCCACAAACATGCCAGCATTCCAGAAGTACTCACCAGAGGCTACATAGCTTTTAGCTGTTTCAAGATCTGGCTTTTCTTTAAACTCGGCAACATCAAAAGCCGAAGTACTGACTTCCTGACCTCTATGAATATAACCAAAACCTGTATGAGGAAAGTTTGGCTTAATACCAATGGTTACTATCTTTGAAAGACCTAAAGAGATCTCCGCTGCTTTTTTTAAGGTATCTCTAAAGCCTTGATGATTAAGAATAACATGATCACTAGGAACAATCGCCACCACGTCCGTACTTGAAGCGCCGTTGGCCATAAGACTTGCCAAGCTAAGTAAAATACAAGGACCAGTGTTTCTTCCACTAGGCTCAAATATCACTCCATCCTTACCAATCTTATCCCCTGCCGAGTCTTTCACAAGCTGCTCTTGCGCCTTAACAGTAATGACATAGCGGTCTTCAGGAGCCACAAGTCCATCAAAACGCACAAGCGTTTCTTCTAATAAACTTTTATCACTAATAAGGGGAAGGTACTGTTTAGGTTTTTTTGATACTGAAGATGGCCAAAATCTGGTGCCTTGACCTCCCGCCATAACGAGACAATATAGTTTTGATTCTTTCATGAAATTATTCGAAGCGCCCTATCACGTAATCTTGACCACGGAAAAGTTCCATTTCTTTTTTGATATAGGCCTTAGTCTCCTCTATGGAAGAGAATACTCCTAAACTAGTTCGATACCAAGTTCCACGACCACTAATTTCAACTTCATTAATGATGGGATTATAACCTCGGTACTTAAAACCATTGGCAAACTCTTCGGATTCTTTTTTACTACGGTGTGATCCTAATTGAATGGTGAACTTCCCATTGAAGTCTTCTCCACTAACTTGAGTAGTAGATTCCTCTTCTGGAGACTTCATCTCTACTTTAGGCACATCTTCTTTTTCAAGCTGTTCTTTAAGCCTCTCTTCTAAGGCCTTATGTGTTTCGTCTTTCAGCTTTTGTGGATCTACTGGGACTCTTTGGTCCGTAATATCCTTAAGCTGCTCTTCTTGAGTTGAAAGCATATCAACTTTCGCCCGGTCCTCAGGTGTAAGACCTGATTGAAGATAGGAATAGTTCTTCCCTATTTTAACTCCAAGCACAAATGCTGAAACAGCAATAAGAACCATAAAGATAAAAATAAGGGCCACTTCTTTTTTTGCAAAGACGTAAAGCTTTGTATTTTCGTTCATATATCAATTTTAAAGTGAAGTTATGGCGGATGCAAAATAATTCGGGGTTCTTTTTTTGATCCCCTCTTCAAACTTTGAACTTCGATGAGATCTTCATAAAACAATTCCAACAGAAGCACTCAAGATAAGCTTCTCCTCCCTTGTAAGACTCAGACCACCGATCAATAGGGAGCAAGGAGTTTCTATGAAAAAAAATCAAGTTAAGCCCAGTTTAAGAAATCAAAATGGTCAAGGAGTCCTCGAGTATGTGATCCTCGCCAGCCTCATAGGTATATTCTGCCTAGCCGCAGTTAAGCAATTTGGATCAGTGGTTAATACCAGGATTAATCATATGAGAAAGACTGTCGTTGAACATATCCCAACCAATTAATGATCTCCTGGATATCAGCGTTCTTCTTACTCTTCTTTGTCTTCATCCAAGGGAATCAGCTTTTAAAGCAAAGGTCCTGCTCTCATGAAGTTAAACAAAAGATCTTCTCTAAGATCACAACAAAGCTGCTTAATAAACGCAGCTACGGCACTAACCTCCTCTCTACTTGTAAAAAGAGAGAGGTTCTCTCCTTCAATAAAAAGAGTTTCTTCCTTAAAAGATCCTCCTACAAAGCAAGCTCTCTTCCTTAACCAAAACGGAATAAGCATCCTGGCGCCTATGATCCTAAGTATGGTTTTCTCACTTGGGATTTTACATACCTATAAAGCGATTCGAATCAATCAAGTGATTAGGGAGAGAAAGCAAGTCTACCTATGCTTAAAAGAATCAGAATTCAAGAAGAGAAGCTACCTAAAGAAGATGGGCCACCTTAACAAGCTGGTTCATGCTGCTTTTCTCGCAAGAGCAATCCCCCCTATTTCTCCTTATGCGAAAAGAGTACAACAAGCTGCTCAGAACATTCAGCTCTTTATCCACATTTCAGAATTGAAAAATGCCATGAGCTTCAAGAATTGCAGCTCCCTATTCTCTCTTAGTTATCTTAGAACTCTTCCTTACAAGACCAAGTCCGCTCGCTTAGTTAGGCGCCTTGATGGCACTACTGCCTTAAAGAAAAAGAAATGGAAGGAGTACTTATGGTCAAGCAACAAAAACATCATCCTCCAGAGTTCTCTCAAGGTTTCAAGCCGCTTCTCTTCAAAGTTCGAAATCAAGAGAAAAGAATTCTCCAAGGAGGCTTTGCTGAACTTGAAGGAGTCCTATGGACAAGCCTTTTCTTTTTCATACTAGCTAGCTTTGCAGGCCTCTTGCTACAGATTGAGAACAATTCTCAAGTTCAACTTAAGGAGTTCCAAATTGAATGGAATAAAATTGAAGAATAATGACCTCTCACCGCTTAAGGTTGAACGCTTAAAGTGGATGATCCTTTTGATCCTCTCCCACCTTTTTGTTTTTCTCCTTCTAAGCATGCAAGAAGAACCCACCCTTAAGCCTCTTTCAAAGGTTCGTTCCGGCTACGTCAGGCTCCAGCTGCCTCTAATCTCTCAAGCTTCCCTAGGTCAGGATAAAACCCTTGTTATCCTCATGACAGAGAATCAAAAGATCATCACAAGAGAAGCGGAACTTATTAAGAAGATATCTTTAAGAGAAGGGATCGACTCGTCAGGCACCCAGTATCTAGTCGATATACCAGAGCGAGATATGGAAAAACTTATTCGAATAAAAAACAAAACAGTCTTTGCTTATCCGGCAACAAAACATTTTCGTTCTAAGAAGAAAATTAAAAAAAGGGAGAACTATGAAATTCATTTTTAAATTAAGCCTAATAAGCTCATTACTTTTTACGTCAATAGAAGCTAAAGAAATTATCTTAATCGCTTTTCACCCGAGCCAAAAAGCTGTGACTGAAATGCTAAGAAAGGTTCTTCACTCAAATATGGACTTCCCTACCGAGATGGTTCAATTCAAAGAGTTGAATAAACCCTGTAAGAGGGCCTCAGTTTCAGCGGCCCATATATGCATAAAAGAAGATGGAGAAATGGAATTTCCGATTGTTTATACAAAGACGATGAAAGAGACGCTTGGGGTATTTTGGGATGATGAACTTGAAAATAATTAGAAGCCCCTTCGCAAGAATGCGAATGGGCTTAATTATATCTTTAACAGATTTTTACTTTTTTTCTTCTTGGTGGATTGCAAACTTTGGAGTTGTACCATTGTTGTTATTTGCATTCTTTCTTTTTCTACCTGCATTTACTTTCTTGCGGGCTCTTCTGCTTTTTGTAACACGTGTATTTGAAACCATTGTAATTCTCCTTCAACGAAACCAACTGTGCGAACATCGTAGATTCAAGTATTTACCGAGAATACAAAACTATGTCAAAGCTTTCGCTCTGACTTTTTTATTGCTTCCGACTCAGGGCTCCGCGAGCCTACAGGTCCCAATGAAAAATCAAAGCCTTATCTTAAGTATTGGAGAAATTCGTGAGATCTCACTTCCCGGACTAAAGCGTTTTACCGTCGGAAACAATGACTCACTAACCCATAAGTTCCTTGAGAAAAAGAGCACTCTTCTTATAAAGGCCAAGAAGCTTGGGCTTTCAGAGATCCATGTTTGGAAGAGAGATAATGAACGTTTAAAGATTCAGGTCTATGTCCTCTCAAAATCAAACCAGCTCAAGCTACTCTCGCTGGCCGAGTCCTTTAAGAACTTAGGTCTCGAGATTCAAACAAATGGGCCTTGGCTTAAGGTTTCAGGAAACCTAGATCAAGTCTCTACCTATAATCAGTTCTTAAAGCTATCAGGCCTTCATGAGGAGAAAATTCAAGCAGAAGTATTACTTAGTGAAGCCCTTAAGAAAAAACTCTTCACTAAAGTCATCCGGGCCTTATTTGATGATCATATCAGCGGCTTTAAATGTGAGTTCCAACTGATTCAACTAATTTGCCACTTGAGTGACAGCCGCTTACCATCAACAGAAGTCGAGAAATTCCTAGTTGATCAGTTCGCCGTAAAGTTCATCCGCCATAATAATAAGAATCAAAGTAAGAACTATCGTCTAAAGATGAAGATCATCCAAACGGAATCAAGCAGCTCTCGCTCTCATAGTCTGGGCATGTATCAAATTGAAGGAGACTTAAGATCTCTGTTCAAACAAGGCTGGCAGTCGCTAGTTGAAAAGAACCTCTTACAACTAAAGAGCCTCGGTATAAAGACTTCCCTTCTTGCGGAGCCGAGTATCTTGATTAGGTCAGGTAAGACAGTTCGCTTACAAATAGGTTCTGATCTTCCTTATCAAAGCACCACCAAAGAAGGTGTTCAAAATACAAACTTTAGATTTGCTGGGCTTAAGCTAAAACTAAAACTCATTCCTGAAGGCAGTGGTTTTCTTTTAGACTATTCAGCCGAAGTCACCAAGCCAGGAAACCAAGGGGCCATCAGCGGTAGTAAGGAATCTGCTTCCGCCCGGGTTTCTCTCTTTGAACCTGTTCAGCTCTTTGAAATAAGTTTTGAAAGCGATGCCTTAAATCATCAGGGCCTTCCTGGGGTAAAGTCTACGCCCTTTATAGGAGGATTATTTAGCAACAACGAAAAGTCTAAGGCCTTTAAGAAGATCACTGGCCTTATTTATTTGGAGGAAGAATGAGATCGGGAATACTTTTAGACTTCTATCAAGAAGTGAATAGAAATAGATCAGCTCTCTTATTTAAAGACTTTGATTCCACTTGGGGTTTCCTCGGCCTTAACCCAGAGATACTCGATGATAAGAATTCATTGGTCTGCCAAGACTGGTTTAAGAATGTCTTCCAGTTTAAGTTTATAAGGGAGATTTTAAAAGAAGATCAATCTAATGAAATTCTCCTCCATAGAAAAACAGAGCTAAACGACGAAGACCTTCTCTACGCTCTTGAAAACTTGGCCCTCAAGAACAACCAAAACTGGAACACTTCATGCCCTTACCTCTCTACCAAAGTAAGCTTTGATGGTGAGTCTTTTAGGGTGACCTTAATCCATCCTGAAATTACTAATGGAAGCCGCGCCCGTGTTTTCTTTAGAAGGCATCGAGCAGAGGCCATAGAGCTATCAAGTTATGATGCTCCTGATATTCTTGAAGAGCTTGTTAGATCAAAGAAAAACATCATCCTTTGCGGAGGCACAGGCTCAGGGAAAACGACCTTACTTCAAAGTTTACTAAACCTATCCCCAGAAGATGAACACTTAGTGATCTTAGAAGATACAAATGAGATTGCCCTTGAAGATAAGAACACCACTCATCTTTTAAGTTCAGAGAATGCAAGCCTTTTAGATTTCTGTTCATACGCTCTAAGGATCAGTCCTGATCGAATTATTTTAGGAGAATTAAGGGGAGCTGAAGTCGTTCCTTTAGTTCTTGCCATGAATACGGGACACCGTGGTTTCATGACCACCATTCACGCCAATAGTGCCCCTGAATGTTTAAATAGACTAAGAACACTTCTAGAGTTCTACGCGCCTAAGAATTCACAGAGCTTTTCTATGATATGCCAGAATATAGATACTATTATTTATATGGAGGATAAGAAGATCATTGAGATCATCTCTGTTCTAGGTTTTGATGGATCAACACCACTTTATGATTTTGTCTTTAGAAGTGAGAGAGAACCAGTTCATGAAGTTCTTTAAGGCACTTATCGAGGTTCTCATCTTCAATAAGATAGCTTACGGAAACTGAGGACTCTCCTACCTTTTTAAAAGGCAGACCCTCTAGGCTTCCTAGCTCGTCTCCAACAAGAGATAAGAGATTACCTTCAGAGTTCTTTAAAAAGCTTAGCCCTCTAGGACCTTTTTTAGAAACGCAGTTTCCATGAATCCTCGTCCCTTCTGCTTTAGGGTTCTTACTCGAACCAACAAAGACCGGGATTCCCTTTCTTTTGGCCGGAAAAAGTGTCTTTGGATATAAGACCTTCGCCCCAAGAAGGGCCAAGGTAGAGGCCTCTTCGTAACTTAACTCTGGAATAAAGCGGGTGTTATCAATTAAGCGCGGATCGAAGGTTGCGACGCCTTCTACATCAGTCCAGATTTGAACTTCACTGGCATCAATGGCCTCTCCGATCAAAGTGGCTGAATAATCAGATCCTTCTCGCCCAAGAGTTGTGGTAGCCCCATCAGAATCAGATCCTATAAAGCCCTGAGTAACAATGATAACGTCCCGAGCTAAATCAGGAATCAATTCTTTCTTTGAAGAGTTAGAGATCTGATCTACCTGAGCCACACCGGCACCAAAGGTGGAATCTGTTCTAATAAACTTTCTTGCATCCTTAAGGATAACCTTTTTCTTTGTTTTTAATTGAAGAAGCTTTGAGAAAAGAAAGCTGCTCATTCTCTCGCCTAAGCAATAAAGAGCATCCATATCTTTTTTAGAGTATTTTCTTTTTTCTGAAATCTCAACTGCTAGTTGCTTGGCCTCTTTGAGGATCTCTTCTAAGAAAAGCTCCCCTTCTTTAAGGGCTTCAGGACTTGCATCGATATCAGAACAGATTGAACAATGGCGCGCTCTTAAGTGATCCACTAAAAGAAGGGCCTTATCAAGTTGCCCTTCTTTTGCTGTTCCAGCAATAAGCTCTAATTCATTAGTCGTGTTTTGCGTAGCAGAGACAACTACCACGGATAAGTTTTCTTGAGAGCAGACTAGGTCTGCACATCGCCCCATGGCCTCAGCATCTTTTACGGATGAACCACCAAACTTTGCTACTTTCAAAACAACTCCCATGAATCTTAGTCACGCTTAAGTTTCTTATAGGTCAGTCTTCTAGGATTAAGAGCTGAATCACCTAAACGCTTACGTTTATCTTCTTCATACTCTGAGAAATTTCCATCAAACCAAACAACCTTTGAATCACCTTCAAAAGCTAAGATATGAGTGGCAATCCTATCGAGAAAGAACCTATCGTGAGAAATAACTACAGCACAACCGGGGTACTCTAAAAGAGCATTTTCAAGAGCACGTAAAGTATTCACATCTAAGTCGTTGGTAGGCTCATCTAATAACAGGACGTTACCTTCTTCTTTAAGCATGGCCGCTAAGTGAACTCTATTTCGCTCACCACCAGATAACTCAGAAACTTTCTTCTTCTGATCTTCACCAGAGAAATTAAATTTAGCAATATAGGCGCGGCCATTAATATCACGACCACCGATCTTTAATAATTCAGTTCCACCAGTGACTACGTCAACAATGGTTTTATCTCCATCAAGCTCTCGACCTTGATCCACGTATGCAATCTTTGCTGTTTCACCAATTCTAAAGTCACCTTCATCAGGCTTTTCAGCTCCGGTTATCATCTTAAACATTGTCGTCTTACCAGCACCGTTAGGACCAATGATTCCAACAATACCACCAGCGGGAAGTTTAAAGTTGAGGTCATCATAGAGAAGCTTATCACCAAATGCTTTTCTTACATGATCAGCTTCGATAACAACGTCACCAAGACGAGGTCCTGGTGGAATCCATAATTCATTTGTTTCGTTAGTAGCGTCTGCTGTTTGCTCGTTCATTCTTTGCTCGTAATCTTTGATACGGGCCTTACTTTTTGCCTGACGAGCTTTTGGAGAAGATTTGATCCATTCAAGTTCCTCTTTCATCTTACGCTGACGTTTTGATTCAGTTTTCTCTTCTTTCTCAAGACGTTTTGCTTTTGTCTCTAACCAATCTGAGTAGTTCCCTTCAAAGGGAATCCCTTGGCCTCTATCGAGTTCAAGGATCCAACCCGCTACATTATCTAAGAAGTAACGATCATGGGTTACAGCAATGACTGTGCCTTTATATTGTTGAAGATGCCTTTCTAACCACCAAACAGTTTCAGCATCAAGGTGGTTGGTTGGCTCATCCAAGAGGAGGATTTCTGGTTCTTGAAGAAGAAGGCGGCAAAGGGCCACACGTCTGGCTTCACCACCAGATAAGGTTCCACATTTTTGATCATTAGGCGGACAGTTTAATGAGTCCATGGCAAGGTCTAGTCTTGAGTCTAAGTCCCAAGCATTAGCTGCGTCTAATTTATCCTGAAGCTTTGCTTGTTTCGCGAGAAGCTTATCCATTTCAGCATCGCTCATCTCTGTAGCGAATTTTTCATTAACAGCGTCAAATTCTTTTAGAAGATCGACAACTTCCTGACAGCCTTCAGAGACAATATCTCTAACTGTTTTTTCAGGATCAAGTTGTGGCTCTTGTTCAAGGAGACCTATTCGATATCCTTTTTGCATTGAAGTTGTTCCGAGGTGGTCTTCATCAATTCCTGCAAGGATTCTTAAGAGAGTCGACTTACCAGATCCGTTCAAACCTAAAACACCAATCTTGGCGCCATAGAAATAAGAAAGACTGATGTCTTTTAAGACATGCTTATTATTGAAAACCTTTCCAACCTTATGCATGGAATAAATAATCTGCTTGTCGCCGCCAGTGCTCATACTCGATCCTTTTGATGATATTTTTTAAGTCCCTAACCTATTAGATATTTCCCTTGTTATCAATAGCTTGACGCCAATTGTCTTATTAAGCCTAAGATAACCAAGAGATAAGAGAAGAGATAAAATCCTAAAAGGTGAATAAAGCGCAGTCCGCCTAAATGAAGTTCAAATTGACGGCACTTCTCCTCTCGCAAATGGTTCAATTCACTGAGAAGTTCCCTGAGCTCTGAGTCAATTGAGATGCCTTCCTTAGTCCACTTCTCACTTAGAGAAATAAGCTGCTGACCGAGGGCCCTAAGGGGTCCCTTTGGTAACTCTAAGAACTGATCGGCCTTAGATTTTCCTAGAACCTCTCCCATTGAAAGACCTACGAGCTTTAAGCTTTGAAAGAGAAAGAGCCTTTTAAAGAGTTCATCAACTTGACCAAAGCTTGAGGTCCTCATCTTTTGATAAAAGAAGATAAATGAAACAAGACCAGTAACTTGGAGCAATCCAACAGCAAGGACCGATGATCCAGTACCAAGAGTTTGAATGGAGGTAAAATAAAAGATCCAAGTAAAGCAGCTCAAGATAAAGAACTGCCCCACCGAATTTAAAAAGAGTGATTGGATCTTCTCTTCAAAACGCAGGTCTTTTGAAATCAAAGGCCTTAGACTCTTGAGGAGTAGATGAGAGCTTAGCCCGTGGCGGAGCTGCAGAGTCCTTAACTCCAAAATAAAAGGGGTAAAAAACTTGAACTGAGGGAGAGAATTTTGAGCTCCTTTTTGCATAAAGAAGCTTCGAAGCTCTAAAGTCATCTCCCGACCGGCTTTAGTATTGACCCAAAAGATGCGGTAGAAGTCATCTCCACGGCAAATAGCTTTTGACAGCCAAGGATGCCCAAAATAACCAAAAAAAAGAATACCTAGAACTGTAATGATCTCCATAATTTCTCCCACTTAGACTCTGAAACATTGCAATTTTGACGCCGGGCTTTTGACTAGTTGTGGTGAAATTGGGAAACTCCGAACATGGTACCAACTGAAGTCATCCACAATCAAATAAGTGAACCCTCGCTAATAGACCTCAATCTACTAGAGAGACGCGTCAAGAAGCTAGAGAAGCTATGCCAAGAGGTGGATCCTTTTATTCCCCTTACTGATGAATTAAAGAATGAGCTCTCTATGTTTGGTATTGAAAACTGGAGAGACCCTGATCACCTCACAAAACAGATCATCTTAATGTTTGAAGATTCTGTGAAAGAGCTGAGAGATTTAAAAGAAACAACTATTCAATGAAAAACCTTCCGAAGACCCGCAAAGTAAAGATTCACCCTGCCTCCCTTAAACATATTAAAAAGGGCCACCCTTGGGTGACTGCTGACAGCTACACAAAAGACTTTCCTAATGGAGAAGACTTTTTACAAGTTGAAGCAGGTGAGACAAAACTTCTTTTACTTTCTGATCCTAATCATCCTCGCATCAAAGCGAGGGTTTGGGCCTTTGGAGAAGGACGGGATCTTCGCGCTAATTTCCCAAGAGAACTAAAAGAAAGAATGACCGCTGCCTTTAATCAAAGAAAGGCCATGAATGTTTCAGAGCAAAGGGATAATTTCTATCTTTGCTTTGGAGAAGCTGATCTTCTTCCCGGACTTTTCATCCAAGCTTTTGGAAGTCATGTTTTAGTTCAGGCCACTTGTAACTTTTGGGTTCTTCATAAAAAACGAATTGCAGATTTAATAAGACCACTTTGGGAAGAACACTTTCCTGACAGAAAATACTTAAACGGATGGTGGTGTGATAGAGGACCTAATGCTCAGAGTAGAATCACTTCACTTAGGCAAGGAACCAGTCCACCTGATCAGCTAGTCATTGAAGAGTTTGGAGTTAAGTACCATCTAAAACCAATGGATGCTCATGACCCAGGAATCTACACTGACATGTCGGCGATTAGAGAAGAGCTTTTTCCTGTATTAGAGAGCTCTAAGAAAGTACTAAATCTTTATGCTTACACTGGAGCCTATTCTTTGATTGCCTTAAAGAAAGGCGCCGAAGAAGTTCATAGTGTTGATCTTTCTCAAAAATATATTGATTGGTTAGAATCTAATCTTGCTGAAAATCCAGAGTTAGATGCTAGTAAACATACTTCTCATTGTAGCTCTGTTGAAGAGGCCTTGAAGAAATTTAAGGCCAGTGGTGAAAAGTTTGACCTCATCATTTGTGACCCTCCTTCGGCTTCAAGTGACGGAAAGAAAATGGGCCGGGTTACTGACTCTTACCCAAGAGATCTTCCTCTTATGAATAGTCTTTTAAATGAAGGTGGAAAGATTGTAGCCTTTGTTAATACTCACGCCATGTCATGGAAGAAATTCAATTCAAACTTTGACGACATTATTAAGAATAAGAATTTGAAACTGAAGTCTTTAGATATCTTAAAGCTTAGAAAAGACTGCCCTCTTAAAGGTGGTTTTCAAGAAGGCGATTACTTAAAAGGAAGAGTCTTCGAGCGGTTTGAATAACTCGAAAAGATAGATACTTCCAAGCCCAATAACCTGTGAAATCATCAAAGCAATGAGCATCATCATAAAGAGACCTGGTCTTGAGCGCACTCGACTCATACGGTCCCCTTCAAGAATCTCAACTTTATTCTTAAGATAAGTTTTTTGTAAACCAATCTTGGCCAAGGAATCTCTTAGGTTTTCATAGATCTTGTATTCAAATGTATAACTGGCTTTCATCTTTTCAATTTCAGACTGAACAGGAAGAAGCTTCTTCCCTTTCCCACCAAAACGTTTGATATAACGCTCTTTGGTTCTTTTCGCGTTCTTAAGTTCACGGTTCTCATCAATGATGGTTTGAAGCCTACTGGCCGCACCAAATTTATTAAGAGTTATGTCTCCGTTATACCTTTCTCTTTTTGCTTTTCTTTTAAGCGCTCTAATCTGCGAAGAATTCTCTGAGAGCCTTAGGTTGATATCATTAACATCCCCCTGAAGTTTTTTAAGATAGTTCCCAGTGTTCCCTTTTTGCATCTCTACAGTTAGGTTTCCGATCCCAGAGCTTTTACCAATTTGATCTTCTTCAAGTTTCTCAAGCCTTGCTTTTACTTCATCAATCTTTACCTTGAAGTACCTCTCTGCACTATCAAAGTCTTGAAGCTCTCGCTCGACTAACTTTTCTTTGGCCAGACTAAGGGCGTAGTTAACTAAGAAGACCGACCGGCCTTTTCTTTTTGAACTTACCTTTACAATGATTTGCCCGCCCTTACTTGGGTTGAACTTAACTTTTCCTCGCAGCCAGTTGGCAACGGATTGATTAAGCTCTTCTTCATCTTTTTTATGCTTAAAAGCTGAAAATATTTCTTCGATAACATCTTTTTGCTCGGCTGAAGCGTCGCTGTCTTTATAAGTCTTCATTCCCTTTACCATCGATAAAAAGAAGTCATTCGTATCTAAAAAGGTTGAAGCTTTTGTCGCTGAGTCGTAGCCCTTTGAAACTGAGAGCCCGCCTACATTTCCTACCATTCCTGATATGAAGGACTGGATCTGAGAGTTCTTTGAATCCTTAATAAGGAGTTTTCCCTGGGCTGGGTAAATGGGGAAGAATTTATGCTTAATCAAAGCGCCTAAGACGCCTATTAGACCAAGGATCACTAGAATCTTCCACTTACTTAGGAAGATTTGCATGACCTGATACATAGAGATTTCTTCGTTGTTTTCGCTTTCCACAAGACCCCTAACCTATTGAAAAATTTATACTATCAGTATCGACATATTGACTAAATACTTAAATTTAGACTACTTTGCTGCATACAGTTTTTTACTAAGGATACTTCGATGCATAGAAAATTTATGGCCACGCTTCTATCAGCCCTATTAATGGTGCTTTCAAATCAGGCCCTCGCTTTTGAATTATCTGACCGTTCAGCTCAGTCACTGAAGTTATCTCGTCCAAGTGAGTTTCTTTTTCAGAACTTTAAGAATCAAGAGTTGATTTCAATTAGACTTTTAGGCGCCGTTAATAAGCCAGGTCTTTATCATGTTCCAAAGAATGTTAACTTAGTAACTCTCCTTACCTTAGCCGGTGGTCCTACAAAAGATGCTGATATAGAAAAGATTAAGATTGGTAATGACTCACGCTCTTATACAGGAAAGAAGTCTGTCGCTACTTTTAAGCAAAAGAGCCTTACTCTTAATCTTAATCATGCTATCTCAGCTGGTTCAGATCCAAAGTACAACTTAGATCCAAATGATATTGTTCTCGTTAATCAAAAAAAGGCATGGATCTCTGGAGATACTTTTAGACTAGTCTCAATCCTATCAGTTGTTTTAAGTGGAATCTTAACCGCCATTGTAATCGATGACCGTTTAGATAAGTAATACCACAGCAAATCTATCAAACGCTAAGTAACTTACAGGATAAGAAGCTTAGACTATAATAGTTAAAGCATGGCCCTATCACGATTTAAAAAGATGAAATTCAATAAGCGTAACTTTACGGAAGGACTTTGCCTCTTTCTGATCGCTATGATGTTTATCTCGAAGATTTCTTTGAAATGGACAGGTGTTGTCCCAAGAACGCTGACACCTTTTATCTTTCAACATGGCCTTCATCCTTATATGAACTTTGGGATTAACTTCTTAGGCGGCTTTGTTCTTCTCTATATATATTTTAGAAAGAAGGAAAGACCAAAGGTCAGTCCTACCTACAAATTCTTAATCTTCTCTATGATTGGCATCTTAAGTATTCAAACCCTCTTTCAAATTGCCGTTGTTAACATAACTTATTCTATGACCATGCAGCTTGGTGGCTTGATCATGGCAATAGCCGTGACAACTATTTATGGGGTCTTTATTCCGGCCTTACTGCCCATTGATAGGATGGTTCATTTTACGAAACGCTTTGTCGTCATCTTAGTTTTTGCTAGTCTAATTCTACTCCCTGTCCTCTCTCCTTTTATGTTTAGAGGAGGAAGGTTTATTGGCGTCTTTAAGCATATCCCTCATATGGTTTCTGCTTCGACTTTTGCCTTTATCTATTTTCTTCCTTCAGTTTTTAACTATCGATCTTTTACTTGGAAGAAAAATAATATCCTCAATATCCTAGCCCTTATCTTAATCTTCTTTGCCGTTATCTTAACCGCAACAAAAGCAGCTCTGATCACATGCCTTATTGCCGTCGTTGGAGCCATCTTGATCTATGGTTCAAAGAAGAAAAGTGTCCGCATGTTTAAGTTCTTTTTTATAGGATCAATCCTAACTTTTATCATTACTGTTGGACCTTCGGTGGCTAACTTTGCTTATGATGTGGCCACGGGACAAAAAGGTTTTGGAATGAGACCTGCTCAAGATGGAATCGAATCTCGAATGGAAGAGATCCATAGAGGCTGGGGACTTTTTCAAGAAAGCCCTGCCTTTGGTAGAGGCATCCTTTATAAGTTTATGAATGCTGAAGGTGTTGATGTTGGAGGCTATAACTCCTTCAAGGACCCGCATAATCTCTTTGTTAGCGCCGGAGTCATTGCTGGCTGGCCCTTTATGATCTTCTCTGTCTTCGCTTACCTCGCCATGGTGGGAGGTACTATTAAGGGACTCGCCAGTAAGAATCTAAACCATCAAATGATGGCCCTTTTCCTCCTAAGCCACCTTCCCGTTTTCTTGATCTATCACGTCCATATAAGCCTCGGAGGCATGGGGGATCGTATGTATTGGCTAGTCTTTGGATACCTCGCCTTAAACCATAAGAAATCGACCGATATAACCACCTGATTTTATAGTAGCTTCCCACCTCTAAACAGAAAAAGTAGCCTTAATTTTACATGGGGGGTTTTCATATTCCCTATTTTTGATAGAGTGCGCCACAGTTCGGAATACAGATTTTAAAAATTAAGTTCTCGTTGGGGGTTCGACGTGGGAATTACAAGAATGAAGAAAATAGATTTAATTATTTTTAGTTTAATTTCACTAATCATATTAGTCAGCACAAAGGCTCAAGCAGCCGTATTAGTTGCTCTAAACTAGATCACTAATTAGTGTTGAATAATGTCCGTCTGAGAGGGTCTTCGAAAGGGGGCCCTTTCAATACTTCGGAATAAATAAGAAATTACAATCTAAGATATCTCGGCTTTTAAAAACATCCTTTAATTCAATCAAATCATTTTCATTAAGAGAGCCAGCTCTTTCAGTTGAATAGACGTCGTATTCTAAGCCCGTCTCTTCTTGAAGGAAGTTATAAAACTCTAAGCTCTCAGAAGAGGCCACTTCGATAAGCATCTTAGGCTTGTTCTTTTTAATAGTTTCAACCCCGCCTTTGATTAAGAGTTTTTCAGCCCCTTGAACATCAGCCTTGATAAAGTCGACCTTTGAAAGATTAAGGTCATCTAGCCTTAAGACTTTCACTTTAACGGATCTTCCTTTTTTACTTCTACCAGATAACTTATCTTTTAAGAGGCTATGACCACCGTCATTGAAGGTATCGATAAAGAACTCAGCCTCACCTGCCTGATCTGAAAGGGCAACATCGAAATGCTCTACTTTCTTAAGGTTATTTTCTTCAATCGTCTTCTTGATACACTCTCCAAGCCAAGGGATTGGTTCAAAGAGTTTACATTCTAGGTTGGGGAATTTTTGTTTAAAGTAAAAACTGAAGTGCCCGATATTGGCACCAATATCTAAGAAGACATCACCATCTTTTAAATGAGTTTCTATTAAATCCTTATCAGCTTTTTCGTATTTAACAAAGGCCTTTGCCTTATCATAGCTAAGGTCAAAACTTGGCCCTGAGATATCAATCATAGAGAGGAACATCTTAAAGTTTCCATCTACTTGAACATAGGCCATCTCAGGCATTAGAGGCCGAAAGTATTTCTTCATCCATCTCTTCGATGATATAAATAGCTTAACTTGGTTCCCTAAATCTGACACTTTGCACCTTATGGATGTATTAAAACGATTAAATGATAAGTCACTGTTCCTCCTTAGTCTATTGATGACTGTGATCGCCTCTTATTTATCAAAAGGCTTTCTTCATCCTGATGAGCAGTACTACGCCATTGATTTTGCCGCCTATAAAGTTGGCCTTCTCGATAATCTAACAACTTGGGAATATCAAACAAAGTTAAGACCTTGGCTTCTTCCGGCTATCTATGTTCCTTTTTTAAGCCTCTTTAAGGCCCTCTCTTTCACGCCCTTTACAATGGCTTGGCTCTTAAGACTTCTCTCTGGAATAGTCTCTTGGTGGGCCTTAGTTAGGTTCAATAAGAAACTAAAAGATTTTTTCCCAGGAAGCATCTCCTACAATATCTTTGTTTTCTTTACTCACTTCTCTTTTTTCTGTTTTTTCATGCAAGTCAGGGCGAATTCAGAGAACTGGTCCACGGCTTTTATCCTTTTAGCGGTCTCTCTCTTAATCAGAAAAGCACCCTACTTAAGTGACTATATTATTGGTGGTCTCTTTATGGGCTTGGCCTTTAGCATCCGCCATCAATCTGGTCTTATCTGTTTAGGTTTTGGCCTTTGGCTACTTATTGTTAAACAAGTTGGTCTGAGAAAATGGTTTGGAACCTTTGTTCCCTCCATTCTTTTTGGTGTTGGTATTGGAGTCCTAGTCGATAGCTGGGGTTATGGTGAGCTTACCTTCACTCCTTACAATTATGTTTATCAAAACTTAATCTTAGATAAGATCTCTCAATTTGGGACATCTCCTTTCTACTCTTATGTCTTATGGACCTTAAAGGACCTGACTCCTTTATGGTTCTTCGTTATGTTTATTGGTTTTTGGAGAATCGTTATCTTTGAAAACACAAAAGAGAACTCTTGGGTTATCTGGAGTGTGGTTCCTTTTGTCTTGGTTCACCTTTTTATAGGGCATAAAGAGCTTCGCTTTCTCTATCCTATAGCTCCCTTTCTCCTCTACGGAGGCGCCCATTTTTTCCATGAAAGAAAGGTCACCTTAGAGCCTTTTAGAAGATATTTTTACAAGGCCACAGTCTTTGTAAACTTCTTCCTTCTTCTCTTTGTTTTCTTTAAACCGGCCTATACTCCTATTGGTCTTTATCAATACCTCTATGAGAATTATCCAGCGGACACAACCGTAAAAGTCTTTCTCAATGAAAATGGAAGACATGCTAACTTAGAGATGCCTTTTTATAAAAGATCTAACCTTAGCCTTATTCCTGAGACAGGAATGGTTAAAGAAGGACTCTATTTAACAACAAGATATAAAGAGCTCGATCATTTTACGGGAAGCCGTTGTGAGAGGCTCTATTCTACTTACCCAAGTTGGCTCTTTAAGTTTAATTTCACCAATTGGCTAAGTAGATCAAGCATTTGGATTCTTACTAAGTGCCAATAAAAAAGCCCTCGATTCGAGGGCCTTATTATAATAGAAATTTTAGTTTTTTTTAGTCTTTAACAATTCTATCACGCCATGCTCTTACATCATCCGCTAAGTAATCGTACTTCATATTATCAACTGTATAAGAAGCAAATTCGTAATCCGTTGTATGTGTTAGGCACTGAGTAGGACATACAGTCGTACAAAGACCACAGTACATGCAAAGGGCAGTATCGATAGTGTATTGCTTAAGATCGAGTCTGATAGGAGTTCCATCTTTAGTCTTAATCTTCTCAGCTTCTTTGTCTCTTCTTGTTGCTGTAATATAGATACAATCAACAGGACAAGCTGTTGCGCACTGAAGACATGAGATACAGTTTTCAGCATCATTGAAAAGCCTAGAGCGTGAGTTCTCAGGAAGAACTTCTCTTACTTCAGGGTATTCAATGGTAACTGCTTTTTCTGCCCATACATAACGAAAAGTAATGAACATACCTTTAGAAACTGAAACTATAGTTTGGTAGATATTTCTAAACCAACCCTTAAGGGTCAATTCTTCTTCATACTTCTTGGCGTTTTCAGCGTAGTTCGCATGTAAGTCTGGGGTTAATTGGCTCATCGGTCCACCTCTCCAAGAACGATATCAATACTTCCGATAGTTGCAACGAAGTCAGCAATCATCTGACCTGGTGCCATCTCACCTAACATTGATGTATGTGTAAAACATGAAGACTTAACTTTTAAACGATAAGGAGTTTTCCCACCGTCTGAAATTAAATGATAACCTAACTCGCCTCTTGGGCATTCAGTTCTCATAAAGATTTCACCTTCAGGCACTTTAATAATTTTTGGAACCTTACCCATAACCGGACCTTCTTCAATCCCGTCTAAGCATTGCTCTATAATCTTAATAGATTCGTGCATCTCTCTCATTCTAACATGATAACGATCCCAGCAATCTCCAACTGTTCCTTTTTCCCCATGACCAACTTGGACATCGAAGTCTAATTCACTGTAAAGACTATAAGGACGGTCTTTTCTTAGATCATGTGCTAGACCAGATCCTCTAAGGACAGGTCCACTTGCTCCAAATGAGTAGATTTGCTCTGGAGTTAAGATGGCCACATTCTTAGTTCTATCGATGAAGATCTTATTTTCACCTACAAGAGTATGGTACTTCTTAAGCTCTTCTTTCATTTCCTCAACAAATTTTGCAATTCTTCTAAGTTGAGCGTCAGTAACATCATTCCAAACACCACCGATCCAGTAGTAGTTATAAAGAAGTCTGGCTCCACTTATTTCTTCAAAGATACGAAGAATAAATTCACGTTTTTGAAAGGCGTAAAGAAATGGTGAGAAGGCTCCAAGGTCAATGGCGTAAACACCAAAGAACATTAAGTGAGAAGCAAGTCTTTGCATCTCTCCTATCATGACTCGAATGTATTCAGCACGCTTTGGAACTTCAGTACCAAGCATCTTCTCAATAGCGAGAGCATAACCCCACTCCATTGACATGGCCGCAAGGTAATCCATTCTATCAGTAAAAGGAATCACGCCTCTATAATCAAGATGCTCACAATGCTTTTCCATACATCTGTGAAGGTATCCAATATGTGGAATGGCTTCTGCTACAATTTCAGAATCTGTTTTGATTTCGACTCTTAAAACACCGTGGGTAGCCGGATGCTGTGGCCCCATATTTAGTGTTAATAAGTCAGACTTGATGGCTTCGCCGTTTTCTATTAGTTCGATGGCCATATCTATTCTCCCTTCCAGCTATGAGAGATTTTCTTAGGATCTTCTAAGGTCTCTTGTATCTTCTTAAAGAAGTGGTGGTCGGCATTATTGATCTTTTCAGCAGGGTTCACTTTCATTCCGTGATATTCCTCTTGAACAACATAATCTTTTCTAAGAGGAAAGCCTTCCCAATCTTCAGGGCAAAGAATTCTTCTATGATCTGGGTGACCGTTAAACTTCACACCAACCATGTCCCAGCATTCTCTTTCTTGCCAGTTAGCGGCTTTCCAAACAGAACAGACAGAATCAATTTCTGGAATGGAGTCTGATGTTGGCTTAGGAAGCTTAACCTTAAGAATAAGTTCGTTGTTTTTTGTATAGCTACAAAGAATATAGCTTACTTCAATTCTATCTTCGTAATCTGTTCCGGTAATAACTTGAAGAGTATGAAACAACCATTCTCCCGTCGCCAATTCTTCACAAACAGCTTTGATATGAGAGGCATCAACAAAGATTGAAGAGTCACCAATTTCAGGAGTAACAGCAGTAGCATTACAACCAGAGACAGTACTATTTAAGTGGCTTACTAATTCATTATGCATTCTTCACCCACTTATCTCTAAGAAGTCTTTCTGTAGCGATCTTCTTTTGTAGAGTCATTAGTCCTTCGATAAGAGCTTCTGGTCTTGGAGGGCATCCAGGAACATAAACGTCCACTGGAACAATTTCATCAACACCTTTTAAAACATGGTAACCATGCTGCCAGTAAGGACCACCCTTGTTTGCACAAGAGCCCATGCTGATAACATATTTTGGCTCAGGCATTTGCTCGTAAAGAGTCTTGATTCTTTCAGACATCTTGAGCGTTACAGTACCTGCAACAATCATAAGATCGGCACGACGTGGAGTTGCCATAAAGGCACCACAGCCAAACCTCTCAAGGTCATATTTAGAAGCACCTGTTGCCATCATTTCGATAGCACAACAAGCAAGTCCGAAGGTCATAGGCCAAAGCGAATTTTTACGGCCCCAGTTGAGAAAATCATCAACTTTCGCTAGAACGACACTGTCCTGCATTAAAGATCCTTTGATCGAGTTTAAGTGTATAAAATTGTACCTATATTTTTACCTTTTAGGGCGGGAAACCGTCAATGTACTGGACTAAAAAAGAGCTGAATTTTTTATGAATTTAGTGCGGAGGATTAAAGGCTTGTTTGAACGAAGTTATTACATCTCAAAGAAAAATTGTTTTGTAATCGTGAAAGAGCCGACTGTCTTGAGTGAACTGAGTCCTCCTCAAAAGATGCTGGAGATCTCTTAGAATCTCTTTTAAGAGCAGCTATACGCCTAAAGTCGTTCTGACACGCCTTCCCCATGATCAATACATACTCTTCCATTGCTGCAACAGGATAAGGTTTTCCATAAGCTGAACTGATAAAATCACTATCATCTTCACTGAGGTGCGGAAATTCTTGACTCTCTACGCCAAAGCGAGAGAGGTCTCTTTTGAACTTTCTAACGAATCGCCCAACTTTATAAAAATGCTGAGTTCCGAGGTGCTTTGAAAGCTTTCCTGTATTTTGATCCGTTACCTTTCCACAATTAGAACTAGAACCACCCTGCTTTGGGAAAAGCTCATTCTTCACTTTGCACTCAATCATATAGGCATCAACTTCGCCGCCTTTCCCCTCTACAGTTGAGTGGATAAATTCGTGGAGCTTAAAGTTTTGTCTATAAGGATTGAAGGGCTCTCTATAAGTAAAATGAGTTAACTCATGAGCCAGATCAAGAACCGCGTCCATAGTGCTTAAGTGACGGTTCACAAATACTTTTGTCTTTGTTTCGTAACTTACTTTATTAGGATTTGTTGCTGAAAATCTTCTAACTAGTGTTGTATCGGTTAAAGATCCATCGCCAACCTTGATAACTTCTAAAAGTGTTTCACCCTGATCTGCTGATTTTTCTTTAGCTAAGTAAAGTAACTTCTTTCCTGTCTTAGACTTAAGAAGCAGTTTAATGAGAAAACGAATTCCCTCGGTTTCGTTCATATTTCCTTTGATCCAATTTTCTTGCAGTGACGAAGAACTATCTGTGAAAAGGACTTTTGCTTTTCTCTCAAACATCTTAGCTTGCGCTAGGTTTAAGAAAAGGAAAAATGGTAGAAAGGCTTTTAGAAAAAACATACCCTTTCTTTTCGGAAAGATAGGGTAACTCTCTTAAATATATGTATTTTGAAAGGTTTTTAGGTAGTTTTTGCCTAGAGGAAGCTACGGAAATTGAAGAGCTCTTTCTTTTTCTCTTCTGTTACTTCTAAAGGGCCTAAAAGAAGCTCTCGATTCACCCCCGCTTCATGAATCTTTGCAAATACTTGATAAGAACCTTTAGCCAATTTGAACTTCCCCATCCACACGTCTGATGGGAGTGAGCTCCAAAACCGAGTATCAGCGCGCTCACTATTTTCTATTCCTTTAGCGCTAGCAAGGTATTGGATGATGGCCGCTTGCTTAGCAAAAAATGAAGCATTCTTTCCAGAACTCATGGCCTTGTAAGTCGCGAAGGCCGCAACAATGGCGGTGATATGTTTTATGGCTAGCCTTGCACCAACTCGTTTATAAACAGAGGTGGCCTGCTCAGCTACAGCTTGCTCGGCTATATCACCAAGAGGAGCAACAAGAGAGAGGGGTTTTCTTGCAACGATAACTCCCTCCTTATTTTTTATTAAAACTTCATTTGTATAATGAATACCGGGGTTTTTTATCTTTGGTAATTCAAACTTAACGGCTGCCCCAGTGACGGCGGCCTCCGCGACTTTGATTCCAAGATAAGCCCCTGCTGGCGAGTAATGTCTAGGCGGCGGCAGTAATCCTAGCTGAGAGGCTGCAAAAACTGTTAACACCGCAGAGCCAATCTTAGCGGCTGCACCGGCTTTAGGGTCGTTCATGGCCGCGCCAAGACCAAAGTATTCCTTAGATCCTACTTTCAAGGGAATGATTCCTTTTTGAAAGAGGATCGTAATATTAGGGTTTCTTTCTTTAGAGACTTTTTTAAGAAAGGCTTTTGTTATACCGTAAGTCTTTTTTAAAGAGCGAATACCATTAGGCCTAATTTCATAAGTAAGATCTACTATTCTTTCATTTAAGAATTCTTTAAGTTGCTTTTGATAAGCGGTCTCTTTTATAAACTTCGCTTTGACATCTCTCTCCCCTATTTTGGGAAATTTATCATAGTTTTTATTATATTCTTTATAAGAGCCATTAAAGCTTTTATAAGCGCCATAATTTCTCACCAATAATTTATGAGAATCTTTATAAAGTTGAAGGGCAATCTGCAGATCCGTATGGCTTCCGATCAATTCATGAATATAGGCCCCAAAGACTTTGGCCAAAAGGTCGTTCTTAAAGACACTCGATCCTTTTCTCTCATTTTTTAAATTAGTAAGAAATGAATCCCAGGCCAATACTTCTGCCCTCGCTGACATTTCTCTGCCTTTAATCTCTTTCTTTGTTAATTCTCTTTGAGCAATCTTTCTTACGCCATCCTTCCCTTCTTTAACTTCATAAGCTTCATAGAAGCCTTGTTTAGAGATAAGAAGATGATTAAGGGCCTGATAGAAGTGAATAAGAGAGATCTCGTAACGTTCGCCATAATAGATATCATAGTTGTCGTTAGCGATGAGTTTTTGAACTTTATTGGAGATACTCTTAGTAAAAAGAGCTCGCCCAAGCTCTCTTGCTTCTTTTAAGACTTCGGAAGATTGATAGTACTTCCCCGCCGAATGAAGAAGAAGGCCTTTCTCCATGAGAAAGAGTAAGCGGTTATCTTTATCTTTATAGACTTTGCTCTCTTCGATAACTTTTAAAGCTTCACTAAATTGTGAGGTCCTTAGAAGTTCTCGAAGTTTATTCCTCTCTTTCTTCCCCCCACTTGCACAGGAGAAAAGAAAAAGAGAAATGAATAAATAAGGTAATAGTAACTTAGGCTTTACCACCCAGATCCGCTTTGCTCAGAATACTTAGAAAGTTTAGATCTTGTTCTCAGAACTTCTATGCCTTTTTCAAGGTCAGTCATTCTGATATTGACCGCGTACTGCTTGATTGTTTTACCTTTTCTCGTTGCTGGCTTCATAAAGACGTTACCAAACACTAAGAGATCGGCTCCTGTCTGACGACCAACTCTTTTAGCTGTAGAGGGATCAACCATTCCATCGTGCTGATAAGTAATCTCTTTTAAAAGAGACTCTCTAGCGGCAGCATCGACGAGGATAAAGTCACCTGAAGCTGAGATCTCATTTAAGAACTCATCGTTGATATCATTGATAGGAAAATAAGCTTCGCTCGTTAGGTTTTGAACATTGCTTATAAAAACTGTTGGAGTCTTACCGTGACGACGAAGATAGTTTTGAAAGCCTTTATGTTTTTTAATGCTTTCAAGGATTTCCCCAACAACTTTCTCAGTATCTCTTTGAACCCATTGATCAGTAATCTCAAGGGCCTTCTCATCAGACTCTTCGTTATCAACACGCTCTGCTTTAAAGCTAGAACAGCTAGTTATGGTTAAAAGTCCTAGTAAAAATAGTATATTTATTCTTTTCATGAATGCTCCTTAAGCTTATTCGCCTTTTTTTGCTTTAATAAAATTTTCTGATGCGTCTTCTAGGGCCTTACGAACCGTCTCTTTAGTTTCAGGATCATCGTTCCTACCGGCTACATGATTTGAAGCCTCATCGATGGCCTTCTTTAGACTTGCTGTTGGCATACGAAGAAAAACTCCGCAAGTCCAAGCAGTGAAATCCTTCTTTGCCCCTTTTTCTTTTAGGTACTTTCTTTTTTCCCAGTAAGTCTTCTCCACGTGGGCTCCATGGATCAACGCCTGGATCTTTTCAGTAAGAGTGTTTTCAACATACTCTCTTAAAGATTGAATCTGAGGGTTGTTCTCATCGATATTGGCATTCCCTTGAGTAGAAGCCCCAAGCTGCTTATCGATAAAGGTTGTAATCTCACCAGCAATGTCAGATTTTGCATTGGCCTTAGCTAAGTTACAGCTTATATTTCTACTTACTTTAGGGTCTGTCTCATAAGAAAAATAAGTATACTTGCTCAAATCCTTACTATGATTACCGGCCCAGACTTCAGCATCTTCAATCCAACCTGGTCTGCTGTTTGAACTAGCATCAACTACTAGATAATCTCTTGCGATATTCTCATGCTCTCTTTCTTCTAGTTTTTTATTATCTTTTGAAGCACACGAAACGGTTAGCGCTCCAACGATAAGAAAAGTTAAAAATTTAGACATAGTATCTCCTTTTATATTTGTTTGCTCTTTAATCGATATTTAGTTCAATAATCTTCTCTTCTAAGAATTCTTTAATCTCAGGTAAAGCACTTTCATATGCTTGATTTAGGTTTCTTCCTGATTGAATAGTTTTAAAATTAAGGGCGCCTATCTTTTCATTATTTCTATTCAGAGATTTTAGAGTTAAGAAGAACTTAAAGCGCTTAAAACCTGAGACTTTCATATGCTGCTCTTCTTCTTTAAGGCTTCCTCTTATTTGATACTCTGATTTCTTAGAACTTGAGTTTACTACCTTAAAATCATAATCAAGAAGATGCCTCGTGATGATATTCTTAACTTGAGAGATACGACCAACTTCTTTGAAGCTAACTTTAATGATTGTCCCTAAATCTCTTTTTGCCTTCTTCTTCTTTAATATTGAGGAAAGTGAAATGGGAGATCTTAAGTTCTTATCACTAAGAAACAGGTGCCTAAGGTTTAGGCCCTCACGAACTCTGTACAGCCTTAGTCCCTTATTAAGAGAACTTCGCCTACCATCATTAATAAGAGCTATCATTTCGGTATCAACAGTTTCTATCTCTGAAGCAATCCCTTTAGCCGCGCGAGGTTTATCAAGAGCAGCAAGGGCGAAGAACGAATCCTTGGTTTCAAAGAACTCTTTAACTTCTACTCCTTTTAATACTTCTTTAGTCTCTAGCTCGATCTTCTCCGAGACATCTTCGTTGATCTTTCCGGTGACGACTTGATCGATGGTTTCTGAGTTTGAGGTTGTTTGAATATTTAGAGTTGATTTAATCTTGGTTTCAAAGATCTTGGCCAAGTTGTTTCTAGCAGCGATCTCGGCCCCTAGTCTTCCGGGGGCTTCCCCGACTGCGCAGAGTTCATATCTCTGACAGGCTTTTCCGGCTTCGAAAAGCCATGCAGGTCTTTCGCCAGATCTAACGATAATCTTTTTTTGTTTCTTAAGATTCCCACAAGAACTAAGGCCCAAAATGAGAAATAATAAATTAACATATACCGTAGCGCGCATATCAACTAACCTTCCATAGTGCCTATTAGCCCCATAAGACTACCCAAAGACCCTGAAAGATTCATTAAAAATATCTTTTTCCTAGTGAATACGTGGCACAGATTGTCAGGTTTTACTCTGTGCGAAGTGCTTAAAGCCCTGTCTCAATTTACACTGCAACTCGTTTGAAATGTCTTTATTAATCAATAGAAGGAGTATTTATGGCCCATCAATTACCTGAGCTACCATGGTCTAATGACGCATTAGCACCACATATCTCACCGGAAACAATCGAATACCATTATGGAAAGCATCACAATGCTTACGTGACAAAATTAAACGCTGCCATTGAAGGTACTGAATACGCAGAGATGTCTCTAGAAGACATTATTAAGAAAGCCGATGGTGGTCTTTTTAATAACGCCGCTCAAGTTTGGAACCACAGCTTTTACTGGAACTGTCTTGCTCCAAATGCTGGTGGTGCACCTACTGGCGCAATCGCTGATGCTATCACTACTAAGTGGGGATCTTTTGATAAATTCAAAGACGAATTCTCTGCTTCTGCCGCTGGTAACTTCGGTTCAGGTTGGACTTGGCTAGTTAAGAATGCAAAAGGAGATCTTGAAATCGTTAATACTGACGATGCAGGATGTCCTCTAACTTCTGGTCAAACAGCAATCCTAACACTAGATGTTTGGGAACATGCCTACTATGTAGATTATAGAAATGCTCGTCCAAGTTATATCAACGCTTTTTGGAGCCTTGTAAACTGGGATTTTGCTAACAAAAATCTTTAGTCTTTAATTTTAAATGCTTATTAAAAGATGGCCACGAAAGTGGTCATTTTTTTGTCTTTTCTCAAATCCTAACCCCCTCTAATAACAAGCTTACTGCTTCGCCTTGAAGTTTCTGCTCCTTGCCCTACTATTGAACAAGATTGATTGGGAGGAATTTGTGAAAACTTATGCTCACGCAGCTTTAGCCGTTTTTCTCATCGTGCTTGGGGTAAAGACATACTCCCTTAAGGTGTCGCGTAGTCTTCAATCTCAAATAACTCAATCAACTGTCTCTCCTCTTGAGTCAGTAGAAGTAGCAGAGGTCCTAAGTAAATTAGAAGATGTGGGCGAAATAAATGTAGAGAGAAACCTTGCGAATTTAAGTGAAACTGAAGAAGAGGATATCTCGATAAAGTTGAATCAGTTAGATCAGCTGGCCTTAGAACTAGAGCACGCCTATTTAGAGTCAGGGGATAACTTTGAAGTCATAAGCCACTTAAAAAGAAAGATCCTCTCTTTAAAAGAAAAAGAAGAAATAGATTCTCGAAATGTTGAAGAATGGGAAATAGAACTGGTTTATTTCCTCATCATCGAAGAGCAGATGACCTTGGAAGAGATTAATCTTATGAGTTCCCCTAGGGATCTAAACCTGAATGAGAATGAATGGCGAACACTTATCACTCAAAGCCAATCGCCTACCTTTAAAAAGAGAATTATGGAATATAAAGACATAGAAATTAATAATCCTCTCGATACGTTAACGACTGGTATTGAGCAAGAAGAGCTTATCGAGGAAATTTGGGGAGAGGAAGAATGAGTAAAGTTAATCAGAGAAATAGTTTTATCAATAGAATGCTTGGGAAACAATTTCCCATCAATCCGGCCTTTCAGTATAAATTTATGCTGTCACTGACCTTTGCCTCTATCCTTTCAATGTCTGTTCTTTATGCTGCTCAGACTTATTTTTTCCAGTACTTTTTAGAAAAGGCTCAAAGTGTAAACCTACCGCCTAATCATGTCTTCTATCATCTCTTAAAAGAGCAGCAGCATGTCATGGGACAGATCTTTTTAGTCACCACTCTTTTTATAGGATCAATCCTCTTTCTTTGGGGACTTTTTTATTCTCATAGAATTGCAGGCCCCATGTTTAGGATAAACCGGGACCTACGAGAAGCGGCCTTAAATGGTCAATCCCTTACAACTTTAAGAACTAGGGATAATGACTTCTTTCCAGAAGTCCCCGAGGCCATCAATCTTTATTGTCATTCACACGATGGCTGGGGTTTTGTTAGAAAATCTGCGGACGAAGAAGACGACGAAGAGAAAACTCTCGCATCTTAATTTATATTAAGCTCTAGGCTTAAGTAGCTTCCATCATATAAGTGGATGTCCATGCTTAAGTCTCGATCTTCATCCCAAATAGCGCTCGTACTCAAATCTAAGCAATGAATTTTAATCCATGACTTATATTCTAAAACAAAGATGCCTCTATCTCCCCTGAGTCTTTCCCAATGGGCATTTGAGATCTCAAATCCTATAAGAGTACTATTTTCACGATCACATTTAAGCCGTGACCTAATCTTTGAAGTTAAGGGAGTTATATCTCCGTTGTAGCTAAAAAAGACTTCAGCGAAGTGATCGACTTTCTTTAAGTTATAAACCTGAACCACGGCCACACCTTTTTCATGTCTAAAGGTACTTGTATGCTTGTCTTGGGTTATGTAATCCCTTAGCTTCGCCCCCATATCGTCCAAGGTGCTATGAGATTTAATTCCTATTTGATGACCTATTTCGTGAACAAGAATAGAGATCATAGTGGGAAAATCAAAAGCTGCCCCGTTTCCCGCATAGATCATGTCGAGATTGATAAAGATGGGCGCTCCTTCAATAAAAGCAGTCTTTGCCACTCGTACCTGAGCATCTTCTGTATCCTCAAAGAATCCAGGGTAATCAACTGAAGAGAGAAAGATCAGGCGATCCTTCTTAGCAATATATTTATGAGAGACAACTCCAATTTTCTTTAAAACCTCAAGCTCTCTTCCCGCGAAAGGACAAAGGGCAGAGGCTGAACAGCTACTTATAATCTTTGAAAGCCTCCGGTAAGCATAGCGAAACTCTTGTTCAACGAGTCCTCCCCCATTTCCAATAATATCTCCACCAGCAAGTCTTGCTGCTAATCTAGGAGAGAGATCCATGGCGCGAAGAACTTCTGCTGAAATCTGAATAGAGAATGTCTCCGCAGCGTAAGAATTAAAACAAATAAGAATCGATAGGATTAACTTCTTCATACTTCAATACCTTCATTAGTGTGGGGAAAAAACTGGAGGTTTAACTGGTAGATTTCACTTGCTTCGTCTGTAAAAAATTTTTGATCGAATTCTTCTAGAAACTTAAAGAGGTATTCCTGCGCTTCTTTCATTCGATCAGCTGGCATCTTCATAGTCAGAGAACTAACTTGTCTTTTCTCTGTATTAAGGTCAGTTAAGGCGTTAAAGCCTTGTTCAATCATTCCTCCATGATGCGATTGGATCGCAGCACTTTGAGGGCCATTTTTCATATGTAAACTTTTAGAAGTGGGAGCGAGAAAACCTGATTCGTCTCGAATGATGAGTTCGAGCTCTTCAAGTGTATCTAGCGCTAACTGAATATTCCTTCCGGAAACTTTCTTTCTTAACTTTTTATGTATCCAATCAATATCTTCAATAAAACCTGGTGTACCAACGAGTTGTTTAATAACTAAAAAATACCATTTTGAAACTAAGCTAAACTCTTTAAGGGGGATTTGAAAGGAGCTTTTTCCCCCAGAGAGTTTATTTAACTTCTCTAATATTTCTGTATTAGGCTTCCCTTTCTTTTCACACTTTTCTTTTTCGACCATTAATTCAAAGAACTCAGCTTCTTTAGAGCCTAAGAAAAGGTCTTTGATAAGAGCACGTTGCATCTCACGGCTAGGAAGCCTTGCTCCCTTAAGGACCATATTTAAACTGCTAGGTGATTTATAGCCGAGACGGTTGGCCCATTTTTGTAAGGTGTTCGAGCGACCGTTATAATTTCCTTCAGGAAACCCAGCGATCATAAGGAAGTCTCTAAAGTTATCAAATTCAAAGATGTTAACTTGAGTCTTTATATTTTTATATGTATTTAGATTCATAAAAACCAAAAAAGCTCCCCCTATGAAGGAGGAGCAATATTAAGTATTCTTAGTTACAAGATTTAATTGTAAAAGTTTTAGTGAAAAGGTGACGACCTGGTCCAACTTCCCCTTGTCCTCTATGTTCTTTTCTTGAAACTTCGATGTCATAAGAAGTGTTGATTGAGTAAGGAACTTGTCTCCATGTTCTACATCCACCACCATCAGATTCACCTTCGTAAGCAGTACATACGCTACGAGTACCAACCATTGCTTTTGAAGGATAAACATTTTTCCATTTAACACATTCGTCGTCTCTACCAATAGTTTGAATACATTGTTTTTTCATTTTCTTAGTTCTTAAAACATCACCATCAACACAAACACCACCAGCTCTTACGAACCAACCGTAGCTAAGTTGAAATTGTGGAAGTTCAAAATAAACTCTGCTATCTCTACTGATTTTAGACCAGTCAGAGTTTTGAGTTGGCATTGACCCTGCAGTTGCTGCAGAAATAAGACCTGCTGTTAAAGCAACCATTACTAAAAGATTTTTCATTTTACTCTCCTTAAGAACTACGTTTGTAGTTAATTATTTTCGTTGTGTTTTATATAGAAATTTAAAAAGAAACTAACAATGGAGTTTCACATATTGAACAAGTTATTTTTCACAGATTGTGAAAGCTCGTCACACAAAGTGACCAAGAACTGATGACGAAGAGGTAACCCCTTAAAAACATATATTTCATTGTAATTGTCTGAGAGAACCTCTTTAAAGAGTCTTTTCTCAGACTAGAAAAGCTACCATGAATTGGTAGCCTGAATTAAAACTTAAACTTCTTAAATAACCCTTTAATTTTTTCTTTAGCTTTTTTCTCTACCGCTTTCTTTGGAGTTGAACCTTTCTCTCCTCCAGTGGCTGAGGCCACAGCTTTATCTTTAGCCGATTCGACGTCTTTCTTTTTAGAATCAAGAAGAGAGTTCATCTTATTTTTTAATTCGTTGAACTTCTTAGTTAGGGCCTCTTTTTGAGGACCAATCTTATCGTCAATTAGCTTCTTAGCCTTTTGCTTTGCTTCGTCTACCTTGGCCTTAACTTGTCCTTTTACGCCATTGGCAAGCTCTCTACCTAAGCTCGAACTAATTCCCCAATCAAGGTTCTCCCAAGAGCCTTTTGCTCTGGCCTTAACTTGAAACTTAGGAATTCCGTTTACAACATTGGTTAGAGTCTCCTTAACAATCTTATTCTTGGCATCGATCTCATAGGCAACTGAACTAAACCAATTAACCAAATTGATGTTTACATCATTACCAGAAACAACCGCATTTAACTGGGCCTGTCCGGTTGCCTCTTTAATAGCGAATTTGACTTTCTCACTATTGGAGAGAGACCTACCTGCTACGGGATATGAAGCAACAGAGGCTTCGATGGTTTGCATGGCCTTCTCTTTAGTATGATCTAAAACAACCCTTGCATCGACTCCACTAATTCTTTGTTTTGGGAAATTCCCTTTAAGAGTAACAATCGCTGGCTTACCTAGAAAACGAGGGTCACTAGTAACATCAACAATCTTTCCGTCCATATCACCGCTAAATTCACTTGCTCCAGACTTTGAAGAAATTCTTCCTTCTTTTAGCCAAAACAGAGGGTATCCATTTTTGACAGTGAATTTATAGTTCTTTCCTTCTCCTCTTTTATGAGGAACGAGGCCTTCTTTCTTAGAATCTTTTTTAGGTGGCATGTATTCTTTAGCTATTTCAAAATACTTATAGATGTCCCCAACTTTTTCTTGAAATAATTTACCAAACAGACCTTTAGAGAAGTCTTTAAAATCCAGGTTTGGAATCTTAAACCTTTTCTGGAGATCACTTAGGTCTTCTTTAATCAGGTCATCAATATTAGCGGCTGCTCCTGAATAAGTCTTAACATCTGTCTTTAAATCACTACTCAATTTTTTATATTCATTGAAGACAGTCTTGGCCTCTTTTGCTACTGACTTATATTCTTTTAAACTCTTCCAAGGTTTTTTCTTATCGTACTTGATGGCCTTAGCTTTAGTCGTAACTCGCTCAAGTTGTTCTTTATGATCGAGCCCATCGATTCTTTTTTTCCATTCGTCTTCTTTGGTTTTGATTCCGGCTTCAAGTTCCTTCATCTTCTTTTCAGCTTTCAATTCACCTTGAATGCTCTTGATTTGATCCTTTGGATCGGCTCCACCTAGAACTTCAGCCACATCACCTAAAGCGTTTCCTTGTAGGTCCTCTTTGCCTTGAGCTAATACGGAGCTCTCTAGCTTACGAAGGGCTCCAGATTCCTTGTCCATCTTCTCTACAGGGACAATGAAGCCCGGTTTCTTACGAGGTGAATAGATTTGAATATCTAAGAGTGAGGCCTCATTAACGACAAACTTGGCCCTCAGAAGTGCATCCCAAAGAAACCCAAATTTTGCTGAGCCTAACTGAAAGATATTATTCTCAGGTTTCTTTTTATCTGTGACTTGTAAGTTATTTAACTCAAAGCTTCCCTTAAAGAAGCTTGATTTCACTTTCCCAATATTAACTTCAGCCCCGTGCACATAAGTTGCTGTCCACTCCATTCCTGATCTTAAATGTGAATCAAAGAAGAAGTTTCCATAGAGAGCAAGAACAAGAACGACTATAAAGATCGTCCCTAACGCTTCTACTCTTATAGGTCCCTTGGGCTTTTTTACTTTTTCTTCTTTTTTAGACTGAGTAGAGGCTGTCATATTTTGCATACCATTTGAAAAGGGCTGTGGCCTTAACGGCCTTCCAGAATTTAGTTTCTTTAAACTTATCGACTACTTTAACTCTGTATTTTTGAATAAGAATTTTAGCGAGGACAAAGATCAAAGGAGAAAGTGCAAAGGCCAAGACTCCCGAGCCCATCACAAGTGAATTGTAAAAGCGCGTATAAGGAATGATGGGCATATTATAAAGAACCGTCCAAAGAGAACTGAGGCTTTCAGTTTCTAATAAGAGCTCCCCTACTTTTGAAAAAACCGGGTCTAATAAATAGGCCGGGAAAGCAAAAAAGAAGGCTCCTAGCAATGCGGCTCCTATTTGAATTCTAAAGAAGAGAATCATCAGGATGATTAAGATTGTTTGAAGCGAGAAAGCTGGAGTCATGCCAAGAACAAAGCCAGCGGCCACTCCTGCGGCCAGTTGATTTGTTCCTGTGTCTGAATTCAAAAGCTTCAAGAAACCAAAGATTTGTTTTAGCAGTAGAGTCATATTTCACCTATTGTTGAGCCTAGAATTATGGCGCATAAGCTCTAATTAAGTCATATGCCACGCGCAAGCTTGTATTTAAGCGCCACGCAGCAATTATAAAGTGTATAACTAACGTCATTCCATAAAAATTGCTTATTCTAAGATTGACTTTGAGCCCCAATTTTTCTAAAAAATCAGAATCTTATCGCGTAAAAAACCAAGTCATCTAGAGAGAGTCTATTGAGCACTTTTAAACTTAAATCACCTTTGAGCGGCATCCTTATGCCGATTGAACAAGTTCCAGATCAAGTCTTTGCACAAAAGCTTGTTGGCGATGGAGTTGGAATTGACCCAACTAGCAATATCCTAATTGCTCCCTGCGCTGGAGTTATCGTTCAGCTTCATCAATCTCATCACGCTATAACTATTGAGACAGAACATGGTGGGCAGATTCTCCTTCATATCGGTATCGATACTGTTAATTTACGTGGAGAAGGTTTTGAGGCCTTCGTAAAGATTGGAGACACTGTTGTTGAAGGCCAAGAGCTTATTAAGTTTGACCCAGACCTCATCGCCAATAGAGGTATGTCTCTTGTTAGTGTCATGATCCTGCTTGAGGGCTCTACTCAAAATAAATTAACTTACGAATTTTCAAAAGAGATAAAAATTGAATCTCATCAAACGGTTCTCGCAAATCTCAACGTAGAAATGATTTCTTCTGAGCAAAAAAACAACGGCCCCCTTAAGGTCGAAGAAGCTTATGAGTCTGTTCCTTTTTATGTAAGAATGCCTTCAGGAATGCATGCAAGGCCTGCGGCAAAACTAGCTGAGCTCTCAAAGAAGTTTAAGTCTTCACTAGAGTTGATCAATAAAGGTAGAGCCGCTTCTCTTGGGAGTATTATTTCGGTTCTAGGTTTAGAGATTGAAAAGGATGATAAGATTGTTGTCCTTGCTATTGGATCTGATTGTAAAGAGGCTGTGAAAGAAACCCTCTCACTCTTAGTTAAAATTGAAGAAGAAGAGTTAGAGACTTCTCTTAAAGAGAAAAAGCCAGAGCTTAAACAGCTTGTTGAAATTCAAAGTAATGAAAGAACCTATGTTGGTGTTTCAGCTTCTTCAGGAGTCGTAGTAGGAAGAATCTCTGTCTTAAAAGAAGAAGCATTTCACTTTGAAGAAAAGGCTTCTGACTTAGATGCTGAAAGACTACTTTTAGAAAACTCGATTCTATCTGCCACTGAAGAACTACAAGAAATAGAACAAAGACTTAGTCAGGATCAAAAAGATAAAGCAGCTATCTTCTCTGCCCATAGAGAAATGCTCTCAGACCCGGAACTCATCGAAGAATGTGTCCAGCATATCAATAAAGGCTCAAGTGCCGCTTTCTCATGGGATCAAACCATCAAAGACAGAGCGCATAGATTAGAGAGCTTAAAGAATGAACTCATCGCTGGTCGCGCCAATGATATTCGAGATATAGGAAAAAGAGTCCTCAAGAAGATCCTTGGCATAAAGGATACTGCAAAAGAGCTTGAAGATAATATCATCCTCGTTGCTGAAGACTTAACTCCTTCAGACACTATTCAATTAGATAAGAAAAAAGTTTTAGGCTTTTGTACAACTTCTGGTGGTGCCACATCCCATGTCGCCATCTTAGCCCGTTCAATTGGCATCCCGGCCATAGCAGGAATTGAGCTTCGAGCCTTAGATCTAAAAAATGGCACAGAGGTTATCCTTGATGGAGACCATGGCGCTCTTTATCTTGATCCTTCTGATGAAGAAAAGGACACTGTAAAACTAAGACAAGATAAATTAGAAGTTAAAAAGAAAGCTGCCCTAAGTTCGGCTTCGGAGCCTGCCACAACTAAAGACGGTCACCGTGTTGAAGTTGTCGCTAATATTAGCGGCATCTCTGATGCGGAAAAGTCTGTAGAGCTCGGCGGAGAAGGCGTAGGACTCTTACGTACAGAATTTCTCTTTTTAGAAAGAGACCACGCCCCAACTGAGGATGAGCAGTTTGAGATCTATCAAGGAATTGTCGACGCTCTCGGTGACAGACCCCTTGTTATTAGAACTCTTGATATTGGCGGAGATAAATCTGTCAATTATTTACCTATGAATAAAGAAGAGAATCCTTTTCTTGGAATTAGAGGCATACGTCTTTGTTTTCAAAGAGAAGATCTTTTTAGAACACAGCTTAGAGCGATCTTAAAAGTTAAGTCAAAGTCCCCTATTAATCTAATGTTTCCCATGATCGGTCAGCTTAGCGAACTTAGGTTAGCTAAGAAAATATTAGAAGAAGAGCGAGTGGCGCTCAATGCCCCTCAGTTAAAGATTGGAATCATGATTGAGGTTCCCTCTGCTGCCGTTATGGCAGAACAGTTTGCTAAAGAAGTAGATTTTTTCTCAGTCGGAACAAATGATTTAACTCAATACACAATGGCCATGGACCGCGGTCATAACGAACTAGCAAAACAAGTTGATGGGCTTCACCCAGCAGTTCTTGGTCTTATCAAGATGACCGTGGACGCTGCTCATAAACATGGTAAATGGGTTGGAGTTTGCGGCGGAATCGCTAGTGAGCTTAAAGCGCTTCCGGTTCTTCTCGCTCTTGGTGTGGATGAGTTAAGCCTAAGCATTCCTAATATCCCAATGATCAAAGCAGCCGTTAGAGAATTAGATAAAAAAGAATGCGAGAAGTTATGCCAGGATTTTTTAAGCGCAGAGTCCGGTAAAGAAGTAAGAGAAATTGTCATCAATAAATGGCCTCACTTAACTTAGAGGTAGGAGTTATATATATGAATATTGGAAAATCATCATTTTCACTTTTACAGAAGATTGGAAAGTCACTAATGCTTCCTGTCTCTGTTCTTCCGGTTGCTGGAATCTTACTAGGAGTAGGGGCAGCAAAGTTTGGTTGGATGCCAGGAATCGTTTCTCAGTTAATGGAAACTTCTGGTGGAGCGATTTTTGGATCTCTTCCGCTTATCTTTGCTATTGGTGTTGCTCTTGGGCTGACTAAGAACGACGGCGTCAGTGCTTTGGCCTCTACCGTTGGCTATTTTGTTCTCTTAGGAACGATGGGCGTCTGTGCAAAGGCCATGGGAAACCCGACAGCTACCGTTATGGGAGTCGAGACTATTAAGACAGGTGTCTTTGGTGGTATCTGGATCGGGATGATCTCTGGTTGGCTCTTTAATAAATACTATCGAATTGATCTTCCTGAATACTTAGGTTTCTTTGCAGGAAAAAGATTTGTTCCTATTGTTACGGCACTAGCTGCAATTGCCTCGGGGATTATCTTAAGTTTGATCTGGCCACCTCTTGGTGCCATGATTAAATCCCTTAGCCTATGGGCCGCGAATGAGAACCCAATGACTGCTTTTTCAGTCTATGGAGTTGTTGAAAGAGCCCTTATTCCCCTTGGTCTTCATCATATTTGGAATGTTCCTTTCTTCTTTGAGATTGGTACTTATATTGACCCAAATACTGGAAAGGAAATAACAGGTGAGATTGCTAGATACCTACAAGGCGACCCTACAGCCGGTAATCTAGCTGGTGGTTACCTCTTTAAGATGTGGGGACTTCCTGCTGCGGCCTTGGCCATTTGGCATACGGCAAAACCAGAGAATAAAAAGAAGATTGGTGGGATCATGATCTCTGCTGCTCTTACTTCTTTTCTAACTGGTATTACAGAGCCTATCGAGTTTGCCTTTTTATTTGTAGCTCCTATTCTCTACGTTCTTCACGCTGTCCTCTCTGGTGTAGCTTTTGCTGTCTGCTTGGCCTTCGAAATCAAGCATGGAACAACTTTCTCTCACGGCCTTATTGATTATATTGTCTTATTTCCTCAGTCTTCAAAGGCGCTTTGGCTTTTAGTCATAGGACCTATGTGGGGAGCTCTTTACTATACAATCTTCAGAGTAGTTATTAAGAAGTTCAACCTTAAGACTCCAGGTAGAGAAGATGAAGCCCTGACCGAAGTTTCAGAAGTTCATAAAGGTGGCATGGCAGAATCTCTTGTTATGGCCTTCGGTGGAAAGGCCAATATCAAAACCCTAGACTCTTGTATAACAAGGCTTAGAGTCGAAGTTGCAAACTCTGAGCTTGTAGATAAAGGAGCTCTTAAGACTTTAGGCGCCTCTGGCGTTGTTACTGTCGGTACTGGGGTTCAAGCAATCTTTGGACCAAAGTCAGGCAACCTAAAAACAGATATGGAAAGCTTCTTAGAGAACGCTCCTCTTACAAAACCAATCGAGAAGACGGCTTCAGTAAAAGCTGAGACGACTCAAAAGAACCTAGACCCTGCTCAGTTTACCCGCCAAGCAGAGTGGATCAAAGAGGCCTTAGGTGGCGCTCATAATTTAAAGTCTCTTCAGGCCGTGGCCAAGACAAGGCTAAGAGTAGAGCTAAAAGATAGCTCATTTTTAAATCTTGATGAGTTAGAGGATAAGGCCGGGGTTCAGGCAACTGTTAATATCAGCCCTGGAGTCTATCATCTTATTATTGGTGACTCAGCAGAGCAGTTAGGCGACTTACTAAAAGATTAAATATATTCGTGCTCGGGTTATTTGGCCTGAGCACGACTTGCAAATTCTTCAAGTCTTTCAATTTCTTCATTCACTATTCTTTTCTTGGAGCGTGCAACATCATTCACGATGATTGATGGGGCTAATTCAAGGTCGAGTCTTTCGTGCTCACCATTCTCTCCATAGTGCTCACGGTCTGTTCTTTGAGCGCAAAATCCATCAACATTTAACTCAGAGACAAAAAAAGGCATGGACTCATTTGTGAGAAACTTTGAACTTCTATTTACCTGGGCCGTTAGGTAGGAAGTCTTATAGTTAAGAAATTCTAAATAAGGCAGGACAAAGAAATCAAACATACTGATCTCATCATCACCTGAGAGCTTAAGTTTCTTTCTAATTAAGAACGAAGAGCTTAGAGCATCTTCATCTTGAAAGCTTTTAGAGATCTTCTCTAACATTTCGTAAGATTTTAAGCTGCAGTTTTGATAGGAGATAGATTTATCTAAATAGTAGATATCATTTTTAGAGAGGTTCTTTTTCTTTCTTAAATAACCAAGACCTCTAAGCTTAGAGCTTGAGACTTTCTTTTTTGATTTGAAGAATTCAAGGCTTTCCTTGATGAGAAAATTCAAAGTTTCACCTTCTTCGATGGCGAAGGCCCCTAAGCTACAACATAGAATTAATAGGCATAGAACTGACTTTTTCATAAAACTCTCCCTTTCTCTTATTACCTCTATAAAGAGCAAGAATAGGGCCAAGAAAATCGAGTTAAACACCTAAAATCACTTAGGAAGATCGACTAAAACTTAGGCAGTTCTTATTGAAATTTAGACAGTACTCGCCCAAAGAGGGCATCAATTTTTGAAGGGGTTATCTCCCCTTTTGGATTATTCCAGGTAACAGATAAACAGAAGCTGTCTTTGCTGGTTTTTGAAGTAAAGAATTGAGTGTATTGAAGCACACCGGGGGCCCTGCCCATCTTAAATGAAGAGTACGAATACCTTTCAAACTGAGCGAAACCTTTATTCACCTCAGATAGAGAAAGGTCTTTAACTTCATTCATCAAATGACAGAGCTCTGTCGTGCTAAAGAACCAGCCCAACTTTGAGAAGTTTTCACTCTTTTTATGAGGAGTCATTTTCTTAGATTTTAATTTTTGAAGATGCTTATATTTCTCTTTAAGAGAAAGCTTAAGATACTTATCTTCCCCATCAAGCTTAATTTTATAGTACTCAGAGGTGCTCAAGAAAGGGCGGTTCACTTTGCTTTCTTTTTCAATCTTTGACCTTGAAAGAAAAGAGTGAAGGTGATCAAAGGCCGTTTCATCAGAATAACCCATGAGCATTGTTGCAAGTGTTTGCAGAGTGATTGGGGAACCAACAGGCCAGCTATAGAGCTGCCCTCCTGGAATGCTTTTTAATTCTTTCTTTAACTTTAGCTTCTGACTCCATTTAGACTTTGTTTTAGAAATCTTATTTTTAAGAAGCTTGATCAAAAGAAGATCAGAACTACCCGCTACCGAGAGGCGTTTTTTTTCATTAAGCCCAAGAATTTGATGCTTATTGTTTTTGATAAAGACGAGAGACTTCATCCCTGGCAAGTTCTTTAACTGAAGAATCACTTCAGAGATTTGATCGCTATACTTTGTTGTATTTCCAAACCAAAGGCCTCTGATTCTAGAGTTTTCATCTAAGTAGATCTGCATGGCCCTTTGGCTTTTCCCTGTATTGTAGAGGTAGTTGCTCTTGTCGATCTTCTCGATACTAACACAAGGTCCTTCTTCTTTTTTAAAAGAATCAAGAATCCCAATCAATTTGATCTCTGGTAGTTTTGAAAGAAAATAAGGATTGATATGTTTCGCTAGGCTAATATTCTCATACTGACAAAGTGACTTAAGAACTTGATCCCTAGCGGCCTCTTCTTTTTTATCTTTAGAGAAGAGGGGCGTTGTGAAAATGAGAATAAAAAAGAGGGCTGACCAATAAGTCAGCTTACTCAAGTACATTCTCTATATTCTTCTTAAGATCAAGTGACCAAAGAAGTTTTACGTATTCAGCATGACTCCAAGCTAGTGGCGTCGCAGCTCCAGTGCCTAATCCATTATGCTCAAAGATTTGCTCAGGTATCATCATCCCACTATTAGCAAAATCCACATAACTTTTAACAATCGGATTAGTTTTCTTTTTAGTCTCTTCCCACGAAGCCGTCTTATCACTGAACTCTTCGATAGCTAGACGAGCATGCTCTCCAGAGAGAAGTGGCCATAGGCGTCCTTTTCCTTCCTCTCCATAAGCGTCAAATGAATAGCGATACCAGCCACGTCCGTTAGGAGTTTGAACTGAAATATGCTTATCTACTAAGCTCTTCGTTTTTTGAATACGCCAATCACCTGCAGGCTTAAGTCCCATAAGAGCAAGTTTCATAAAACCTTGATCCAAAATTAAGCTTTGCTCCACTCTTCTACTTGAGTTTGCAATATGCGTTTCTGATCTATCATTAGGATTCCAAGTGGCCCCAAAGCTAGAGCCACCAGCAATTCTTAAATAGTATTGCCCGTCTCCGTAACGTCCATTTGTAGTAAAGGTCCAAGTATCAATATTATCACCTGGTTTAGTCATCCAGCCATTCGCTGTAGAGGCACTTCTTTTTCCAAGATCTGTACCATTATAAAGACGGCTACCGATTATAAGGGCCGAAGTGGCTACTGAAAAAGAAGAGGGGGAGATTCCAAAGTTCTCTTCCCATCTCTCTTGCTGAGTCCATGGACCGTACTTTAAGATAAAACTTAAAGCACTTTTTAACATGCCTCCAAATTCCTTAAGCATTTCTTTTTTCTTTTGATCAGATACTTTTAAGTAGGTTTGATAAAAAAGATGAATTGGGTAACCAACTTGATCTAACTGAAGACCACCCCAGTATTCTTCTCCTGTCACCCAAGTGTTTTGAGGGAAAGCCCCTTCTTTTAAAATATAGCGAGGAGAAACTTCCCAGGCCCCTGAGCCTTTCTTGTACTGAATCTTCTTAAGAAATCTAAGAGCATTCATAGGAGTTTCAAGGTCTCCTGAATACAACATCGCTAGGGCCACATGATAATGATCTCTGGGCCAGATTAAGTGATAGCCACCAATCTTATTTCCTGGGGTCTCAGATTGTTTCTCTCCCCAAGGAATTGAAAGTGAAGCAATAAGCGCCCCACGAACTCTCTTATCTTCATGAACCTTAAGGGTGTAGATCGATCTTTTATAAAGCATATGCTCGTCAGCACTTAAATTCTTTGGCGTATTGAGTGAATCTAAATATGTCTTCCAATCCTTTTGGTACTTAGCTTTCTCACTCGAGTAATCCTTCTTGAAGGTAGCACTTAGAGCGTCGATGTTTTCGCTGAACTTATAGATGATATAGAACTTATAAGTTCCTTTCTTAGCTGGGATATTAACTTCACCAGTTGTCGCGATATTTCCTTTTTGCGCTGAACTATAGAGGTAATTCATTTGCAGGTTTTTCTTTAGATCTTGCCAACCATCTGAATGCCCTACAAAGCCTACTGATCTTTTTCTAAAGCCAACACTTGAAAGGATTCTTAGACCTGTTTTTCCTTGTCTAACGACAAAGCCACCATCCTTGCTAAATCCTGAATCTTTAAAACCAGTATTATTAATATGTGGATTCGATAGGTGAAAGAACTTAAGCCCATCTCTTTTTGCAACAACTTCAACTTCATCGATGAGAACAGGACTATTTCCTAGAGTAAAGAAGGTATGCTTAATTTCAAAGCGATCAAGCTTATCTTTATTTATTAATTGAACAAGAGAACTTGAGAGAACTTTTACTTCATGATGAGTCTGTTTCTTTTCTTCAACGAAGAAAGTCTTTTCATCACTAATAAGAAATTGAGCATCTTTGATCTGTCCAGTATCGATAGTGGGAAAGAAGACTTCTGTTAAAGCACCTTCAGCATTTGTAAACCATAGTGGCGAATTACTTGTCTTAAGTTCTAGGCTTGTTCCTACTTGAACATTCTTAGCTGATGCCCAGTTAGGAGTGATGCCTGGAGTACCAAAAGCTTCGGCTCCCATGGCCTCAAAGGATAAGAATAAACTTGAAATAAGGGCGTAGAAAAATAATTGTTTCATAAGTCTCCTGGAGGCATGTCTTTTAATGGCGATATTGTGCCAAATCTAACGCAGCCTTGAAAGTAAAACCTGACTTAATTTGTTGATTTTATTCATAGGCAAAAGCGCTCCTATCTATCTAGAATTAAAGACTCCTCTTTTTTACAGGCCAACTGTCTTATTGGATCCTGCTGTGTATAGTCCCCTGTAATCAGTTTAGGAGACCATATGCAACGCATGGCAATATTTATATTTCTCATTTCACTTTCAACCGCGGCCAATGCCGATAGTGATCTTCTTAAGTTCCTTTTAAGTTTTGATGGGCAAAGATCAAGCTGTGATCAAATCTTGGTCGAGAAAACCTATAGTGATGACGAAAAAGTTGTAAGGATCACTCTTCAAGATCTGGCTGAACTTGGAGACGAAGCAGTCGTTAGCGGTATCGAACTAAAAAAATTCGAGTTCACTGATCGCTATACGGCAAAGGCAGAAAGATTTGGAAGGTACCAAGGAAAAAGGGTGAAGGAAGTCTTCACATTCGTAAGAGATGATACTGGCGCCTTTGTTTCGGTAAGCCTTGTTAGATATAAAAGAAAGCTTCTTCGCTATGGCTATTCCCTTGGTGGAATCATCTGCCGTAAGTAAAGAATTACAAGAACCTAGAGAAAAGCGGATAGAAGACCCAAAGCGGCCCGACTAATAGAAATTGTAGATCTTCAAAGAATGAGGGCTTCTTCCCTTCAATCTTATGTCCTATAAACTGTCCTATCCAAGAAAGCACAAAGACCACAATTGAGATCTCTAGCAAGGGAAGCCCAAGGCTAGGCCCTACAAGATAGCAGATCCCCAGCATCAAGGCTGAGATAAGACTCATAAAGATTCCAACCACTATGCCGAGAGAAAAATAAAAGAGATGACTTAAAAGAATAAAGAGAGTCGCCCAATTCATAAAGGGATTGAACTGAAAAGCTTCAGGTGTAGGAATGGCCCAAAGCATTCCTAAAATCGACAAGACGATAAGAGGAACGCAGTAGTTATGAATTGTTTTATTCGTAGGGTTTTTATGGCTAACAGAATATTCTTTTAACCAGGCCTCTAAATTTCTCATAACTCTCTCTTTTAAGAAGTAGTATTTTAGTCAGGTTTCTCTAAGTCTTTCTTCTATTTTACACTTCCTTTTAGGCATCACCAAAGCATAAATTTTGTCTAATAGAGTAAACTGCGCTAAATTTTTTATATGAAATTTTTAATATCCCTTCTTTTCCTCATGAGCTTTCAGCTCTACTCAACAGAGACGCCTAAGATTAAGGATATTCACCTCTCAACTATTAGTACTAATTACGTAGATAAAACCTATAGCCTTATGATTGGCGTTGATGAAAACAATACGATTCAATATGTGAAGACCATTAATAATAAGAAAAACAAAGTAAAGATTTATCAAAACAAGCTCTTAAAAAATAACCTCCCTCTGGTCAAAGCTGCTGGAGTTGAACTAGTTACTCTACGCTGTGAAAAATTTGACCCCTCAAAGGGTTGCCCTATTACCATTCGCTACCCTATCAATATCTTAGTGATGGCCTTTAAAAGCTTTAAAGCCGAAATCAAGAAAGATAGTAATGGTGAATGGGGACTTTATAGAGGTACTCAGAAGTTTACTAAGATGAAGTTGATCGCAAGAAAAGTACTAGGTCTTCTTATTGGTGTTGACCGAATTGAAGTCTCTTAATTTTTAAGAAACTCTTCATCATAGACTTTAACCATATACTGCCAATCAAACCTTTTTAAATTGATAACAAATTCTTGATCCAGAGATAACTTCTTTTGAAGAACCTTTTTTGTTTTAGCTTTTAGTTCTTCGAAGCTTGAATAAAGATGCTTAGAAGGATAATTCTCAGGGTATGCGAGTCTATTAGGAAGGATAGGATAAACGCCATTCATAGTCGCTTCGAGAACAGAGACACCAAAGAATTCATGATTTGAAGTCACAGGTATTACGGAGGCCTTTGAAAGAATTTCAAGATAGGTTTCCTTTTCTTGAAAGCCCCAGTACTTAATTTCATTCGCTAGAATTTCTTTTGCTTCGTTAAAGATCTGAGGAAAATCTTGATAACTCTCCCCTAGAACCGCCAATTCAAAGTCACACCCTTCATTCTTCAATTCAAAAAGAAGCTTAAAGAATTCTTCAGGGTTCTTATCATGTTCCCAGCGATGGTTCCAAAGAACTAAGGGCGCACCGGTGTTTTCCCTACGCTCAAGAACCTTTGGCTCTATGCCTAGAGGAAGGACTTGGCATTTATCTTGGACGCTTGAAAACCACTTAGGCCCTACTTGATCTGGCATCTTCTTTAAGAGTTTTTTAGCTCCCTTTAAGAAGCTCTCTAAATTATAGCGAGAATTAAAATAGGCTTTATCTGCTGCTAAGCAGGACTTAAAATTCATAAAGGCGTAATGATGAAGTTGATTCTTAGGCGCATTAACTCCTTCAGGATAAGCAAATTGATTTTCATGAAAGTAAAGGACAAGAGGAACATCCCTAAATTTTTTATCTAAGAGAGATTTAAATAGAGGCAGGTCTATCATTCCGGAGATCAAGAAGAGCTCGGGAACTTCTTCGTTTAAGAGTTGGTCAGCAAGAGCGATCGCTCCCCCTTGCATACGCCACTTCCAAAACCTTCCGCTTAGGGAAAAGATCTTAATCTCGTGACTGCTGTATTTTTGGTAGGACTCAATCCACTCTTTATGAGATTGACCAAAGAATGGTTCAATATAGTAGATCTTCATTTATTAAGCTTATCTCTTTCTAAAAGGGCCATGGGGATAGGGAGTTTATCCCAATAAAATCCATGCTTCTCTTTTAGTAGTAAGTTCTCATTGGTCTCTTCTATTGATTCTCTAGATTCTAGAAGCTCTAGATCACTAGAGCAGTTCTCACCATCTTCGACGCCGCTGCCGAGGGCATTAAAGGCCAAACAACCATAAGGTTTAACTTCAGGGGGAAGAGGACAGCCAAGGGATTCATGCTTGAAAAAAGGACAAGTATAAGTTCTTCTAAAACTTGTTCCCCCTTTTGTAGGAATATCTTTATCAAGTCGGTACTCAACGATGCAGGCTTCTAGCCTTTTGACTAAGTCTTGATTCCATTGATCATTTGTGACTAAGTATTGGTAGAGGTCTTCTGTTTCTAGAGCTGTCATACGCATTGAGTTTGCGTGAAAGGTACAACACTTTCCCGTACAGTCTTTGCAGCTAATATTATTATCCTCAAGGCCAGTCATGGCCTTGAGGAGTAAGTTTCTTCGATTCATAGTGATTTAATAGGCTAGATCTAGCTAAAGTTCAAGGGACTACTTCTTAAGAACTCCGTATGGATCTGCTGCTTTATCAATAAGATAGAGGGCCGGAAGGATATTCGCCTGAAAAGCGGGCTCGATAACCTTAGCTCCTGGGTAGAAGCCTCCCCTCCACCGACTCTTTGGGCTTAACTCGAAAGTAAAACAAAAGATTCCGTGCTCTCCATAGGCCCAATCACAAGTATCTCCCGTTGCGACGTAGAGTCCGCTTGCTTGCATGGGCTTGTACTTATTCCACTTAGACATAGTCTCTGCCATCTTTGTGAACACCTGACCATCTTTTCCTGAGACGCCATCTTTCTTTCCACCCCATGGGTAGAGGATCAATTCTGAGAAGGTATGAAAACTAAGGATGATTCTAATATTGGCATGCTCTTCAACAAACTTCTTAACTGCTTGAGTCTCTGGTTCACTAAAAGGCTTAGGCCCCATAAAGACATCACTGGTCTCTCTTCTTGAAGAACCACCAGTTCCCCAACCATAGCTATAGTTTCGGTTTAGATCGACTCCAAAACTTCCTTTTGAATTTTCAATTCTATTCTTTCTCCACATCTTATACTTACGGCCCTTAATATCATGCATGGCCCCATCAGGGTTAAGCATTGGAACAAAGTAGATATCTCTTCCATTAACAAGATCTGTAATCCTTTGATCAGTTCCATAGTTTTCTAAAAGGTACTTTAAAAGAAGAAGAGGTACTTCAGTAGAGAGATGTTCTCTAGCATGGTGAGCCCCTACAAAAAAGATCCCAGGGATAAAGGCATCAGATTTTAAGTTTCGAGGCCCTGTGATTCTTAATCCTTTAAGCTCTCTTCCTTCAACTGATGTTCCGAGACTAAGGCTCGTGACTATCTTTGGATATTTCCGGGCCATTTCGTCTAAGACATCCATGGTCTCTTTATAGGTGTGATACTTTTCGTCTTTTTTAGGAAATTCAATTTCTTCGCTATTATTCTTTGGCCCCTTAGGTACGTAGACATGAGTCTCGATTAGTAGGTAACCTATTTCTTTTTTCAATTCTTTCAAGTCATCTTCATTTACAACAGCGTAGATTGAATCTTCAATCACCTGATCAATATGAATAATATTAGCTATCTTGGAGCGCTCGATATCAGTCTTGGCCTTAAGGTGAACAAAATGCATTGCTCCAAAAGCGTTTCCTGTCATAAATATGGCCGCAAGCGCCATAGTGATTAGTTTTCTCATTGAAGTTCCTCTTCATGCCAATTTCTTGGGATATTAAATTTCCTATTTAAAACTTCTTCAATTTTTTCAGTCAAATAGGGTAAGATCAAAACCTATGAGCGAAAGTAACGATTTGTTAGTTGAGCGTAGCTCTCAACTAACGCCGGAAGATATTGTTTTTCTTCATGAAGATGAAAACTTTGTGATAGTCGATAAACCGAGTTGGTTAATTGTGCATCCCTTTAAGCGTTTTCATCATGAGAAGACCAACCTTATGAAGCTAGTCAGAGATAGGCTCGGTCAGTACGTCTACCCTGTTCACCGCCTAGATAGACAAGTCTCTGGTCCTATTATTTTTGCTCTAAGCCCAGAGGCCGCTAAAACCATTCAAGATCAGTGGCATAGCGATCAAACCAAGAAAGAATACCTCACTCTTTGTAAGGGGCACCTAGAGGGAAACGGTCAGTTCAATTTTCCTTTAAGGGATAAGAAGTTTAAGAAAAAGTCTTTAACTCTTTATAGGGTGATGGAGCATCTTGATGATTGCAGCCTTGTTAGAGTTGAAATTAAAACAGGACGCCGCCATCAAATTAGAAGGCACTTCTCAAGAAGAATGCATCATATAATTGGGGACCGCCGTTATGGTCATAAAGATTTAAACGATCATTACCTTGAAGAGTATCAACTTCAGAGGATCTTTCTTCATTCCTATAAATTAAGGATTCCTAATCCTTGGACCATGAAGATGGTGCAAGTGACTTGTCCACTCCCGCCCGAGTTACGATCAGTCCTTAAGAAGAAAGGATTAGAAGAATCCATTCTTTCTAGCATATAATAAATCTATGATTGAATATGTAATTGCGAACAATCCTGACGATAGGATTCTACAAAAAGCAAAAGACCTTCTTAGTAAAGGCGGCCTTGTTATTCTCCCTACGGATACTAACTGGGTAACCCTCGCTGATCCTTTTTCTAAAAAAGGCGTCGAGAGCCTTTATCAATTTAAGGGAGAAGACAGAAGTCATCACTTTAGTTTACTTTGCGATACTATTAAGAGGGCCAGTGAGTACGCTCATATTGATGACAATGCTTTTAAGATTCTAAGAAATAAGATCCCTTGCCCTTTTACTTTTATCTTTGAATCAAGAAAACCCATGATCAAGGCCTTAAAGGCCTCCAAAACAGATCATCAGATTGGTGTGCGTTTTAGCCCAAGTGCCTTAGTCACAAAACTGATTGAATTCTACGATGGCCCTTTGATCTCTACTAATATTCCTTTTGAGAAATTCTCTGATGAAAGCACTGATGAACTTTATGGCTATCAGATTGAAGAGACCTTAGGTCATCAAGCACTGATCCTCGACCCTGGGGAGTTTGAACTCTTAGGGCAGAGTACAATTATAGACTTTTCTTCCGGTGTTATGGAGCTTGTTCGAGAAGGCTCTGGAGCCCCTTCCCTTTTTCATTTGTAGCTATGGCCAATATAAAAAATAAAAGAAGTCAAAATGTAGAGGGTAATTTTTATGTCGATCAAACTTGTATTGATTGCGGAACTTGTTATTGGATGGCCCCAAAGGTTTTTGAAGAAATCAGTGGCATGAGCGCTGTTACAACGCAGCCAGAATTTAAAGATGAGAAGCGCGCCATGGAAGCACTCTTCAGCTGCCCTACAAACTCTATTGGCTATGCCGGACAAAGAGTTGAGATGAGAAGAGTAAGTAAGACCTTTCCTCTTTTAATCGAAGAGAATGTCTTTCATAATGGCTATCATAGTGAGAATTCCTATGGAGCTGCTAGTTACTTTATTCAAAGAGAAAATGGAAATATTCTTGTCGACTCTCCCCGCTACTCGAGTGTCATTTCAAAGAATATTGCGGACCAGGGTGGCGTCTCTCTTCAGTACTTAACCCATAGAGACGATGTAGCCGATACGGACCTTTATCAGAAGAACTTTCAAGCAAAGAGGCTAATGCATAAAGATGATATCTCTGAGAAAACAAATCACTTTGAGATTCAGCTTGAAGGCCAAGATGACTATCCTATTGATAATGACCTTCTCGTCATTCCTGTTCCTGGCCATACAAAGGGTCATACGGTTCTTCTTTATAAAGAGAAGTATCTTTTTACAGGTGATCACTTAGCTTTTAGCAAGAACCTAGATCATCTCTACGCCTTTAAAACGGCCTGCTGGTATGACTTTAAGATTCAGATTGAGAGTATGGAGAAGTTACTTAATTATGATTTCACCCATGTACTACCTGGTCATGGAGCGCCCTTTAAGGCCTCGACTACTTCTGAGATGAAAGAGCAGCTAAGAAAATGTATTGAGTGGATGAAGAACTAAACCTACGGCATTATTTCCAGTGGCGGATCATAAATTCAGTATCATTGACCGTTTCCTGATAAGTTTTTGTTTTATTAAGTCTTAACTCTGGGGTTACCTTTATAAGAACATTCCTCATTTCAAAAAGATAGATTTTCTCTAATCCTTGAGTCCCTTCATAAGAAAGAATATGAACGGCCTTTCCACCGAGGTCAATCTTAGAGTCTTGAACCTTTAGATCACCGTCTTTAGTTAGCTCTTCGATATACTTTAATTTATGAAATTCTAGATTCTCTTCTTTTAAGAGTTTCTTAAAGATGATTCTTATCTTAGCGCTCTTATTTTCCTTATTAGTTAGGATAAGAATAGGCTTTTGAAGCAGCTTCTTTTGCTTAAAGTCGTAGCGGCTATCATTGAAAGGAATCTTAAATTCTTTCAAGGGATATTCAAGATAAGTATCGTTCTCAATCGTCGTCATTAAAACCTTAGGTTCCGAGAAGATATTGATGGAAAAGACTGAGATAATGATCAGTGAAGCTAAGAAGATCGAATCTCTTTTTCCTATCTTAAACTTATTATCTTCCGTTAACAAAACATCTGCCGCTAAGTTCTTTACCCAAATAAAAAGCACTCCCGTAAAGAGGATTAAGAAGCTGAAGAACTTAAAGAATTCAAACGAGAGAAAAGGCGCTCTAATCGCCCCTAAGATATGATGAATAGGAAGAGTTAAAGCAATCATTGAAATGATAGGTTTAACTCCATAAAGAAGCTCTGGAAGAAAAAGATATAAAAGGAGAATAGTTCCTATAGCAGAGACTTCTGATTGCTTCTTAGCGATAAGCCCTACCCCTATTCCTAGGATAGAGACAAAGAACGATCCTACAAGAATGGCTAAGATACTTGAGATAAAATAGGTTTCCTTCCAGTGAAAATAGATCACAATTCCCATGGTCACAACAAAAGTGGCAAAGGTATAAAAGACAGCTTTTCCAAAGATAATACTTCTTGTGCTTATAGGAGTTAGTAATAAGGCCGTCAGGGTCTTCTTTTCTTTCTCTTCAGTTGTTAAGAAAGCCGGACAATAAAAGCCGATCATAACCAGTGACATATTCACAGTCATTTCAACAAAGAGCTCCCCTATGGCAAAAGAGAGGAGGATGTTCATAAAGAGAACAATGGAGAACATGGCAAGACTTTGAGGATGCCTAAAGAAGTCCTTTAACTCTTTAAAGAACAATGGCTTTAAAGAATTATTCATCGTCATCATCCTTTAACAGAGTCAGGAAAACATCTTTAAGTCTTTTAGCTGAGTACTTTACAAGAAGTTCGCGCGGAACTCCTTCTTCGATTAAGCTTCCATTTTTTAAAAAGCCAACACGGTCACAAAGCTCTTCAACCTCTTCCATAAAATGAGAAGTGATAAAAACAGTGGTTCCTGATTCCTTAAGGTTTTTTATAAACTGATGAACTTTATCAGCAGCAATTGGATCAAGACCACTTGAAGGCTCATCTAGAAAAAGAATCTTTGGTTTATGTAAGAAGGCCCTAGCAATTAAAACTCTTTGCCTAAAGCCTTTAGAGAGTTCACTTGCCTTAGTATCTTGATGATCTCTTAATTTTAACTCATCGAGGAGTTCTTCGAGTCTTGAAACATCAAGTCCTAAAAGTTTTCTAAAGAGGTCTAAGTTCTCATAGACGGTAAAATTATCGTAAAGGCTCTGGGCCTCTTGAACGACGCCAATATTTCTTAAGTATTCTGTATTTCTAGGTATTGGTTTATGGCCAGCTAAAAGAATGTCATCACATTCGCAATCAGTAAGGCCTATAAGAATTTTGATGGTTGTACTTTTACCTGCACCATTAGGACCGAGGAAGCCATAGATTTCACCTTCACTCACCTGCAAGCTTAGGCCCTTAAGAACTTCTTTTGTTCCGTAGGACTTTTTCACATTTATGATTGAAATAATAGATGGATTCATGACCTCAAATTATAACAGTACCTCGTCCAAAAGGTCTTTAATTACTTTTTAGATCCGGGCTCTGAATGAGGCTCTTTGAAAAGGTCCCAGACAATAGCGCACCCTCTAGGTAAGGTTTCTAAGACGATAAACTTAACAACAACTAATCCACTCATTTGGCTCTCCTTGGTTTAACTAATCAATGTTAAAGCAAAGACCGTGCCGGCCAAAAGAGCCTTTTTTGAGGTCAAAATGGAGTTATTAGGACCTAGATGCACCGTGCACCGCTACTAAAATACGGCCAAAAGGTGCCAGAATATTGGTTATTTTATGAGCTCGTCGACTTCTTCTTTGGAGATACTTAAATAAGGAAAGAGTCTACCTTGCGCTGGAAGCGCTGCGGTTCTAGCTCTGCCTGGAAAAATCATCATCCCTATCCCCCTAGTGGCATCATAAGGATCGATAGTCGCTCCTTCAATTGGGGGATTCAGTTTTAAAAGTTTATCCATTAGGTATTGACCCATGACTCTTGCATTCTCTATGAGATTTCCACTTCTAATTCTTTTTAAGATCATTGTAGACTTTAACAATGATTCAATTTGAGCCTCCTGCGTAACAAGAGGGTTTATGGTAGTCCCACCTTTACTTGCTACTCCAGCAACTTGTAGACCTTTCCCAAAACTAACATAGTCAGGGCTAAACCCTGGGTAATGTTCATAGGCCCAAAACTTTCCACTTCTTCCGCCACCAGACAAAATCTCATCTGCAAAAATGGGAATATTTAATTCTTTGCAAAGAGATTGAACTTTAGAAATAAAACCTGGTCTAAAGAACCAAACGCCATCGCTGGTAGCTTGAATACTTTCTAGGAAAAACCCTCCGATAGGTTTATCAGTTTCTTTAGCAGCTAAATACTTTTTTTCGATCGCTTTTAGGGCCTGTTCTTCGAGTTCTTCAAGACGAGCAACTTCTTCAGGGTCTGTTGGATTGAAGGATAAAGTCCTTGGGGAAGGGATTTTGAACTCATCTAAATTTGGTGCGACTTCTTTTCCCATTCCATGGTAACCGGCACCAGAAATTTTTCCTCTTACTCCACCATAGACTCCATCTAAATATAAAATTTCTGCATCTTTAGCATCTTTTGAAATTGTTCTTCTTACATTAGATAAGGCGACTGTATAAAAGAGATTATTGGCATCACTTCCCGTTTGAGTAAAAGCTATAGGACTATAACCTGGTGATAACTGACTCCATTCATGAAGGAAGTTACCTTTAACAGCTTGGTACTCTGATCTATTAGAAGAGCTTAACCCTCCCCCAAAAGCATTTGAGAATCTTACCGTTAATTGAAGGTACTCAGGGTCATTCCAGACTTCATCGTCATCAGCTAAAAGCCTCCAGGCCCAACCTCTGTGCATATTCTTTGCGCCCTCGGGATAGTCTTTATAAGAATTGGCAACCTGACTCATCACTTCCATACTTTTCTTAACGCCTGAGATATTTTTCCCAAAAACAAAGTTCAAATCCTCTTTCTCTACTTTACTTAAAAATTTTTCAAGAATTTTCTTTTTTGCCTCGGTACTATTGAGAGCTTCTTCACTAATCTCCTCAGCCAATTCTAGAAAGACTTTTTTAACAGGCTCGGCAAGAAGAATAAGTTTCCCATTACTCTGAAAACTGATATAGGCTAGCAATAAATCCTGGTCTGAAATCTCATCATGGAAGTTAAAACTATCTTCCCTTATCGTTAAAGGCGTATCTTTTACAATCCCTTGGGGGTTTGCCAAGAGAGCTTCCTTTGAAGCTTCTTCTTCTTCAAGGGCTTTTGCAGCAGCCTTTTGCTCTAACTCAAGAATTTCTTTCTTTCTCTTGGTCTCTAACAGTTCTTCTCTTGCTCTAATCTCATGTTGAGCTCGGCTAAAAACATAACCTAAATCATCAGCAGGACTTAAAGCCTCATCTTCTCCAATGACATCTAAAAAATAAACTTTAGCGTATCTTTCGTTAAACTGACGAGAAACTTCGCTGACTTGCTGAAGCTCTTCTAAAGTCGATTTTTCGAAGTGCTCTCTAAGCTCCCCTGAGCTTAGGCGGTAAAGTCGGATAAGCTCAGGAACCTGAGATTCATCAAAAGGGTTCTCTTGTCGATCGACAACAAGATAATAAGAACTAAGTTTTTCGGCTCTGGTTTTTGCTTCACCTCTTGGTGAAACATAAAAAGATTCTAAGAGTCCTCGTATTTCATCAAAACTTCTTTGAGAAACATCATGACTTACCTTTCTCCTAAAGAAAATATCCCAATGAGGTGAAGTTAGGTCTATTGAATGAGAGTTTTTAGCGATATTGAATAGGTTTTGAATTTCAGTGTTAGCAGCTTGTTTGAAAAATTGAACGAGTTCTGCTTCACTAGCCTTAGACAAAAAGTGAAGTTCATCAAGAGACTCAAGCGGGACTGGTATCTTCGCTTTTTCGAAAGGAAATTTAGTACTCTCAAGAATTTTTACTTCTTCATCACTGAAAAGTGACCTTTCAAAACGAGTAGGCCTCTCTTCCACTAACTCTAGGTATTGCTCTAAGGCCTTTTTTTCCGAAAATATTTTTTCTGCAGATTGGGCCTTAACTGAACTATCGGCTTCAAACAAGTTCCTAACGATTTTTCTGCAAAAGCTTGAAGCTTTCGTGCTCGCGATCGAGCGAGAGCTTGTACTAGGTCCATTGATTGTGGAGCAAGACATAGTAAAGATAAATATCAATAAGAGTATGGATCTATTCACCCTATCTTTTCGGTAAATTGAGGGTTTTAATGAGAATTCTAGATTCTAATTTTATAAGATATTAGCTACTTACCACCACAAAAGTCCTTCTTCTTGCTTCTCTCACAGATAATTCCCATATGATCGTTGGTGAACTTATAGTCATTCTTGATAAGACCCTTAAGCATGCTTTTCTCTTCGGCATAGGTCATTCCAAAGTAAGAGGACTGCATCTCTTTTAATTCTTGTTCCGTAAAACTTACTTTCTTCTTTCCGCCATTTTTCACTAGGGCCGTAAGGGCACTAGAATCGCCTTTCTTATCTTTAACATCATCTAAAATATAATGCTTTAACCCGTCTATCGTTTTCTCTTCGACATCCTCTGCAATTTTAATATGACAGTAAGAAGAAGTTTCATAGTATTCCTTCAAATTTACTTCTAGAGAGATCAGCTGCTTTACTGCGTCTAGTATCTCTAAGAGGTATTCTCTCTTTCCTTTCTTACAGTCTTCTTCTTTATAATCACCGGTCATAAGATAGTATCTTTCTATTTCGGCCGCGACGTCTTTGATATTTCTTTGATTCTCTTCAAACTTTGGATACCAAACGCTAAAATTCTTTGAGTCTTTTAGAAATTGAGCGGTTAGAGTTTTCTCGCTGACCTCTTTTGGAAAGAGAGGATCTACCAATTCATTACATTTCCCATCAACAAGTTCACTTGTTCTTCTAGGGTTGAACTGATCTTTCTTGATACAAGTGTTAAAACAACCACTACCGCAGCTCGGTTTTACTGGGCACTCTTTTACTGAAGTAAAACTAAAGAGCTCTCTTACTGTTTCAACTCCGGCGCCAGCGGCATGACCTTTTCCAAAGGGATGAACATCCCCTGGGCAACGCTCTAAATAGAAGTTTCCACTATGACTCCAAACAAAACCGCAATAAGGCTCACTTGATTTAATCATTCTATCCGGTGACCACATACAACCTTTATTATGTTTTGTTTCGTATTCTGAAGATGCGTATGTGGCGCTATAAAGTCCAGGAGTAAAAGACTTATCATACTGATTCTTATTTTGAAGACCCTCTTCCTTAGCTCCTCGTTTCTTATAAACCGTCTGCGCCCCTAAGATCTTAAGGATAGTCTCTTCCATCTCAAGTAAGTAAGACCTACTTATAGAGAGTTTCTGCATGACGATTTGACTGTTCTTAGCTTGTAGCCGGTTGTAATTATTTCCGCCAGCATTACCTATTTTCTTAAGTGCTTTAAATTCACGATCAAGAATTTTGTGCATCATTTGTTCATGAACATACATATCTCGGTAGCGCATAGAATTTTGAAGAGAGAGGCCTGGCATCGCCTTCCAGAATTTAAAAGGATCATCTAGAGCCGGTTTTTTTCCAAGCCACTGCATTGCCATTAACTTTGTATTTGCTTCATAATGTTTCTGAGTGATGATTCTTTGATGAGTAATATTTAAGCGGCACTGCTTTTTATCTACCTGGACAAACTTTTCGTAATTATAAAAAGGAAAATCATACTCGCTTGCGAAAGCGAAGTTTGTAAGCAGCCATAAGAAAAAGAGTAACCCTATTTGTTTGCACACTTTATCCCCCGATTTATCCTGGAGCAAACGTACAACACTGTAGGACAACTATAGGATAGGCCCGCCTCATGCTTTATCTCCTTCAATCTAGCATGATTTCAATAAAATCAATTACATAGACTTAAAAAGGGCTATAAAAGAGAGAGTTTAAATGCCCAGTTTGCGAGGTAAATAGGGCCATGTATACTGAATCAGGTAATAGGAGAAACTCGTGAAATTACTTAAACCAAATAAACTAAAAAAGGGAGATACCATTGGTATCTTTACGCCTTCATCCCCGGCCTACAAGGCCAACGAAGAGCTTTTCTTAAATGGAGTAAAGAACATTGAAGATCTCGGGTTCAAGGTTAAGCTCGGCTCTCTTACAAGCAAGCGTAGCTCCGAGGGTTATCGCTCCGCTGGTCCCAAAGAAAGAGCCGATGAGTTTATGGATCTTATTAAAGACGATGAAGTGGACGCCCTTATTTCGACTATTGGCGGAATGAACTCAAGTAGTATGATTCCTTATTTAGACTTTGATTTAATAAGAGAAAAGAAGAAAATATTTTGTGGTTATAGCGACGTTACCTCCCTTCACCTCTCTATTTTAAAATTTTCAGGATTAAAGACACTTTACGGACCAGCTCTTATGACTTGGTTTGGCGAATACCCTAATGGAATTGAAGGCAGTACTGAATCCTTCTTGAAAGCAGTGACAGATGACTCAGGTTTATCTAGAGAGTTAACTCCCTTTTCAAAATGGAGTAATCACTTTAGAGACTGGTCAAATGGAGATTGGAAGAACCTACCTAGAGAATGGAATAAAAATAAAGGCTGGAGGGTTTTAAATAAAGGAAGTATTAAGGCAGAGATCGTTGTTGCCAACTTAAATACATTGGTAAGCTCTGCCGGAACTTCTTACTTTCCCGATATTGAAGGAAAGATTCTTTTGATTGAAGAGATGTCTGCTCCCTATTCAAGAGAAGAGAGAAGCTTACGACAGCTCCAGTTAATGGGCGTCTTTGATAAAATTGTAGGATTAATAATGGGAAAACCTGAGGTTCCTGATACTGAGGGAGCCCCATTTTCTTTAGATGAGCTTCTAAGTGAAGTTATTGGACCTAGAAGCTATCCCATCGTTACGGAGTTTGATTGCTCTCATACAGTACCCATGCATACTATTGGGCAGAGGTGCCAAGTTGAGCTTAAGGCCGAAGATGACTACGCCGTTCAGCTCACCTTGCTTGATTCTTTTGTAGAATAAAAGGTCTTACTTACCCGTAAAGTTTGCGGCTACGAATTCACCAGAAGTCTTTAAGAAGATATAAAGCTTCTTGCCCTTAACGCCCTTATCATTGGTAAAAGTAACAAGCCACTCTCCCTCTTTTAGAACAGATTTATCAAAGCTAGACCTCTTCCAAGAAGCGTCAATCTTCTTTTCATGAACTAGCCTTTCAACTTGAACTCGACCAATGACTCCCGTTCTTGATTTCTTGATCTCACGTTTTTCATGACCATGCGAATGCCCGTGTCCATGAGAATGGTCATGCCCAGAACCGGCAAGACTATTAAAACTAACAAGCGTTAAAGCGATCAATAAATACTTCATATAAACTCCTTATAAATTATCGTGTTTGTTTTCTTTAGCTGCGTCCATATCAAGATGATGATGAATATGCTCATCTTGACTAAAGCCAAATTCATCAGGGTAACTGGTATGGAGATACCCATGCATTTGCATTAAAAAGAGTAAAAATCCCGCAAGAATAAGCCCATCATTTGAAACTCGAGAGATTCTCTTGAAAAGATCTGTCTTTCTGATTCCTGATAAGAGAATCAGCATGATACTTAAGGCCAAAACCTGTCCCGCCTCTACACCAATATTAAAAGAGACAATCCTCATAAGCATAGGCCATCCTTTCTCTCCTAGTGGTAGTTGTTGAAGCCTAGTTGAGAGGCCAAAGCCATGAATAAGACCAAAGATAAAAACCATCATTAAAAGATTAGGCGCCTTCTTCATTTCAAAGTATTTTTGAAAGCCTTGGTTATTATCAAAGCCTTTATAACAAACGCTTAAAGCAATAACCGCATCTACTAATAAGTAATTGGCAGAGATGCCTAAGAACGTCGCTCCAATTAAGGTGATGCTATGGCCTAAGGTAAAGATGCTTATAAACTTAACGATGTCTGAGAACTTCGTTAGGAAAAAGATCACTCCAAATAAAAAGAGAAGATGATCATAGCCCGTCAGCATATGCTCCCCACCAAGCCAGGCATACTTTAAATAGCCCCCTTCAATCATGGCCTTCTTAGAGGCTTCACTGATTCCATGAGCGAACGCATTTGGGGATGATAAAAAAATGAGAAAACTCATAACGACCTTAAGCACTTTGACTCCAATATTAAGTACTGAAAGTTTAAATTAAAGGATCTCCCTAAGCAATGTCGATAAATTAGATAGAAGACATATTATCTATATCATAGATATACCCGAGGCATTAAGTTATGTTGCGAGGCAGGAGATCAAAATGAAACAATTCATCACACTACTTCTTTGCCTAACTTCCCTTAACGCAGCAGCTGGCCTTGAGTCTAAGGTTCCTGCCACTGCTGAGGGCTTTAGTATCCCCAATACTCATGTCATAGACGATGAAGGGGTGATCTTAAGAGGAATGGCCCCAAGGCATCAAATAGCTGAGCTCTCTGAGAATGGTGTTACCGATGTCTTGATTTTTAAGAATCAAACAAGATCTGAGGTTGATGACGAAGTTCAGGAATTACTAGAAAGTGGTTACAAGAAGAGTGACATCCACCATATCCCTTTTAAATGGAAAGACATTGATGATCTTCCTAAGGCCTGTAAACAAACCATCCAGGCCCTGGCCATCATTAAAGAGGTCTATCAATCAATTGATCGTAAGCTCTTCTTTCATTGCACAGTCGGTGAAGATAGAACCGGTCACTTAGCAGGCATTTGGGATCTTCTTTTTCATGAAAAAGAAAAGTCTGAGGTCTTTAAAAAACAAATGTGCGATCGAGGATACTCAGCAGGAAATCAAACGAAGCCCTATAAGGTGGTTAGTGCGATTAGAAAGGGACTGAGCCCCCTCTTCTTTAAGATGGCCAAATTAATTGAAAATGGACAGCTCTCCTTTGATAATCTAAACGAAGAGGCCTGTGATCAAATGGAATGGGTAAGTGAAATCCCTAGGTGTGAATAAGTCCTAGGGAGTGATCTTAAATTTCTGATCATTATTTTTATCGTGAATCAAGATATAACTTTTATAGGTTTCCCAAACAACGGGCTTAACCTTACACTTTTTAACTAAGCTATCCACTGCAATAACTTTATAAGGATAGACCCCTATAAATTTGTTCTTGGACTTATTAAAGACATAGGCTTTTTGAATTCTTACTAAACAAGAAGTCCCCACTTCACCATGATCAACAACCACAATATCAAAGAGAGGATGCTTCTTAGACTTGATAATCTTTGGAAGAGTTGGTCCCTCTAATTCAAGTTCAACAGAATCATTTGCTGTGCTTATAAGCGAGTGCCCCTCTTCAGACGCCTTAACACTCCACTCTTTCGCAGATAGAGTTAGAAAAGGAAGACTAAGAGAAAGTAGTAGAACTAATTTAATCCGCATTTCGCCTCCTCTTTTTAAAGTTTCCAATATAAACACCTTTCAATCCATTCGATGGAGTATAAAACTTATGATACGAGCCACCTGATGACTTCGTCTCCATACCAGAGCCAAAGTCCATTGAGAAAGGATCAGACAATAGCTTCCAATCCCAATCTTTCGGCGTTACATAATTGGCATGGTACATATAAACATTATCATATTTTGAAGTATCAGTACTGTCCAATGTCACCATGGCATCTAGAACATTATCAAGAGTCTTAGTGCTGATGGCCTTACCAGGATCAAGAACCTTTCTCCATCCAGGCTCCGCAGAGTTGTACATAGAAAATTGCCAATCAGCGAGGGCAGCATCAAGCTCGTTGTACTTAGTATCCCCTTCTTTCTGTCTAGCGAAGCGTGCTCTATTCTTAAGAACCTTCATGATCGACATATAGTCGGCCTTATTATCTAGGATTTCAACTTCACCAATTGAAGTGAAGAACTTACCAGCGAAGGCCTGCTCTTTTGGATTTAGTTTTGTGAACATATTTTTATAAAGATTTGTTCTATTTAAAGAACCATCGCTATTTCGAGCATTTCCTACCGCAATGGCCTTTCTAATCGATTGAACACAATCTTTTAGGTCATCTTTATTCTCTTCTTTAATCTGATCTTCTTTTAGTGCTTCACAACCTGGTAAGTATTCACCATTATAGGCAGGAAGATCTTCTTCAGGAACTGATCCCGTTTGAGCATTTGAGATACTGCTAGGACGAATCTTAGGTCTCGGGCTTGTCCTCGGAGCCATGCTACCATCAGCATTTAAACTATATCTTTCCATTAGATCAGCCACTTCTTTTACTGAATAAACCTTTTTATTTTCTTGTATTTCTAGCGTAGGAATCTTTGGTCCTTTTTTCATCTGAGAAACTAAGTTAATTCCATAGTTGCAATTGATTTTCGGAACTGCCCCTAATCCATTTGGTGAACCTAAGAGGCTAAGAGTGTGATTCACAGCTGACCAGTTAAGAGCTTTATCAGCAAATTTCTTTGAAGTATGATAAATCCCTTCGCTATAACCATCTTTAGAAAAAACCTCTACTTTATAGACTCCCTTTTTATTCTCTGAAATAATTCTAACTTTAGTGCCTTTCTTTAAAGTAGTAAGCTCAGGCTTACAACGTTTAAACCCATTAACTTCATCACATATCTTTTTCGTATAATCAGCGATCTCTAAAGATTCATAGATAGGAATAACAAGGTCAGATAACTTAGACTCTCTTGGATCTCCAATATCAGAAGAATCAGTGGCGAAGGCACTAAAACTTACCAGAATAAATAGACCCAAAATATATCTCATAGACTCTCTCACTACCTTATCGAGCTCCTTGACTATATTGTTACCTTCTTTGGGTTTTTCCATTAAGAAATCTAAGAAAGACCAATCCATTGTGACTAATTATAGGTACTTACAAGGGGATCCTTATTAACAAAAACCTCAAATGAGAGCCTCAAATATTAGGCGAATTCTCATCTTTTTGGCCGTTAAGATCCTAACATCCCCTGAAAGATTTCCAAGATCCACCATAGAGATAAGTTTTCTCGCTATCATAAGAGATACCCCATTTCGGAGAATACTATGTTTAATTTGAAGAGTGCTTCTACCCTTTTAGTTTCAGGCCTTATGGTGTTTCAATGCTTTGGCAGCGACTTTAATGGTGCTTGGAAATTAAGATCTGAAAAAGATGCTTCTAAAGCCATTTTTACTTTTGATGGAGCTAACGGTGAACTTAGTTTAAATATCCTCAACAATTTAAAAGTCAGGTGTGATGAGCTGAGTTTTGAGAAAAAAGAAATGGGTATCTTAAAGAGAGGCCAAGTAAGTGACTCAGTTCTCATTTGTAAGGCCGATGATGATGGCGCTTCAGCTGTCTATTCCATTAATTATTTAAATGATGAAAGATCGAAGGTTGTCTTTAGAAATATAGAAGATGGTGATGATATTCAAGACCTAGAAAAAGAAGTCCTTGATCTTGTTACCTCTGGTTCGAAAACGGGAACTCTAGATAAGTTTGTTATCTCTTCAGATGAGGAGAATGCTTTTTGTAAAAAAATTGATTTTAAAAAGACAGTTGATTCAAAGATCTGGACCTCACCCATCACCTACTTTTGTGACATTGAAGAAGATCCAGACTCTAGCGCCATCATTGGTATTAACAAAGATGGCTCTAAAGGTCAGATTCTTTTAATTCAAGACCTAGGGGATGAAGAAGACATCCTCATCAATAAGATCTAGGCCTTCTTCTTGCTTATTTAGTCATTAGTATTTCTTGGGATACTACTGTTGAGGCCTCTGCTATTGCATAAACTCTCAGCGGCGTCCCCTAAAAAATGAATCTGAATGGGTCTTAAAACCGCACCTTGCAGTGCTTAAGAGTTTCGAAGTGACACTTCTAAAAGTTAATAATTAAAAAAAGCAGGAACAGAGATGAATCTTTTTAAACTCTCAGAGTAGATATAAAGAGTGTAGTGAAGATGAGGAATATAAGAGACTCCAGAGTTTCCAACAACTCCAAGTTCTTGCCCAGCGTTGATCTCATCCCCAATATTCACAGTAATCGAGTCTTTCTTAAAATGAACAACAGAAAGGTAGAAAGGATACTTCATCTTTATAGTAAGAAAGTTATTTATCTTTTTAGAGAGATCCCCACTCATGGACTGGTCAGGGATATTATCGACCTGATCAGAAGTCTTTCCAACCACGGTCCCACTAACTGGTGAATAGACCGCTTGATCAAAGATATAGTAATCCTCTAAAAGGAGCCCTTGGTTTTGAAACTGTTTACCCTCACTATCTAAAACCCCAAGATCCCAAGCAAAGTTTCCAAACATCTTTTCAAACTTATGATGCCCTGAATTTCCCGTTAGAATATCAGCACCAGGGACAATCTCATTTTGAAAACCAAGATTATGTTTTCTTAAGTACCATTCATAACGAGAATAGGCAGTCCAAGCAGACCACATTCTTAAGACATCTTTTCTCTGGATAATATGAAACTTTGGGTCACCATTTTTCTCTTCAAAGAGAAGGTAGTACTTCTTAACTTTTTCTGAATCCTCTTCGTAGAACCATCTATCTTCATAGCGCTCTATGAACTCTCCTGAAACAAGAGTTCTATCTTTCTTAAGCACTGTTAAAAAGAACGAACCCTTGGCCTCTGCCCCAATAGAAAATAAGAATAGAAAGCAAAGCAAGATCCTCTTCATGGGAGGAATATAGCACTTAAGGGCCTCCATCGAGCTCTTTTGAAAAAAGGTGATACCTCTAAGCTCTAGATAAATATCCGATTTCATGTAAAATAGACCTACAACGACGAACTATTACCCCTTAATAACTAACTAGGCTGCGCTTGAAATACTTCCTCTTTTTATTCCTAATCTTAACTCAATTCGCTTCCTGCCAAACTCCCCTATCAAAATGGAGTCAGGAACGGTTTAAAAAACACCAGAGATCAAATGCCATTCATAAAAAAGGTTATTGGGATAAATGGATTAACCTGCCTTTAGAGGAGAGGGTTATTGAGGGAACCGACGAGATCATTCAGTTTCTAACAGATGACAATATCTACAATCACTACCCTAATAGACCTTCAAAGATAAAACTTACCAAGGAGAACTTAGCCGTTATTAAAGAGGCCCTCGCCTCTCTTCCAAGCTGGATTAAGAAGCCTATTGAAGAGAACATCACGGCCATCATCATTCTTGAAAATATTGGAGGCAGCGCTTTAACTGATAAGATCGAAAGCTTTAAGAACAAAGGTTTTATCATCTTTGATATAAAGACTCTGACAAAGTCTGCTAATGATTGGTGTACTTGGAAAGAGAGCTCACCATTTAAAGAAGGTCCCCTTAAGTTAAAGTGCATTATTGAAGAAGAGAAGTTTAACGATAAAGTTGGCGCCTTTAGATATATTTTTTTACACGAAGCAGCTCATATCCTAAATCTAAGTACAGATATTCTTCCCTACTGGAATGTCGTCTTAAAAACAGAGGAAGAAGTGGAAGCCTACTCTTTCTTGAAACAGAGCTGGTTTTTAGGAAAGAAAACCTTTCTCAACCAAAAGCGTAAATACAAAAAGATAAGTTATACTCCTTTTTACAAACCAAAGGATGCTGTAAAGAATAGTTCCATGCTCGACTACTACAAAGAGTTATCTCAATCAGATTTTCCAACTCTCTATGGTACAAAGAACCCATGGGATGATTTCGCCGAGAGTTATGTAAACTATATCCATACTCAAATCTTCAAGAAACCATTTCGCATTGAGATCTATGAGAAAGAGAAGCTGGTATATACCTATAAAGATTGCTGGAATTCAAAGCGCTGTAAAAGAAAAAAGAAGCTTATAAGAAGCTATCTTACTGGTAAGAAATAATCTCTTACTTGTCTCGCTTCCACTTAAACTGAAACTCAACTTCTTCTTCGTCCTTTGAACGTTCATGCTCAATATTAAAGACGGCGGAGACAGGAATATGAATCCTCTCCCCAGCGATTTGAATGGCGAAGTACTTATCATTCTCTAAACAATCAGCTAGGCGGCGAAGTTTTTTAATCATCTCTGATTTAGTATAGGTTTTCTCTAAGTCTCGTTTTGCTTTCTTTTTCATCTCTATTCCTCAGTTTCCCAGCCGATCTTTTCTAAGAATTCATCATAGGTGCCATCAAAGAACTCGGCCTTACCTTGATGAAAAATAATCAGCTTATTCACTGAAGATCTAAGCAGTAACTCAGAGTGGGTCACCAAAATGACCGCACCTGGGAACTTTATGATTTCTTTACTTAAAGCTTCAATAGATTCCATATCTAAATGGTTAGTAGGCTCATCTAATAATAAGAGGTTTGATTGCTTAGCTAGGATCTTTCCAAGCATCACCCTACTTTTTTCGCCCCCTGATAAGACCTTGATCTTCTTTTTAGCAAGCTCATCAGTGAACATCATGGTTCCGCAAATCTTTCTTACCTGCCCGACACCAAGGTTATGATTGCTATCAGCGATCTCAGTTATGATTGTGCAGTTCTGATCAAGCCTTTCAATATTGGTTTGACCAAAATGCCCCATAGCTAGGGAGGGGTGATTGGTTAGGCTTCCTGTTCTGGGCTTAAGCTCGCCGGCAATCACATTTAAGAGAGTCGACTTCCCTTTTCCGTTCTTTCCAATGATCCCAATCCTATCTTCTCTTCCTATCGTTAGGCTTAAGTTCTTAAAGAGGTCTTCTTCTTCAAGCCCTGAATAAGAAAAACTTAAGTTCTCACCCTCAAGGATAACTTTCCCCGGGCAGTCTTTATGATGAAAGGTAAATCCTAATGTATTTTCTGTATCAAGTTTTTCAATGGTTCCCATCTTCTCAATCTGTTTCACACGAGACTGGGCCTGAGTTGCCTTAGAAGCTTTCGCTCCAAAACGATCCACAAACCCTTGAAGTTCTTTCTTCTTTCTCTCTTGAGTCAGTCTTGTCGCCTCATACATTTCATCTGCGATAGCTAGCTGCTCATAGAATTTAGCAGTATTACCTTCGTACTTACTAAGCTGCTTTCTACTAAGCCCAATAGTATGAGTAGAGACTGAGTCCATAAAGTCTTTATCATGAGTTATAAGGAGAACCTCTCCCTTAAATGAAGTTAAGAAACCACGGAGCCACCTTAAGGAAACAATATCAAGATAGTTGGTCGGCTCATCTAAAAGAAGTAGGTGGGGGTTTTGAACCAAGGCCTTCGTTAAGTTGATTCGAACCTGATAACCACCAGAGAAACTATTGGGATCTTTTTCTAAGTCTTCATCAGTAAAGCCAAGACCAAAGAGAATCTTCTCCGCTTTCCACCAGTCATACTGTTCTTCTTCAGAGAGCACCTGGCAGCATTCTTCAAGGACAGTTGGCTTTGTGAAATTGATATGCTGATCAAGGGCGCCAATCTTATAACCCTTTGGAATAATCACTTCACCAGAGTCCGCTGTAAGCTCACCTAAGATGATCTTAAACAGAGTCGATTTCCCAGAACCATTACGCCCTACAAAGCCGATACGCTCACGCTTGCCAATTAAAAGGTTTAACTCTTCAAAGAGAACTTGAAGGCCAAAATGCTTTGAAATATTATTCAACTGAATCATTATTCTTCCATATAGTAATTTTGGGTCACCATGCCATAGTTCTTACGCTAAGTCTCAGAGACCATAGAAGAATGTAAATGATATCCCTAAATAGAACTTCGTTAGTGTCCTATCTAACGCAATAATACTTAAAGCTGCGAGCATTAACCTCATTCGGGTTTCTCACAGGACTTGGGTTTCTAAGACCTGGATGAAAGACCTTTCCATTAGGCAGGGCCCAAACAGCATTTCCAAGCCCTACTCCACCAGACCAATCGCCATAGGCGCCAATAAGATCTAGTTCAGTTGCATTAGGAAGCCTTGCTCCTAAAGTTTCGCAGGCGAGGTCTGCCATGCGTAGGTTATTCACTTCTCCAACGCTTCCGTTTAAAGCGCCCACAAGAGTGATGGTTCTGCTACCGATTCTAAGCTTACTTGGAAACTGAGTTCTTTGAAAGTCAGTATAAAGCTGGCTCGCAATCTGACTCATTACGGTGCTTGGTTTTCCAGTCGCTGTATAAGACTGAGTGTCTCCACCTCTTCCGATTAAATGAAGAGTGACTTGAATATTGCCTCTACAGTTAGGGGCCAAGGTATAAGTTCCGTAAGCGATATAATCTAATTCACTAAGAAGCTCATCGTTCATATTTCCAATACGCTGACCTTTCTTTAAAGCGTCGATGATTGAAACTAGTGAATTGGTATGACGAAAAGAGAGCTTCTTCTCAATGGGTCTTAAGTTTCTATGATACTGATCGACATAAGCTTTTAAGGTCGACTCTAAAGTTACAGCAAGGCCATTACCACTAGTCGCTAGTCTTTGGTTCTTGTCATAAAGAGCATCAAAAGAAAGAAGCATATCAAGAGCTTCAGAACCTAAGGCCCCGGCGTACATAAGGTCTTCAGCATTTCTTACCATGCCTGAGATAGACTCATTTCTCGTTTGAGAATAAGCATTATGAAACTTGCAAAGATCAGCTCCTCTTAGAAAAGGAATTGAAGGCCAAATATCTGTCCTTGCCGCCTGCGCGTAAGCTGATACGAATAAAGAAAGAATCAAAAGCCATTTGCTAGTTTTCATATAAGTCCCTGTGTAAATTCAACGGGAGACTAACATTCTTGCTCTAGAAATACCTTTCTTATGTAATTTATTCAGTGGCTTGAGACCTTAAAGATCAATAACTTAGGGCCTATCTAAAGCCTTCCAGCTTTAACTCGTAACTCTTCCCTATCCACATAATATAATCTGAATGATCAGCCAGGTTATCCCCAGTATTTGGGTGGACGAAGAAGTCTATTCCATTACGGTTACTAAGAAGCCAAACCATGACCTCTTGGAAGAGTTCATTGGAGACAGTCACCTGACAAGAGCCAATGGGATGCGGGCCCACGGGCTTGTCCCAGACGCGGCCTAGATCAACATCAAAGGTCTCCCCAATCTTATCTCGAAGAGTAGTCGCCTTATCAATATCTTTTACGTCGTAATATAAATGAAAGTGATAGTCTTTAATTTCCATATTATTTTTTTGCGTCAACACAGGAAATAACCATGCGGTTATAGCCTTTCTTTTTACTATCGTAGAGGTTCTTTTTAGCAACAGCATCTACAGATGAAATCTTCTCAACTTCTTCTGCAACTTTATTTAATCCAAATTTATCACAAAGTTCTTTCGCCCTTTTATAGCACTTAAACTTCTTCTCGGCAGCACAAACTATCTCAAACTTATTTAAGTCAATTTGTTTGTGAGATGTTGTACATGAACTTAGGAATAGGACCACTAGTATTAGTTTTTTCATTATTTCTCCAAAGTATTGTTGTTTAGATACTATAACACTTAAAGAGAAAAAGGCATCAAGACTTAACCTAATATTTTATTGAATCCAATTTATTCTCGCTATTTTACGAGAACTTCAACTTGTTTTAAAACAGGAGATCTCCCCCTAAAAGAGTTAAAGATAAAGCTGATATCAAGGTCTCTCTTTATCAGATAAGCTTGACCATATTGGTCTTCACAATAAAGATCTAACCAGAAAGTCTTGATGACTATAGACCTAAAATTATCCAAGCTTGGCCTACGCCAATGTCCATTTGTAAGGGAATAATTTGAAAGTCTATCCCCTTTTCTACAGTTTAATTTTTTTAAGATCAGAGAGTTTAGACTTTTCACCTTTCCCCTAAAGACATAGCTTAGTTTCGAGCTAATATAGTTAGATTTCGTGCTAAAAAGCCTAAGAGAAAGGTCCTCTCCACCAATACTGATATCAGAGACAATCCAATTTGTGATCCACATCTCTCTAATCTTGACCCCGAGCTGATCAAGATAGCTATGACTTTTTATTCCTATTTGATGACCTAGTTCATGAACAATGATCCCCAGCATGGCAGGTACATCATTTATAATTTCATCCGTAATATCTAGGTTAATAAAGATAGGATGATCTTTAGAAAACCCCGTTTTAGCTATTCTTTCACTTTGATCAAATTCATCAAAGAAGAAGTTTTCGGTTTCTGAGTTTCTTAAAAAAATAAAGATTGATTTCATATTGATCTTTTTGATAATCAATTGATTAATCTCTTTTAGAACTTCTTGATTGGATTGAGAGGTATAGCAATCCTCTAAGATTAAACAGTTTTCAATAGCTGCTTGCAGGCTATAGTAAGCCAATAAAAAATTTTGCTCTAGTAGGCCTCCACCATTTCCAACGACATCACCGTCTCCATAGAATTCAACCAGTGGAAGGATGCTTCTCTCAAAGTCAGCATTAAGCATGGCCCTCTGATTTTTATCCAAACGAATGGCCTCGTTTGCATGAGAGAGGTTTGAGAGAGTCAATAAAACTAAAAGTATAATCTTTTTCATATAATTACCTAGTATGTTTAAAGAACTGCATATTCATTTGATAGAGATCATCTGCTTCTTTATCTGAATATTTGTTATTAAAATCCTTCACAAATTCAAAGAGGCTTTGCTTGGCGGCCTCTAAATGTTCTTCCTTAAATTTCATCGTGACAGAAGTCACTTGTCTTTGAGAGACGTCTTGTTCCTCGATCGCTTCGAGGGCGCGGTTGATCATTCCAAAGTGATGCCTTCTAATGGCAGAACTTGGAACATCATTGGTTGTGATTAGACCTGGCTTTAGAACAATCAACTTACCGTCATCGTCTCTAGCAATCGTCTTCTTCTCAAGCATGATCGATAAGGCGCTTCTTATCTGAGAGAGCGTCACCTTTCGCCTAAGCTTTCTAAAAATCCACCCCTCATCTTCAACAAACGAAGGAGTGGAGATAAGTTGCTTTATAGCAAGAAAGTACCATTCGCTAATAGCAGAGAAGTCCTTTAGCCCAAGAGAGTTGGCCTGTTTATCAGAGTTCAATCTTTCAATCTTTTCTAAGACTTTCTTAGAATCCTTGTTCTTCTTATTAAGTTTTTCAAACTGGATAAGGAGTTCAAAGTAATTCCTTTCTCTAGTGTTCATCTTTAGGTCTTCAGCAATGGCACCTAACATTTCGGAGCTTGGAGGACGTTGTCCCTTTAAAACCATTGTTAATGAACTTGAAGATTTATAGCCTAAACGCTTAGACCAAGATTGGAGGTTGTTTGAAGAGTGCGAGTAGAGACCATCTGGTAGTCCTACCTTAATAAGAAAATCTCGATAATTATCGAAATCAAAGATTGATACTCTGGGCTTCTCTATAGTTTCGTTCATACTTCTCGCTAACTAAAAGACAAAGGCCCCACCGAAGCAGGGCCAATAAAATCATTATTTACAATCTTTAAGAGTAAGAGTTTTAGTGAAAAGTTTTCTTCCTCTATATTCATCGCCGTCACTTTCTCTATAAACATTGACGTTGAAAGTAAGTGGTTGAGTGTATGAGTAGTCTTCGTATTCAGTACAGATAGTTTCTGTAGAATCACCTGAATCAACTTCAGTCCAATCAACACATCTCTGTCTTGTCGACTCGATAGCTGCTGTTCCGTAATACTTTTGTTCACGTCTACAACGACGGCTTGAATCTTCATCGTCATCATTTGACCATTCAAGACATCTTGTGAATTTTTTAAGAGTTCTTAATTGATTTCCATCAATACAAACAAAGAAGGCAGAAGTTGTTAAAGCTCCAACATCAAGTCTTACTGACGGCTCATCAACTTCAACTCTATTATAATGGCTACGAATCGTATCCCAAGAGTCTGAAGCAGTAGGCGTATGCGCCGAAGCCGATGCTGTTACTAGAAGTGTGGCAACTAGAATAAAAAGTGTTTTCATTGTTTCTCCGAAAGTTAGTTATGCCCTGACGGGCCGTTGTTATCTCTGGGCTGAAACTAGCTTCTTCGAATTACTTGGGTAATAAAAACTCACAAAACCCATGAGAAAGATCTCACAACTTGTGAATCTTATTCTTGGAGTTTGTCATTTCAATTAGTTGGATAATGCTTAAAGAGGGAGAATGGATGGGGATAGGCCTATTGGCCCTTCTCCCCGAATCTATTAGTAAACTTCGACTGTTACAATCTGTGACTCTTCACCTTCAAGCACGTCAACAGACAGATTCTCTTTCGCTAGAGCAATATAAGGCTTCTTTTTAGAAAATAACTTTCTTGAACTTAGCTTGCGGATCATCTCAGAGGGAAATAAATCAGCCTTAAATAAAACGGGGTTATACTTCGTATCGAATCCATTATAACACCTGTCCATCCTGTTCTCTCTTTCGATACATTTTACGACTGGGATCTTATATTTAATGATTACCTTAACCATATTCTCGGAATCTCTATCTTCAATATAAACGAAAGGACGCTCTCTTCTCTCACTTTTTTCTCTTCTAGCGATTTTCGTTAAGGATATATTTGCGATATCTATCTTAGTTGCATCTAAGGCAACCTTAAATCTCAAGGTAGGACCGCCGCCCGCATCACCGCCACCTCTAGCGAAGGCAGAAATGGATGCAAATAATACTAAGATTGTTATCATGTTCTTCATATTCTCTCTCTTACATGGAATCAGTGGCCATAAAAGTAAACGCCTTGATTCCCTTGTTATCTTTATGTTTCTTTGAAATTTCAACCTTCTTATAATAAGCCTCATAATCAACTTTCAGCCATTCGTTGAATCCCTCTTCAGTCAGTCCTTCAACAAAGACTCCACAAAAATTCTTCCCTCTCTCCTCACAGTCCTCAGGAGAAAGATATTTGTTAATCATATAAAGCCCGGATCGTTTAATAGTCGCTGGAGATAAGTTAGCTTGATTTGTTCCTTGAACAAAGACTCCCTTATCATTTAGCTCTAAGATGTTATTTTTTATCATCTTGCTCACTATCGAGAGGCCGTACTCACCAAACTTAAATTGAATATACTCTCTGGTTAAAACGCCCGCATTCGACAAGAAGTAGATATCCATAAAGACAGGGTCAGAATTGATTTCATCTTCAACTTCAACATTGAATTGAATATGACTAACAATATCCTTTGGATTTTCACTAATAAGCTCGGTCTTAACCACTTTAGGAACCATTTGTAATAAGAGAGAGTCATTAGTGATCTTGAAGATTTCTCGGTAGATCTTATAAAGAGTTAGGTAGGTTGGTGTATTATCTTGTTCAACTAACCTTTTTAGAGTCTTCTGGTGAATTCCAATATTGATAGAGGCAAGACGAACGGCCTTCTTTGGGTCAGAAAACCCATTCAGATAATTGCTTAAGTCGGTTGAGACCTGTTCTCGTAAGTTCATTATAGGTATTCAGTCTCCATTATAGGTGCTCAGAAAATTATCACTTTAATAAGGTTCCAATCCTTGTTTGTAAAACTTTCACATTTTAACCTCGTCATAACTAACTTCAAATCAGACATCCAATTTAGCATGTCCTCAAATTCTTAGTGATTCAGACATATGTCCCAGTTTTTTTAATTTATCCGCTCATTTTTTGACCGAGCCATAAAAAACGACAAGTATCGGCCTCATAAAACGGATGTAATAATACTGACGTGTTTTCTAAAGAGGAGAATTCTATGAAAACTATGATTTCAATGTTTGTACTTTTTCTAAGTGTTAATCTTTTCGCTGCTACAACTCCCGTAGATAAGACAGCAAAAGATGTTAAATTTAAAGACATGAAGCTTACTAAAGTGGCTACTTCAAAAACGCCCTATAACACTTATTGTATCAGTGATAAGAGGCGCGAAAGATGTACTGAGTATAGATACACTTATAAGACAGTTGTTAAAGTCGTTGTAGGCTATAAAGCTATGGGCGAAGTCTGTAGAAAGAAGCGCGATAGTGAAATCTGTTATGATCGAATGAAGCCTCATAGTACTTTCCTTTACTTTAACCCTGAAGAATTAGATTCAAACGTAATAAGCACTTTAAAGAATAGAAGAACCCTCTTTCCTGGTAAGAAAAAATACTCTTCTCTTGCTAAATCAATCTTTTATTTGAATTTAGAAGAAACGGAGAATGCTAAGATAATCTCTGTAGACCTTAAATAGACTATATATTGGGGGTAAGGGTCAGGCTTCCCCCCAATATCGGCTAAAGTTTAGACGGCCCTAAAAAGAATTCAACTTCCCCCCTCTCTAGCCTCTTTTGTTAGATACTTATCCTATGCCAATAGAATTAACCATGGAGCCCGTAGCTCCCGTCGTATTCAATTACCTAAGCGCTCATGAGTATCTAGGAGATGTTTTAAGGTTCAAAAAGGAGCTAAACCACCGAATTAGCGTGGGCTCTTTAGCGAAGTCTATAGGCTTTAAATCAAAAGCTTCACTTCACCACTATTTGAGTGGTGATAGAGTCCCTAAAGGGGAACACCTTTTTTTACTACTCGATTATTTTAAGTTCTCAAAGGCAGAGGAAAAACATTTTCTCAATCTAGTAGAGCTTCAATCGATTGATCCGATAGGAGTTGATTCTTCTCAGCTTTTAAGAAGTCAGCTACGAAGATCACGAGGGCATGAATCAAGAAATATAGATAAGAATATTCTTAACGTAGCTTTTCATTGGCTACACTTCTCAGTTAAGGAACTTCTAAGTTCAAACAAGAAGATACAAAGTTTAAAAGAGCTCAAGTCACTTTTTAGACTAAAAGATAAAGGTCTCCTCTTAGGCGAGGTGATTGATGACTTAAGCAGCTTAGGTCTTATCACTCATGATGAGAAAGGTAATTTAACTTCAAACAAAGAAATTCAAAAGACAGCCGAGGAAGGTCAGAACCTAGATATTCAAAGATATCATAGTGATGTTTTAGATTTAGGTAAGACTGCCCTAAGTGATGTAGCCCCAGAGGAAAGGTATTTCTCTTCAGTCACTTTTCAAGGGGATTTAGATAAGTTTAACCGCCTCAAAGACTTTATTAAAGAATTAGAAAAAGAATGCCTCGTTAACGATGAAGATGTCACTAAAACCGAGGTCTTTCATTGTAATATTCAGCTCTATCCAGTAACTAAAACAAATACTAAGGGGAATCTTCATTAAAATACTCCTTCTCCTCTTTTTTATATCTACCTCGTTCGCCTCTGATGAAGCGTGGATCTTGAAAGGACCAAAGGTCCAAGAGATAGTCCTTTTCGAAGAAAATGGAAGCCTGCCCTTCTTTGTCACTAAAAAGCCAAAGATGGATAGCAAGGAAATGAAAGAGTTGATTAAAAAGCTAGAACAAAAAAGTGGTGATGAAGGCGATAGTGGCACAATTATTGGAAATGGTGGAGATATCGCCAGCTGTAAAGATGGCCTTTATTTTACGGACTACTTCTTATCAAAAAGCTCTCATCAAACTGGTGGAATCTCTTATTACAATTATAAAGCATCTCATATCAACCTCGTTATCAAAGAACTCTATCACTTAGATAGAAGTATGGGAGAATCTCTCCTTAGCTTTAAAACATCTTTTATGAAGCAGGTTCAATCTAAGGCCTTTACCAAACCAGCAGTACTACACGATGAACTACCGGGGCTTTTTGGAATGCTCTTTAGTATTAATTGTGATGTGCTTCAGGCTGTGAGACGAGTCCAGTCTGGTTCAAGGATTATTTATCAACTTGATTCTCAATTAATCAATCAGCTAGATGACGCAAACCTTTCATGGTTAATCGTCCACGAATGGCTTTGGAACTTCTTCAATAATTCAAAAGATATCTTCGTCATGAATGAGAACCTTCAGTTCATGGGACTTGGTCTTCTTGATTCTATGACGAAAACGAACATCTTAAACTACCTCTATTCACAACTTTAGGGTCGTTACAATTTCCGTAACCAAAACCCTCCAGCTCTCTATTCATTGAGATCCCTAAGGCATAGTTTCTCATTCACGAAACTAACCAATTGCTAGTAAGCAATAAACAGGAGATTAAAATGAAAACTTTTCTAACCTTAGTAGTCTGTCTACTTTCTGTAAGTGCCTTCGCGCGCCCTGACACAACAATGATGAGCTGCCAAAGTGCAAACAACATGGTCGATAATGCAGGATCAATAGTCCTTAGTATTGGAAACCAAGGAATCTACGATCTTTTTCATGCAAGAAGAAGCGCCTGTGCTCACGGGGAAGAAGCTAACAACGCCTATGTAAGAACAATGGACGCTAAAAAATGTAAGATTGGATTTGTTTGTAAAGATAGAGATTCAAGCACAGGTTCAGTTTATTACACTGGCGTAATAAGAAAGTGTAAAGATGGTCAAAGAGCTATTTTTTCAGAGAATGATGTTCGTAACCCAGACCGTCAGGTACAGGTTGTTCGCGTTTGTAAGAACGGTCGTTACTATCCATACAAGCCACAACCAATTCCAAGAAAGTGTAAGGAAGGAAGAAGAGGTTCTCTTTCAATCCTTAACAACGGAAGATTCTCAACTCGTGATGGAGATCACTATGTAAACGTAGCCGCTATCTGTAAGGGTGGAAAATACGTTGCTCTTAAGCCTTTAAGAATGAGAAGATAATTTCAAAGGTCATACTGAGGGGAGGACTTCCTCCCCTTCTTATCAACTTAAAAAAGAATTAAATCAAGGTAAGTTCTCTGCACATCTTTATAAAGAGTTAAGTTTGCGTGGTTGTTCCCTTCAGGACCATTGATCAGCGAACCAGGAACAACAATATTCTTAGTAAACTCATCCCCTCGACTGTCCTTATAAGGATAGCCTCTAAGAAAGCCCTTTTGATAAAACACATAATGCTTCTTAATATTTGCCTTAGTAACAAAGCGGCTCTTAAGCCTAGGATCAAGGCTAAGCATGGCCTTAACTTTAAGGTTTGAAATCTTATCAAAGAGAGTATTCATTAACCTCTTCGCAGCGTTTCCACCAAAGCTATGACCAACGATGATAAGCCTCAAGTTCTCTTTATGAACTTTATGCCAGGCCTTTACACATTGATAAGAAATACTTTTCTCCTTCCCTTCTTTAGAGTGTGGAAGAATTAAAAACTCTGATTTGTCATAAGTCTGGCTCAAATTCTTGATCAAGACATTATCCGTGACATAGGCCATGCTACCGTTCGAAGGACTCATCACACTTCCGCCCTTCTTTAACAAATCATGATAGGCGTAAAGCTTCTTCGCCGCCTTTTTACGAAAGGCCCCTAACCCTTCAAAAGCGACTACCAGTTGGCCATCACTCTTTGATGCCCAAAGAAGACAGTCTCTATTGACCTCACCTAATGTCGTTCCGGGTAAGGGTCTTACTGTTGAATAAAGCTTTGCTGATGTTAATGATATGAAAATGACTAGTAGAATTTCTTTCATATTTGCCTCCTGGTGATTTCACCTTAAAGCAATCTGCAAAATTCACTAGGGTCTCGGTAAAGTTTTAGTTACGGAAGCTGTAACGGATTAAAGGGTCTTAGATCCCTTTCTAGACGGCTTTAAAGTAGTGCTATGGTCCTTTTCCCAATTAAAAAGCTATATTGGGTGTCAACTTTTTAAACAGTTCTAGCCACCTGATATATTAATGTTGAGAAAAAGAGTAGAGAATTTAAACAACTCCCTATATTTACCGATAAAGAGTCAGGAGAAAAAATGAGGTTTGTTGCAGTTATTCATGTGATTCTTTTATTGCTGTTAACTAATTTAACTTCATGCACACCTAAATCAACAAGAGTTCCAAGTTCAGTTGACCTCAATAATTTAGCCCAAGAAATTGCTGAGAATGGTTGGGAAGCCATTCATGATAGTCAAAAAAGTGAATTACTTATTCTCAGAGATAATATGATTCGTTATATCCTGCATGCATCTTATAAAAGCGATGAAGAAAAGATTAAGATAGTTCGAGATGCCCAAACATATTTCAATAAAGCTTCATCACAAATTATGGATAATATTTATACAATAGAAACAAATGGAGATTCAGAACTATTTAAATTAAAGAAAGCTCCATCTTGGACTGTCGAATCTGAAGTCGAATTCTTAAATAAATCCTTAAAAGAAGTTCCTTTACCAAAGATTGGTGCCAATTTTAATTCAATATTAGAAGTTATCTCAAATTTAGATCCAAATATTTTAAACCAATGGAAGACCTCGAACTCCCAAATGAAGGAAAAATCATTTAACTTCTTAAGACATATGTCTAATTCTTCAAACAACGAGGATAAGATTTTAAAAAGCCTCAACGTAGCAGAAGAAGAAATAGATGAATACATAACTCAATTTAAAAATGCAGCGAAGAAGCTTAGTGAATCAGAAGATATTAAGTTTAATCAACCCTTCTGGGAGAAATCAGTTAAGGAGTTTATAAACGATTATTATGATCAAGCCGATATCGATATTTTTAAAAATATGCTTTCAGATTCAATGAAATTAGGTCATCGCCCATCCGAAGAAGAGGCCATCCAGATCATTTTCAATAATTCAGGACCAGGACTTGGAAAGACACTACAGCAGATTGGTAGAGAACAAGGAATGGGTGATGCTCTTGCTGAGATGATGTCAAAGCTCGAAAGTGAAGGCAAACCAGTCCCGCCTGACTTAGCACTTCAAATTATTCGATCAGACCCAGGTGGATACAAGTTTGTTCATATAGATCCATTTCCTGTTGGGACAGGTACAGTCGCTCAAGTACATAGGGCCATTATTTTAAGAGATGGAGAAGAAATTGAAGTTGCTGTAAGGTTTTTAAAACCGGGAATTGAAAAAAGAGCAAGTGCTGATATGAAGATATTAGGGAATGTATTTGAACGAATGAAAAAAGACTCTTCAGTCGTAGGTATGGAAGTTCCCGATTTAGATAAACTTTTAAAAACTCTTGATGAGTTTTTAAAGGCAGATATGAATATCCCTCTAACACTAGAAAATCATCGAATAGCAAAGGATGTCTACTCGAAGATTATTAAAACGAAACTTGAGAGTAATTCTTATTTAATTGATTTCAATGTCCCAAAACTTTATGAGCCCTCACAAAACCTAGATTCTACTAAGCTTGTTGTTACTGAGTTTATAGGGGAAGGAACAAAGTTCTCAGAAGTAACTGATGAGACCGCCAAAAAGGTGGCAGCTCAACAGATTACCAAGTTATGGGTTGATGAAGCCCTTTTTCGCTCTGGATACACCCACGCTGATCTTCATGAAGGAAACTTTAAAGTACTTCTCTCAGAGGATGGGAAGAAAATAAAAATTACTTTTTTTGATTTTGGAATGAATATCAAAATCACCAAGGAGACCAAAAGAGCCTTTATTTTAATAGGAGCCGGTGCTGCTTATAATGACCCTAAACTTATCGCAAAATCACTATTATTATTTGGAAACAATGAGTCTAACCTAAGTTACAAAGAGCTAACTCGTGTTATTAAAGATGAGCTCGTTAAAAATGGAAAAAAGGACCAGGCTGAATGGGTTACTTGGGGGATCAAAAATGGATTTAAAATCCCCGATGACTTAGGTGTCCTAACCCGAGGGGGAGCGCTCGTGAATCAGCTACCAAATGCGGTAAAGATGGGCGGTATTGAGGTTAAATTTGTTGAACAATTCGCAGTGAAACATAAAGTTTTTCGTTTTATGAATCTAGAGAATGATTATCCTTTAAAGAACATAGATCTTCTTCATGTTGGAACTTCAATGTTGAAATCAAAATGTTCGGACATTCTTACAAAAATATTCAAGCGAAGTAAATAAATCTACTTAGATATTCTTAGGATTAGAAACGAAGTACGTGATACTTTTAAGTATAATATCACGTACACTTATCTTAGTTAAACCAATCTCTAAGACGATTAAACACACTATCGGCTTCTTCTTTAATTTCATTGGTACATTTCTGAAGGTCACCAGTATTAAGTTCAGAAAGTCTCATCTTGTTTTTAAAACAAGTCTCTTCTTTTAGAGTATCAACTTTAGAGATGAGATTAATGGTATCAACACCCGGGCTTGTATAAGCTTTTCCATCTTCACCTTCTTCAGTAAACTCTCGAAGAACATTTAAGGCGTGGATATTCTCAAAGCTACCACATTTCCCAACAGCGTAAGTCTTAACAGAGTTATAACGAGTAAGAATCTCTACACACTCAAATTGAATAAGATTATTAATCTTATTACAGTTCTCAATAAGCGATGAATCAACTGAGTAATTGCTTTCTTTGATAAGGTTAAGACAAGCTGTGCTTGACTGAGTATGCCCTAATTTAAAGTTTAATCCAGAGGCAGAGCTAATACCGCTAAAGTTTTTGCAATGAGCTTTTGACTGAACTGTACACTTAACTTCATTAGTTTCTTTATTTAAAACAATACATTCCTCAGTATCATGATCTACATAATCGCTCTCAAGTCCTTCAGTACAAGTTTGAGAGAAAAAATTATTTGCCGCTTCTGTGGCAGCATTAATCGCTTTTTTCTCTGCCTTCTTCTTTGCAAAGAAAGTCGAGTCACTGCTTTTCTTAGAAACAGTTTTGATAGTTATCTCTCTTAAATTTGAGTATTTCTCCGACTCAAGCACTTCGATTGATTGTCCAAAAGAGACCGTAGAAGTAAGAGAAATGGCCAAGAAAAGTATGTATTTCATATAAAAGCTCCTCATTTTAGTTCCCTCATAGTTTATACTGACGCCTTTAAAATCTATCTTTACTTGTAAAAACGATACGGGCCGTCTATTTTTTAAACGCCTCAGATCAAGGGCCCATTTCCCACTGATTTCAAGTACCTGACATGGCATCCTTTGCCACTTCTCCAGAATTTTGGCACTAGCCTTTACTCAGTTATTTCAACTACCGATTCATAGACACCTATGAAAAGCATTATAAGGAATCAATCATGAGTATTGAGAGAGCATTTATTCTATTCGTGGCCATCTTATTCAGCCAAATATCTTTAGCAAACGGGCTCCCGCTCATCGATATTCAAGACCTAAACGGAAGATACACTCACCCAGCAGGCAGCGCCACGGCATCGTTTTGGAAAGTACCTGATAGTGCCCCCCTACAAAATGCCCAGTTTAGCGTTTTTCAAGAACAAGACCTCTTTGTCTTTGAAGGAGACGCTGGTCTTTATGAATTAAAGGGACTTCCTGATTCAATCGTAAAGATGAATTCCTTAAACTGGAAAGGCTCCTCCTTCAAAAGTGAAGCCAGTGGATTAAACCTAGGCATTGATTCTTTAACGGGCTCTGATGAAAGTGGACTGCTTCTTATCAAGAAATTTAATTTCAGCTGCTCTGGATCTTCCTCACGAGCTGAAACAAGAGACGCTCTCTTTGATGTATGTTTAAGAAATAGCCTTTTAAAATCAGCTCTTTTTGATATCTACGAAACTGATAGATCAAATACTAGAACTACACTAGAGAATTTATCCATGACCGTTAAGAACGGAAAGTTTAATTTAAGCGTTCGCGCTAAGTTTGATATCACGGCCAATATTAAAGCGAATGGAAAGATAGACTACTTAAAAACAAACTCTGGAGCTGAGCTTCGAATTCGTTTAGATAAGGCTAAGGCCAGTTTTCTTAATGTTACGAAGAAGGTTTTTGAGGCGATTGAGAAAGAAGCTGCGGAAGGTGTTCGAGTTGAGAGACCTTATATTATTGTTGAGCTTGATTAGGTATCTTATCCAGCCTTGTCTGACACTGTGTTTCCTTGAATAAATGCCCGACTGGTTTGCTTGCCCTTTTATCTTTACTGCTAGATAATTCTCCTTATGAAAAAATTTATCATCCTCAGTCTACTTTTATGTAGCACCGCATTCTCACAATCATTTCTCGAAGAAACTAACCCTAAGGGCTGGCTTTGGGACCGCATTTCCTCCATAGATTTAGGCTTTAGTGGCGATCTATTTGATCAGACCTTTTACGATTCACTAGGTTTATCAATTACCTATGCTTATGAAGTAGAGTCTTCACATAGAGAGGGATACTTCTCCAGAGTTGATAAGTTTAGAACTAAAGTTAAAGTACAACCTGGCGATATAATAAGTGGAACAAGCTCGCCACTATACCTTCATTTAAAGCGTGAGAGTGAGATTGTCTTTATCCGCCAATTTAAAAAGAAATGGGATGCTGTAAAGGCCCTTCCCTACACTCCTTTAAGACTTCCCTACAATGCTGATCAGGCACTAAAGAATTTAAAGCCAGGGGACTTTGTAGCACTTCCTACTTCAATGAGTATAGTAACTGGAGCTCAGGTAGGTTTTGGAGATGATGAATTCGCTGAAGGCAAGGCAGGGGTTTACTATCTTATTCAAGGCCAGTTTCTTATTCATGTCTTTAGACTGAAAGATAATAAAGTAAGGCTTAAGTTAATCGCAACTCGCAACCGTGAAGGTGGAGTTCGTGGAAGTGTTCAAACCGGCTTAAATGTTTTTGGAATTGATCTCTTAGATGGAATCATTAAAAAAATCACTAAGTTTGATCCGATTGAAGTTAATGCCGGACTTGGAAATGGTGGCCAACTACTTCTCGACTATATTTTCGACTTAAAAGACCCTAAGGCCCGTGCTGCTTATGACAAAATCCTAAGCAGTCGTTACCGCTTCACAGACTTGAGTCTAGTGAGAGATACAATTGGAAAATTCCCGATAGAAGATCGCCTACACTCTACTTTTGTTATGGCCGAGAACCTCGTAAGAGAAGATATTGGAAAGCCAAATCAAAGAGTCGAACAACTCTTTAAAGGTATTAACCACTTTAAAAAGACTTTCCGCCGTACTTCCATGGGCCTTCCCTTTATCGACTATGAAAAACAAAGGCTCTATGTAAGAAACAACTTAGTCTATGAATCGCCAGAGGGTGAGAAATCAAAGTACTATTTTCCTTTTAGCGCCAAGTACCGAAAAAAGAAATTTCTTCGTGGTCCTCTTAAATCTGAAGAGGAATTTAGAAGAACACTATTTGGACTAGCAGAAGTTAACAAAGAAAACCCAGACGCTCCTTATGAGCTAGGTTTTAGTACTGAATATGACGACGACAAGTTCACTGTCAATGAACAAGAAAACTTTATTAAGTATTTTAACTACCAAGTTCCAAAAACTATCCGTGAAAAGATAAAATGGGGAAATTGGAGGAAAAAAGAAGTTAAAAGAGATGTAAAACTCTACTATCAGATTACCTTGCATTCAGATGCTCTCAGCGAGTTAAAGAAGATTAAGTACAAAGATTTCAAACGAATGTTTCACACTTACTACAGCAGTGTTAAATCAATCACTGGGGAGAAAGCTGAAGCAAAACTTCTTGGAAGACTGCGCTTAACAATGTTTGCGAAGAAGTTATTTAAAGTACTTCAAAAAACCAGCGCCAACTCTAAGTTATCCCTAGATAGGATCTTCAAACTAAGAAATAAATCTCTTTTTTATAAGTATGGGATTGGCTTTCTTTTATCAATGGTACCTGAGGAAAGCCTTGAAAGATTTGTTTCAATGAAACTGAATATTGTTTCACCAAATGACAAAGGTATTCAATTTGAATATGGCCCACAAGGAGGAGATCTTCTGTTTCAACAACTAAGATCTTTATTAGCAGTTATAGATGATCGAAATTATGATTTTAGGATCACAACCACTTCTGATCACTTGAGCTTCTTAGAAACTAACGCAAAATAATAAGGTGCCATTAACAGGCACAGCTCTGCTGGCACCTTTTCCTTCTGAATAGATTCAGGACGTTACCTAGTGTTCTAAGTATTCTATATTTAGGTCCGATAAGTTCAATATGAGTGCTGTAAAAAAAGAGTCTTCACATTTACAAAACTGCGTCGAAACAGGAAGACAGTTTCACCTAGATGAATTTCCTAAAAAGTGCAGTTGCTGCAAAAAAGAATTTCTAAACCGAGAGAGCTTTTGGGAAGAAACAGAAGCCTTGGTTCATGGAAACTATTCTAGAGGAACAAAGAGTTCTGTCTTTGAATACCGAAACTGTACTGATTGCAAATCAACCTTAGTTACAAAGTTTGTAGATGAAAGAGACCTCTCTACCGAAGGCCTAGAGAAGCGTGCCCAGTGGGGAAAGCAATTTGAATTTCTTGTCTCTAATGGCGTAGATCCAGATCGAGCCAAGTCAATCTTAGAAAAGAAAAAGTAGTTTTCTTAAGTGCCAATATCCGGTAGCTAAAATAGCCATTCAATCAAAAGGATAAAGAATCTACTTTGATTTTTACGACAAATGCTATGGTCTTCATTAAAATCCCCCCCCACGACCTTGAGGCATGGGGGAAATATGTTATTTGATTTCGAATTCAGCTATAGGAGTATCATACCTTCCAGCTATAGAGGCCTTAACAAAGGCTTCGTTAAGATCTGTGAAGTAGCTATTGTAAAATTCATTTTCAAGACCGATTTGGTTATAGAAACCAGGAGTTGGTCCAAATTTGCCAGACTCAGTTACGTAGATCTTTAATTTTTGATCTGTAGAGAAGTGGTTATACATTTCTTTATACCATTCTTTTAAAGTCTTAAGCCCTGTTACAGGATCAAGCGCTAGCCAAATCTCATCTCCATTCTCATCTTTACTTTGGGCTATCGTGGTTACATGCCATCCCCAAGAATTTCCGTCGCCAGTACTCATATGACCTACAACGAAGGCCTTCTTGATCGAGTCTCTATCAAGGTTTCTCATGGCCAGTTCTAAGTGAACAAACATCGCTCGCCCAAAACAAAAGCCAATTCCTTGATTCTTTGGATCGTATTTTTCATATTGGTAAAGAGATACTACAGGGTGCATTCTAAGTGTTGATAGAACGTCTCTAGCGACTCTAGGGCTTAAAAACTTAGCATCATCTGCATCCACAATATTGATAGACTGACGGCTTCTGCCTTCCACTTCCATTGCCACAAATTCGGAAAGGTGTGCTTGATTTTCTTGGTCAATTTGAGCAGTAGTTTTATTCCAAGTATCTGACTTTGACTGACTAAATAAGTGAACCTTCTCCGAGAAAATCTTTGCTTGAGCAGCTGAGATTGTGAGTAAGGTAACGAATAGAACGGGGATAAATCTCTTCATTTTCATAGGTTCTCCTAGGTTTTAATTCTTTCACCAACTCATAGCATCAAACAGAATGATTAAGGGACCTTATGAATATTTTTCACGTATTGAGGAGGTGCAAGTCACTCAAATGACTTATTTAAAAAGAGTGCGGATACCTCCTCACAAAGTATCACGTCCCCTACCTTCTCTTTTTAAAATAAAGTGATTTTAATCAGTATTTACTAGGCTTAATCCATTCAATAAATTTTCCTCGCCTCTATTCTAATGACTACTAAGGGATAACTACTTGTATTTGGAGAGGAACCGCTAACAAAGACTTAGAGTTGTAAAAAGCCTAAAACCAACTTATGCAATTCACTTATAACGGTGCTCCCCAAATTAACTACAAAATCATTTTCTTTGGTGTTATGACAAAGCCCTTCAAGGTTTAGTTTAGGAGAAAGTATGCGTTCAGCTGTTTTTATTGTAGTCGGTTTATTTTGTTTCAACCTATTTGCCCAAAGAAATAAGCCTATTCCTGAAATGGTAGAAACGGACTGCATGGGTTGTCATATGAACGTTATGAATGCTCCTTTGATGGCCGGTCAAAATAGAGATTTCCTAGAGTTCGAATTGTTTAACTTTAGAGATTATATCCGTGATCACGAAATCATGAACCAAGTAATGGAAGACTTTACAGATTCTGAAGTTATGGAAATTGCCGCCTATATCTCTAAGCTTTCCCTCTGCCACACTCAAACTCCTGTTGAAGAGCACCCAGATGCTAATGTAAAAAAAGGGGAAGAAATCTTTAACAAGAGTTGTTTTGATTGCCATAAAAAAGACAACCTTGGAATCGGGCCAGTCATTCACGGTCAAAAAACAGGATACCTAGAAGACGCCATAAAAAGCTTTCAAAGCTCTTGGTATGAACCACGTCCTAGTAGAGTCAACATGAGATCACAAACTGACATGCTTAGTGATCAAGATATTAAGGACGTTGCAGCTTATTTAAATGATCAAAAGATCTGTGAAGAAAAGTAAGTTAGTCTTATTCTTTAATTAAGGTTTTTATTCCTTTTGGAGTACCCTTTAACTTCTTTTTAAAGACTTTATAAAAGCGGCTAAAGTCTTTGAAACCAACGTCAAAAACAACATCTTTTATTTCGTGATCAATTCCTAATAAAAACTCTGCATAGCTCATACGAACCATATTCATATAATTCTTAGGTGTGAAGCCAAAGTTCTTTTTAAAGACTCTAGAAACAACTGCAGGTGCTTTACCTGTTACTTTACATACATCAGCAATTTCAATCCCTTCACTAAAGCGGTCATCAATGGTTTTTTTTAATAAGACACCAAGTGGATCAGGAAAAGGATTGTAATCAATATAGTTAGGTTCAAACTCTATATTAAAAAAAGAAATCAAGTCTTCGTAAGTTTTAGGCTCATCTTGATCAGCTAAATCAAAATAAAAGGGTCTCGCCTCTTTGATGGGGCATTCTGAATTTGAGTAAAGGCCAACAAGCTCAATCTCGGCATCTTTATACAGGTCGATGCATGCTGCATTTTCGGGAAGAAAAATAAAGAACTTATTTGATTTAGGAGTCACGATTCCGTCTAGGGTCTTCCACTGAAAGACTCCTCTTTTTAACTCTATATAAAAGATATTCCAAAGAGGACCCGTAACATCATAAAACTCAACACTCCCGTCAATTGTCGTTCTCGATTTGATAAAGACATTGCTGTCATCTATCTTCTCTCTCTCTCTTTTAAACTCCATACTCATAAAAGTATTTTACAATGTTTCAGTATTTAAAAAAGGGAAAACCCCCTCTAAAAATTGAATAAATCATTTAGAGGGGGTTTTAAAGGGTAATTAGGGACATATAAGTTTGAATCGCGGAATTAAAACTCATACTTAGACATTTTATAAGACGACATTCTATTTGTTTTAGCTAGAATCACTTCTAACTCTTTTTCTATATAGCTCTTAGTTTCAACATCCTTTACTTTCTCTATTTCACTTTTAGCCGGCAATGATTGAACTGAAATAAGAAGTAAAAAAACCGGCAAGCATATTCCTGTAAGAATCGTTAACAATTGACTTAGTTTTTTCATAAACACCCCTTTTGAAAAACACAGTATAAATATCAAATCTAGGATTTATATCTTGGCGATTTTTGACTCCGGAAAGTTTTACAATAGGCTTATATAATTTGTTCATTAGTCAAAAAACGCCAAGATAAAAGCGAGAATCCCTCTTAAAAGGATAAGAACTAACCTTATTAAGGATGCCTCATGAACTCGAATATAAAGATTAATAACTATTTTGATGACTTATTAGCTTCTAAAGAATCTCGCCTAGGGCTCGGTGTCTTTATAGGCATGATCGTTTTTCATATAGGCGCTCTAATGGCCTTTCAGACAGGGGTCTCTAAAGTTGCGATTTTAATATTTACCCTCTCCTACCTATCAAAAGGACTCGGCATAACAATGGGCTTTCATCGCTACTTTGCTCATCGCTCCTTTAAAACAAGCCGCTTCTTTCAGTTTTTTCTCGGAGTTTTAGGAACTGGAGCCGTTCAAGGTGGAGTATTGTGGTGGGCATCTCATCATAGAGGACACCATAAACATAGTGATCAAGAAGATGATATTCATTCACCAATAACCCATTCTTTCTTTCATTCTCACTTAGGATGGATGTGGACTAAAGAGTGTTTTTCTAGAGCAAAGTACAGATTAAATGATTTTTCAGTCTTTCCAGAGATTAAATTTTTAAACAAATACTATGTCGTCGTTCTTGCTCTGCAAGCAGGCTTCTTTTATGGACTTGGAGAGCTACTCAATAATTATGCTCCCTCACTCAATACAAACGGAAATCAATTATTAGTCTGGGGATTCTTCGTAGCTACTGTCTGGACTTGGCATATAACTTTTTCAATAAATTCAGTTTGCCACATATTTGGAAAACCAAAGTATAAATCAAACGATCATTCAAAGAACAACTGGCCCATGGCATTCTTGGCCCTTGGTGAAGGATGGCATAATAACCATCATAAATATGGTTGGTCCGCTAGAAATGGTTTTCTTTGGTATGAACTAGACCCTACCTACTATGTCTTAAAGCTTCTAGAGGCCTTAGGTATTGTCTGGGACCTAAAAACTCCTACTCAAAAACAACTAGAATCAGATCTCCTTTAAAGTTACGACCAACTTCATAAAAAAGGGAGTCTAATGACTCCCTCTTAAAACTTCTTTCCCAAATTATCCACCTAGTGGTTAAGTCCTTTGTACTTTCTACAAAGCTTTATGGCGTCATAGTCATTAAGCTCCAAACCACCGTCTCTATCACTATTAGTAGCTTTTACAAAACAGTCTTTTGTGGCTTCCATACTGTCAGTACCAGCACACAGTCTAATGCCATCAGCTTGATTTAAGTTTAGGCCATTTAGCTTCTTTCTTTCTTGAGCCATTAAAGTACAAGCAACAGGTGCCTCAGAAGTCCTTGTTCCTCTACATAAAATTAGGGCTTCATTCTTATTTAATCTGAGGGCCTTTCCTCTGTTGTACCCTTCAACGACCAATCCACCATCACGTTCTCTTTTAGTTGCCATTTTAAAGCACTCTGTTGGTGCCTGAGCAAAAGACGCACTTGAAATACTTAACGATACAATACTTATTAAAATCTTCATTTAATCTCCCTATTTTTGAAACTATTCTGTTTCTCATATTAATATTAAGCGGAAGATAGGTGATATTGAGGAGATCTTCTTGGCGTTTTTTGACTTCTATATAGATAAGGTCGCTACCTTAAATAAAGTAACCTGGTACCTAAAACCTGAGTACGGCTACCTCCTCACAAAGTATCACCTACTCTAAGGCGAAATCCTGCCTCACCTCCAGAGTTTCAGGGCTACAACATAAATTCGAACACTTACCCTCTTTTTGAAGCTTTAAAAGAACTTCATTTTCATCATTGCTTTAACTTTTCTGAAAATATATTTTCAATTCATCAAATGATTGATACTAATTTTTCACAAAAGGAAGAGCATGGAACACACCCTAAACAACCTCTTAAAATTCAGCAGCACTGATATTGAAAACCCAAAACATCAGAAGATTCACTCCTTTCACTATGATCACTCAGGTCATGTGATTGCGACGAATTCTCATGTTTTGTTTGCTTCAAAAAGACCATGGGAAATAGATAAAGCCGGAAGAACTTTCTCAAAAGTAGAATACGAAAAAGGATATTTTACAGAAGCCGAGCTAGAATACCCCAAATGGCAACAGGTCATCCCTGAAGAGAGCGGCCGAAGAGTTACGATTCAGATTCCAGAATGGTTTGACACCTTTGGTGAAGAGAATCGATCTGTTTCGATGCTTCTTGATTATACAGATACTTCAAATCCATTTCTTAAAATATCAAAGGCCATCGGAGAAACATGCCTTGGCTTTAATGCTAAATACCTTTCTTGTTTTGCAGGTGAGGAAGTTTCTTTTTTAATTACAAGCCCACTCTCTCCAGTGGTTGTCGTAAGTAAAAATTCAACCCTAGACCCTTTATCTAAAAACTTTAAGGAAGAAGTATTAAAAGAAGACTGGTTCTACCTTCTTATGCCCTTAAAAATAGATTTAGATGAAGAGTCGGCCCATGAAGTCTATATGTAATGAACTTAATAGAAAGAATTAAAAAATACACTTTACCAATAAAACAACTCAGGGTCATCGAAGCTATTCTCGATGACCTCGAGTCTAATTCTTTCTTAAGTGGTAGTGAGCTATGCCAAAAGTTTGATATTTCTTTTTCTTCACTCACTAGACTCGCAAAATCTCTTAAGTACAAAGGTTTTCCTGAACTCAAAAAAGAAATAGAGCATATGTATAAGACTGAGTTCTCCCCTTCTCACCAGGCGGAGACCTTTGTTCAAGACACACGCGACAAATCGATTCTCAATATTGTTTTCCAATCAGAAATGAGAAACCTTAATAAATTAACAGGCCACCTTCACGAGAAAGATTTAACAGATTGTGCTAAAAAGATTAATAAATCTAAAAGAGTCTTTATTATAGGTGTCGGCCAGATGGGCCTTGTGGCCATGAAATTATCAGAAAGTCTTAAGTTATTAAGTAAAAATGTCATTTGCCTTACAGAGCTTGGCTTTTCAAAACAAGCTGAAATTCATTCTCTCTCTAAAGATGACGTCGTAGTGGCCTTTTCCATTAATAAAGAGCTTATCGAATATGAGCAATTTTTTGATGCCCTGAAGACAAAAGAAATCTTTTCAATTCTTTTTACTGATAAAAAGACAGGACGTCTTAGAAAACATACAGACATCAGCTTTTACGCTTCCTCTACAGGCAACGGAATGATCAACTGTATAACTCCCTTTATTGTCTGCACAAATATACTGGAGTCTATTCTCTTCTCTATGGATAAACATGTTCACTTGGCAAAAATTAGAAGCATTGAAAAGAAGTGGACGTCACTTCCGATTTTTCTCAAATAGCGTTTAAATAGTGCCATGCTCTTTTGTCCAAAGTGAAAATTGTCTAAGGAACTTCTGTAAGATTCTTACCTCTTTTCGAAACAAAAGCTAAATTCCCCAAAAGCATTCTTCTGAATAGTTAGATGTTTCCAAGGTGGCGTATGTTAGAAGTTCCCGGCCTGCATACAAAAAGCCACCTTGGTTTTTTAATTATATATGAAATATTGAAAAGTTTAAGAGGTTTTTCTTTTCTGCAAGTAACCTGGTACCTAAAATGGCGGGGCGTGAGGGATTCGAACCCCCGACCGACTGGTTCGAAGCCAGCAACTCTATCCAGCTGAGCTAACGCCCCCGAACTGATTTTTTTATTATATTAATATTCGTTTTCTTATTCGTCTAGGTTAACGCCCTTAGGTGAAAGTCTATATGCTCCTTAATAAAGGTCGAGATATAGAAGTAACTATGATCGTATCCTTCTCTATAATTTACCTTAATGGGCTGAGAAGCCTTTTCAGCAGCTGTTTCGAGGTTCTTAGTGAGGAGCTCTGATTCTAGGAATTCGTCGTTTAGGCCTTGATCGATTAAGAGTGTATCTGCTCGCTTCAGGCCAGAATTGAGCAATTCTGTGCTGTCGTAGGCCTTCCAATCCTCGGTATTTGATCCTAGGTATCCAGTTAGGGCCTCTTTTCCCCAAGGCGTGGCGCTTGGGTTTACCACTGGTGAGAAAGCGGAAACTGAGACAAAGAGATCAGGGTTCTTGAGGCCTAAAGTGATGGCGCCATGGCCACCCATTGAGTGACCCATTATAGAAAACTTCTTTATGCCGAAGTTATCCTTAAGGATTGAGATTAATTCGTCCGTTATATACTGATCCATTTTATAATGATCTTTGTAGCCTTCCGTCGTTGCCGTTAAATAAAAGCCAGCTCCAGATCCGAAGTTAAAAGCGTCATGCTCACCTGGAAGATCTAATCCTCTTGGTGAAGTATCGGGGCAGACAATCATTGTCTTTGTGTCTTTTAGAAATTGTTGAGCGCCTGCTTTGGTGATGAAGTTATCTTCATTGCAGGTAAGACCAGAGAGCCAGATGATGCAAGTTTCAAAGCTTGTTTCTTCTTTTGGAAGAAAGGCTGAGAACTTCATCTTTGTTTTTGTGACTTTGCTTTCGTGCTCGAAGGTCTTAGTGGAGCCATCGAAACATTTATTTGTCTTTATTGTTTCTAACATTTTATTCCATTCCAAAATCGATAACGGTTCTAATACTCTTTCCTTCGTGCATAAGATCGAAGGCCTTGTTGATATCTTTGAGTGGTAATTTAAAAGTGACGAAATCATCAAGGTTTATTTCCCCTGACATATAACGATCCACGTATCCAGGAAGTTCTGTTCTTCCTTTTACGCCGCCAAAAGCTGAGCCTTTCCAAACTCTTCCTGTGACTAATTGAAAAGGTCTTGTTGAGATCTCTTGACCAGCGCCAGCGACGCCGATGATGATGGACTCTCCCCAGCCTTTATGAGCGCACTCTAGAGCTGCCCTCATTAAGTTTACGTTTCCTACGCATTCAAAGGAGAAATCAACTCCGCCGTCGGTAAGTTCTACGATCACTTCTTGGATGGGCTTATCGTAGTCTTTTGGATTGATGCATTCAGTGGCGCCAAGCTTTTTGGCCATCTCGAATTTTTCTGGGTTGATATCAATAGCAATGATTCTTGAAGCTTTGGCCATCTTGGCGCCTTGAAGAACAGAGAGACCAATGCCTCCCATTCCAAAGACAGCAACTGTATCGCCTTCTTTTACGTTGGCCGTATTTAAAACCGCCCCAATTCCCGTCGTGACTCCGCAGCCAAGAAGGCAGACTTTATCAAGAGGGGCTTCTTTACTTATTTTTGCAAGAGAGATCTCAGGAACCACTGTGTATTCAGCGAAAGTAGAGCAGCCCATATAATGAAAGATGGGCTTTCCATCTTTTGAAAAACGGCTGGTGCCATCAGGCATAAGTCCCTTGCCTTGAGTTTCTCTAATTTTTTGGCAGAGGTTTGTTTTTCCTGAAAGGCAAAACTTACACTCGCGGCACTCTGGCGTATAAAGAGGAATGACGTGATCGCCCTTTTGAAGGGTCGTTACGCCCTCGCCTACTTCTTCAACAATACCGCCGCCCTCATGGCCTAGGATAACAGGAAAGATTCCTTCTGGATCTTCCCCTGACATTGTAAAAGCGTCAGTATGACAAACGCCAGAAGCTAGAACTTTAATTAAGACTTCGCCTTTTTTAGGTCCTTCTAAATCAACTTCTTCGATCTTTAAGGGCTCTTTTGGTCCCCAGCAAACTGCGGCTTTTACTTTCATATAATGTCCTTTTTTATTTTTAGTGACGAAGCTTTAAGAGAGCAAAACCTGCGATGGCCAAGATCATGATAGCGATCGTCGCGTACTTAAAGTGTTTTTCAATGATCTCTTGTGCTTTCTCTCCGAAGAAATAAACGATCCCGCACATGATAAAATAACGAGCGCCTCTTCCTACTAGAGAGGTTCCTACTAAAGTCGCGATACCGATACTGGCTGAATAGACTCCGGCCGTAACGGTAAAGACTTTAAAAGGAATGGGTGTAAAGGCAGCTACGAATAAAGCTGCGACTGCGTTTTCTTTATAGAGCTCCCCTACTTTATCAAAGTTTTTAGCAAAGCCTGGGATCCACTTAAAGAGAAAAGGCTGAACCTGCTCCCATAAGAAGCTTCCCATATAATAACCAGCGATGGCGCCTAGAACTGAAGTAATGGTTGTGATGGCCGCGAACCTAAAAGCCCTTTTTCTATCGGCGTAACACATGGGAAGCATCATCACTTCTGGTGGGATGATAAAGCAGAATGATTCCGTAAAAGAAAGCAGCCCCAATAGGTAGGGGGCCGATTTATGTTTACAGGATTCTAAGATTCTTTGATAGAGACCTTGAAGCCAAGAAGTCGATTCTGCTTTTTCCATTTTTCTACCTAAACCTGCGCTACCGTTTTGGAATCTTCTTCAGCTTGCTTTGCTAATTCTTCTTTTCCAAACGGAGTGTCTTCCCAGTCTTCTTTATGCTTACACTGAGGGCATTGAAGTTGGTGACCTTCTCTTTTAGTGATCCTCTCTCCCATAATGGCAAAACCACAACCAGGACAAGGATGCTCAAAAGGCTTGGTCCACATTGCGTTCTCGCAGTTTGGATAGTTTGAGCAACCATAGAAGATCTTTCCGTAACGACTCTTTTTCTCAGCAAACTTTCCAACCTTACAGGCAGGACAGACGATTTGAAGCGTATAAGGAAGTGTTGTCTCGCAAGTGGGGTAATCCTCACAGCGTACAAAACGGCCATACTTTCCGGTCTTCACTTCTAATTTCTTATTACAAGTTGGGCACGGATCGTGGAACCAGTTCTTAGGAAGGATTGTTATGACTCCTTCTAAGTCTTTTTTAAAGTCAAAAGTAGAATTACACTCGGGGTATTCAGAGCAAGCAAGAAATTGTCCATTTCTTCCCCACTTAATATGATACTCACCAGGCCCGCACTTCTTACAATCAATTCCCGTAGGGATAAGCTGCTTTTTGAGGTTTTTCATCTCCTCTTTAGCTTTCTCTAGGGTCTTCTCAAAGTCTTTCCAGAAGTCTTTAAGAACTTTCTTATAAGTAATCTCACCTTCTTCAATCTGATCGAGAAGTCCCTCTACCCTAGCGGTAAAATCAACATCCATCACATTTGGAAAGGATTCAATAAGCATTCTACAAACAACCATCCCAAGTTCTGTGGGGATGAATCTGTTTTCAATCTTTTCTACGTAACCTCTGTCTTGGATGTTTGAAATAATGGCAGCGTAAGTCGAAGGTCGACCGATGCCTTTTTCTTCAAGGTCCTTAACAAGAGAGGCTTCATTGTATCTTGGCGGTGGTGAAGTCCAGTGCTCAAGAGCTGCTGGATCTTTTGAAGCTTTGATCACTTCACCTTTTTCGATCTCTGGAAGAAGCCCACTCTTAACATCAGCGAGTGATTCTTCGTCGTCTCCACCTTTCTTAGAGGCCTTCTCTGCAGCGGCTTCTAGATAGACAGTACGAAAACCAGGAAACTTAATGATCGATCCCGTCGCTTTAAAAAAGTGACCGGAAGATTCAAAAGTAACTGAGGTTTGATCGATAACGGCCTGACTCATTTGAGAAGAGATAAACTTATTCCAAATCAACTCATAAAGTTTTTGTTGATCAGGCTCAAGGTCTCCTCTTACTTCATCAGGAGTGTACATTAAATCAGTAGGGCGGATGGCCTCGTGGGCATCTTGAACCTTACTATTTCCTTTTTTCTTATAAACGATAGGCTCGGCCGGAAGATAATCTTTTCCGTACCTCTTATCGATAAAATTAATCAATGATTCAAGGGCCTCAGGAGCCGTTCTCATTGAATCGGTTCTCATATAAGTAATCAAACCTTGCATGCCGTGATCTCGAAGATTGATACCTTCATAGAGTTTCTGGGCAACCATCATGGTTCTCTTAGCTGTAAAGCCTAACTTATTAGCCGCTTCCTGTTGAAGCTTTGAAGTTGTAAAAGGCGGTGTTGGGTTTTGCTTTCTCTCACGCTTCTTAACGTCAGTTACATTAAAGTCTTTTCCCTTAACATCTTTAACAATCTTATCTGCTTCTTTTTGATCATTAAGTTCCATCTTCTTATTTGGCTCTTCACCATAGTACTTAATTTCAAAAGGAGTTGCTTCTTTGTTCATCTCACCGTGGATTGAAAACCACTGTTCAGGAACAAAGGCTTTAACGGCGTCTTCTCTCTCAACGATAATTCTAAGGGCCACTGACTGAACACGCCCAGCAGAGATTCCTCTTTGAACCTTATCCCACAGGATAGGAGAGATCTTATAGCCCACAAGCCTATCGAGTACACGTCTCGTTCTTTGTGAGTCATACATTGGTCTATTTAATTCAGTAGGGTTAGCGATAGCTTCGTTAACGGCCTTTTTTGTAACGGCGTTAAAGACGACTCTAAAAATCTTCGCTTTCTTTCCAATCTCTTCTGCCAAGTGATGAGCGATCGCCTCACCTTCGCGGTCCATATCGGGAGCGAGGTAGATGACTTGCGCCTTCTTAGCTAGTTCTTGAATTCTTTCGATCTTATCTTTCTTCCCCGTAATCGGAACAAGGTCGATAGCAAAATTAGCTTTTACATCAACACCTAGTTTTGATTTTGGAAGATCTTTGATATGCCCGTTAGAGGCCACAACCTGAAAACCACGACCAAGATATTTCTTAATGGTCTTAGCTTTTGAGGGTGATTCCACAACAACTAATGAGTACTCACCTAAGTCTCTCTTAACTGTTTTCTTTTTCTTCTTTTTAGAAGCAGGCTCAGCTGAGGCTTTGGTTGTTTTCTTAGCAACTTTCTTCTTTGCAGTTTTTTTCTTAGTAACCTTTTTCTTAGTTACTTTTTTCTTTGCTGTCTTTTTTTTCTGCTTCTTCGCAGAAGCAGTCTTTGAGGTTGTTTTTTTCGCGTCTTTGGTCGCCACAATCTCCCCTTTGTAAAAAATTGAATACGGATAACGGCTTGGGTTCTTGGTCGGGGATACTATTTGACCAGTGCGCCAACAAGCCGCCTTCTTTATAGCTTCTCAGTATTCAACAATTCATCAATTTCTTCAAGGTCAAACTCAGTAAGACCGTAAGGATTTTCTTTGGCGTTGATATCCTCATCCATGTATTTACGGCCAACGTCTTGCTCAATATCGTCGAGAGATTCAAAAGCATTTGGATCAGGCTCACCTGATTTTCTCTCAACTTCATCAAGGTTCTGTTGTTCTAGGAATTTATCTTCATCAACCTTGGCTTCACTTAAGCTTGCCTCAGCTTCTACAAGTTCGTTTTCAAGACGTTCAAGCTCTTTTAGGTCTCTCTCATGATCTTTAAGAATAGAGCGTTCTCTTTCTTGACGCTCTAGCTCTTCAAGCTCATCTTCAGTCAGCTGCACCTTGTCAGCCTGACGCAAGAGGTCTTCTCCGATGTCATCTAAGTTAAGCTCGATATCAAGCTCGTCCAGAGCCTCACCTTCAGTTTGATCAACTTGGCTAAGAAGACTCTTGTTCTTAAGACGACTCTCTCTCGCCGCTTGCTCTTCCGTTTTTGATAAGGCGATGGCGCCCATAGCAACTTCATTACTACTATTAGTTATAAGGGCCGTGGCAAAATTATCAGTTAAAGTAATAACTGTTAACTCACCCGTTTTATAAGTTGGATCAGGCGTGATCCTTCTATCAGTATTTCTATCTCTAAAGGAGAAGGTTTCAAAGACCGTTCCCATCTCAACACCATCGGCTCGGCCTCTATCAATATAGACCACATCACCAAAGCTCATTCCGTTAGCTGTATTATTAAAGGCGCCAATAATAGCGGCTTCAATATTTCTCTTATTAAAAGTTTTAACAATCTTTGTAATCTTTGGAGTGTAAATAGTTACCCTATCCCCTCGTCTTATAAGCCCAGATAATTCAAAAATTTGGCATTCCCATAGATGATTTGTTTTTCGAATAGTCTTGATTTGTCCCGTCACCGTATAACGGTAACCACTTCTATCAGAAACCTTATGGGCGATTTTTCCTTCTGGCGCATAGACAGAGAAAAGATCTCCTGGTTTTACTTTAACTGTAGGATCAAACTTTATATAGATAGGGTCAAAACGTTGAAGGTAAACTTGATCTTCTGAAGAAGCTTCAATAATACCAAGATCTTGAACAATATTAGTTGTTACAAATGAGTTTAGGTAGAAGCCTTCTTTAACATCAAAAACAATCTTAGAATCTTTATCAAAACCAGTATCGTCATACTGCTCACCCGGTTCAGAGATAATAATATCTGCCACCGGTGGGTCGTACTTCTCCCATTCTGTTTTTAAACTTTGCTTAGCAATAGCAGCTAAATCTGCGTAAGTTTCTTCTGAAGCATATTGAAAATAGATACCGTCATCAATTAACTTAGTTCTCTCAGCAATCCAAGCAGGCTTGGTATCATCACCGAATTGTTTAAAGTCAAAATGCTCTTTAGTTTCTCTTTTAACATCAGCTTCTTTAAGACCACCTGGAGTATCTTCAAATGAGCCTAGTTGAACTTCAGGTAAATTGGTTGAATCACCTGTATCAAAGACAAGAGTCATCCCTGGTTCAATTTCATGTGGGTTTTTAATATGCGGGTTAAGAGACCAAATCTTTGAATAATAAAAACCTGATCCAAAGACCTTCTTACAGATCTTCCAAAGCCAATCACCTTCTTGAATAACATATCTCTCTAACTTTGAGGCCGTAGCAATCTCATTCCACTCATCTTCAGGAATCTTACCTTCAAGATACTTAGCCACTTCCATTAATTCTTTTTCTTCATTTCCAACATCAAAGATCTTTGTCTTACCTTCAAGGCCTTGTGAAGAGACTGAACTTGCCGCTTCAACGGCCTGAGCCTCATTAATGATTTCCACTTTCTCATCAGAGTTTATTTCTAAAGATGCTTCAACGGACTCGTCCTTTACTTCGTCAAATAAGACTTCTCCAATATCACTTTTTAAAGATTCAAGATCATCAATTTCTTCGGCTTCTGAAATATCAAGGTTACTATTGCTATTACTATCGTCCTCTAAGAGAACATTAACGTCCGAAGCGTCCATCAGGTCGAGAGACTCAATATCTTGAGAAAGAGCGCCGTAGCTGCTCAAGAGAAGTGCAAAGAATATTAAGCTTGACCTAATTTTCAATCAAATAATTCCCTACTAAGCCCCTGACTCAAAAAAGTCATGGAGAATAGAATAGTATTGTTGTTGTTTCTTTTCTTGTTTTAGTTTTTCACAGCAAACGATGAGGCGACCAAGAGACTTTAAGACCATTCCAGAGAAAGCGTCTTTACTGATGATCTCTTCAAAGACCTGCATAGCAAGATCATACTCTTTTTGCTTAAAGAGGATCTCTCCAAGAAGAAACTTGGCCCTTACTCTTACTTGTCTACTTGTAGAGTTCTCTACAACCTTTAGTTTATTAAGCCCTTCATTGAATTTATTTCGTTCAATAAGACCTTCTGCTTCTCTAAGTTTGGTTATTTCATTTTCAATTGAGTCAGAGACAAAATCAGTTTCATGTTTTTGAAGACCGTTTGTTCTAGGGGCACTAGTCGTCGTTGAGTTTCTTACGATGCCATTCTTTCCAAAGACATCAACTGTTTCAGCTAGCTCACCTTTTGCTCCGCTATTAACTTCTGGAGCGGTTTTCAATTGTTCAACTAATTGAGCAGGGTCATTAACATTACCCATATCCTCTTGAGAGACAGGCTTGTCACTCAGCTTAGACTTATCATAGTCACCGTTAAGAAGAGATTCATACTTTGACTTTAGTTGTTCGTATTCTTCGCGAGGAACTTCTGTTGTTTTACCCTGTTTCTTATAAGCCTCATTCTTAGCTTTTACTTCATTGGCCTTTTTTTCCTTTTCAATCTTCGGGTCATCCCCAAAGAGGCTGCGCCTGCTTGTTACCCAAGAACATGACTCAAGAAGTCCAACTCCTAGACTTAGGATGACCAATTGTAACAATACGAAATTAAGACTTTTAGGTAAAAGGGGCTTCAATTCGTCCTCCATGACGCTATCACTTCTCCTCTAAAGGAGATGTGCCTATTGTCTTTAAATTTTCTCACGACAACCAAATTCAAGTCAATGAAATAAGGTAGTTTTCCTACCCATTGGCGAATAAGCATGATATTTGAAGGGACGAAAATAAGGGTAATTTAATGGCAAACAACCAACTAGTTCACACAATTATTAGGGTTCCAAAAGAAGAATCGGCCTTCGTCTATTTTACTTTGGAGGCCAATGAAGGTTTATCATTTTACTCTACTTTACAAGACTCCCTCGGAGAAGGCTTTCGCGACATCGCTATAAAAACTCACGTCTGTTTTGAAAAGGAACTTGATCACTTGATAGAGACACTCGGATTAGAGATCCCAATTGAAATTAGATTAAGGGAGAAGATTGATGACAAATAAGTTTCCAAATACCAAAACTGTTTATGGACCGGTAAAGTCTTGGCGTTTCGGAATGAGCCTCGGTATCGATCCTATCTTTGAGACCAGCACTTGTTCATTTAATTGTATTTATTGCCAGCTTGGAAGTATCGAAGTGGTCACAGACCTTGTGAAAGAATATGTTCCTACTTCAAAGGTCCTGGAAGATTTTAAAGAGCTTATCAAAAAAGATATCCCTATTGATGTTATTACTTACTCTGGTTCAGGCGAACCAAGCCTAGCTTTAAACCTAGGGGAGATGATCGACGGAATCAGAGAAATCAAACCAGAGCTTCCCCAATACATCTTAACTAACGCCACTCACTTGGTTGATGATTCAGTAAGAAAAAATTTATTAAAGTTAGATAAAATCATCGTCAAGCTCGATGCCTCAAATGAAGAAACCTTCAAGTCTATCAATAGACCGGCTCCGGGAATTACTTTAGAGAGAGTTCTAGAAGGTATTGAAAAACTAAAGAAAGAATTTAAAGGTGAGATTGAAGTTCAATCAATGTTTATGCCTATCAATGATAAGCACCTTGAAGACTTGGCTCTTCTCTTAAAAAAAATCTCTCCTAATGCTGTTCAGTTAAATACACCAAAGAGACCCTATCCCCTATCATGGCATAGAGAAAATCGAGGCAATCATGAGCTTATCTTTGATTACGAAGTTAGAGATTTAAAAAAGGTTGATGAAAAAAGGGCCTTAGAAATCCAAGACCAGCTCGAAGAAAAAACTGGTCTTAAGATCTACTCCGTTTACAGATAAGAGAATTCTACAACCACTCCAAAGTGATCTGAGTAACCTGCTTTACGGCGGCTATTGGTCTTATGATCATAAGCAGCTGGAACGCCCTTAATGATACTTCCCTTGTTTGCCCCTTTCTCATAACGGTGATCAGTTGTAGAAAAGTTTGGGTTATGAATTGAATAAGACTTCTTAACAAGCTCTAACTTCTTCCCATCATTCAGCCTCTTATTGATAATAATTCTATCTAGTCTATTCCAGCTCATTTTAGGTGCGTAAAAATAAGTTCCAAGAGGCATCTCTTTCTTAAGCGCTTTAGCAATATTACGATCACTCATAAAGAGATCATGAACATCAGAGAAGCCTGTGTTCTTTAAGAGAACATCTTCAAAAGGTCTTGGGTTGTTCTCTGGGATAGTATTAAAGTCACCAAGGGCAATCAGATGATGTCCTTTTTTATTTAAGGCCTGCATTCTTTTTTTAAGACTTGATGCTGCTACAATTCTCGCCTCTGTAGGATTTCCTAAAGAAGGCCAATGATTAACAAAGAAAGTGAGTTTTTCTTTTTTATTTAATAAGAAGGAAACTTCTAGGATATTTCTTGTAGGCTTTTTTACAAAGTACTTATCTTTTAGAACATGTTCTCTCATCGATGTCATCTTGAGATCATCTAATTCATTAAAGAGAAGGGCCACATCAATACCTCTTCTGTCAGGAGACTTTGAAACAACAAACTTAGAATAGCCTAGACTCTTAGCAATCTTAGCAACAATGGCCTCATTTTCGATTTCACTTAGGCCTATAAATTGAGGCTTGGTCTTTAGGCTTTCAACGTATTTCTTAATTTGAGTTAACTTGAGATCAACCTTTTCATCTGTCCAATCAATTTGCTGACAGGCTTCTTTATAACGCCAATAACCGATTTTTTCGCATTCAGCTTTCTTTCCCTTGAATTCACTTGGTAAGAAGGTCCAGTCGTTCTTTCCTTCATCCTTACTAGTGTCAAAAAAGTTTTCGACATTATAACTTAAGACGGTGAATTTCTCTAAGGCAAGAATAGAGGGTGAAAAACAAAGGGCCAATAATAGAACAACTAAGCGCATAAAAATCTCCTTGGTGGCCTCAAGCTACCACGAAAGATTTAATGCTACCAATCTTCTAGTGTTAACTTCGTTATGCCGGAGAATCCTGATGGGTTCAACGAATCAAAGGAAAAGCCAAAGATCCCATAATTTGAGAAATAGATCTTCTCAAAATTAACGGAGGCTTTGATTCCAATCGTTTTGCCTTTAATCCTAGCGACAAAGTTCATTTTATAAAAATCTAAGAAATCATTTGAACTTGGTGTCACTTCAAGTTTATCAACTTCGCAAGTATAGAATATAGGAGGAGTTCTCTTTAAGCATTTTTGAACTGGATCAATAAGATTGACTCTTACAAATTTCTTAAAAGCTTCTACCTGCGTATCAATAGAATAATTATTCTTAACTGACTTTGCCCCATTATTAAGCGCCACTAAACATTTTGCTTTCCAAGAAGTTATCTCAGCCCCTGTGTAAGTAGGCTCAACAGGAATAAAGACTTTGATGATGCTATAGTCCTTTATCGATACTTCTTTGATGGTCTCAGAGATGAGAACTTTCTTAAAACTATACTTACAAGTGAATTTGTCCCCACCATCTTCAATAGGAAATTCAAGAGTCTTTGTTATATTATATTCTGCTGTGTACTGAATTGATTCATCAAGAGTTGGCATATCGATGCTCCTCTCTTCACTCATTTTATTCATCTCTGATTGAAAGATAGCGACGGGGCTATCAAGAAGCTCATCAATAACAGGGGTGATTTTTGGTGTTCTTGTGACACTAACTCTTTGGCCGCAAGAAGCGAGGATCAAAAGGACTAAAATCATTGAAGTTTTCATGCCGTCTTATAGCATAACTAAAGGCGGCAATGAAAAGGCTTGAAACTATTACAAGGGCTTAGAGGTTTTCTTTAATAAATTCAAGGACATCGTCATGGTGGGTCTTTGTTTTCACCTTATCCATAATAAGCTTAAGCTTGCCGTCTTTACCGATGATAAAGGTGCTTCTGATAACACCCATATACTCTTTACCCATGAACTTCTTAAGTCCCCACATGCCATACTTTTCAGTAATCTTATGTTCCGGGTCTGAAAGAAGGTCAAAGTTAAGCTTATCTCTATCAATAAATCGTTGAAGCCTCTCAGGAGCGTCAGGGCTAACACCTAAAACAACAGTGTCCTTAGCTGTAAACTTTCTTTTTGAATCTCTAATCCCGCAGGCCTGAACCGTGCATCCTGGAGTCATCGCTTTTGGGTAGAAATAAAGAACCACATTCTTTTTTCCAGCGAAGTCTTTTAAAGAAACCTTCTCGCCTTTCTGATTTAGCATTGAAAATGCTGGGGCCTTATTTCCTACTTTTGGTAATGCCATTTTTCTCTCCTACCATTTATTCCTAAGCTCTCGAAGTCTTAGAAAAACTTGTTTATTATTATCTGTGTTACCTTTTAAATTATTGATGATCTCACTATTTTCTAGTCTTAAAAAAGTATTGATCTCTCTCTCTGTTTTCATATTTGTGACGAGAAGGTTGTCTTCTTCATACTTTTGCGTGAGATCGATGGCCTTTTGATTTGTTGGCTCTAAGTTAAGAGTGAACTTTAAGTTATTACCTAAATACTCATGACCTGGGTAGACAAGAATCTCATCGTCCATTTCTTGAAACTGCTCACTAATAGTTTTATATAGAACTTCTGGGTCACCCCCATTGTGGCAGTTCCCAACCCCAGCATTAAAAAGAGTATCTCCCGTAAAGACGGCCAGCTTCTTTTTATCTTCCACTAAAAGCAAACAAAGATGAGCATGAGTATGACCTGGCGTATCCATAACAATGAACTGCTTTGAACCTCCAAGCGAGATCACCTCTCCCTTACTTAAGAATCTATCAACCGCTTTGATCTTCCCTTTTGCATTTTCATGGGCCCAAACCTCACAGCCGGTCTCTGAGACTAGCTCAGAGTTTCCCTGAGTATGATCCCAATGCTCATGCGTATTGATTACTGCGAGGAGTTTTCCAGGAAGATTCTCTAATACCTGAGCTGCATCAAATGGATCGATGCAATAAAACCCATCAGAGCCTTCAACTAAATAGGTAAAATTTCGAAGTGAACTATGTGTATAAAGCTGAATGACCATTTGCCGCCTTTCCAAGGATTACAAGTTTAGGTATTCTAAAGCCCAAATATATAGTCATCTATGCTGAAGATTCAAGTGCCCAGTTTTCAGTATATTAGGGAACTCACTATGGTAACAAAAGTCTTTTTATTTTTTCTTTGCTCAAAAGGTCTCGTAGAAGCCTGGCTTGATCTAAAAAACAAGCGTCATATTGCAGCAAATCGAAATGCAGTGCCTGAAAAGTTCGCTCATAGTATTGATCTTCCTGATCATCAAAAAGCAGCAGACTATTCTATTACTAAGATCAATGTCGCCAGTTTCTTTAAGATTATAGGTTACGCCTTCTTACTTATTTGGACATTAGGCGGAGGCCTTGAGGCCTTAGATCAGTTCTCTCAAAGTTTCGAAAAAGGCCCTATTATAACAGGGCTTATCTTCTTTGGTATCTTCGGAGCGATCTCGATGATCCTAGGACTTCCTGAAAGTATCTTTTCAACCTTTGTTATCGAAGAGCGTTTTGGTTTTAACAAAACAACTCCTAAGACCTTTGTCACAGATATGCTTAAAGGACTTCTCCTAGGATGTATTATTGGCCTTCCTATTTTAGCCGGACTTCTTTGGATGATTGGTGCACTTGGAAATTATTGGTGGGTTGCGGGTTGGGCCTTTCTTACTTCAATTCAATTCATCCTTCTTTGGGCCTACCCAAGATTCATCGCTCCTTTATTTAATAAGTTCTCCCCAATGGAAGAAGGCGATGTAAAAGATAAAGTTCTAGGCCTCTTAGAGAGAACTGGCTTTACTTCAAATGGCCTTTTTGTCATGGACGCTTCTATGCGAAGCTCTCACGGAAATGCTTACTTCACAGGCTTTGGGGATAATAAAAGAATTGTCTTCTTTGATACTTTGATTAAAACACTGAACGCTGAAGAAGTTGAAGCGGTCCTCGCCCACGAACTTGGTCACTTCAAAAGAAAACATATTATGAAGCAATTAGTTAAGGCCGTTATCTTTAGCTTTATTGGTTTTTATATCCTTGGTCTTCTCTATAACTGGATGCCTTTTTATGAAGGTCATGGAGTTTCTACTTCTTCTTCTCATATGGCCCTCTTACTTTTTTCAATGGTAAGCGGATTCTATACTTTTTTCCTAACTCCTCTAACAAGCTATACAAGTAGAAAGTATGAATTTGAAGCGGATGAGTTCGCCTCTAAACATTCAGACCCAAAGAGCCTCATCACGGCTTTAGTTAAGATGTATAAAGACAACGCAAGTACGTTGACCCCTGACCCAACTTACTCAGCTTTCTATCATAGTCATCCACCGGCCTTAGTTAGAGTGGCGCATTTAGAGAAATTACAGAATTAACCAGGATCGAAAGGAAACCGATCCTTTTAATTTCGTCTGATAGAAAGATACTTTTCTTACAATGACGCACTTAACTCTTTGAAAATTCGAAAAGGTAATAAAAATTATAGAGTAGCTGTTTTTGACTCACACCTAAAAGGGAGTAGAACTTAGGTATCGAGGAAATTATGAAAACACTTTTGATTGCCCTATTTTTAATTACTGTTGTGAGCGCCCCTAGCGCTTTTTCTGGAGAAAGCTCTCCAAAGAACACTACATCTGTTGATAAGAAACCACCTCACGGTGACGACGGTACTGGTGGGAATGGCGGTAATGGTGGAACTCTACCTATACTTGGTGGCGGAAGATAGTTATTAGCTAGCTTTCTTCTTAGCTGGCGCAGGCCTAGAAGCCGGTGCAGCTGTTTTTGCTTTCGCTTCAGAGCTTGCCGCATCTTCGCGAAACTTTTCTTTATCTACGGCAGCATGCTCTGCCATCAATCTTTTAATCATCGTTAATTCTTTTTTAAGAGCTGGAACCTTCGCCGCAACTTGGGCCAAGATCTTATTCACTTTATTTTCTAATACCTTATTCTCTTGAGCACTCTCGGCAATAATTGTTGTTAACCTATGAGTCACCGCAATCTCAACTTTTGCTTGTAGTTCAATCTCTAAGATTCGGTTACCACCAATGGCACCCCTAAGTTCATCACCTAAATTATAATTTGCAGCTCCCGGAGAAGCATGCATATAGGCGCCAGTCGTGACGTTAGTTGGTTGTTGTTGTTGTTGTTGTTGCGCTTGCGCTTGAGGCCTAGCTTGAGGCTGAGCTGCCGCTTGCTTTTGCTGTGGCTGCGCTTGCTGCTGAGGAGCTGCTGCTTTTTGCGCAGGTGCAGGCGCCACCGCTTCAGTAGTGGCTGCTGCAGTAGGTGACGTGACTTCTTCTTCGTCGTCTCCGTCGTCTACATCAAACTCTAATTCACCCATGTCGGCGGCGTGTTTATCTTCAGCCGCTTTCTTCTTCTTGGTCTCGGCTTCCCGAGCCTTGAGTTCATCGTCGTCTTCAAATTCAATGTCGAGCTTGTGAGCTCCCATTGTACTCCTAAGTTGCTAAAAATTTAGGGACTCTATGAGTCTACCTCGTTAACTTATCGGGATATTAACTGAATCATTTAAGGGTTTTTTGACCACTTTAGTTGGTCTCTAACTACTTGATATTTATGCTCTTTTTAGGTCATTCAAGGCCTTCTAAGAGCTCATCCCTCCTTCGAGCTTCAAACCTAGACCAAAGCCCGCCAGCTCAAAAGCCCCTCTCAGGGCCCAAGATGGGTGGTCATTAAGGGGCTTTTTCCTCCTATACTCCTGCCCCGAACCTTTTCTTTTTTCCAAACTGAACTTCTTGAAGATAAGATTGAGACCTTATTCAACAAAGGTGAGCTGAAATGAAAAAGTCATTGGCCATTATTGATTGCTCTGTAAAAGACCCTGCCTATACTTGCTTCAACCGCTTAGCGAGGGAGCTACAGGAAAACTTAAGCTATCATCATTTTCCTAAGTACGGCTTGAGTAGCTTTTCCTATGAAAATGAACCTGACGCCATCATCTCTTTTGGAAGTCATTCAAATATTGGAGATGGCTCTCTCTGGCATGCTCCCTTAGCGGAGTATCTTTTACAGCAATTAGAAAAAGGGATTCCTGTCTTTGGTATCTGCTTTAGCCACCAATTGATGGCTCATGCTTTTGGTTCAACTCTAAAAAGAAACTCATTAGATCTTTGCCTTGAAGGCCTAAGAGAAGTTCAGTTAAAAGAATCGGTCTTTGGAATAGAAAAAGAATCTCTTTCTCTTTTTACTGCTCACAACTATCAGATTGATTCTCTCTCATCTGAGCTTGAAGTAATAGGCAGCTCTCTAGACTCTCCCTTTGAGTTTATCAAACATAAGAGCCTTCCCTATTTTAGCTGTCAGTCTCATCCAGAGGGATCAGAGTTCTTTATCAAACACGAGATAGCTGTTGATCTCAATAGGGATCAAAAGGAACATGGCCTAAGGGATGGTCTCTATCTCTTAAAGAAATTTATTTCGAGTGTTTAAAGGTCTTTGAAAATTCAATAAATCTTTTTTCAATAAGAGGTGTGAAAGCTCCAAGAGTATTACTATCTATATCAAGTTCAGCAATGAATTCCCCAGAGGTCCCCTCTAGAGGAATCACAAGTTCTGATCTTGTCTTTAAGCTGCAAGCTATATGATCGCTCTGTTCTCTGACGTCTTCAACATTAACAACTCTCTCTTCTCTGAGGGCCAGCCCACACATACCGCGATCAATTGAGATCCTAGTATGATCAGTAGGCTCTCCAATAAAGGGACCAAGAACTAAGTCAGTGCTGTCCTCACCATTTAAATAAGAAGCTTTAAAATAAATCCCTATCCAATCGACAATCTCAGGGGCGATATCACTCGCCTCCTCTAACCATCTCGTTAACTCTTTCATCAATGAACAATATCCTCTAACTCTTCTGGTGGGCTGTAAAAACATTCCATAAGAACATTCTTCATATGAGAGAAGTAAGGCTTTCTATACTTTTCAATTTCATTATGGATCTCGTGATAAGCTCCATTGAAAACTTTTAGATCAAAGTCTTTTTCAATAAGATTAAAATAATCCATCAACGATGGAGCGTGTACCACTTTGTCATCAGAGCCTACAGTAATAAAGCCTGCACACTTGGGTTTTAAAGCTGAAGAAAAGACATCTTGGCTGGCCTTCACCATTTGAAGAAGTAGCTTTGTATGAAGTTTCTTATGATTCAATTCATCTTCAAGATAATCTTCCTTAATATGCGGATCATGAGAGAGATAATCTAAATCAACTAAGCCCCCTAACTTAACACTATAAGGAAGTTTAGATAGATTCTTAAAGATAGGAAGTGGTGATAAGCGGATCATCTGCCCTAAGGCCCCTGGAAAACCAACCGGCGGAGCATTAAAGAAGACTCTTTCAGGATAAAAGTCTTCGCAAGCAAAGTCTTTCAGATAACCACAATTAATCAAGGCCCCCATACTATGGGCCACCATTACAAAGCGTTGCATCTTATAATGTTTCTTCAAGAAACTAACGATCTCCGCTAGGTCTTCCATATAAATATTGAAGTCCTCAATATAACCGGATTCTCCCATGGAACGACCATGGCCTCTTAAATCGTATTGAAAAATATTGAAATCTTTACCAAATAGATCGGTAATATAGTTATGTCTTTCTAGATGCTCACCAATCCCGTGTGTTTTAATAAGCCAAACGGGTGATCCAGTCTCCTGTATCCTTGCGTGAAGCTCTATCCCATCGTGCATCTTTAAAAATTTATGCTCTTGTATCATGACGCCATCCATTAATAGAGGAAAGGGCTTTCCCATAGATTATTAACTAGATTCATCTTACAATGGTTAACAAGTAATCACCAGTAAGAGTACGGAAAAGCCCATGATGTATTGCCCTAAATGTTTAAACAATACCCTCTTCATTAAAGACAGTGGAGTCATTGAAATTCTTATCAATGAAAAGAAGATGGACTCTGGTCGCTTTCTCTTTAGCAGCAGCACTAGTAAAACTGAACTCTACGCTGATGCCCAAAAGAAACTCGAAGAGTTTGTTAAGTGGCTCGCTAATTTCTCAAACCTTGAGCCTCTTAAGAAAGTTAAGTTCATCACCGGCGATGTTAAATGCGAATCTGGTTGTGTCTCAGCTTTTTCGAAACTTAATGTTGTAGGACAGATCTTAAATACTGCACAGGTTAATCAGATTCTTGAAGATGTCTCTGAAAAGTACAGTATGGACTTGGTGCTTGAATCATAAAGAAAAACAAGCGGCTGCTCAAAAAGTAACCCTTATTGGTTCTGCTGTTGATCTCATTCTCGGGGTTTTGAAGATCATCACAGGAAGTCTCTTTCATTCTCACGCCCTTGTTATCGATGGAATCCATAGCTTAACTGACTTACTCACAGATGCCTTTGTTCTCATCATCACGCGAGTCTCTAACGAAAAACCAGATGACGAACACCCTTATGGCCATGGCCGCTTTGAAACCTTAGGTACAGTAGTTCTTGGGGCCATTCTTATTGCAACTGGTGGCGCCTTATTATTTGAAACCATTCAAAGGTTCGTAGCAGGCGGTTCTCAAGAACTTCCCACCTGGCCTGTCTTTATCGTGGCAGTCCTTTCAATCTTTGGAAAAGAAATCATCTTTAGATACTCAAAAAAAGTGGGAGAAGACTTAAACTCTCAGCTCCTAATAGCAAATGCTTGGCATTCTCGAAGTGACGCAATCACCACTATCGTCGTTCTTGTTGGAGCGGTCCTCACCTACTTTGGCGCAAAGCATATGGACTCGCTTGCCTCAGTCATTGTTTCCATCTTCATTGGAAAGGTTGGCTGGGATTTTACTTACGCCAGTATCAAAGAGCTTGTTGATACAAGCCTCCCAGACGCCCAGCTCGCGGAAGTTAAAAAGACTATTCTAAGTGTGCCAGGAGTTTTAAGCATGCACGACTTAAGAAGCCGCTATCATGGAAACAAAGCAGTCCTTGATGTTAATATTCAAGTCTCTCCTCTTATCACAGTGAGTGAAGGCCATGAGATTGCTTCATGGGTTATGAAAGAATTAATGGAAGGCTTTGACGATATTGAAGATGTAACCGTTCATACTGACGTAGAAGACGATAGAGCGGAAGCTTATCAGCATGCTCCGCTCACCCTCCTTCCACTAAGACCTACTCTCGAATCATTGGTAAGAGAACATTGGGATAAGATTGAAGGGGCTCCAAAGCTTATAGAGATTCAATTTCATTATTTAGGGGGCAGAGTCCTCGTTGATCTTTTTTTAATCAACGAAGAGATCAGTAAGGATCAAAGTGAAGCTTTAGCAGCAAAGCTTAGATCTGCTCTCTCAAGCACCAATTGGTTTAAAGATATTCGCATCTGGAATAGCTTTCAGTAAAACTAGTTACCAAATTCGATTGTCCACCACTGCTGAATAAGATTACAAGGTGAGCCATTAACACTTCCACAGATATTTCCACCAGGGTGACCTAGACCATTAAAATTTCCAGCAGGCATTCTGACCAATTGATTATTCGTGGCCGAGCCTCCCTCAGCAGGAGTTGGTTCTAGAAGATTGTTAAAGTGAAGGTCATAGTTCACACCATGACAGCTTGCACATTGAGCATCAAGAAGTGGTTTTAGGTTTTGTTGATAGAAGTTAAAGCCTGCACTTGAAGTTGTATAGGCGGCAAAGGTCCATGGGGTTTGCGCCATAAGATAGTCTTGATTATTTGAACTGGCATAAACATATAGTTGATGAGTCGTTCCATCTCTATAACTTAGAGGAACATAAAACTGAAAGGCGTGAGTACCAGCATAGCCCCCGTTAAAGCCAGGGTTTGCAGCAATGGTTGAACCAATAAAAGTTCCAGCACCACCTTGCTCACCATCAATATAAAATTTAACAGTAATCAGTTCATTAACGTCATTTGGATTAGCACCCCAACCCGTAATCTTTCCAAGAGGAGTGATGTCGAGCACGTCCCCAGTTGGTGTGCCTGGGTTATTATTCCCCCCAGTATTGGCCCCTGGGTTCTCTAGGTCATACCATTCCATAATGACATCACAAATAGGATCACCGACACCACCTGGGCATCTGTTACCACCTGTATGAGATGGCATGGCCTGAATCTTATTCATAAGATTATTCTGACTTCCAGAAGTTCCGGTCATCATCATGCCTTTCATAATGGCGTAGTCGTAAATAGTAACTGGGCCTGGAACTGGAGGATTGTTCTGAGGGAGGTCATGACAAAACATGCAGTTTGCTTCAAAGGTCGTCTTTACCGTCTGATTGAAGTAATCCTCTGCTGCTGCAGTATTGTTTCCACCAGTACTTCCAGTGTTACCAGTGTTTCCGGTATTGTCTGAAGTATTGGTGTTATTTATATCTTGAGTTGAGGTTGAGGTTGCTTTGCGCGCCGTCTTTTTTGGTGATTGAACAACACAATGAGTGAAGGCAAACAACACAGATAATACTAACGACACTGATCCGACGACTTGAAGCCATCTCTTCTTCTGACCATTCATAGGTTCTCCCACCTTAGAAGTTATCCTAACCTATCGGAAGTATTGTGAATTTAACTTAGGGATTTGGTTTTTTATTTAGGCTTACAAGTCTTTGTTTTTTCTGAGTTCTCAGGCTTTAGAGCGGTTTTATCCGTAGCTTCTGCTGCTTTTCTAAAAAGATCGATGGCCGCTTCAGAATCAACGCTAAGGATTCCCTTGATCATAGGAACCATTTTTTTTCTACCGTTAATATAAACATCGTTAATTTGGATAGCTTTTGTCATAAAAAGATCCTCCTACTCCCATAAAATGGGAGCAGAAGTTTTTTTGTCAAGGTTACAGTTATTCTACGATCCAAGTGTCGCCAGAGTTTAAAAGAGCAGTCATATCGCCTTCTCCCTTAGATTCTTTAACAGCTTTGATTTGATCATTTAATTGTTGATCATAAACAACATCAGAAACTTTTCTTAACACTCCAAGTGGAACCGGAAGTTCCCCTTTCATAGAAGCTAAGATCTGAGCCGAGATTGGGTTAGTTTCATCATGAATAAAGAGTTCTTCTTCTTTAACATCAGCTAATAAAACAACTTCAGGCTTGTTATCTACAATTCTAATCCCTTTATCTTTTTCTTTACCAAAGATAAGCGGCTTCCCATTTTCAAGACGAACAGTATGGTCATCTCTTGTTGCTCTATTTGTTTGAGCATCATGAACCTTATCGTTAAAGATCACGCAGTTTTGGAAGACTTCGATAAAAGAAGTTCCTTGATGCTTTGAAGCTTCAACAAAAGTATCAGTCATATGCTTAGGGTCAGTATCAATTGTTCTAGCGTAGAAAGTTGAACCAGCACCTAGTGCTAAAGAAGCAGGATTGAATGATCTATCAATAGATCCAAATGGACTTGATTTTGTATTTAGCCCTGGCTCAGAAGTTGGTGAGTACTGACCTTTAGTAAGTCCGTAGATCTCATTATTAAAAAGAATAATATTGATGTTCACATTTCTTCTGATTACATGAATCAAATGATTTCCACCAATAGAGAGGCCGTCCCCGTCCCCTGTAATCTGCCAAACTTCTAGGTTAGGGTTAGTCGCCTTAATTGCCGTAGCAAAAGCTGGCGCTCTCCCGTGAATAGTATGCATGCCATAAGTGTTCATATAGTAAGGAAAGCGTGAAGAACAACCGATTCCCGAAACGAAAACCATATCTTCTTTTTTCTTTCCAATCTTAGTCATCGCTAATTGTACCGATGATAAAATGGCGTAATCACCACAACCAGGACACCAGCGGACTTCCTGATCACTAATAAAATCTTTTTTCTTATAAGTTGGATTCTCAGTCATAATTGCCTCTTAAAGTGTCTCTAGTTCTTGATTTAGCATTGTTACTAATTCAGAAATCTTAAATGGTAGTCCTTGAATCTTTGAGTATCCAAGAGCACCACATTCATATTTACCATTAATGATGGCTTTCATCTGACCATTGTTAAGTTCAGCCACAATAATCTTCTTGAAACCTTTAAAGATGGTTTCGAGATTGCTTGGCATTGGATTGATATACTTAAGATGGCAAAGAGAAACTTTCTTCCCTTGTTCTTGAAGAGTCTTAACGGCCATTCTTGTAGCTCCATAAGTCCCTCCCCAACTAATAAGTAAGATATCTCCAGTCTCTTCCCCTTCAAGCTTCTGCTGAGGAATCAAAGAGGCTGCACGATCAATCTTTTCTTGTCTTAACTTTACCATATGCTCATGATTATCAGGATCATAAGATACATTTCCTGTCCCATCTGCCTTTTCTAGACCACCAACTCTGTGCTCATAACCAGCTTGACCAGGAATGGCCCATGGACGAGCAAGGTTCTTATCTCGGCTATAGGCTAAGAATTCTTCGCCTTCAGGCTTGGATCCACTAAGTTGCTTATGTTTGATAGGTCCAAATTCTTTTGTAAGATCAGGAATTTTCCATGGCTCTGCACCGTTAGCAATATAACCATCAGTTAAAAGCATGGCAGGAGTCATTGTCTCAAGAGCTAGTCTTGCTGATTCATAAGCCATTTCAAAACAGTCACCTGGCTTTGAAGCAGCTACAACAATCATGGGAGATTCACCGTTTCTTCCGTACATGCAAAGATTTAAATCTGATTGCTCAGTTTTAGTAGGTAGTCCTGTTGAAGGTCCCCCTCTTTGAACATTTACGCAAACCATAGGGAGTTCGTAAATCATGGCCAGCCCTAAGGCTTCACCTTTGAGTGAGATCCCTGGTCCTGAAGAAGTTGTCAGTGATAAAGCGCCAGCAAAGCTAGCCCCGATGGCCGAACAACAAGCGGCGATTTCATCTTCCGCTTGAAAAGTCTTAACGCCCATATTTTTGTGTTTTGATAATTCGTGAAGAATATCTGAAGCTGGAGTAATAGGGTATGATCCTAAGAAGAGGTCAAGACCTGCTGATTTAGCAGCTTGAATGAATCCCCATGCAGTTGCAGTATTCCCGTTGATTTGTCTGTATTTACCGGGAGAGATCTTAGCCTTTGGTACTTTATAAGCAGTTCCGATGGCCTCAATCGTATTGGCAAAGTTCCATCCAGCTTTAAGAGCGGTTACGTTAGCGGCCACAAGCTCAGGTTTCTTACCAAATTTTTCTTCTACCCATTTAATCGTTTGCTCCATCTCTCTTCCGTACATGAAATAAGTCATTCCAAGTGCGTAGAAGTTTTTACAACGAGCTTTTGATTTATTATCTAGTTCTGAATCTTCAAGAGCCTTTAATGTCTGCCCAGTAATCTGCGCTTCGATAACATTAAAGCCTTCCATCTCAGGAGTTCCAAGAGGAGTTCCTTCATAGCCAGCTTTCTTAATATTTTTTTCATCGAATGCATCAATATTTAAAATAATTGTTCCGCCTCTTTTAACCGAACGAAGGTTCGCTTTAAGAGCAGCAGGGTTCATCGCAATTAAAACATCAGGCTCATCGCCAGGAGTGTTAATTTCATTTGCACCAATATGAACTTGGAATCCTGATACACCTGCGACGGTTCCGATAGGAGCACGAATTTCAGCAGGGAAATCAGGGAAGGTTGCGATGTCATTACCCATAAGGGCTGACGTGTTTGAAAATTGAGTACCAGTTAATTGCATACCATCACCGGAATCGCCGGAGAAACGGATGACTACACTGTCGAGTTCTTGCATTAGGAAATCCTTATCGTCGCTATTAAAAATTCGTAAATACTTTATCAATTATGCTCTCTTTTGACTTCCTAAAAAGGCGGAAAAAGTTGCAATAAGGTGTTTGTGTCGCGTTTAATTTACTAATTGACTCATGACTCAAGAGTTATCCTCAGGTAAATTCATTTGATTCCATTAGAAACGGCTACTGCCACAGTGCAGGGTTATAATATTGGCGCTCTAGGTTAAGCTTAAAGCCAATGAAAATAGCCCTCAATACTTCCCTTTTATATGACTCTCACCTCCGTGGATGGAACCGTTACACATCCTCCCTTATAGAAGGGCTAATGGATAAGGGCCTAAATCTGTGCCTCTACAGCCGCGAGGAGATACACCCTGACTTTAAAGAACGTTTCAAAGGTAAGGGAGTAACCTACCGAAGTGCTCCGGGAACCAACTACCTTTATTGGGAGCAGGTTCTTCTGCCTAAATGGTGTAAAGAAGACCGAGTAGATATCCTGCACTCACCTTTTAATTATGGTCTTCCTGTAAGATGCCCATGTTTAAAAGTCTTAACTCTTCACGATGCCATTGAACAAAAATTTTATTTTCCCCTTCAATCTTTCAAAGAAAAGATAAAACCTAGTTCACTCAAGTATAGAATGATCCAAGCACTTGCTCCAAGATCGGCGGATCATATTATCACTGTGAGCGAGCATGCTAAGACTGATTTAATTAATGACTTAAATATTCCTCGTGAAAAGATAAGCGTTACTCTCGAGGCTCATCCAAAAGAGTTCGAAACTAAAGTCAGCGAAGAAGAGAAGAAAGAAGTTCTTAAAAAATACAATATTGATTTTCCTTATTTTTTCTATGTCGGAGGTTTCGACGAAAGAAAGAATATTCCCTTTTTACTAGAAGCTTTTGCCAAGGCGGCCCTGCCTAATCATCGACTCGTCCTAGGTGGCGGCGGTGATACCTCTGAGCTTGAAAGGATCGCTTCGATTTTAGGAGTGAATGCCTTTGTTCATTTTAGCGGTTATATAAAAGATGAAGACCTACCTGCTTTTTATCAAGGAGCCGAGGCCTTCGCTTATGCTTCTCACTATGAAGGCTTTGGCCTTCAAGTCTGTGAAGCCATGGCCAGTGCCTGCCCTACCCTTGTATCAGATCAAGCCTCCTTGCCAGAAGTTCTTGGTATCGGTGGTTTAGTTTTTGACTTAAACGATGCATCCCATTTAGCAGATATGCTCTCAAAGATTGCTACTTCTAAAGAGATCAGAGATGAGCTCTCTGCTAAAGCGCTTAAAAGGTCTAAGGACTTCTCATGGGATAAGATGGCCTTGCAAACAATTGATATCTATAAAAAGATGCTGGGAAAGGGATAAACTTGTAACAAAACGGCTTTTAGAAAGACTAACTTATATGAAGAAACTAATCTTAATATTATCGATTCAATTATTATTCCCTCAAGCAAGCTGGAGTTATGAAGTGAAGTTTGACAAAGAAAAGGCCATTGAGGCCTTAAGTCCCATTCAAAAGAAAGTGACTCAGAAAGACGGAACAGAGCCGCCTTTTAGTAACGAGTATAACGACAATAAAAAAGCTGGCATCTATGTAGACATCGTCTCCGGTGAGCCCCTCTTTGCTTCAACTCATAAGTTTGATTCTGGAACAGGCTGGCCTTCGTTCTACGAGACTCTTGTTAAAGAAAATGTGACAGAAAAGACTGATAGAAAGTTTTTTATGAAGCGAACTGAGGTGCGCTCTAAGCATGCCAACAGTCATCTAGGTCACCTCTTCAATGATGGCCCAAAGCCCACAGGCATGCGCTATTGTATCAACTCAGCCTCTTTAAAGTTTATCCCTAAAGAAGAGATGGAAAAGGCCGGTTACGGTGAATTCCTCAAACTAATAGAAGCTCCGACTAAATAAACGCGATGCAAAAGCATTGACAATATTCGGGTGCTCTATTAATTTAGCCGAACACTTAATTAGTGGGCGTTTAGCTCAGCTGGGAGAGCGCTACCCTTACAAGGTAGATGTCGGCGGTTCGATCCCGTCAACGCCCACCATTTAAACTAAAAAGCCCCTTTTCAGGGGCTTTTTAGTTTAAATGGTCGTACAGACGGCTAGAAGCGGTAGCGCGTAGCCGGCCCGCGGAGTATCTTCTCAAACATCCACAAAAATCTACGCAACCAAGAAAAAATCAAAAATAAAACCAATTAAAAAAAAGAACGCCGAGAAGAATCTCTCGGCGCAAATAAGAAAAGTTCTTAAGAGACAGTGCTATTAAAAACGTGAACATCTCTCTGAGGAAATGGAATTGAAATCCCAGCTTTATCCAATTCTTTCTTAACATTCTCATGCATATAAATATGGATATCCCAATAATGATCTGGCTTACAATAAGGGCGAACAGCGAAATCAACTGAACTATCCCCTAGCCCACTTACAAAGATATCAGGACCAATATCTTTAAGGGCATGAGGACAGGCCTTCGCAACATCTTCAAAGATCTTCTTAGCTTTATCAATATCATCCGTGTAGCTTATTCCAAAAGTCAGGTCGACTCGTCTTTGCTGATTGATTGAATAGTTCTTAATAGAGCCACTTGATAAAGCGCCGTTTGGAATATAATGAACAACATTATCAGGAGAGAGAAGAACGGTAACGAATGGTTGAATTGATTCAACTACTCCTGTGACACCAGCGGCTTCGATCAGATCTCCCTTCTTGATGGGCTTAAAGATTAAGATAAGAACACCACCAGCAAAGTTACCTAAGCTGCCTTGAAGCGCCATTCCTACAGCAAGACCAGCAGCACCTAGAACTGCTATAAAAGAAGTTGTCTGAACTCCTAGCATTCCAATGACGCTTATATAAAGGATGGCCTTTAAAAGAGTTGTTGTGATTCCTACAAGGTAGGGGAGAAGAGTTTCATCGAAATTTACTTTCTTCAAAGCTTTCTTAAAGATCTTTCCAACCACTCCAACAACCCAAGAACCAATAAAAAGGGTGATGATAGCAAGAAGCACTTTTGGTCCATAGACTGCGGCAGCCTCAGCAATTTTTTCGCCTATAACCTGGGGGTCGACATTCATTTGAATTCCTTTTGTGAGTTAAGTTTTCGAGTATCATAGTTCCCTCCAGTAAAATTTGTCCATGTGTGTCTTTTAAATTAAGTGTTTTCAATGACTTACAATGTGTTTAATCTTTTTACACGGATGAAAACCTTTCAAGATCACTCCTAAAAAATCAGGAAAGCACTACTATTAGGGAACTAATAAATTAAGCCAAAGGTAAAAAATGAAGTTTAGACACGCCCTTCTTCTCCTCTCTGTTGTTTCAAATGTTTATGCAGCGGATTTCTTAACGGGATCTCTCATTGATAATAATGATGGAACCTTTGGGATCAGCTCTCCAAAAGGTCAGTTTCAAATAGAAGCAAGTGATGTGATTAAGCGCTCACTTCCCTCTCTGGCCAACCCAACTTATGTCACTCAATCAGATGGAAATCCTTATTCATATGAATTCAAAGGTGAATTAAAAGGATCTGTTTTTAACTTAGAACAAACTCCTACCAATATTCCGGGCGCTGAAGCAGTGACAGGAACTCTCGAGTTTAACGAAGGAACCGGACGCTATCATATTGGTTCTCAGGAAGTTAGCTTTGGTTATACAAAGAATCTTAACAATTATGAGTTTGATGAAAAATCAAAGAAGTCTTTTGTCGGTAAGAAAGTTATCGCTGAGGGAAGAGTTGAAAGTGGTGTCTTTATTATGCAGGCCCTTACTCCAACAGGTCTTTTTAGCGCGGCTCCTGCTGCAAGCTCTCCTTATGATAAAGAGATTGCCAAGAATCCTTATAAGTTTTTAAAGAAACGTGTTTATAAAAATGATATTTCTAAATCAAATAACTCTTTTAGAACAACCGTCTATAATAAAAAAGGCTATACAGTAAAACCTGGTGAGTCAGTTTTCTTAGTTACTCTTTCAGGACGCCAAGGGGATTCTTTTGGATCTGTGAATGGTCACTTTGTTGCTGGTGTTGGAGAAGTTAAGGATGATCTCACTCTAAGAGGTGAAGTCTCAAATGCTTATGTGACTAACGGTAAAGATATCCTTTCAGGGAATACATCTTTAACAAATTATTTTTCAAATCTAGTTCAAGGTCAAAACAACTACAGACCAACCTATACTTTCCTCGCTTACGGGATTGATAAAGATAAGCTTCAAACTTTTAGAGACTTTATGGAGCCTTCTCATATTAAATTTAGAACAGAGAAACTTGATATTACTCTTGAATTTAACTGCACGACTGAAACAGCGAAAGGCCTTGTGCTTGCTGGAATCAAAGGCAATCATACAAGAACTCTTTGGAACCGCGTTGCCGATCTAAACAACCTGGCCATTCCATTAAGAACTCTGAGTGTTTTTGGTGAAGCTGGAGAGGCCCTAGGCTTTACAGCATCAAATGATAAAGAAGACTTTCAACCAAGACCAGCTTTTCATTCTTATATTGAATCTCTTAAGAAAAAATCTGTTATGAAAAAGCTAGGGATAAAAAGAATGGATTATGTTTTCTATTCACAGATTCCTTCAAATAGACCAGTAGGCGGCGCTCCTTCAAAACATACTTTTAATGTAGGAGTTAAGCATGACGCTCTTTTTTATAAGAAGCTTTATGATAAGTATGAGAACACTGAGACGAAGAAAGAAGATATTCCTCATGCGGAATTTCTAGAACTGCTTAAGATCTTAGATAAAGTAGAATAATAAGATTTATGGGAGGGCGCCTAGCTCTCCCGACATCATCTTACTAATATGCCGAGTATACTCAAACTCCTCACAAACAATTTTTAGAGCAGCGGTAAGAGGAACAGCAAGAAACATCCCAGGAATTCCCCAAATCATTCCCCAAAGAATTAAGGCTAAGAGAATCGTTATAGGGTGAAGACCTAAGTCATCTCCCATAAGCTTTGGTTCAAGAACATTACCCACAAGAAACTGAATAATCAGAAGCCCAGGAAGTAAGACCACTGGTTGCCAGCCTATCCCAAACTGAAGAAAGACCACTGGAACCGTTATCAGAACGGCAAAGAGGCTTCCCACATTAGGGATAAAATTAAGCATAAAGGTTAAAATGGCGAACATAAGGGCCAAATCAAGACGCACAATCGCCATAAGGGCGTAGCTTAGAAGAGAAGTTAAAATAGAAATAAAGATCTTATTTGTAGTGTACTTTGAAATTCCACGGCCAATCTTCTTAAGAACCCCCTCTTCTTCAGTTCTTTTCGTTCCCATTAATAAAAAGAGAAGAAAGATTCCGACTAAAAGAGAATCGCCCACAACACTTGTAAGGCTGCCCCCCATCTTTTTGATAAAACCAAGAATAGGAAACTTTGCGATATAGCCTAGGATTTGATTTCTATCTAAAGGCACACCTCTATCGGTTAAGAAATCCACACTGCTTTGACCAAAGAGAAGAAACTTTTCTTTATAGAGATCCGCTCCTGAGATAAACCCCTTTAGGCTCATCATGCTTCCCATGACAAGAAGAGTGATAACCACACCCACAACAACAAGGCTTAGAACCGAAGAGACACTATTAGGAAGTTTAAACTTCCTTTCAATCCAATCGACTAAGGGAAGGACAGAGTAATAAATAAAAAGGCTAAAAATAAAAGGAACAAAGACGGCGCTCGCAAACTTTAAGACGACGGCAACGGCGATGATGGCCAGAGTAAAAAGGGATCCTGTGCTTATTTTATTTTCCATGGTTTATTATAGGGAAACATCCCTATAAATAATACAATGACAAGGAGCAAAACAACTCTTCTTTTGTATAAGTACTCCAAATTTATAAAATAGAGGGGCCATTTATGAGAAATTCGTTAATTCTAATTGCGTTAGTTATTCTATCTTCCAATCTTCGAGCAGCTTGTTTTCAAAATGATTCGATCAGCACTGTTGGTAGCCTAAAGCTTCCAAGTACAGTCTGTATAAAGTCCATGAAAACAGAACTTAATGTTTTTGAAGATTCCACTGCCGCTATTGAACTTAGTCTTGATGGTGAAGAGACTCTTAAAGTTAAGAGAGTTTTAAAAGGCAAAAAGACCGCCCTAGGTTACGTTGTTAATTTTGACCTTATTTCAAAAAAGAATTCTGAGGGAGTTTGTGATCGAGCTTCTACTTATTCAATTTCTGGAACTGCCAATATTGACTCATTCGGAAACCTTCTTAAAGTTACCTCTTTAAAAGGGGAAACCAGTACTTCAAGCGATTGGTGCCATGACTCTCCTCAATACGAGAGTTTTTCTTTTAAAGCTCTTTAGTTAATAAGGCCCTTAGAACGAGGGCCTTTTATATAGCTTCTTCAGTTTTTTCTCGAACTATAGGATCACGATCTTTTTCTGCAACGGGAAAAAGTGTTTATATTACAACGACTTAGATCTTTAACCACCATTTAAAATTATTAATGGTTCTTATTATAAGTGAGCTCTTATTAACAAGTTCTTCTTTTTTAGGAATATAAGACTGCTCTTCCATTGTACGGACTTGTTCTTCTAAGGCTTCTAGGTCTAAGCCTTTTATAATTTTCTCTTCGAGTTTTTTAAAGGCTTCCTTTTCACTAGCATCATAACAACCATCAATATGACCTATGGTTCTTATAAGATGCAAAAGAAAGGCGATGTCTGGTTTATGAGTAATTAAGGGAAGAACTTTATCTATACTTAGACCGTGAGTAAGATCACCATGGATTATATTTCTTTGAGCACTAGAAAAAGGTAGATCTTGAATCTTCGATTCAGCCCAGGCCTCTTCTTCCTTCGTCACCCTTCCATCTAAGTAAATAACGGCCATCGAGGCACGCCACATATTAAACTTACTATCGTTAACTTCCTGCATAGATCATCCTTTTTAAGCTTAAAGATATTTTAACACTACTTAGGATTCTGAACAATTAAAAGGCCCTCATATAGAGGGCCCTAGTTATTCGTTAAATTTAAAAAACTGTTTTAGTTTGCAACACCCATTTCACCGGCTGTCTCATCTTTAAGAACTTTAAGGCCTACAACCTTCATGAACTTCTCTGGTTCTGTTAACTCAAGGGCTAATTTGAGCACATCATCAACATGAGATACTGGGTGAATAGTTAGACCTGATTTAATTTCTTCTGGAATTTCAATTAAGTCTTTAGCGTTTTGCTGTGGAATAATAATCGTTTCAACACCTGCTTGTTTAGCAGCGAGCATCTTCTCTTTTAGTCCACCAATTGGAAGTACCCTTCCCCTCAAGGTTACTTCACCAGTCATAGCAACTGTTTGGAATACTGGAATCCCAGTAATCGCAGAAACAAGTGCCGTCGTCATTGTAATACCAGCTGAAGGACCATCTTTTGGTGTTGCCCCTTCAGGCACATGTACATGGATATCATTCTTGGAGTACCACTCTGCATCGATTCCGAGCTGAGGGCTAATTGATCTCACATACGTTAGTGCAGCTTTCGCTGATTCTTGCATCACATCGCCTAATTTACCTGTTGTCTGAATCTTCCCATTTCCAGGAACAGTAATAACTTCAATATTGAGGATCTCTCCACCAACTGAAGTCCAAGCTAGACCGTTAACCAGTCCAATTTGTGGCGTATCTTCAATCTCTTTCCCGTCTCTTTTCTTAGGTCCAAGATATTTTGGAAGTTGCTTTGAAGTTACGTTGAACTTCTTTCCTTTTTCATGATCTTTCTCAACGACTTCAGTGGCAATCTTTCTACAAACAGTGTTGATAAGTCTTTCGAACTCACGAACTCCTGCTTCTCTAGTATAGCCACGAACGATCTCTTCCATAACATTGTCATTGATAGTGACTTTATAATCGTAAAGTCCGTTACCTTTAGTTGCTTTCTTTAAAAGGTAGCGTTTACCAATCTGCATTTTCTCTGAAGGTGTGTATCCAGAAACATGGATGATTTCCATTCTATCGCGAAGTGGTCCTGGGATTGCTCCTAGATCATTTGCTGTCATAACGAACATTACTTTAGAGAGGTCGTACTCAACTTCAATATAATGATCGCCAAAGTTTTTATTTTGCTCAGGATCAAGGACTTCAAGCATAGCTGAAGCTGGATCCCCTCTCATATCAGAGCTCATTTTATCGATTTCATCTAAAAGGATAAGTGGGTTTGATGTTCCCGCTTTCTTAAGAGCGTTAACAATCTTACCTGGCATGGCACCAACATAAGTTCTTCTATGTCCTCTAATCTCAGACTCATCACGAACACCACCAAGAGAGATTCTTTGGAATTCTCTTCCAAGGGATTCTGCTAGGGACTTCGCGATAGATGTTTTACCAACACCTGGAGGACCTGCAAGACAAAGAATTGTTCCTCTACCCTCTTCAGTTAGTAATGATCTAACCGCAAGGTATTCAACAATTCTATCTTTTACATCTTTCATTCCGTAATGACCGTTATCAAGAACTTCTCTTGCGTGGGCCACAGAATTATTGTCTTCAGTGTACTCATTCCATGGAAGATTAATCATCCAATCGATATAGTTTCTGACAACGGCAGCCTCAGCTGACATTGGTGACATAGACTTTAACTTCTTGATCTCTTTAGCCGTCTTAAGTTTGGCTTCTTCAGGCATATTCTTAGCTTCAAGCTTCTCTTCCATCTCTTGGATGTCAGTCTTACCATCGTCTTTTTGACCAAGTTCTTTTTGGATCGCGTTCATCTGCTCATTAAGGTAGTACTCTTTTTGAGACTTCTCCATTTGAGTTTTAACACGTGATCTTATTCTTCTTTCTACATTGATGATTTCAATTTCACCCTGCATCTTCTCTAGTAATAGATGTAGCCTCTTCTCTACTTCTACAGCTTCAAGAATCTCTTGCTTCTCAGGTATCTTCATTGTTAGGTGAGCAACTATGATATCAGCTAGACGTGAAGGGTCAGTAATAGATGAAATACTCATAAGAAGTTCCGGTGGGATTCTCTTATTAAGTTTCACGTACTGCTCAAAGATACTCTTGATGCTTCTCATTGTAGCTTCAAGATTCACTTGATCCTTAACAGCTGGCTTACATTTAGTAACGTCAGCCCAGTAGCCTTCATTACTTGAATGAAATTCAGATACGTTCGCTCTGTACTTACCTTCGATTAATACTTTTACCGTATTATCTGGCAGACGCAGCATTTGAATAATATTAACGACAGTTCCTACGTCGTAAACATCTTCCCTATCAGGGTTTAGAACGCTGGCATCTTTTTGGGTAACAAGGAATAATTCATTATTATTCTTGGCCGCTTCTTCAAGGGCTGCTATCGACTTTTCTCTACCGACGAAAAGTGGAACAACCATGTGAGGAAAGATGATGACGTCTCTAAGAGGAAGAAGAGGAAATCGTTTTGATGTTTCAGACTTAGACTCCGACATAGTACCTCCTGTACTACTTAGGGTTTGTCTTCCAGATATATAGGACATCTTGTCCAATCGGAAGAACCGTATACTCTATTTTAACCCTAAGTTAGGAAATTATGGGAGCTTTTTTTTTCGGTCAATATTTCCCGACGAAGTGAGACAACAATAAAGAATTGGTGTTTAGAATGGTCCTAACCCCCTATTAATGGGCGTCTTGGAGGACCAAAAAAAAGCTGTCGTAATGACAGCTTTTTTAAGTTGATATTTTTTTTGGTTAGTTTAAGAGGCCGTCTCGATGTCTTTTTTAGACTTCAAAGTCGATTTTGTCTCTTTGAACTTCTTCTCACCTTCAATCAGCTTAGGATTCTCTTTCCCAAGAATTGAGTCATGAGTGACCAGAACCTTAGCAATCTTATCGTTGCTAGGAATATCGTACATAACATCGAGCATAGTCTGCTCTAAGATTGCGCGAAGTCCCCTTGCCCCAGTTTTCTTAGCAAGAGCGATTCTTGCTACTTCATTAAGGGCCTCTGGTTCGAAGCTTAATTCAATACCGTCAAACTCAAAGAGCTTTTCGTATTGTTTAGTAATAGCATTCTTTGGTTCTGTAAGAATTGATACAAGAGCTTTCTCGTCAAGTTCCTCTAATAAAGCGTTCACAGGTAACCTACCGATGAACTCTGGGATTAGACCAAACTTTGATAAATCTTCTGATTCAATTCCACCTAGTTTTTCAACCACTGATTGCTCGACATCTTTATTAGTCTCACCAACAGCGAATCCCATAGGCTTCTTAGTCATTCTTTTTTCGATAATCTTATCAAGCCCAACAAAGGCTCCAGCTACTATAAAGAGGATGTTCTTTGTATTTACTTGCAAGAACTCTTGTTGAGGATGCTTACGCCCACCTTTTGGTGGCACAGAAGCGACTGTTCCTTCAACGAGTTTAAGAAGTGCTTGCTGAACACCTTCACCAGAGACATCTCTTGTGATTGATGGGTTTTCAGACTTTCTCGCAATCTTATCGATCTCATCAATATAGATGATTCCTCTCTCTGCTCTTTCAATATCGTAATCACAACTTTGAAGAAGGTTTAAGATGATATTTTCAACGTCCTCACCAACATAACCAGCTTCAGTAAGTGAAGTGGCGTCTGCAATAGCGAAAGGAACATTAAGGTATTTTGCTAATGATTGAGCGATAAGAGTCTTTCCCGATCCAGTAGGTCCAGCAAGAAGAATATTAGACTTAGCTAGTTCAACTCCATCATCTTTACGAGCATTACCACTATGGGCAATTCTCTTATAATGATTATGAACAGCAACAGAGATAATCTTCTTTGCTCGTGATTGACCGATCACATAAGAGTCAAGATGCTCTTTAATCTCATGTGGCTTCGGTACATTATCAAGGGCCGCTTTAGACGTGGTCTTTTGCGAGTCTTCGAAAATAATATCATTACAAAGTTCGATACATTCGTCACAAATGTAACAACCGGGACCAGCTATCAGTTTCTTAACTTCTTTTTGCGATTTCCCGCAAAAATTACAGTGAAGGGTACTTCCGTAGCTTCCTTTTTCTTTTGTCATAAAACTTCCCTTATCTAGCTAACTTTAGTTTTCTTTTCGATCTTGTTATCAATCAATCCAAGTGCAATTGCTTTATCAGGTGAGAGGTAGTTATCTCTATCTGTTTCAGCAACAATCTTATCCATCGTCATATCAATTGATGAATGCTGGATATAGATATTGTTTAATTGATCTTTCAGTTCTTGAATCTCAGTTGCCTGAATTTGAATATCAGAACATTGTCCTCGCGCTCCACCAAGAGGTTGGTGAATCATGATTCTACTATGAGGAAGAGCGTAACGATGTCCCGCTTCTCCAGCTGTTAGTAAAAGCGATCCCATTGAAGCTGCCATTCCTAGGCAGTAAGTATGAACCGGGCAAGAGATGTATTGCATAATATCGTAGATCCCAAGGCCTGCATAAACAGATCCACCTGGGCTATTAATATAAAAATGGATAGGAGCATCTGGGTCACTCTGCTCTAGAAATAGCATCTGAGCTACCAGTAAGTTGGCCACTGTGTCGTTAACTTGTGTCCCTAAGAAGACAATTCTATCTAATAAAAGACGCGAATAAATATCATATTGTCTCTCGCCACGAGCAGTCTGCTCGATAACAATAGGGTTAGGAATGTGCATTTTAGTGTCAGTCATTGAATTTCTCCGTTCGATAGCCTGATTAATTTAAGTGTTACTATTTTCTTTTCGGGGACTTAGGCGCCGAACTTTAGGTTTAAAGCATACGGATTTTAGAAATTTTAAACAAGGTTCAAAGGGCCATTATACCGCGTAAAAAGGCTATATGAGTCAATCCTGAGTCTTTTAGGCAAGCCTTTGATGGCCGAATATGTCTTGATTATATCCTTTATAAGCTTTATCTTTTGCCTGATTTAACTAAGACAAATTTAGCCTGTTTTAATTCGAGGAGAATACTATGTCAGAAAAAACTTACCCTACACGTCTTGTTGGTAACGCAGCACCAGATTTTAAAGCTGATGCCCTTGTTGGTGGAGACTTCAAAAACCTTTCACTAGCTGATTTCAAAGGAAAGTGGAAAGTACTTTTCTTTTACCCATTAGATTTTACTTTTGTTTGTCCTACTGAAATTACTGCATTCAACGATGCATCAGAGAAATTTGCTGCTCTTAACTGCCAAGTTATCGGTTGTTCAGTTGATTCAAAATTCTCTCACTTAGCGTGGAGCAAGCAACCAAGAAACCAAGGTGGTCTTGGTGAGCTTCAAATCCCACTACTTGCAGATATGACTAAAGAGATCGCTAAAGACTACGGTGTTCTTCTTGAAGGTGGCGGAGTTGCTCTTCGTGGAACTTTCATCATCGATGAAAACGATGTGATTCAACATTCTTCAGTTAATCAACTAGGTGTTGGGCGTAATGTTGATGAGTACCTAAGACTTGTAGAAGCTTTCCAGTACACAGCTAAGCACGGTGAAGTTTGTCCTGCTAACTGGACTAAAGGCGCTGATTCTATGAAGCCTGATCCTACTGGGTCTCAAGAGTACTTTGGGAAAATTAAGTAATTTACTCAATCTAAAATTAAGTTAGAATAAGTTAGGGCTCCAATTCGGGGCCCTTTCTTATGGAACTGGAGACTGATTTGGAAGCTGCTTTAGAATATATAAACGCAAATGCGGCAAACGCTCCTTATATTATCTTTGGGCTCCTACTTTTAGCCGGGTTTAATATTCCAGTCTCTGAAGACGTTATGCTTTTTACCTCTGCCTTACTGGCAGCAAAAAACCCAGACCTCCTCTACCCTCTTTTCTTTGCCGTCTTTGCTGGCGCTTATATTAGCGATGTTATTTGTTACGCTTTTATGGGTAGGTTTTTAGGAGAGAAGATCTTTAGAAACAAGTTCTTAAAGTCCATGGCCCCTCCTGAGAAAATAGAGAAGATAAACCAGTTCTACTCCAAGTACGGCATCATCACTTTAATTCTTGGTCGCTTTATTCCTTTTGGTGTTAGAAACGCTTTGTTTTTAACAGCGGGACTTGGAAAGATGAATGCTGTTAAATTTTGTGTCGCTGATTTTATCGCCTGCATTATCTCTTGTTTATGCTTCTTTACCCTTTACTATACCTTTGGGGAATCAGTGATTGAGTACGTAAAGAAGTTCAACGTGATTATCTTTGCCGTTGCAGCGACCGTAGGGATTATCATCTACCTTCGAAAGAAAAAGCGCCAAGAGAACTTTACTGGTTAACTCTATGAAGAACCAAAAGAAATTCCTTTGGCTAGGCACCTTTATTGTCTTCATCTTCGCCATAGAAATATTTTCTTATCTCATACTGACTCTTACTCCCATAGGTGAAAAGGATCCCTCTTACTTACTCTATAAAGGTGTTGTTGCTTCTAAAGAAGGAGACTCTCTTTACAAGTCTCTTCACCCTCACCCTTATTTTGGTTACTCTGAAAAACATAATAAGAACTTCGCTATCAATGACCTCTACACTCTAGAAAAGAAAGAAAATGATTATAACGTCGCCATACTAGGTGGCTCTGTTGCGGTTCAAGTCGGCCTTTATATCGAAAAAGAACTCTCTGAATTCAAAAGCACCCTGATTAAAAATAATCCAGAACTTAAAGATAAGAATATTCGTTTCTTTAACTTAGCGATCTCTGGATCAAAACAGCCTCAGCAATTTACAGTGGCAGCGCACTTTATAGAAAAGCTCGATTTAGTCTTTAACCTCGAAGGCTTTAATGAGTCCATGCGTCCGATGGTCAAGAATATTCCTTTAGAGTATCCTCACCTCTCTCATCTTCATTATAGAGAAACAGATAAGTATAAGAACCTCTATGAAACAAGGTCTCTCTTAATAATGACTTCTAGGTACCTAAGCTTAGTTTTTAATAACCTGGATTTTAGCTATAGCGCGAATCTCTTCTCTACCCTCATGGCCATCTCTATGGAAAGATTAGAGACGAAGTGGGACTTCGAGCTGATAAACACTCTTGGAGCTAGGTTCATAGATGATGAATTTCAATTTGAGGATAGGATTAAGATTTGGGAGAAGTACACCAGAATGCAAGATTTGATAACAAAGCATCATAAAGTTAAATCCTACTACTTCCTACAGCCTAATATCTCTTTAAAAAGAAAGAACTTGCTGACTCCCGAGGAAGCCGATCTTTATAAAGAGCAGCCTGAAGTTTCTGCATGGTACCCACACGCAATAGAGCTCTATCAACGATTAAAGACTGACAAAATCAAGACCTATGACCTAACACCTCTTTTTTCAGATATTAAAGAAACCGTCTATTCTGATTCCTGCTGCCATTACAACGCTCTAGGAGTCTCACTCTTAACAAAAGAGATACTAAGCAAGATCTCCTCTCATTAGTTAGTCCCTTTAATAAAAACTATCTTAAAATGCTTTCATATTTTCATCTTACCTTGGCTCTGCAAGAAGAAGTTAGACTAGACCTGTTTAGTCTCAATGATATTAAGTAGTTAATACCATGTAAGACCTACCACCAGCCTGTAAATAGTATAGTGGCATAGAGTCAGCGGTTGTCGTTAGGGAATCCCTACAGCATAACTATCCCATGATAAAAATAAGCGACATAACCCCTGATATGGGGAAATTACTAAGACCTTGGGGAGGGTCAAAAGGGATGAGGGAAAACAACAAAAACGAAAATGTTGTCTCAATGGACGATTGGAAGAAGCTTAAAGAAGCTTCTCTTGCAGACTGGTCTCCAGAGAGTTCAACGGAAAAAAACGCCGAGAAACAATTTAGCGACTACTTTAATATCTTAAGCTTTTCAGAGTTGATCAACGAATCAACAGATATAATTAAGGAATTAAACCACCGTCCTATCTCTACTGAGATCACGATGAAGAGTAAGATCCTTCTTAGTCAATTCAGTAAAAGATTAGGTGGTGAGTCTAAAGAAGTAGCTGATACTTTTTCAGACATGAGAAAGAGAATCGAAGATAAGATAATTGATCTAAATAACAGAATCTAAATTAAGGGGGCACTATGCCTCCCTCTATTTTCTAAAGTATCTTTTTAAATAACTTCTTTCATTCTTCCTTAGCTATCTCTCCAATAGAGTCTTAGGCCTTAAAGTCACGAAATTGAGGGCCTTTTTTCGATCCATTGGTTAGAATTAACTCATGTCAAATCAAGAAATAGCCTATCTTAATTATTGGAAGCGTAAAGAGTTCAATAGTCAGACCGTACCAACTCAAAGAATCAGCTTCTGGGTTGATGCTATAGACTCTCCTTCTGAGAATCTTATCGATGAATGCGCCTTAAGTGGTAAATCGGTTTTGGATTTTGGAGCGGGTAATCTAAAAGTAAAAGAAAGGTTAAAGCGCAAAGATTACAAAGGAGAATATTTCTCCTTTGATAGTGGTTCTGAATTTAATTATAGCTTTAGTGATTTCTCAATTATCGACAGAAAGTTTGATACCATTTTATTTATTGATGTAATCGAGCACCTAGACCTTGAAGCTGGGCTTAAGCTCACTATGGACCTCCTAGAGAAGCTTAATCCGGGGGGAGAACTAGTCTTACAGACTCCTAATGGACGTTGTATTAGAAACCACCTAGGCTCTGATATGACTCATAAGCAGCTCTATAATATAGGCGATCTTTATAGTTACTTTAAGGCACTAGAATTTGATGTTTCTTGCTATAGGATCTGTTTTGATAAAAAGAAACAAGGACCCTTCTCTAGGTTAAGAACATTCATAGGGCGATTGATTACGGCCAAGTTCATCGGTGTAGACTACGCTGACAATATCCTTTTAAGAATAAAGAAACTTCCTTAGCCTACCTAAAAAGCCAGCTAGTAGAAGCTCCCATCCTCGGATTATAGAAGTTCGGGTTGATATGATGATTCTTGTGAAAGTAAACACCGCTACCAAAGTAGTTCACGAACTTATAATACAAGTTATTATTTAGATTATAGATATGGGTCTCACCATCTTCAGTAGTCTTATGTGTCTTGAAGTTGATATGAGCAAAGACAAACATATGAAAGAGATAAGAAGGGATGAAGAAAGTTAAGAAAAGATTTGGCCCTAAAAGAAAAACCCAAAAGAAAATCCTTAGGGGTACGCCAACAAAATGAAGAAAGACGATAAGATTAAAGAGAAGTCGGTTCTGCCTCGTATCACCATGGTACTCAAGGTACTTATGTAAAACAGGTTCTGTCCCTCCAAAATTATTGGCAAAGAAAAAAGGAAGAAATTTCTTATCCTTAGGATTATGTGGATCAAGATCGCTATCAGAATGAACATGATGCATTCTATGATTAATCTCAAAAGCCGCCATGCCTAAAAGAACATAGACACCAGCGAGTTCACCAGCGATTTGATTGAGAAAAGGTGGTTTTAGATTCCCATGAACACAATTATGAATGATCACTGGGGCTTTGACTCCAATGATAAGCCCTAAAGGAAGCAGAATAATGCCAGCCCACGATAATTCAAAATCAAAGAAAGTGGAAAGGTCGATAAAGCTTAATTGAATACTAAGAGTCAATGAAGTCAATATTAACGAGACTACGAAGTACTTAATAAGATAAAGCCTATCAGTTCTAAATTTTCGCCAGTGACTAATCATTTGTAAGTCCTACTTCAAAGTGTTTTGGGTTATATAGACTTGGATTATGATGATGGTTTTTATGAAAATAGACCCCATCCCCAACAAAGTTAACAAACTGATACCAAGCATTTGAATTCTTATTTAAAATAATGGACTCTCCTTCTGAATTGGTTTCGTGAGTAACATAGTTCACGTGAGCAAAAGAGAAGAGGTAGAAGATAAAAGAAGGAATATAAAGATAAAGGAATAACTCATTTCCTAATAAGTAGTACCAAGCAGCGATGCGCAGAGGTATCCCCGAAAAATGTAAAAAGATATTTAGTTTAAAGATCAAACGATTTTTTAAAGTAGCGCCGTGAAACTCGAGATGCTTCTGCTCTATAATTCCGATTCCCCCAAAGATGGCGGTTAAGAAAAACATAGAAAAACTCTTTCCTTCAGGGTTATGCGGGTCTGAATCTGTATCGGCAAAGCTGTGATGAAAAGTATGATTCACGCACATGATACCGAAACCCATGAGTACGAAAGAAGAAGTTAATTCTCCAATGAAAAAATTAAAACTCTTAAAGTTCTTATGAAAACAATTATGCATCATAGTCGGAACCTTGATTCCGATAAATAAAGCGATGGGCAGTAAGTAATAAGGTGTTGATTCAAAATTTATATCGAGGCCTAAGGAGAATTTTATAACGAGAAAAATAACGGATAAGACCACAAAGCTTTGAAGAGCGAAATACCTTAATAAGAAATAAGGATTTGTTCTAAATTTAGACCAGAAGTAGCTCATAAGATTCCAAAAAATATTAACAACGCGGCACAATACACTTTATTAATAAATTTTGTTGGTCTTTAAAAAATTTACATTGATCCTAACTGTCCGAAAAGACTAGGTTTTAAAGGGACTCTAAACTTTGATAGTCATGAAGGATCTTTTGGCGCAAAAAGGCCATTTGCTCTTCACCGTCATAGCCTAGAATATCAGCAGTCTTTCTAAGGACGGCCACGTCTTTGCGGGAGGATTCAAATTGATTCAAAAGGTAGACAATATTCTTAGTAAAGCGGGCGACATATTCTCTTATGATGGCCTTATCTTCTTCGTCAGCTTTTACAAACTCGCAGCCCACCTTAGTCACAAAGAGAGCATCGATTTCGGATTCTCCCTCAAAACGTCTAACCAAACGGGCCTTAACTCTTACGATCTCTCTAGGAAGATCTTCGAGTTTTAAATGCAGCAGCTGTGTTTTTGGCAAGCTTAAGAGATCGGGAATCTTCGGTAGGTCTAAGACCAAAGGAATGGCCGGTACTTCTGGAACATGAGGGAGGTTCTCTAACAACACTCCCCCTTCAGATATATTTAAGAGCCTTGCCTTCAAAACAAAGTCATCATCCTGAAACAAGACTTCAGTTTTGATGGGGGCTCTTAAAAAAACTCTTTGAAATCTACTCATCTTTATAGGTGCCTTGAAGCTACCTCGGATAAAGCAGATCTCTCTCCAACCTTTAAAATAGTATGAGAAACAATATCTTCAGTTTTTAATCTATCTAAGCAATAGATCAAACCATTGTTAACTTCATCTAAATAAGGACTATCAATCTGCTGACAATCTCCAGTTAGAACGATCTTGGTTCCTTCACCAGCTCTCGTAATAATTGTTTTAACTTCGTGAGGCGATAAGTTTTGAGCCTCATCAACAATTAAGTACTGACCTGCAATTGAACGCCCTCTGATATATGTAAGAGGCTCAATATGAAGAAGTCCTTCGTTAATCAATTCATCATAGTTCGCGGTTCCAGGACCTCTATGAACTCCAAAAAGAAAGTCCATATTATCAAAGATCGGCTGCATCCAAGGACCAAGCTTCTCGTTAACATCCCCTGGTAAAAAACCAATGTCTTTTCCCATAGGTTGAACCGGACGAGAAACTAAAAGTCTATTGTACTTTTCTCGACCAATTGTCATCTCAAGGCCTGCAGCAATAGCAAGTAGAGTTTTACCTGTCCCTGCTTTACCAACAAGAGTTACTAGTTTTATCTCTTCATTAAGAAGAGCATCTAGAGCAAATTGTTGTTCCATATTCTTTGGATAGATTCCCCAAACACCTTCGCGTAGAGGAATTAAAGGCACGACGCCTTTCTTGGCTTTGTTGTATCTTCCTAGAGCTCGCCTTCGATCATTTCCTTTTTCACAAACAATCAAATACTCATTCGGATGGATAGCTTCCATCTTTGCGTATTCATCATCAATAGCTAAGAAACGGTCTTTCTCAAAAGCAGTTACTTCTTCAGGGGAAACTTCGTGAAGCCTTTGTCCCGTGTAGATTTCGTCTAGGGAAACATCTTTCTTCCCATAGTCTTCTGCAACAATTCCAAAAATATCTGCCTTAAGCCTAAGGTTGATATCTTTTGATACTAAAATAGTCTCAGAGCCAGCTTCTTTCAAAGCAATGGCTGAGGCCAAGATTTTATTATCAGGAAGAGTTAAATCAATAACGTCTGCCGCAGTTTTAGGTTTAAGATCAATCGAAATAACCAGCGTACCGCCGTTATCCATCTTAACCCCGTCTGCAACGGAACCTTTTTTTCTTAAGTCATCAACGAGACGAGAAAAATGTCTGGCGTTTCGACCATTTTCGTTTTGATCTTTTTTAAACCGATCAACTTCTTCAACAACGATAAGAGGAATAAAGACTTTATTCTCATCGAATTTAAAAATAGATAATGGATCAAATAAAAGAACGTTGGTGTCTAGAACAAATGTTTTACTCAAATATGACCTCCCATCCTTGGGATTATGGACTTATAGCTGACTAAAGAGGTCCGGTGAAAACCACATAGTTTCAAATACTTATTTATTATAGGGTTATTCGAGACTCATTGGAAAGCCTCATAAATACAAAGTGGTTAGATTTGCTCTCTACCCATGAAACCCCCTTATTAGTTAAAATTAAAGGGAGTGACTATAAAGATGCGGACGCAATTGTCCGAGGGATTAAATCAGGTATGCTTAAAAACTTTCTCTTTCTCGCAATTATTCTCACACTTTTTATCTCTTGTGGAGCAACAGATGAGGAAGAAATAGAAGATGCTATTTTTAACGCTCAACAACTTCTCACCAACGGTCAATGCGCCGAAGCCTTAGAGGTTCTTTTAAAAGTTCCCTACCAACCTAGTAATGCTACTTACCTTAAAACTCTTGCCTCTGGGCAGGCTTGCTTAGGTGGATATAATACGACCGTTTTTTTCGACTCTGATCTTTCAAAACTTGGCACTTCTCAAACAGCATTCCTAGGATCTCTTGCTACTTTCTCAACGAGTAATATGACTGTTACTAATAGTTCAAACTATCAAAATATTTTTAATGCAATCGATACTTTGACTCTTGCTGGTGGATTAACAGATGCTTCTTACGCCGCAAGAACTGCTGCACTAGGAGCAACTAAAAACAATAATATTAGTGTCTTTGCCCTTTATACAATCCTAGTTGAGCTAGGTAAGTTTTTAAACTTCTATGGGAATGCTGATGATTCAACAGGTATTAAAGGTGCTGGAGGGCTGCCAAATGTTTGTTACTTTAATTACACAAACGTAACAGCTGTAGCGGCTGTTAGTGCTTCATCCTCTGGTGCTTGCGATCACCCAGGTTCTACGACTGGTCATACAAGCTTAGTTCTACCGGCTAATACCGATACAAGGGCCCGTGCCTGTGAAGGGATCGTTCTTTTTAATAACTTCATAGATATTATAGCTAATCTAACCTTCTCAGGATCCAATTCAGGAGATTTAAATAGCCTTAAATCAATAACCAATACCTGTACTTCTATTCCGGGAATTACGACAGAAACATGTACCACTAAAACTGTTTCAAGCTGTATTTCCGACACCACTAATATAACTGACGTTCAATTTGAACTTTATTACTCCGTCATCTTCGAGAACATGCACCAGTGATGAAAATATTTATAGTCTTAACACTATTCATTTTTTGCCAAGAGCTACTCGCTAAAGAGTTTCGCTACTTGGCCAGAAGTCCAAAGGCTTTGCTAATGGGCGACGCCTATACGGCGGTGGCAGATGATGAGTACACTCTCTTTTATAACCCAGCCGCCCTTGGTAGGCACAAAGGTATTCATATCTCCTCCATCAACCCCAAAGTTGAGCTTCCCGATATTCTCTCAAAGAATCTTGGTAGGCTTAAGTTTTCAGTTGATGGTAGGTATGAGAATTGGCCAAAAGAACCAGTTGGCATCGTGGATAGAATCTTAGGAACCCCTCTTCACTTAGGGGCCTCAATAGCGCCTACCATGAAGTTTGAAAACTTTGCTTTCACTTGGCTTAGCTCCTCTACTACTGATTTAACGCTGAGAAACGCAACCCACCCAACACTAGATATGAACTATCGTTATGACAGAGGCTTCTTATTAGGAGCTGCCTTCCCTCTCCTTGGAGGTGGTGGTGATAAGTCGATGAAGAAACTCTCCGGCGGTTTTACTTTAAAGAAGATCGACCGAAGCTCTCTTCAAGGGGATTTTGATCTCTTTGGAACTGAGCTTTTAGAGATCATTGAAAACTCTGATAGCTACAAGGATATCCGCCGAAGTCTTGGTTATTCTAAAGGTTCAGGCTTTGGTTTTGACGTCGGTATTGAACAAGTCTATTCAGCAGGACCTACAACTATTGTTATGGGGCTTTCAATCTTAGATATAGGTGGGACTAGCTTTAGTACCGACGAGGGATTAGATGATATTCCTGATCAAAAAATGTCCACCAACTTTGGCGCCGCATTTTCTCAAGAGTATGGACTCTTTGATTATACCGTCTCAATGGACTTCTCACCTATCCTAGATCCTCAAACCGATTTTTTAACAAAGCTTAAGCTTGGCTTTAAGGCTTCAGTACCTGGCTTTGAATTTCTAATGGGAATCAATGGTGGCTATTGGTCTTATGGTATCGGGCTAGACTTATTTATTGTGAAGTTAAACGTCGGTTTCTATGGCATCGAGTCTGGTCGAGAGTTTAGAGACTTAGAGGCTGAAAGAATCGTCTTTACTCTCAACCTCCTAGATATTGGTTTTGAACCTTAGTCTTTAGAATTTAAAAAACTAACGATAATCTCTAAGGCCTCTTTAAAAGGCTCCTTCTCCATAACCAAACTCATTCTCGCTGAATTATCCATTCCAAAAGCAACACCTGGAACAGTGGCAACCCCTTTGGATTCTAAAAGAGCTTCACAAATCTCTGGCGAGTGGTCAGTGATATCATTTTCAGATGTCTTAAACTTTTCGATTACCGGAGTATGACTAAAGTCGATAAGATAATAAAAAGCAGAGCTTGATTGATACCAAGTATGGGAGAGGTCATTTTCTTTAAAGACTTCTCGAAGGGTTTGAGCATTATCTCTAAGGTGTTTTTTAATAGGTTCTAGATAAGATTCAATGAGGTCAAAATCGAAGTTAACAAGGGCTCTTTGAACAAGAGAGTTCGCCCCTGAAGTAGTTTGCCCCTGAAGCTTTGTAATCGCTTTGGTTAACTTCTTTGGAGCAATCACCCAACCTAATCTTAAACCAGTAGAGGCCAAGGTCTTTGAGATCCCATCAACGATGATAGTTCTAGCTAAAAGCTCTGGGTTCTTTTGATAGTAAAAGGTTGGCTTCGGGTCATAGTAAAAAAGCTGAAAATAGATTTCGTCACAAATAATATTTACGTGAGGGTTTTCAATCATTAAGGCGGCAAAATCACTCATCCACTGATCAGAATAATGTGTTCCTGTGGGATTATTAGGGCTATTAACAATGATGGCCTTAGTTCTTGGTGAGATTTCTTTCTTGATCTGATCGATCGATGGTGTGAACACATCAAAAGGCGAAGAATAAACAATCTTCGGCACACCCTTACAGAACTTAATGATCTCTGGGTAAGTCACCCAATAAGGAGCGAGAACAATGACTTCGTCCCCATGATCTAAAAGAGTTCCCATGATATTAGAAACGGCATGCTTTCCACCATTAGTAACAACACAATCAAAGTCCTCACCTAGTTCCATGCCTCTGGTCTTCTCCCAGTTCTTTAGAATCTTAGAGCGTAACTCTGGGTACCCATTAACAGGGCTATATTGATAACTTCTAATAAAGTCTAATTCATCCCGAATAAGTGCACTAAACTCAGGCAGTGGACGAAACGGTAACTGCCCAGCTGTTAGGTTATAGATATGTTTTCCACTTTCAGCCATTTCAACGGCCTTCGCGTTTAACTTAAGGGTGATTGATTCAGAAATCTCACTAACTCTTGAACTAATATTCATTAAACGTCCTTTCTTTTTTTATCTAAGTATTTTCCAACTGTGTTTGGCACAAAGGGAATAATATCTCCGCCATGCCCATAGACTTCTCTCACCATAGTGGAAGAAATAAAGTAATGCTTACCTGCCGTCATTAAAAAATAAGTTTCAATTTCAGGGTGAAGCTTTGTATTCATAGCGGCCATTTGAAATTCGCTTTCAAAATCCCCTGTTGGTCTTAAACCACGGATCAAATTTCCAATTCCTTTTTTTCTCGCATACTCAACAACAAGCCCATCCCAAGTATCGATAACGATATTCTTATTGCTCGAGAAGTGCTCTTCAAGCATGGCAACTCTTTCATCTTTAGTGAACAAAGGCTCTTTACTAGGAGAGATGGCAATAAGGATCGTGATCTCATCAAAAACCCCTAAGGCCCTGTTGACGATATCTTCATGACCATTAGTAAATGGATCAAAAGTCCCTGCATAAAGGGCCCGCTTCTTTTCTTTTGTCATGAATTCCTCCGACTTGATTATTCTATCGAAGGCCACTAGGAAGGGAAAGTTATTGATGTTCAGTTATCTTTACGATTCCAAGAAAACTGTCGCCCTGCGCGATAAGGTCATAAAAGCTAATCCCTTGTTTTTGTAGCTCAATTGAAGAGATTCCTTTCTTTTCATCAGACTCTATCCAAAGCCAGCCCTTAAACCATTTCTCTCCTATCAGTCTTTTAAAGATGACCTTTTGATAGACCTCCCTCAAGTGATAGGGAGGGTCTAGAAAGAGAAGGCATTTACTTTGGCTTTCCTCGTCTAGGCTTTCATATGTTTTTTGAAAGCCGATCAACCACTTCTCAATGGGTTGATTTGAGGCCTTGAAGGTATCTGCCTCCATCTCTTTCTTATAGGATTCTTTTATTTTGTTTAGGTTTGCTTCTAAAATGGGAAAGACCTTTCTATGCTTCTCGATGAAGTAGGCTTTTTTACAGCCTCTTGACCAAGCTTCAATTCCAACGGCACCAGTCCCGGCACAGCCATCTATAAAGATCCAGCCGTCCCAGTCTTGGTATGTATCGAATGCCTTTCTACGTAGGATTGCGGAGGTGGGCCTTATCAAATCTCCCTTGGGAGTTTGTAAAGTATAGCCCTTGGCCATTCCGCCTAAGATTTTGATAGCCATAGGTAATCCGAAGGTGAGCTCTAAGCTGCCTTAGAACTTTTCGCCTTAGTTGTCATTGGTACAGAGAACTTAACTCCCCCATCCATCTCAACTGTGCAACCATCGTTTTCATTTACTGATAAATGCATGCCATCTAAGCTAACAACAAGACCAGCTTCTGTGATTTCAAGATGAGCTGTTTGACCAGCTACTTCAAAGTTCATGGCAAAGTTCATTTGTCCTGATCCTTGAAATTCAACTTGTTGTTCACCATTGCTTGTATGTGACGTTGTTTTTGATTTTTGCTCAAAGCTAACAACATTATCTTCAGTCGTTTCTGAGGCAGTCTCTTCAATAGAGTCTTCTTGAACAACAACCTCAACTTCCGTTTCTTTTGAGACTGGTGCGTCGTCTTCATACTCACGTTCGAGGTTTTCAATCTCGCTCATGATGTCTTGAAGCTCAGCATCATTAAAACCTTGTTCTTTCTTGTTCGCCATTGCTAACTCCTGTGCATTGCGTTGCCACTTTTATTGGCTTTTACTAATAAGCTTATCGGTAGGTGCATTCAGCTATTTAGTCTTTTCTCAATTAATAAAAATAGTCGGTTATAGTATTCTTACAAGTGAGCTGTAACTTTATTTTCAATTAGTTCTTTTGACTCATGGACGGCTTTTCGGTAAAAATTCCCCTCACATTAAACTAACAAATTTAGAGATATAAGTTGAAATATATTAAACACTTAACTGGAGTTCATCGTTGAGCAGGCATAGTTTTGAAGCCTCTTCATGGCTTCAGTCTACAGGTCCTTTGAATCATTCGGTAACCGCCGAAAGAGCTCAAGTAATGGCAAAATCTTACAGAGAAGATTTTTCGCCGGAACAATTTGACCCTAGCTCACACTTTATTCCTGGATGGAATGGATCAAGCCTTCTTTCAAAGCCGGCTATTCTCCTCAACAATCTTATTCCATTATTATCAGCCGATGCTTGTGAACAACTTAAAACTATTCAAGGTGGTAAGAGTCACCTTCTCAATCTTTATAATGAATTCATCGACTGGGCTCAATTCAAAGAGCTTCACTTTTCTTTAGATAATGTTTCCGTCTTCGTTCAACACTTTAAAGATGAAAACTCTCCTTATAAAGCGGAGCTTGAAGAGTTCCAAAAGCATTACTCTTTTAGAGCAGTCGTTAAGTACCTCCTAAAGATAAAGTTCCTAACTTCTCTTTCTTCATCTTTAGAGATTCATTATACAAAAGAAAACCTTCTCAACCCTACCAGCTTCCTTGTGAAGATCTTTCAAGGTGGAGGCTCAACAGAATTAAGATGTGAGTCCCTACAAAGTTCTCCTTACAGCTGGTACAGACCAGGTAGAGAATTTAGTGAGAAGCTCATGGAGCTTGGTTCTTCTTTTGAAGAGATCAATATCACTGAACTTATGAAGGTCTTCACCTATAGAGAAGGTGCTAAATGCAGTGGTCTCTTAAACCACGAAGATAAAGATTATTCTCATAGTCTGAGCCACTTAAGCTTCGGGCTTTTTCTCAATAGCCTTTTAGTCTACTTACCTGATTGGATTGATAATCATAAAGACAACAAAGGCAGCAGTTATAAATTTAAAAAGATAAGCGGATCTCTTGAGGTTCTTAATACTAAGTTTACTGGGCAAAAGCTCTCCTCACTTAGTCTTGCTCATAGACTCGCTCAGGAAAATAATCTAAACCCTGATTGGTCAAAGATCATTTGTCCTGACTTTGAAGGGACAGAGTTTCTTTCTGGAAAATTCTCTAAGATTTGCCAGGAACTTCTATTCTTAAGTTTTCTTATTCAAGTTTCAAAAAGTAGAAAAGAGAACCCTATTCAACTCATCTGCAAAACCTTCAAAGATAAGAATGCTAGGCAATCTATTGAAAACAATGGTCAGGCCTCATTTCTAGGAAGTATGGAAACTTCTAATGAGCTTATTTATGAGCGAGTCGTTTTAAATATTCCAGAACTACCAAAGAGAAACCCACACTTTGCTTTAATTAGTCAGATAACTAATCAACTTGAAGAAGTTGAAGTTGGTGGACTTCTTTTTGTTATGACCAATCAGAACCTCTTTGTTCCTAGCCAATCTGAAAGAGTTAAACAGTTAACGAAATTAGCGAAGTTAGAGGTCTCATTTGATTTCTCTAATCTTAAGTGGCGAGGAGAAATCCCAGGCCATCTTTATATTTTCACAAAGCGTGGCGGCGCCCTTCCTCTTCACCCATTTCTAGGGGATCAAGAATTAAGCCAAAGTGAAGATAAAGAGCATTGCTTCTCATTTACATGGAGCGGAGAGCTTAAGCACTTTAAGATGTTCAATGCTCTCTCTAAAGAATTTTCAAACTTCTTAAAAGATAAGACCCCTACGACGACTCCACTCTTCTTAAAAGAATTAGACGAAGGCTTAGTCTTTGAGTTTCATCAGGACGCCATCATGGATGGGAAAATGATGAGTTCTATGTCTAAAGATAAAGAGAAGATCACGCATCCAAGGTTCTTTAAGTGCCTTACAAACTCCAGTCTTCCTTTTGATACCTTTTTTCATATTCAGGCCATTGCGCCTCATTCGAATATGCAAGAGTCTTATAGCAATGACTCGCAATCAGTGTCTGAGAGCTTACTTGGTCTTCAATACCAACCAGAGTTTAAGTATAGAAATATTTTAGTCGCAAACTTTAGCAACCCTACAGATATTCATATTGAAATCATTGATGCTAAGTCTTACCGCGCCACTCTTGAGAACTATGGAACAGCCTACTATCATTACTTTGGACTGACACCTAAGACCTCCCCCTTAAATATTAACTTATTCAGAGAGTACTTTAACCATCCTATGGGACATCAGGTTATTCAGCTTTCTCTCTCTGGTGGAACGACAAAGTTAAAGCCAAAGCTTAGGTCATTATTGATTCCTTCTTTTTTCAAAGAAAACACTCTACCTCCAGAGAATTTAGAGCAATGCCTTAGCCCACTTAAGTTAACTAAAGATCAGATTCTTTCTATGGATCCTAAAGAGTTCTCTAAGATTACTTACAATATGGATTCATGGGCCCTCTCAATGGGTGATAAGTACCCTTGGTATGTTTCAGGTCTTCTTTCTCATTTTAAATTCAACGTTGATGAAGTCATCAATACAATGAAGGGTAAGCAAATTTCTGGAAACATCTTTGATTTTCAAAACCCTCTTATAATAGAAAAACTTATTCAGCTTAAAAGCTTTTCTTTATTTCCTAGAAATGAAGATGCTTTCCTAGATTTTAATATCTCTTCTAATCAAGACATCCACCTTCCACTTTCAGAAGTTAAAGCTGGTGTTGAGGGAAGTAATCACTTCCTTGCTCTTTTAAGTGAAGATGATGTCATCGTTAAGATCTATTCAGACGAAGATCTTCTCAAGTTCGCTAAGTTCATTCTAAGCTCTGGAACTGGTAGACCAATTAGTCAGCTTCTTACTAAGATTAAGCTTCCTCGTGTGGCTGAATTTAAAAAGGTACTTAGCGAATACTCAGAACTCAGTGGAGAGATTGAGGCCGTAAAGACTAAGACTCAAACTCTTCTTTCTCAAATTATTAAGAATCAAATCCTACTGTAATCCATAGCTTTTTTCGAATTCATGTTAAACTATGAGAAACCATAGTTAGGAAAACCAATTGGCGAGTGAAATCCTCGGTCTTCAAAAAGGCCTATTTGATTACATGAAAAAGAAGGCTTCAGAATTTGAAGTTGAGGAATCTCCCTTATTAGAGAGTTTTAAGAAAAATCAAACGAACATGGCCTCTAGAGACTTTGAAGAATGCGCCATCGAAGACCTTCTCAAGTCTATTGAGGACTCAAGGCTAGTCTTTCTCGGAGACTTTCATACTTTTGATCAACAAAGTCGAAACCTAACCAGGCTTATGCGCTGGATGACGGAAAATGAATCCATCATGTTAGGTGTCGAGTTTGTTCAACAAGATAAACAAGAGGCCATAGAGCTCTTTAGTGACCAGGCCATCACGGCCATGGAATTTTTAGAGATGATCAACTACTCCGAATCCTGGCGGTTTCCTTGGCATGCCTATAAGCCCTTCTTTGAAATGGCGAGAAAGAAGAAAGTTGAAATATTTGCATTGAACTCTAAAGGAAGCCTAGATGAAAGGGATGCTAATGCAGCATTTAAGATCTCTAAAATCCTTGATGATAATCCAGAGTCTAAGCTGATCGTTTTCTTTGGTGAACTTCATATTGCTCCTAATAAACTTCCTCATAGAGTTAAGGCCCTTCTTCCAGATGTTAAGCAAACCATTATTCACCAGAACTTAGATGAAGTGTATTGGAAGCTTAAAGAGCAAGACGATGAAGTGGTTAAGTTTACCGACAGAGAGTTCTGTCTGCAGACTTCTCCCCCATGGGTAAAGTATGAAAGTATGGTTTATTGGTTTGAGAACCTTTGCGAAGATCCTGATTTTGACCTTCATCAGTATCTAATGGGATCAGGCACTCTGGCGCTTAACTCAAATGTTCCTGAGAATTTTCACTACTTATGCCAAGAGCTTTCTCAGTCCCTGATCTTAAACTTAGACGAAGAAAGCCTCGAAGACTTTAACCTTGTTGATCATAGTCAGATCCCCATAATTGTAGAGAAGATTGAGAAGCTTGAATCTAAAGAGCTAGTTGAGTTCTATAAGACTTTGATTGCTAGAGGTAAGAGCTTTCATTTGCCTGGGACTAATTATTTGTACTGCTCTAATTATAGTATGAACCGTTTGTCTTTCTTGGCAGGCCTTCATCTTTTTGAAACTGTCCAAAAAGACAAAACTAACCTTACTGTAATCTCTGAAGATAGGATCAATTTCTTTTTAAGGTTTTGTCAGCAGAACCTCATTGGTTACTTCTCATCAAAATTGATCAACCCCTACCGCAAAACCGATATGTTCGAAAATATTGAAAAGACCTTTCAAGACGCTCTTGAGGGATCAAACGAAAAGAAAAATGCAAAACTCTTTCTCTCTATCTTAAAAGAGAAAGAAAACCCTGAAGAGTTAAAGAAACTCTTAGACGGTCACGATAGTATTACTCTTTTTTATGTGGGTCGCTTTTTAGGAAAGTTCTTAGGAGAGGTTCTCTATCTCAGGATCTTTAATGAGAAGAAGTTACTTTTACAATATGAAGAAATCAAAGAGCGGCTCTTTATGAGCCAGGCAAGTTTAGATAATTTTATGGTTTTCACCAACTTGATCTTGCCTGGGGAAACTTATAAAGACTTAAGAAAAAGAAGCTTCTAGGTCTCTTTTCTTACCCTTTCTCAAAGAGATAAGCCTCTTCTTTGGAAGAGCTAATCCAGGGGCTCTAAAGGCAATCTGAGTCTTCCCACCAGCGATATTCCCATCACTACCAAGTAAGTTCTCAAAAGTTAGGTCTGCTTTTAAGGACTTCGCAAATTCTTTAACAATAAGAAGATCTTTATACTCATCAGGACAAGCTGAAGTTAGTCCTCTATTGAAGTCTAAGAACTCTTTTGAAAATCCTTTTCCTGAGTCAAAGAGGCTTAAGAAGGTACTATTTCCTAGGATCTTAGCATTCAGTGAAAGATGCGCTCTAGTTCCAGAGTCGAGACCTTCACAGCTTCTAATATTTTGATTCAAAAGAAGATAGATCACTTGCTGGATCTCCTCTTCTTCTCCGTAGACTTTTAACTCTTCAGAGATATTCATATCAACAGTGATAGCAGAGGTCACAAAACGACTGCTCAGAAGCTCTAACGTACTTGAAAGAATATCATCAAGAGAGACTGAATCAGGCTCGTTAGTGGCGACTTGAGGGGCTCCCTTAGGAAGTCCTGGCTGAGCCGGTTGGTTCCAGATAGCGTCAATCTGAGCGTTGATAGCTTCTTTATTTTGACCTATTACTGGAATGGCCTTTCCGGCCACATCATTTCTTAATTTTTCAGTTGGTAAGACTTCATTCTCTATGCGAGCACTTCCATTAACTAAGAGGGCCGTCTTTGGGAGTCCGTTTAACTCAAGAGCAGAAGTGATAAGTGCTTCGACATTCTGAGCACTAGCTCCAGGGTCTTGAAGCATATCTTCAGCTTGAACTTCTAGTTCATTGTTGGCCTGTAAAAGGTTCCATGAATTCCAAAGCTCTCCTAAGAAGAAGAAACTAACTAATCCAATTAATAAAAAGAAAGACCATTTTAACGATGAGTAACTCGCCATCGCTTTTCCGCTTACGGCTTCAAGCTTCTCTAGGAAATCATCTTTTCTTGTTTCAAGTTTTTCAAATCGCCTTCCAAGAACAGAGGCGACAATATTTTCAGGATTCCCTTCAAGTCCACCAAGCTTATTGTGAAAGTCATCTGTAAGAGAATTCACTTCATTTAAGAGCGTAACTCCGCCAGTTAAAAAGCCATCAAGATTAGCTTCGTAAAAAGACATCGTATCTGCGAGGCAATCACCAGTTGAAGTTAAAAAGCTTTGTTCTAAGTATGGAGCTGAAAGATCGCCTAAGACTCTTGCGGTATAGGACTGATGAATTCTTTGGTAACATGTCTGAACCCCTTCTCCTAAAACTGTAATCTGTCTGATTCGATTACTTAAGTTTTGAATAAAGAATGAAGCAGTCACAAGTAGACCGACACATAACATGCCCGCTAAGGCCTTTTTGTTTTTAAAAAAATTCACAGGATTCACCTTCATGGTTAATAGCCTTCTCTCATTACAATCATTGTAATATGGGGAACAAAAGCCCCCTATATTAATCTTTACAAGACGCAACATAATAGTCAAGAATAGGAAAAAACCCCCTAGTAGATGACGCAGGGACGTATTTGAGGTTTATGCCAACACAATTGAATCAAAACAAATTAATCCTCCCCATAGTCGCAAGTTTGATTCTTCACCTACTGTCTCTTAAGTTATTGGAATTTCTCCCTAAAAATATTTTCTCAAAGCCTAAGACCTCCTTTATAGAGAAGAACAAACCCATAAAAATCAAAAGTATCTCCCGAGAAGACCTTAAAAAGTACCGGACTGTTGGGATCAAGAATGGGAAAAAAAACTTTTCTGTACCCATAAAAAAAGAAAATACAGCGGAACCTGCACCAAAAACCAAACCAGTTATCCAAATCAGGCCAAGCACAAAACCTAAGCCCACTCAGACAAAAGTAGGTAAAAAAGAGATTTCTTTAAATTCTTTAAGAGTAAATTCAGAAAAGATTGAAGCGGCAAAAATAATTCAACCGGTAAAACCTTTAAAAGAAGCTGAGAAGAAAACGAATCTAGAAATAACAACGAACAAAGAAGTGAGCCGACAAAATAGAAGAGAACTTCAAATGGATGTTCTTAAACAATTGGCCAACTCTCCAGACAACGCTACCATTCTTCGCAAGACTGGTTTCAATATGCAGCTTGAACCTCCAGAGGGAATCTCCCAAGATGAATTAAATTCAATGGAGAAGATCTTTTATAGCTTTCAAAAAAGAACCTTCCAAAGTTATGTAGGATCTTTTTTGAAAACTTATCGGCAAGTTTTATTAAACAGGCCATCAGTGAAACCAACTATTGAAAATGACCTCCATAGGCTTACCGCCCGGGTTATTTTCGATGCCGAGGGACATATCGTTAGTATAAAGATCTTAAGGTCTTCACATAGTGATGATATTCATAAGTTATTTGAAGATACTTTAACTGATATTAGAAAACTTCCTAACCCACCAAAAGACCTGCTTTCAAAAAAGGGTCAATTCACTATTTATTATCAATTAAATATTAACTAGAGAACCCAGTTCAGTAAAAGTGCCATCAAAGTAGCCACTAGATAAGTAAGACCCATCTTTACACTTAAAAGAACAGAAAAGACGTCTAGAAGAGAAGCTCTACTTTCTTTTAAGACCCCTAGTCCCATTTTCTTAGCTTTGACCCTTCCGGAAAACTCACTTCTCCTAAGAAGATTCTGACTATTCTTTGCCAACACCTTTGGTGTCAGAGATTGAAACTCAGGAAGTAATTGATTGATCCTTCCCATGATAGCCTGATTAAGTAAGACTGTTTTTTGGCATTCTTTACACCTTGAAACATGGTCGGCCATATTTTTTGGAATATCTGCTTCCTCTACATCCATTAAAGCGTAAACAGTATGAGTATGAGGACAACTTTTAGATTCAAGTTCTTTTAAAACATTATCATAAAGTGGTTTTTGATCTTTTGAATAAAGATAAACTGAGTCAGGTTGCTCCATTTAAAAAGTTTCCCTTAGATCATGTTCCCTAGATCCAGCTGTTTTTAAGATAGACTCTCTGGCCAAGTTTAAAAGGTTGAAGTACTCAGTCCCCGTTAAACTTAGGATTTCAGTTATTTCATCTTTATTAAGTTTTAATTTATGTCTTAAGCATAAGACCGCTCGTTGCTCCATAGGAAGAGTCCAATAGGCACTCTCCTCAGTTCTTTTCGCGTACGGCTTTTGGTAAAGATTATTTTTTCTAGCGATTCTAAAAACAGAGCTAAAGATAAAACGCCTGCAATAACGAAGAAATGCTCCAGCGTTATCTTGATTTGATCCAAGCTGAAGAGAAATTTCATCTCTTTGTTCAGATAAAAGAAGGAATTCTGAGTCGATGATGATCTTTTCGCTGATATCTTCATCGGCGCTTAAGCACATTGCAAACTGAAAAAAGTCGGCTTGCTGGCGGTTTAAATAGATCTCTATATCCCTGAGTTTCATGCTCTTATTTTATCCCTTCCTTCCTTGTACTGGCAAGAACCCAAGGATTTCGAGCGGTTATAGGTGAGTTTTTTAGTTCCCTATAGCTAAAGATTTTTTAAGAACAGGCCGATAAGTATTGAAGAACAGGAGTTTGAAATGAAAAGGCTTCCCTTTTTAACGATTATTTTTATTGGTCTATCCCTTTCAATTTCGGGCTGTGCCCCGAAAACGAACAAGGTATCAAAGGCCACTACTACGGCGACCAACAATCCGTTTGGAACTGGTACTGGAACTGGCACTTTGCCTGGTTATCCTACACCACCAGCTGCGGACCCCATTGTTACTCACCCTGACCCTTATCAAAGTAATCAGTGTGGTGCTAATTCAGGAATGGAAGGCGGCGGCGTTGGTTACGGAACTGGTAATGAAGCGGGTTACGCTGATGCAACTCCTGCTCAAACAATTGAGTACTACAAAGTGAATGATCCACTGATCATTGCTCACGGAACAGGTACCGGTGTTGTTCAATGGTCTTCGCAAACAGATCTTTCACCTAGTATTCCGCAGTCTGTTTTCTTTACAGATCAAAGAATGAATATTCGAGTTGTTCCAAGAGCGATTCAACAAGGTGCTACCGATACGAGAACAGGTCAAAGTTGTGCTTATACTCCAAGACCTTATCAAAAACTAAAAGTTACAGTGAGAGTCAGAAGAGCTGATCTATCGAGCGGCTATATTTTTACTTTTGGTAGTGTTGATCTAGATAATAACGGTCAAGGTGATGGTGTTCCTTTGAATAAAGCTTCAAGAGTTCACGAATTTCCAGTACCTCAAGGATCTTCAGCTCCACTTGTCATCGAAGTTTTAAATATCGAATGGGATTATTCTTGTTACGAATATGAAACTCAAAACTATTGTGATGTTCCTGGATCTTGTCCATGGGCAAAAGTTTGGACAACAGAATGTGTTGGCGTAGAACTTCAGTTCGCAACAGATGGAACAAAAGACATTGTTGGGGAAAGAACCAACTAATTTCAACTACATAAGGCTTAGGATTTCCTGGGCCAAGTTCTTTTTCATAGCATCTGATACTTCAACTAAGAGTCCAGGACAGGTAACGTTCACTTCAGAAATATTATCACCTAAGATATCAAAAGCGAGCCAATCGGCTCCTACAAGACTTAACTCTTCACAAAGAACAGCGCAGTTCTTCTTTTGAACGGCATTTAATTCGGCCACAGAATAGGTTGCTCCTTGGGCGATATTCGCTAAGAAACTCCCCTTTGGTGGCACTTTAACAATTGATCCAATTTCAACACCTTTAAAAAAGATACTTCTGATTTCCCCTTCAAGAACTTTTTCATCGAAGGGTTGAATAATAACTGGTCCTTGAAATTCATTAGCTCGTTTTAAAAAATGTTCTTTTAAGTCGTTTATATCCGTTTTAAGCTCAATTTTTTCTACACCTATGCCTTGATATAGGTCGAGTGGTTTTAGAATGGCTGACGTTATATTCTGACTCTTTAAGCGTTCTACAAATTTAACGAAGTCATTAGCTCCGCTTCCAACAAAAGTTTCTAAGCTTGAAGGCTTCTCTAAAGCGGCTAGTTTTTCGTTATAAAGCAAGATTCCATCAGGATTATTAAGAACCTGAACTCCAATAGCAGTCCGCATAGCTTTTAACATCCATAGATATCTTAAATAACGAGTATCAAAAGGTGGATCTAAGCGCATATGAAGAATATCATTCTTGCTGATATCAAGCCGTAGGGCGCCGCCTAACTTAAATTCTTTAATATAGTAACTATCTTTCACCATCGAGCTTTCAAAAGGGTAACAGCTAAGCTCAGCCTTCCCTCTGTTGATAAAATGAAAGTCTTTCTCAAAGAGCATAAACACTTCATGGCCTTGCTCTTTTAAAGCATGGGCGAAAAAGAGTGTTGAATCTTTTTTGATGGTTAATTTTTCAAGTGGATCGATAAAAAGAATATGCCTCATTTGGCCCGCCTAATATTATTTATTCAGAAACCAAACCTCAAAGCTGTCCTTGCTGCTTGAATCCTTATAAGAATTATATTCTTTTTCTATATAGCCAAAAAAGTCCTTAAGTGAAAGTCCCTTTGAGTCTCGAATGCTATGAATCTTATCCATACTCTTCTCGTAAGTCAGAAATGCCGCTAAGGAGGCATTGTTCCACTTCCTCTTCAAAGGAAAGCATCTCGCAAGCTCAATCCCAAGTTCTAGACACTTCTTTTTAACTGAAGGCTTAAAGTTAACCTCTAAGAACTCTTTAAGAATGCTTTCTGAGTCTGCTTTAGACTTTGGTGCTTTAGTTTTATAAAGCTCTTGAAGGAGATTCGCCTGTTTTACAACTTCCATGCTGAGGTTAGAACTCGATTCTCTTGAAGCTTTTCTTTTTTCCTGTTGTTCTTTATCCATCTTGAAGAAATCAATAACCATTTCCTGTCCAAAATAGTTGGCTAAGTTCTCATTTAAGTCCACTTCGTCTTTGGCAAAGAAGATGGTGTGAAAGAGTTCATGAAAAACAAGTTCGGCCAAACCGACGTCATCGTAATAAAAAAAGGAAGAAAGGATATTGTCTTCAAAGTTTCCAAGAGTTGAGTAAGCATAAACGGGCCTAACATAGGTGACCAACCCATCACTCTCTTGATCTTCTGCAAACTCCTTCGCCGAATTCTCTTTAAAGAACCCTAAGTAAGGAAAACATCCAGCAAAGATAAAACATTCTTCTAAAGCTTCTATTTTATCAAAGGGAGATGAGATCACGAGGTAAGTCACGGCCTTATCTTTGAGGATCGTCGTCTCAGAATAAATATCCGTAGTCTCTTGTTCAAAGTAGTCGTAGAAGTACTTCTTATATTTCACAATTTTCTTAATCTTTTCTTTATGCTCAACCTTTACTTTGGGGTCTTTAAGCATCTTCTCATTATCGACTCCACTCATGAGTAAAGAGAACTGCCCCACACCTTGTTCGAAGACATAACCAACCTTGGCACAGGAACTCAAAAGGAGAAGACATAAGAAAGCGAGCTTTATAGAAACCAAGACAACCCAATTGAATATCTTAGATCATCGGAGGCCTTATCAAAATCAAAAGCAGGAAAGATAGTACGAACAGATCCTTTTAAGGAAAAGCGCTGGCTTAGAAAAAACTGAAGAGAGAATGAAGCCTGAACAGAGTCATACCTGGCACTAGATTCACTATCTTGAAGAGAGCCAGAGATACCTGAAGCGCTATCACTATAATTAATAAATGTTTTATCTTCTACAAACTGTCTAGCATAGCCAATACTAATAGCCGGCCTAAGGCGCGCCTTCTTTGGTCCAAGCGCCTGTTTTATTCCAATACCAAACATTTTTGAATCAACTATTGTTTTAAATCCAGTCACCGTAATGGTTGAACCATCAATAGCAATGCTACTCTTCTCAACAGTTGTCTCTTCGGTTTGCCCAAAGCTTAATTCTAAAGCTGTTAAGGTTAAAAAGTAGATGGCCCAAGATCCTGAGTAAGTTGTGGACTTAGTATTGTTCTCCCGATTTGATCCGTAGACCTTTCGAGAGTAACTATAATCCACACCCATTTCCATGAGTGCATAGGAATTAGAACTGATAAAAAGAATTGTAAGAAAAAATATCGTTTTCAATTTGGACATAAATCCGCCTTTCCTCATCAATTTTACCAAGTTTTAGGTAATCATTGTGAGGACAGGCAATTCTATCCGTCTCTAATTACTTGATTCCAGGTGCGCGTTCGCTATGTGCCGGCAATCTCCGACCATAGTTGTTCAGCATTTCCCCTTGGCAAGAAAGGGCCGTAGCCGAAGTTACCTTCGCATCTACCCAGTTCCAAGTTAAGTCCTGCTCATCATTTTCAGGTAGGAAATGAACAATACGATTACAATTAGTCCTTCCCTTCCACTTCTTGATGCCGCCCATGTTTCCATAACCTTCAACTAAGATGCGGTAGCTATTACCAATCATCTTCTCACGAAGCTTTGCTTGAATGCCTAGTTGATGCTTTTGAATCTCGCGAAGCCTCTCGCCACGGATATCATCAGTGAGGAGATCCACCATCTTTGAAGCTCTCGTATTATTTCTCATGGAATAAGCATAAGAATAAATAAAGTCATATTTAGCTTCTTCTAAGAAGTCCAAAGTCATTTTATGTTCTTCGTCAGTCTCGTTAACAAATCCAGCGATGATATCAGTTGAGAGAACGATCTCTGGGTTTGATTTTCTAAGTTTTGCGAGAAGTCCAAGGTAGTGCTCAATTGAGTACTCTCTATGCATTCTTTTTAGAACTTCATCAGAACCTGACTGAACAGGAAGGTGTAAATGATTTGATAGCTTCTTAGCACTGCCGTGAACCTGAACTAACTCATCACTTACATCATAAGGATGGGAAGTCGTATAACGGATCATCTCTAAACCATTAATCTGATCAAGCTCCATGATAAGTTCTGAAAGTGTCTCTCCATTATCATGACCATAGCTATTTACGTTCTGACCAAGCAGAGTGACTTCTTGAATACCTTGATACTCAACAAGCTTTCTCACATCTTCAACTACCTCAGCTTTTTTGCGGCTTCTCTCTTTTCCTCTTGTATAAGGAACGATGCAGTAGGTGCAATATTTGTTACAGCCTTTGATGATATTTACAAAAGCTTGAGGAGATCCATGCGTGATCTTAGTTTCTATACTAAAGTTCTCGCTACGGTCCCATGAGTTGATCGTGAACTTGTTATCACCTGAATAAGTTCTAAAAACCATATCGTTGATCTGATCGATAACATCTGTACCGAAAGCAAAATCGAGGTGCTTATATTTCTTAACTAACTCTTTCCCTTCAGTCTGAGCAACGCAGCCACCAATACCAACAACAAGATCTTCCTTCTTGGCCTTAGCATGCTTCATCTCACCAAGCTGTGAATAGAATTTATTGTTGGAAAGATCTCTAATAGCACAGGTATTAAAAAGAACCATATCCGCTTCATCAACACTAGAAGCTTTTGTGAAATTAAGATCTGTTAGATGTGAGAGGATTCTTTCCGAATCATGGTAATTCATCTGGCAGCCAAAAGTTTTCATCCAAACTTTTCTAGGAGGAAACTCAAGGTCTCCCATCTTAACTACTTTTTGTCCGGTAATAGGATTAATTGAACTTTGTTCTTTTGGAACTTCTGGGTTTCGAACCCCAAGGCCTGTCGACATAATAATTCTCCCATCGCTCCAGTTTTTAAATCTGGCGATGTCTTTAAAAGGTGCGATAACCTACCAATATGATTAAGTACTGTAAATAAGCCTCTGTGCTGTTTTTTTTTAGGGGCCTTATAGATTAGCTATGTCGCTCAAAAGCCTAGAGTGCTTTAAATCGCGGAAAATGCGAAGGGTCGCCTGGTAAACAGGGTCTAAGTTATTGATTTTTCTTGAAAAAATGGGTATTTTTGAGAGGTATTGGGCTGAGGTTTTTGAGTTTTTTGACATGGAAATTGAACTGAGAGGCTCGTAGAGAATGGGTCGATTGATTTTGTTTAGTCTCCTGGGGGCTTGCAGGAGAAATCATCCTGATTATCTAAATAAATAAAGTGGTTTATTAAAAAGGTTGGTCACTGATCCGGCCATTCTGGCCTGGTTTTCTAGTTTGCGAAGATCGCCCGCTCTCGGCTCCTGCGAATTCTGGATAAATAAAGTGGTTAATTAAAAAAGTCGGTCACTGATCCGGCCATCCTGGCCTACTCTGCGTTGCTCGGATTCATTTAGCATCCTGCTAAATGCTTCCTCCAAAAAAAAAGGCTCCTTGCGGAGCCTTTTTGGAGAAAAATTCTTTAAGACTTTAAAGAAAGATTACTTCTTTTTCTTAGGAGCAGCTTTCTTCTTAGTAGCTTTTTTCTTCGTAGCTTTTTTCTTAGCTACTTTTTTCTTTGCTTTTTTCTTTGTAGCTTTCTTCTTAGTAGCTTTTTTCTTTGTTGTTTTCTTCTTTGCTACTTTCTTCTTAGCTTTCTTCTTGGCTTTTTTCTTAGTAGCTTTCTTCTTAGCTACTTTTTTCTTAGCCTTTTTCTTTGCTACTTTTTTCTTAGCCTTTTTCTTAGTGGCTTTTTTCTTAGTAGCTTTTTTCTTTGTAGCTTTCTTAGCTACTTTTTTCTTAGCTACTTTTTTCTTTGTTGCTTTCTTTGCAACTTTCTTAGTTGCTTTTTTCTTTGTTGCTTTTTTCTTAGCAGCTTTTTTCTTAGCCATGTATTCCTCCGAATAAGAATATTTATGATTATTAATACTATTTAATTTTATGCTTTTATCGATTATTTAGTTCTGCCTAGCAAAAGTAAATGAAAAAAATCAACTATTTTAAAATTTTCGTCCATTCTACGACGAGACCATCTTCATCAATTGGCTTTTCCGTCTTTCTATAACCATGACTTTCATTAAGAGAATACATGCGAAAGTTATCAATTCGGCAGTAATGAACAACCTTCTCAAGCTTCCTCGTTCTGGCCTCTTTCTCGTAGAACTCCTTAATTTCATGGGAGAATCCACTACCTTGGTGATGCATCTTGAGCCCGGTATTCTTAGTATAAAGCCCGTTATCAACAACACTTAAAAAGAGTGCCGCTACAATTTCATCACCTGCAGAGACACTAAAAAGCTGCCATCCACCTTTAATTTCATTTTTAATTTCTTCGAGATTCCATTTAAAGTCCGGTGAATCACTAAAAGCATCGATATTGTGATCGTAGACTGCTTGAATTTCTTTATCTTTTACAGCTTGATTGAATTCTAAAGTTACGCTCATATTACTTCAGCCTGCTGATATGGGCGGCTAAGTCTTCCATGTCTTTTTGCGAAAGAGCCTTCTTATAAGGGTGATTTCTCGCCCCTTTTTTAAAGTCATTAAGAGCTGTCACAAGGTACCAGTCGTGCTGTCCGGCTAATCTTGGAGCTTTCATTTCTTCGTTACCGGCAGCATTTTGACCATGGCAAGCAACACAAGAAGCTGAATATAACTGAGCTCCCTTTGCTGAATCCTGAGCCTTAGCTTTACTGGCAAAGATTAAAATAGATACGGTCATTACAAAGGCGATGACTTTCATGTGTGTTACCTCTTCATTCGAAATTTTTTAAAATTCTAACGAATTGCTTACAGGGAAGCAAGAGGAGTATCATCAAGTTAATGAAAGATAAGAAAGACCTATTTTTAAAACTCATTAAAGAAAGTAGAAGCGCCGTGCTAGTAGGCCCTCTTTTAAAAAAAGAGGAGCTCCCTTTAATTAAAAACTCTCCTCTTCTCCTCGTTGATGGCGGATTGGATTTAGCCTTAAAGTATAGTCTAGACCTAGATAGAAGCTGTTTTAGTGTCGGTGATGGAGATAGTTCAAGGCTTAGCCTAGATGAAGTTCTTCCCGTAGAAAAAGACTATTCAGACTTAGCTTATGCTCTTTCAATACTCCCTGAAGAAGTAGAATCTATAGAACTCTTAGGCTTTTTAGGCGGAAGATCTGATCACGAACTTTGTAACTTTGGAGAAGTTTTTCATTTTTTAAAGAAGAAAAAGAATCTTGCGAAGGTTTATCTTGGGCCTGAGGTGACCGCTCTAAGTTCTGGTGATTGGAAATTTTCTCATCAAGGCAACTTCTCCCTTATATCCTTTGAGGACTCCGAGATTAGGCTTACAGGCCACGCAGCCTACGAACTTGAACACTTTACTACTATCAAAGCATTCTCTAGTCACGGCCTCTCTAATGAAGCCACAGGGGAAGTTAAGCTTCAAACAAGATCCCCCATCTTTCTCTATGGAGCTGGTCTCATTACTAAAGACGAATGACTCTTAATTTGATTCCAATCCATCAATTGTTTTCTCGAAGTTCCCTCTAAAAAGTCTTTTCTTTCATTTGAAAAGTAAGGACTCATTCTATGGGCCGAAATTCCAAGAGGAAGCCCACCTAAAGTATTCTTAGTATCTTGAAAATCAACCACGACTCTCGTCGATGGCCCGGCCTTAACGGAAAAACCGCTCTCACAACCAAGCTTTCTAAAGTTATTAATAGAATTATAAGCGCCAGAAACAGGATATGGACCCAAGTTAAGAAGAGTTTCAAGAACTCCACCTTTTGAGCCAAGAGGATGTGAAAAGCTAACTTGATGGGCCTTGCCCCAAACCCAGGTCTTCACAGAAGCACCTCGAGTTCTTTGAAGTTTGTTAACAGCTTTCCTAAAACTTAAAAGAACAACATCCTCCATCGTCTCAATTGAAGGCGTCTTCTTTAAATCCCAGATAATATGTTCTGGTAACTCACTAAAGCGATAAAGCGAGCGCCAACTAGCATTAACCCTGCAGTATTTATTAAAGTCCTTGTTAGGTAATTCATCAAAAAGCTCTCTCATAAGTGTATTTGTCAGCTCGTGATACAAATACGCCCCCACCGAATCAAGTTCACTCTTACCATCCCAATTCTCTAGAAACTGGGCGGCTTCTTTTTCAATTTTAGTCTCTAACCGGCCTTTTATTAATCTTATTAAGCTTGAAGTATAAGGAAGCGCTTTTGAATTAAAGTTTGAGTTCTGAAGCCTTGAAACCTCTAGATCAGTCCAGTTATCTTTCCGGGCCAAGGCTTCATAGATCGTCACAGCGCGGTCTTGAGGCTGCCAATAACCTTTCACTTTTGTTGAAGCTCCAGGAGGTTTGCCATTAGCAGAGACAATAATCCCAGAAGGCGGGTTTTCCATCTGTGGCTTCTCATCTGCATCAAAATGCCCGAGCCAATCATAATCCCCAGACTCTCCAGGATAAACTCGGTCCCCTTCCATGCCGCGAGGCCTTTTTGGAATAGCGCCATACATCCACCAAGCAATATTCCCTTCAGCATCCGCGTAAACAATATTTAATCCCGGCGCCGTCCCTAAAGTAGTCGCCAGGCGCATTTCATCCATATTCTTGGCGTAAGATAAGCTATAGAAGGCTTCAATTGGCCGGTTATCTTTATGATGATATGTCCACTGAAGAGCGTACTCGGGCTTAGTTAAATCTTCTTCAAAACGAGAACCAAGAAGCGGACCATGAGGGCCTACCCAAGAGGTGAACTCTTGATCTTGTTTACCTTTAACCTTTATAAGATGCGTCTTTTTTATCAATGGCCTTGACTCTCCAAGATAGGAGATGGTCCCTTTAGTGAGATCGACCTTTTCTTCGTAAAAATCCATATCATCGATATAGCTAATCGTGAGTCCCCATGCTTTCTTCTCGTTATGCCCAATCGCGGCAAATGGTATTAGAGGAAGAAAATGTCCATAGGTTTCAAATCCCGGGCTCTTTAAATGGGCTTCAAACCAAAGGCCTGGCTGACTGATCCCCACGTGAGGGTCATTGGCCAAAAGAGCTTTACCGCTAGCGGTTTTTGATCCAGATAAAACCCAAGCATTGCTTCCGTCCACTTCGGGTAAGGAGATGTGTTTTGAAAAATAAAGAGGCCCTAAGTTAACAGGAAAACCAGTAACCGCTTCACTAGGCGGCAGGGTTTCTTCATTTCCCATGAGCGCCACTGTCTCCGCTTCGTAGATCTTTGTGAACTTTTGTAAGAGAGGGTCTTGCTTTGGAGCGTTACCAAACAAGAAGGCCATATAACCAGTAAAGGCGTAAACATCTCTGAGTTTAAATTTTGCGGGAATATAACCTAATAAAGTAAACTCAAAAGGTAGTAAACCTGTTTCAATAAAGGCGTTAAGCCCACCGAGATAAGCCTCCATGCGGCTAGAGGCCCTTATGGATAATGGTACTCTTTGTGGGTGATCTAGAGGAGATTCAAATAAAAGGGTTCGTGAAAGTTGATCTCGTTTTAAAAGATCAGGGCCTAAAACTTCAGATAATTGTCCTCTTGCCGCCCGTCTATAAAGATCTAACTGAAAAAGCCTCTCACTTGCATGAACAAAGCCTAGGGCCATATACATATCAAGTTCATTTTCGGCTTCAATATGAGGAATACCTTTATCATCTCGGTATATCTTAACTTCTTTTGATAGGCCTTTTAAGAAAAGCTCTCCCTTAACTTGGGGCACCACTTTTTCAAGGGCGTTATAAGTAAAAAGACAGGCTCCCACTGCTAAGAAGAGGGAGAAAGATCCAATTGTAACTATTATTTTTTTCTTCATCCCTATACAATAAGTCTATGCCAAACAACTTGCCAAATTCTAAACCCCGCTACCCATTAGTAGATTACCTTCGCGGCGTTGCCATCGTTCTTATGATCATCTTTCATGGTGCTTATGATTTAACTTTGTTTGGATTCTTAGATATCGACTTTAGCGAGGACAGGCTTTGGTATGTCTTTCCTAGAGTCATCGTCTTTCTTTTTCTCTTTTCCATGGGCTGCGGCCTTACTCTTGCTCATAAAGACGGAATCAAGTGGAGCCCCTTCTGGAAACGCTTCAGAAAGATTGCTGTTTGCGCGGTTGCTATAACAATTGGAACCTACTTTGCTTTTCCTAGCGCTTGGGTTTATTTCGGAACTCTACACTGCATTGCTCTTACTTCATTAATGGCCCTAGCTTTTATAACTAGGCCTAAGCTCTCTTTGATTGTAGCGATTCTCCTTATCACTCCTCATTTAATCTTCGGAAAAAGCATTCCTTGGATCCTAATGTCACATAAGTCTATGGACTATATCCCTCCTTTTCCATGGTTAGGGGTGGTTCTCCTAGGAGTCTTTGCAACGCATCAAGACTGGCATAAGCTCAACCCAAAAAGAAATTTCCTGCTTAATTCATTAGAATACTTAGGACTCAAAAGCCTTCTTATTTATATGCTTCACCAACCCATTCTCTATGCCCTTAGTTGGCTCTTGTATAAGTTTACGATGCTGTAGCTCCATGGTATTTTCTCCCTCTAATCTCGAGGGCTTATGTCAAAAATCAATATTCAAAAGATTGAAAAGAGCTTAGGCGGTTTAAAATTTGCCGTCATCGTTATTCTCATCTTTACGGCCATGATGATCGCCGGAACCTTTATTGAAAGTAGTGGTGGTGCAGACTTGGCCAATAGACTGATCTATAAGCGCTGGCCTTTTATGCTTGTGCAATTTCTTATGGTCATCAGTATCTTCTTCGCCGCTTTCTTAAGGCTTCCTCCAAAGAAAAGACTCTATGGTTTTTACGCCATTCACTCTGGTCTGGTGCTGTTAGGCTGCGGCTCTTTTATCACCTTTTACGCTGGCATTGATGGCTCTATTCAACTCATGCCCAATAGCCCAGCAAGAACTATTATCTTAAATGAAGACCAACTCTACCTAAGCTATACTCAAGAGAATGCTGGTGGACACTTAAGTCTTCCCTATACGGCCTTTCCCACTGACATGGATTTTGAATTTCAAGACGTCAAAGTCTTAGAGTATTATCCTTATGCAGATTTAGATTTTACGTGGAAGGACAATAAGCCTGGCGATAAGGAATACAACTCTGGCCAGTACATGGTTTCAAACCCCAATGTAAGCCAAGACTTTACTCTCTCCTTAAGCCCAAACGCTACCGATTTTGATTCAACTCTAAGCATGGGTCTTTTAGATATTCACTATCTTCCCTCTACTCTAGTTCCTTGCATGATCGCAGGCAGCACTAGCGGACTTATCTTTTGGGATAAGAGGGATAATTCTTGTAGCACTCCTGAGAAATGGAAATCAGATATTAAAAGAACCAGCCAAGGAAATAGATTCTTAGTTCTTAACGATAAAGACCTAGGCCCTATTAGCTTCTTTCCAGATTTTAGTCCCTGGCCTATGAATAAAGAATTAAAGGTCATGAAGGACTCTCCTATCAGGCTCTTTAACCAAGCACTCTTTCAAGAAAAAGCTACTCTCTTTCTTTTAGGGGATCATGCTTCTTTTTACGATAAATCAGATGGGCTCTGGAGCACTGTTAAGTTAGAGAAGAATAAGCCCGTGGATCTGCCTTGGATGGGCTTCGAACTTTTCATGCTCGATTTCTATACAAATAAGACTCCTAACCTAACACCAAAGGCTGCCTTTCCTAAGCAAATGGGAAATACCTTGGTTAAAGGTGGAACAAAAGCAGTTCGTTTAGATATTAAAGGGGAAACTTATTGGGTAACTGATAATAAGCCTCTCAATCTTTTGGTTGAAGGAAGGCAAGTTAAGATCTTTCTAACTAAGAAAAGCATCACCCTTCCGTTTGAATTTGTTCTTACTGATTTTAAGATGGATAAAGACCCAGGAACCAATAACCCTGCTTCTTATGAATCCTTTGTTAGGCTTCACGAAGAAGATGGGCCCTCAAATCATCATGTCTTTATGAACAATCCTTTAAAGACCCAAGGCTTTACCTTTTATCAAGCCTCTTATTCTGACCTTGGACAAGGTCAATACTCATCAACCTTTAGCGCCAATGTGGACCAAGGAAGACCTATTAAATACTTAGGCTCTCTTCTTCTCGTCTTTGGTGCCTTTGCTCATTATCTTCTCAATAGAAAGAAAGTGAAGCCGGGTAAAGAATCTCAATCAAACTTAATGGAGACCACATGATCAAAATACTAGCTCTTTTGCTTGTTAGCGCTACCTTGCAAGCTGAAGTTTGTGTTAGCGATTTTAGTAGCATGGCGATTCAACAAGGAGGCCGCGTTAAGCCTCTTTATGTTCACGCTAGAGAGACTATTAAGCACCTCACAGGGAAAAGTAGTTTTAATGGTGAAGACCCAGTCATTACTTATTGCAAACTCTCCCTTGCTCCTCGCTATGGGATTAAAAAAATCACAGATATCGAACTTCCTGCTGAACATGTTGATCTTAAGAAATTCCTAGAAATGGATTTAGAAAAATCAAGAATCCTAGCGGATGATGTGGTCGCGATGAAGTCAGAGCTTCGCGTAGAGATCATGAAACAAAAAGACGAGAGCTCTTATAAGAAATCCTTAACAAGACTCTTCTCTCGGGCCCATCTTTATGAAGAGCTTACACTAGGAAAGAACTGGCTTGTACCAATGGTCATGGATAAAGCGATCAATTGGGTTCCTATTGCTACTGCCCCCTTTGAAAGTGGTGATCAATTAAAATCAGGGCTTGAGAGAGCTGGGGAAAGTTATGATATAGCAAAACCTGATTCTAAGCATAAATTTGAATTAACTTACGCTAAGATGAAGCTCCCTTATGTATCAATGCTTGTTGCCCTTTTGGCCCTTGCCGCACTTACTTTATTTAAGAAATTCAATCTTGCCCTCGGCCTCAGCGCTCTTACAATGCTGATTCAAACAGGGCTTATCATCTCGAGGATCTACCTTTCAGGTAGAGCTCCTATTACAAATATGTACGAGACTGTTCTTTTCTCCGGTTATGGCGCTCTTTTAATCGCCCTCATCCTTGGACACTTTAAAAAAGATAAGACCTTTGTCTTCGTGGGATTGGCCTATAATATCTTAAGTCTTTTTATGATGAACTTTTCGGTAGGAATGCTTAGTGACTCTATTAGTCCTCTTGTTCCCGTTCTTCGAGACAACTTTTGGCTCTCTACTCACGTAACGATGATTATCTTAAGCTATGGGGCCCTCGCCTTAAGCTGGGTCTTGGCCAATACCGTTTTATTTAAAAAGAAACTTGGTAAGCTAGATGCCCAGGATGAAAGGTATTACGCAGATCATATCTATTCATGTTTAAAAGTAGGTACAGTTCTTCTCGCAGGAGGCGTTCTTCTTGGTGGAGTTTGGGCTGATTATTCATGGGGACGTTTTTGGGGCTGGGATCCTAAAGAGACTTGGTCTTTAATCGTTCTTTGTCTTTATATGGCGATTCTTCATGGAAGATACACAGCTTGGATTCCAAATAAGCGCTTTATTCCTCTAGTTGCCTTGGCCTTTATGTCTGTCATGATGGCCTGGTTTGGAGTGAATTATATCTTAGCTACGGGACTTCACTCTTATGGCTTTAGTGAAGGTGGAGCCATCTTTCTTGGCAGCTTTTTTGCCATCCAGATTACCTTCTCTTTACTTACTTGGACTTCTTTTGATCTAACTTCAAAGAAAGCTGAAGCCTAATAAAAAAGGCTTCGCTTTTTACTGCGAAGCCTTCATTAAATTCTATTTTGCTCCTAGATTAAGATTAACCTGATGATCAAGATTAACCCCTCTAGTATTTCTAAGATCTGTGTGAAGCTCATGTTCTATTTGAATGCGAACATCATGCTTTCCAAACTTTGAGACCTTTCCATCAAACTTCTTAAAATCAACTTTGACCTCTAGAAACTCTCCCTTCTCCTCAACTCTGAGGTCTGCTTTAGTAAAGTGTTTATCAATCTTCACTTTTCCTTTCTTAGAGATATGAAGCTTTAACTTAAAGTTCGAGATGAGCTCATTCTTCTTTAGCTTAAACTTTAGTGAATACTTATAAAGCTCTACATTCTCTAAGAAGTTAGCATCTTCTCCAATCTTAGCTTTTGCTCTAGCTCCAAGCTCTGCTTTTTCTGATCTTGATAGGCCAGTAGAATAAGTAAAATCTGTTGGTAATGGAGCATCATCATTGAAGAAGTACTCAACCTTGATTTGAACTTGGTTTTTCTTTAGAACGCTAAGATCAATCTCAAGTTCTTCCATATTGATATCCACTAAGACCTTTTCACTTCCTATATTCCAATTGTACTCATCTTTTGTAAGCACTCGGTCAAATTCAGCGGTCTTAAGAGAAATCTTCGCATCACTGATAAAATCGTGATTAGGAAAACTAAAACCTAGTTTCTCGGTACTAAGCGAGAAATCAGAGAGCTTATCTAATTGATTCTTTAACCTTTGAAGGTCTTCAGCTTCAAAAGTATAAGCGCTTCCAGATTTTGTGCTTCTAAAAGTCTCTACTTTTGGAAAGGCCAAGTCTTTCTTAAATTTAGGTAAGACTCCAATCTTATAAGTATATTTCTGAAGTTTTTCTAGGTTTAGACCTAAGGTCTTGAAATCAACCATGGCCAAAAGCCTTCCTCCATCAGCCTTAATAAGCACTTCACTTTCAGTTAAAGCGCGAGAGATAAGAGTATTGTCGCCTTTACTCAATTTAAGAAAGTAAACAAAGCCCGAAACAAGATCATGAGACTTAACCTCAAACTTAAGATTGTTTTTTGTTAACTCAACCTTTGAGATCTCTCCAAGCTCTTCTTTCACCCTTTTCGCATTTAAGACTTCAATATCATAAGTACCAGTGATGGTGACTTCTTTACCATTTACAGTGCGCTCTTCAGTTTGATTCTTAAAGGCCATAGGGTTTGTCTCACGCGTGTCTTTTAAAACGAAAGTAGTCTTCCCTTTCGCCAACAGCTCAGTTGATAAGATAAAATCAGCCTGATAACCCTCTTCAACTTCAAACTTAAGATTTGAGTTTAAAAGAAAGTTCTTAAGAGTAACCGTATAAGGAACTTGGATGTCTTCAGTACAAGCATAAGATTCTGTTCTGTATCTTGTTACATCACGGCAAACTTGATTTTCCCCAATTTGAATAGTCTGACAGTCCTCACGACTAGGAATCCACTCACAAGCTTGTCTTGGAACATCTTCACAGACTTCATTTGAGTAAGGAACATTACGACATGTCTCCTCTCCAGGAATGGTATGACAGACTCTCTCTTGATAAGAGACCTGACGGCATTGAAGCTCTCCTGGAACTGTATTACAAACTTGTTCGTTATAAGAGACGTCTCTACAAACTCTTTCAGGCTTATTTGTGCAAATCTCTCTAGCAGGAATTGTGCGGCATCTTCTTTGCCCAGCGCTATTGGTTCGGCATTGCTCTCTAGCAGGCTCCGTTCGGCACTGACGGTTAGAGTTGTCCATATGACATTCTTGTCTCGTACGCCTTTCATTTCGGCATTCTCGTCTAGAAGGCCCGCGCTCGCATTCTTTTCTATAACGGGTTTCATTACTACATCTTTCACGATCCGGGGAGCGGTTACACTCTCTTCTATAGTCAGTCTCCGTTCGGCACTGCCGATCATATTCAGTCCGGCAGTCCTCTCTTCCTGGAATTGTTCTACAAACCCGGTCGTACTCTGGGACCATCTCACATTCTTGGTCTTGATAAGGAACTTCTCTATAGCAAGTTGTATCCCTTGTCTCAGTTCTATAACGTGTTTCGTTTAATTGATTCTTAAGGCTAAAACTTTCAGTTTCTTGTCCCGTAAAATGAATCTCTTTTTTTGATAAGAATTCATCAGCGTTAATAGATCCAAATAAAAGCGCAAGCATTAAGACCAGCATCTTTGCCGGTGTCCCTTTGTCCATTTCTCTCTCCCCATTTATATTAATAGATTGTTTTTTCCCTTATGAGCAATACCGGTGCCACGACTTGATGAGCCATAGAGCCGCGTCAAGTAGTTGAGTAAATTGATCAGGACAAAATAATGCCTAGGCCCTAAATGTCCTCAGGTGCTCTTTGACCCCGAGAACATTTTCTAAATATTTACGATAAGATTAATCTATGCTTAGAATTTTTATTATCTCAAATTTCTTATTCGCCCCTTATGCTTTTGCTGGTTTTAAGTTTGAGTACTCCAATGATTTCTTTACTGGGACAGATCAATACTTTAGCCAAGGGATTGAACTCGACTATAAGAGTGACTCGTTAAAAAAAATCCTTCCGGATACTCCTCTACTAATTAAAAAAGAAAAAATCCTAAGGACAGAGTTTTCCATTTCACTAGATTACTTTGGCTTTACCCCTAAAGACGCCTACCCACCCGAGATTCAACTTGGAGATAGGCCGTTTGCCAATGTCATGCTTTTCTCAGGAAGCACAGATTCCCTTCTTAAAAAATCAATGATTCAAATTAGTTCTACTTATAAGATAGGCGCCATAGGTAGACTCACTGGCGGGGAGTTTGTTCATAAGAGTATTCATAAGGCCACGGGGAACAAGCTACCAAGAGGATGGGATAATCAAATTAAGAATGACCTCCTCTTAAGCTTTGAAGTTCATTTAATCAAACACTTCTCATTCTTTAAAAACTACCTACAACTTCAAGGTGGGGTTGAATTAGAGCTAGGTTCTTGGAGGATAAGACAGGCCATTGCCGCAAAGATCAAGATGGGCTTCCTTGAAGAAATTATGTCTATAAAGAAAGCAAGCTCAGCCTATGTTTTTCTAAGCCCTTCTCTCACGAGAGTCTACTTCGACGCTTCTTTGCAAGGAGGAATCTTAAGCAGAAACTCTCCTTATAAACTTTCCTCAAAGGAAGTTAAAGATTACGCCTCAACACTAGAGACAGGAATTCACTTGGGGATAAAAAGTTTTGCTATTGAATATTCACAGGTCTGGATGAGTAGAGAGTTTAACTCTGGGGAAAAACATTCTTATGGAAAACTAAGCCTTCTTTTTAATTTTTAGTTCCAAGGTGTTGTAACAGGAATCGCCCTAAGAAGATCTCTTGGAACAAGCTGCATTGACCTCCCATCTTCGTGCATATGCCAAGTATGGCCTCTAGGGAGTCGGTCAAATCCCGCTTCTTCGTTGGCCCTAGCAAAATCGATCTTTCTTTTTCCACTTGAAGTGATCTCAACTTTTAATTTGGAATAAGGGTTTAAGTTTGCATGTCCATTAACTTTTATCTTAACGCCCTTAGGGTACTTTGCCCTTAATCGAAAACTCCAATTCTCTATAGGATAGATCCCCCCTGCCCACTCTGTACCTGCCGGTAAGACACCATTGATTCTTTTGATCTTCAAAGTCCTTAAGGCAACTCCACCGCTATGCTTAACAGCGTCGTGGATATCTTTTGGAATCAATAGCATCGTCTTTCCATCTTGATGATGATGCCATGTCATATCATCTGGAACCCTCTCAAGCCCTGCGGCCATGTTCGCTCTAGCAAAATCAAACCGACCGGCCCCTGTGATCTTAACATCTACTATTTTCGACGCGTAGATTGAAAAATTAGGAAAGCCAGCTTCGTCAAACCAAACTCCCATTGGGTATTTTTGTGCTAAATGAGATGTTAATCTCGATGGTGGATATTGTGCTCCCGCTAATTGGGAGTTTTGAGGCGTCTGTTTACCAATCTTTTTTATCCTAACCTGATTTAAGTTCTCTTGAAGGTATTGAACAAATGAGTAAGTCCAGTTCTTTTGAGAATTGCTAAGCACTCCCCCATCTAGGACCGCAGCGTTTAAAGAGTTTAGTTTTTGAAAACTAGGCGCTCCCATTAAAAGCGACTCAAGATAATAAGCTTCTTTATAAATATACTCATGCCTTAAGCTTTGAAGCTTTCTCTTTAAGGCCTTGAGATAAACTCTTCTGGCCTTAAGCTCCTGAATAACAAAGGGTATCTTTTGTTTTAGATAATCTTGATCTTTAAGGCTTAACTCTGATCTTCCAATCCGTTTCCTAAGGCCTCTAAGGTAGGCCTTTTCATCTTTTAACCCTCTTCCTTCAAGGACACTCTCCAGTAATTCTCTACAATGAAAACTACTAGCAGGAGTACGCTTAGTGCTTACGCGCTTTTCCGTTAAAGGAGGAATGCTGCTGCAACTGACTAGCAACGTGAATAGAAGAAGATAGAATTTCACAGCTACTTTTCGGTAATTTAGCTGCTTTTACTTAGCTTTTAGCCAATAAAATTAGTCGGATTTGAGAACACTCCTTACCTTAGAAAAACGATCAAGAGCTATAACCATCTGTAATTACAGCCCTTTTATTGTTCCCAAAAAATCATAATTTCTATTCCCGAACCTCATTTAAAATAGAGTGGCACCGATAAGTTATTTGAGGATTAAAAAATGCTTAAAATACTATCTTTATTCACCCTAGCTCTTTGCCTAGCCTCCTGTGGGGGAAAGGCCGGAAAGACGACCGCTAAGATTAGCTTCTTTAAGTCTAGTATTGCGGGAATAGGAACTGACGCCGATGGTGGTCTTATGCTTTGGGGCCGCGGTCCTGGTGAAGACTTTGCTCGCGTCGTTGATACCTCTGCCCCAAGTTTAAGCTTTGAAGTCTCTAATGGGACATGGACCTTCTGGGCCGTTGCCTGGCAGAGCACTACCTATAATATGGATAGTATCCCAAAATGCGCCATTGCCAATGCTAACTTTGATGGTGGAGATGCTGCTGTTGAATTAAGCCTTTCAAACGCAAATTGCGAAGCCTCTGATTTTTCTATTCAAGCTATGAACGGAGTAACAGGATCTAAAACATTTCCTGTTATTGATATTGTTAGTTGTAATCAACTCTCTGGAATAACAGATGAGACTCACCACACTTCAGAGTGCTCTTACGCAGCTGGAAAAAAAGGCTACGCCCTCTCTTATGAGATTGTTTATCCTGAATATAATGGGGATGCTTTTACCGGAGTAGAACTCGCCAGTGATTGCCAAGTCGTCCCAAATACTGATGCTAATCCAACGGCCCTATTTAACTCTCTACCAGTACCAGGAAATGGAAGTAATCCTTTTGGCGTTATTGTTCGAGCGTGGCTTGATTCTACTGATTGTGGAACTTCTAATCCAGAAAAAGGTTATATCGACGATTACTTCCCTTTAGGTCTTAATCAAAACCAAGTGGCCGTTCGCTGGGATAATAGTACTGTTGAATCTATTCGTTTTCATCAACTCACAACCGAACTTGATATTTGCCAAGATCAACGCCTTGAAACCATTCCAGGCTCTTCACCCTTCGCTTCAGGTAGAGGCGACTTTCGCCCTTATACAATCTGTACTGAAGAGCAGTTAAACTCAATTGGAGAGAATTTTCCTTCTTATAATGCATCAAACTTCGAACAAGTGGCCGATCTAAGCTATGTCTTTAACCCCTTTGATCCTTTTGTTCCTATTGGGGACGATATTGAAGCGAATAGTGTTTCAACCACTACCTTTACTGGTAATTACGAAGGAAGAAACCACAAAGTAGAAGGTGCCTTCATTCAAGAAAGTGATGTCAGTGACCTTGGTTTTATCCGTAAGATGGGTGGCGGCTTTATAAAAAACCTCACCCTAAATAGCACTATTATTGAATCAGATTTAAATGGTGGAGCTGCTAATAATGTTGCTCTTCTCATTGGAAACTCAGTCGGAACAGTTATAGATAATATTAAGGTTCATGGTCACGCAAAAGGTGAAGATAATGTAGGTGGTCTCGTTGGAAACCTAAGCGGTGGCGGAGCAAGTTTTACTATAAATAACTCCCATGCTTTCATCTCTGCTGACGGAAACCAATATGTAGGAGGATTAGTTGGAACGGCCAATGCCCCGACTAACCCGGCTTTTATTGCTAAGTCATCCGCTAATGTTGATATCCACTCAAACCTCTTTGGCGTTGCTAAAGTTGGTGGACTCGTTGGAGGGATTACAGGTGCTGCTACAGCGACTATTTCAGAATCTTTTTCTAAAGGAATCATTCAAGGCAATCAGGCCCTTGGAGGTATTGTAGGATTCACGCCAACTGCCTTAAATATTGTTGATAGTTACTCAACAGCATCCATACTTTCACGTCACTATACAGGTGGAACAGATCACAGAGCAGGAGGTCTTGTTGGAGAATCAACAGGCACATTAAATTCAATGAATATCACCCGCTCTTTTGCTACTTCTGGTTATCAGCGAGGCAGCACTCAAGGGGGCAACCTTAATAACTTAGGCGGAGCTGTCGGAAAGAACGGTTGCGCACCTACAGACGCCTACTTTACAGGAAATGATAATTCTGGAACTGACGGCTGCGGAATCAGTAAAACCTTAGTTCAACTTCACTCCTCTTCAACTTACGCCAGTGGCTCGTGGACTGGAAATATTAGCTTCACAGACCTAACTCAAACTTGGGTTCACCTAGCTTCAGAAGATGGAGAAGATCATCCGAGGCTTAGCTGGGAATTAAAAGCAAACCCTGAGACAGGAGTTCCTGTTGAAGACGAAGTTCCCTATCTTCAAAGACCTTGTACTGGTAATTATGCCTCTATGAGCGGAAGTGGAATAGAAGCAGACCCCTATCAAGTCTGTACCGTCGCTCAATTTTTAGCTATGAGCACCAATACTTATTACTCCCTCTCTAAAGATATTGACCTTACCGATCAGGCCTCGGGAACAGGATCCTTGTTTACTGTAGGTACTTATTTTCTAGACGGTAATGGTAAGTCCATCATGAACTATAATATTGGTCTAGCTAGTCCTTCTGGATACGTTGGGCTCTTTCAGGCACTAGCTACAAGTAGTGTTATTGAAGATCTTTTCATCGCTAACTTTGATATTGCAGTCTCAGGGACTCCATCGGGAGACCTCAATATTGGTCTTCTCACGGGATCAAACTTAGGGACTATTTCAGGCGTTGAAATTGAAGGAGCCAGTATTGGGTTTAACTCCTCTTATTTCCACCCTGCAACAGACTCAGTCGCTATAGCCGGCCTTACTCCTTTTAATGGAGTAACAGGTGTCATCCAAGGAACCGAAGTTGAAGCTGATATTAGAGTTCAAGATTCTAACCTCTCAAACGTAAATGCAACTGATACTTTTAATGTTAGTGGCTTAGTTTTTCAAAATGATGGCCTCATTAGCGAAGCCGTTGTTAGTGGCTATATAGAGCTTTTCTCCACGACAGCAAGTAATGATTCAAGAGACGGCGTAATCTTTAGCAGTATCAATAATATCAATAATGGAACCATTGAAAAGGTTCATTCAAGAATGGGCGTTGGAGTTAACAACAATAATCCCTCAAATATTTACGCGACTCTTGGTTTTGGAACGAATAATGGTTCCATCAGCGATATCATGTTAGAGGGAACCTTTAATTTAAATAATATTTCAAGTGGCTCTTTTAATAACTATCTTATGTTTGGAGATAATACTTCAGGCAATGATATAGAGAGGCTTGTAGCTTCAAACTCTTATTCAGATCATACTATGGGAATTGCTACTGGCTCTACCTATGGAACAAATACGGGAACAGCGGATGATCTTTTCTGTACTGAGTATACCTCAAATGCTTTTTCTACTCCCCTAGCATGCGCTCTTCAATCAAGTGCTCCAACCTTTTCCACGACCAAGGCCATGGCCCTCTTTTCACCCGTATCTCCTACTGCAAATGCAGGAGCTCGAGCTGTTGACTTTGGAGACATCGATGGTGATGGTTTCCAAGATATGGTAGTTGCTAATGATACCAATCAGACTATCAGTGTCTTTATATATAATAGTGGAACAGATGCTTTTAATGCAAAGGCAGACACTAATTTAATCACTCCTGGTAAAGATGCCATTGATTTAAAAGTTGTTGATCTAGATGGTGACGGAGATCAAGATGTTGTCGTAGGAACTATGTCCCTCGGATCTCCCAAAGTCATTTGGCTAGAAAATACAGATGGCGCTGGAACCTTTACTTCAGCAGATATCTTTACCACGACTGGAGCGATGAAGAAGGTTGATGTAGCCGATTATAATGGTGATGGAACACTAGACGTTGCCGTTCTTTTAGGTGCGAGTATTGATCTCCTTGATAACGATGGAGCACAAAGCTTTAGTAACTCAACTATTGCTTCCTTTTCTGATGGCGTAGATTTCGTCTCAGGAGACTTTGATAATGATGGATTGATCGATGTCGTTGTCTCTGAAGGATCCTTTGACCAAGTCAAATTTATAAAAAATGCTAGTGTCACTACAGCATCTGCCGCCACCTGGAACACCGCTATTAACAGTACGACTGGCTCTACAAATGGTGCCGCTGAGATTGATTTAGGCGATATCAATGAAGATGGTTTCCTTGACCTAGCTGTTGTTATTCCTGGCGCAGGTGAATCGATGATCATGCTTGGTGATGGCGCGGGGAACTTTGCTGGAAGCTATAGATTTAGTGGCGCCGATGATATTAAGATTAGAGATACAAATGGGGATACTTACCTAGATGTCCTTATAGTAAACTCTTCTACTGGTGAAGTTGAAGCGATCAAAGGCACTGGAACTCCCTACTTTGAACAAAGTAGTATTTATAATTGCACGGGCTGCGCTGTTGTTGATGCTACCGACTTAACCGGTGACGGATATGCTGAAGCCATAGGCCTTGATGCCGCTGGAAGTATTAGGCATTTTGAAAACCAAGGCTATGTCATTGAGAACCTCGTATCGACCTCCTCAGACGTGGCCACTACAAGCTGGGATATACACCAATTCCCAGAGACAAGCCTCGATGACCCCTACTCAGTCACTGCTGACTGGCATATCTATGAAGGTGAGCTTGAACCAGGCTGGAGCGAAGGCCCAGATGCTTCTTTTGAAGCTGGAGTTTTCCCTTAAGTAGCTAATTTTACTTCAACATTACTCTACAGTTTTTATCAACTATTACCGATAAGATACTATGAAAAACTTATGGGCATGGACCTTCTCCCTCCTCCTTTTTTCAAGTCTTAGTTTAATCTTATGGAAGATTAACCCTCAGGATGTTTTTGGAGAAAGACAAACAAGCAAACAGCAAGGCCTAGAATCAGGCGAGAAACTCTTAGTCATTCTTATAGAAGGACTTGATGAGGCTGAGTTCTCTACAATGCTTGAAGCTGGGGAACTTCCGAATTTAGAAAAGCTTTTAAAGAAGAATACTCGCGGTATTCCTAAGGGGGTCTATATGCCTTTAGAGGGAGTCATCTCGAAAAAGGAAAAGCCTAGCTTCGCTCCTATCTTAAAAGGTGTTCATCCTGATACGGAAGATCTATCAAAGATTCCAGATATCTATTCTCACTTAGACTCCTTTGAATACTACAAGGCTAGCAAGGTTCAAGGCATACCCATTGGTGAACTTCTAACCGATAGTGATCCCCTAGCAAACGACTTTACCCGCGTTGTTAGATTCCTTTCTTATATAACCCCTGAACTAGATTATAGATTAGAGACTTATAGAACCTTTAACGAAGAAGGCTCCTTATTTGTTCATAGCGACTCGGGAAAGTTTCTTCAAACCTATCAAATATTTAGGCAAAGACTAGCTTCAAAGCAAGAAGTGAACGCCCTTCCTAGGTATAGCTTCTTAAACCTAAAATCCCCTTCTGAGATTGGAAATAGATCTGGGATTACTGAAGAATATAGAGATAACCTAAAACGCCTTGATCAAATGCTTGGCTCTGTTTTCAGCCTTCTTAATAAATTTAAATTAGATAAGAGCTTAAATATAATGATTACTTCATATTACTCAAGAGGATCTAAACTTGTGAGTCAAAATAAAAACAAAATAAAAGTTCCTTTAATCGTTTCGGGACCTGCTTTAAACTTTCAATCAACAAGTCAGTTCGCGGATGAAGAAAGTGGACTCCCCTCTTCAACCATCATTCACAGACAATCTCTAAACCTCTTAAGAATTAAAACAGAAAAACCTAAAGAAAAAGGAAGATCAATCGCTACGGCTGATGATAGTATAAATTTCTGGTATTAATGTGATAGACCCAAAAACAATTCTTCTTATTTCCTACCCTCTTATTATCATCGGATTCTTAGGCATCGCTTTTTGCTTTTCTAGAGATCTTCTTAATATAAAAAAGGGACGCGGCAGATCCGAGAACACAGCTCCTGAAATCTACTGGTTTATGATCGTTCTTATTATTGTTGGCCTATTCTTTGTCCTGGCATGGAATTGGGCGCTCTTAACAACGGTCTTGATGATCCTAGGACTTCACCCCATTCGATCGAAAACCAAATTGATAGCTAAAGAGTAAAGAGTCTCTCTATTTCACAGATTAAATCGGCCTGTAAAAAAGGCTTCTTAATGGCGCAGCTGGCTCCTTGAGTTAAGGCCTCATCAAGGACAAGAGACTTAACAAAGCCTCCGCTTTCTCCACCGGCACTAATAGCGATGATCTTACATTCGGGATGCTTCTCTCGAAAGGTACTTATGACCTCTAGACCATTCATCTTAGGCATAAAGATATCCGTGATAAGTAAGTCTACCTTCTTCTTTTCAGCCACTTCTAGAGCCTCGTGAGAGTCTAAAAAGAAGTGTTTATCTGCTTTGATATCTTCAAGATAAAGCTTAATCACATCGAGAACTTCTGAATCGTCTTCAAGAACAAAAATATTCATTCTTACATAATAAATGATTTTCGTTTTGCCCGAAAGAGGAAACTTTCTCTTTAATATTATTATTGGTTGAGCAGAACAGTAACCTATTAAAAGCCAGTCACTCCCCACTTCTTGATAAGGTAGTTTTCAATTTCTAGCCTTTCAGCGTCGGTCATATCTTCATGAAAGATAAGCATCTCACCAATCTCTCCATCAAAGCCTGATCCATTATTACCCATTCCGATAACTCCTTGAGCGGTACCACTTAATTGAGTGGCCGTTGTATCAGTTCCTGTTCTAATGGCCCCATCACGTTTCTCAACGATATACCTACCTGCCCCATCAACTTCAGCGCAGACAACAGCTGGTGTTACTGCTGCATCGTTATAAGCAAGTACAGTCCTATCTAAATCTGTATTATCATGGCTTAGCCTAAGGTTAGTATCACTTGAGTAACCAAAGTGTAGCCCTTCATTTGAGGTTGTCGATTCTGTTCCAATTAAATAGCTATCAGCCGTACTGTTTCTTCTTAGAACTGCCGCGCAGATCGTATAATTAGAATTTCTAAGACCGCTAATATCAAAGTCTAATAAGTTATTACTAGCATCAAAGGTTAATCCATTCTTACCGCCAAATTCAGTAACTCCTGTATTAAGAGTCGGTCTCTCCGCTGCTACCGTTGTACTAGCGTCTTTTCCATTTCCAGAGAGATCTCGAACACAGCGGACTCTATCGCCGTTAGCAGTTGTTTGATTGCCATCAGTACAAGAAGCGTCCGTGAACATATAGTTCTTATTATCAAAATCATACCAAGCATAAAGCTTAGAGCTAATAGTTTGTAGGTTAGGTGTAGGCGCGTCCCAACCAAACATGACGGTTTCATCATCATTCGCTGAGTTAGCAAAACCATTATTAGAATCTAGATCTGGCTCATACCACGCTTGCATACGAGCTGTTGAATAGAAGATCGTTCCTTCCATAGTACCGTTAGCGATGCTTGGAGCAGTATCATCTCCTCCTAGGTAGTGATCATAAGGAGCATTAGCATTCGTTCCAGTTCTAGATAATGTAAAAGTCACTACCGTACCATCCGGATTATATTGAAATACCGTCGCAGGATAAATTGAAGCAAACTTAACCCAATGAGAGTTAACATTGATACCAAAACTTCGTCTCATCCTAGCCGTTGAAACAAAAGAAGATGAACAGTTACCATCTGAATCAGCTGTTGATCTAGCAGAGACACTAATTGTCGGATGCTGAATAACAATGGCATCACCTTGATAACTTGTATTGGTACCGCCAATAGTTAAGTTATTATCATTACCTACAACAACAGCATGAGTTGGGTCCGTTCCAGTATTTGTACTGGAGGCCCAGTAGTTAAGAGTCCCGTCCGTATCCGGAGAAACATAGGCGGAGTTCGAAGGAATCCCGATGAGCTTCAAGGCTTTAGGAAGGACTGGCTGAGGATCCTCTACTCTAAGACCAGGGCTCCCATTAGTTGAATACTGATAAGCTAACACTGTCACCGATGAAGTGATTCTAAAAGAGCCTGTTCCAGGAACAAGAAGCTCAAAGGTATCACCAGCAGTAATATTAACTTGCTGAGCTTCCTGAGTCGCCCCATTAAAGATGGTAACAGTATCAAGTGCCGTTCCGGTTCCTTCAAAAGCTCTAAAGATCACTTTATGTTCAGCACTACGACTTCCATTAAAATAGAAATCTTTTCCAGACCAATCTGCCGATTGCCAAACAACATTTCCTTCCTCTTGATTAGAAGTACCACCACCATTATGAAGCCTACCAGCGACATAGAAAGCTCCCGTACCAACAAGGACTTTACCTTGTGGCGCTGTCACTCTACCTGTCTCCCCAGCATTAAGAGTAAGAATAGGCGTTCCATCAACTGAAAGAATATTATTATCAACAAACGAGACTGCCTGAGATTCAGTGGTTCCGGCCAAGTTATAAGCTTGATAAGTATCAGCATCAAAGAAAGGATCGTTAGGAAAGGTGCTTTCATTAACTTCGTTTGAATCGACGGAAGCAAAAACCCCATTATAAGCTTGAACCATAAATGTATAATCCGTACTTACCGTCAGCCCTGTAACAGTTACATTTAGATCAAGGGAGACACCATCATTAAAGAGAGTCCAGCTTAGAGCGCCATTTAGTTTATAATAAACTCTATAATCCGTAATCGCCGGTGTACTTCCCGCAGGCTCAGTCCAGTTTAACTCAACAGATGTTTTAGAGCGACCAGCAGTAGCTAGGTCATCAATAGCAGGAGGAGGCCCAATATCTTTGACTTCGATATCTTGATCAAAAGAAATTGATTCAGCATCATTGCCAGGAACAGCAAGAGTTCTATCAGCATCATTTCCATGGCTATCTTGAATAGAGGTCCCAGCGGTTAGAGAAGTTGTATTTAAGTAATCTAAATCTGCGGCCTCGTGACCACTGGCTCCGGTTGTATAATTAAAGCTTAGGGTTGAAGTTCCATTCCCACCAGTGAAAGTAGCATTAAAGGTTGCAGGAGTTCCATCTAAGTCCATTGTAAGAACAGGAGAACCTGTTGCTGAAACCGCTTCACTAAATTTAACCCAGATTTCAAAAGGCTTATTTCTACCGTACTCACCATCAAGCTCATTAACACTAACGTCTGTTACAGTAGGAACAATACCATCAACACTGATATCTTTTTGCACAGTAAGAGAATTTCCACCAGTAAGAGGAGTATCTAGAACTATCGCTGAATCGTTCCCACCAGCATCTCTAATAGTTGCCCCTCCAGTTACAAGAGAGTTAGTCGCCACATAATCAAGATTCGCATTGTCATCCCCAACTCCCACTGTATAAGCAAAAGTAAGAGTGTCTGAAGGTGATCCACCTGAATAAACAACAGCGCGATCCGTAGTTCCTGTCTCGAGAGTAAGAACTGGTATTCCGCCATTAACTGTTACTGTTTCATCAAAGATCACTTGAACATTAACAGTATCTCCTAATTTAAAGACACCATTTGCTTCAGCAGCTGACACTCTTGCCACCGCAGGCTCATCAGTATCAATAATTAATTGAGCTCTCTCAGCAAGAGAATCCCCTCCACCACTATTAGGCAGAGCAAGACTAGCTGGTGCATTACCGGCAAGATCAACTAAGGTAGCGCCATTAAGATTAATATTCTCACCGTTATTATAAGTTAGATCCGTTGAGTTATGCCCATCAGCAATTGTATAGTTAAATTCAAGTGTACTAGTCGTCGTTCCAGAGAAAGTCGCCGTTCCATCAGCCGCGCCTGTTTCAAGAGTGATAATCGGATTCGCTCCAGAGACAACCATATCTTCATCGTAGACAACCTGCACATTCATAACCAATGGATTAGAGTAAGTTCCACTTGCAGTAGAAGAAGTAACAAACTGAAGAACAGGCTCTGTTGTATCAATAACAATAGCTTTTTGATCGGCTAGAGAATCAAGAGCCCCACCATTATCTGGCGTATCAAGAACCACATCGTTACCAACATTATCTTTAAGAGTTGATCCACCAGCTAGAGTGATCGCTTCCGCGTCCCCATAACCTAGGTCTGTATCATCATGACCATCTGCCACTACGTATTGAAAAGTAAGAACGCTAGATCCAGATCCAGAAGTATAAACCGCTTTACCAACATCAAGAGTAAGCTCTGGGTTACTAACAGCAACATTTACAACATCATTAAAGGTAATAATAACGTCAATTACTTCAGGGTCTCTATAATAACCATTAGGTTTCGTAGAAGTAATATTAGTCACAAGAGGCTCTAGAGTATCAATTTCGATATCACGGTTTTCACCAAGAGAGCTTCCTGAAGTATTATCGGGAGTGTCTAGGTTTGCATTATTTCCACCAGCATCAACAATAGTCGAGGCACCAGCAAGAGTAATAAGCTCGGCATCGCTATAACTTAGATCAGCATCGTTATGACCGTCAGCAATCGTATACTGAAAAGTAAGAACGGTAGATCCCGTTCCACTTGTATAAACCGCCTTACCAACATCAAGAGTAAGTTCTGGGTTATTAGTCACGCTAACGGCTTCGTCAAAAGTGATCTCGATATTAATAACAGAAGGATTGGTATAGATTCCATCCCCAGTACTTGAATCAACATCGGTCACGGAAGCTTCTTGAGTATCAATCACGATATCTCTATGATCTTTTAATGAGTTCCCGCTTAAATTATCAGGAGTATCAAGAGCTGCATCATTTCCAGCAGCATCTTTAATTGTTGAAGCTCCTGCCAGAGTAACTAGCTCAGCATCAGAGTATTCAAGTTCAGTCGTATTATGACCATCAAGAACTGTATATCTAAAGCCAAGAGTATTTGTTCCCGTTCCAGAGATATAAACCGCTTTTCCAACGTTCAGAGTAAGTTCAGGATTATTAGTAACTGAAACCGCTTCATTAAAAGTAATCTCGATATCAATGGTATCTGGGTTATTATAAGTCCCATTACCTGTGCTTGAATCGACATCAGTAATAAATGGCTCTGCCGTATCGATCTGAAGATCTTTATTATCTTCTAATGAATCAACCGCTCCCGCGTTATCAGGAGTATCAAGGTTAGCGTTGTTTTCCCCTGCATCAATGATTGTTGAAGCGCCAGCAAGAGTGATCAGTTCAGCATCAGAGTAATTAAGCTCAGCTACATTATCACCATCACTAATTGTATAGTTAAAGGTTAGATTCGCTGTCCCCGTTCCACTTGCGTAGATGGCCTTACCGATATTTAAAGTAAGCTCAGGGTTATTCGTAACTGATACCGCTTCATCATAAGTGATCACAATATCAATCACTGTTGGATTGGTGTAAGATCCATCAATCGTATTAGACGTAATATTGGTGACTGTTGCTTCCTGAGTATCAATAACGATATCTCTATTATCCCCTAATGAGTTCGTTGATCCATTATCTGGTGTATCAAGATTGGCATTATTTCCGCCAGCATCAACAATTGTTGAAGCGCCAGCAAGAGTGATAAGTTCTGCATTTGAGTAAGTCAGGTCAAGATCATTATGACCATCAGCTACTGTGTACTGAAAAGTAAGAACGGCAGATCCTGTTCCACTTGTATAAACCGCCTTACCAACATCAAGAGTAAGCTCTGGATTATTAGTTACACTAACCGCTTCATCAAAAGTAAGTTCAATAGTAATTACATCCGGATTATTAAAAGTTCCATCCCCTGTGCTTGAATCTACACTAGTCACAGAAGCTTCCTGGGTATCGATAGCGATATCTTTTAACTCTGATAATGAGTTTCCAGAAGTATTATCAGGCGTATCAAGATTGGCATTATTTCCAGCAGCGTCCACGATAGTAGAGGCCCCAGCAAGAGTAATTAACTCTGCATCTGAATAGCCAAGATCTATATCATTATGACCATCAAGAACTGTGTATTGAAAAGTAAGAACGCTAGATCCAGTTCCACTAGTATAAACCGCTTTACCAACATCAAGAGTAAGCTCTGGGTTATTCGTCACTGAAACCGCTTCATCAAAGGTAACCGTGATATCAATCACATTTGGATTAGTATAAGTTCCATCATCAGTACTTGAAGAGACAATAGTCACTGATGGCTCCTGAGTATCAATAACGATATCAGTATGATCACTTAGTGAATCCACAGCTCCTGCATTATCAGGAGTATCAAGGTTTGCATTGTTTTCGGCCTGATCAATAATAGTAGAAGCACCTGCAAGAGTGATTAACTCTGCATCACTATAAGTAAGCTCAGTCGTATTATGACCATCGATGACTGTGTATTGAAAGGTTAAGCTCGTTGATGCTGATCCAGAAGTATAAACCGCTTTACCAACATTCAGTGTAAGTTCAGGATTATTAGTCACGCTTACGGCCTCATCAAAGGTCATCACGATCTCTACAACATCTGGGTTATTAAAAGGTCCATTTCCTGAAAAAGAATTAATATCAGTCACCGTTGCTTCTTGAGTATCGATAATAATATCTTTTTGATCCGCTAGTGAATTAGTTGATCCATTATCAGGCGTATTAAGATCAGCATCGTTAGTCGCCACATCTTTAATAGTCGCGCCCCCAACAAGAGTGATAAGTTCAGCATTTGAATAACCAAGATCTGTATCGTTATGACCGTCAGCAACTGTGTACTGAAAGGTAAGAACTGTAGATCCTGTTCCAGAAGTATAAATCGCCTTACCAACATCAAGAGTAAGCTCTGGTGTTCCAACCGCTACATTAACAATCTTACTAAAAGTAACCTCAACATTGATCACATCAGGATTATTATAAGCTCCATCTGGAGTTGATGAAGTGATGCTATCAACCACTGGATCTGCCGTATCAATAACAATTTGTTTTTGATCTGCAAGTGAATCTAAAGGCCCTAAGTTATCAGGAGTATCGAGAGTCGCATTATTCCCTGGAGCATCTACAATAGTAGATCCACCAACAAGAGTGATTAACTCTGCATCAGAATAACCAAGATCTGTATCAATATCCCCATCACTAATTGTGTATTGAAATGTAAGGACAGTTGATCCTGTTCCAGAAGTATAAATAGCTTTACCAACATCAAGAGTTAACTCAGGATTATTTGTAACAGATACCGCTTCGTTAAAAGTAATAGCGACATCAATCACTTGAGGATTGGTATAAGTAGCATCAGGGTTAGGCGATGAGATATTTGTGACAAATGGCTCTGCCGTATCAATCTCAATATCTTTATTATCCCCTAGTGAATTCGTCGATCCATTATCAGGAGTATCAAGATTAGCATTATTCGTGGCCGCATCTTCAATTGTTGACGCTCCTGCAAGAGTGATTAACTCAGCATTAGAGTAACTAAGATCCGCATCATTATGACCATCAAGGATTGTATAATTAAAAGTAAGATTCGCGGATCCACTACCACTGGCATAAACCGCTTTACCAACGTCAAGAGTAAGCTCTGGGTTATTTGTTACACTAACCGCTTCGTCAAAAGTGATCACAACATCAATCACAGTAGGATTAGTATAAGATCCATTATCAGTATTTGAAGCAATGCTCGTTACAGATGGCTCTTGAGTATCAATCTCAATATCTTTTTGATCAAAGAGTGAGTCAGAGACGCCGCCATTATCTGGAGTGTCTAAGTCTGTTGGGTTAGAGGCAGGGTCAAGAATAGTTGAACCACCAGCCAGAGTAACTTGCTCAGCATTTGAATAGCCTAATCTTGTATCATTATCTCCATCACTAACCGTGTACTGAAAAGTTAAGACAGTTGATCCCGTACCAGAAGAATAGATAGCTTTTCCAACATCAAGAGTTAACTCAGGATTCCCAGTCACAGTCATGACTTCATCAAAAGTTAAAAGAACATCAATAACAGCTGGGTTAGTATAAACACCGTCACCATTAGTGGAACTAACATTTGTAATACTAGGCTCTGTCGTATCAATAACAATAGCGTTTTGATCAGAGAGTGAATTCCCGCTTAAATTATCAGGCGTATCAAGCGCAAGATCATTACTTCCTGGGTCTTTTAAAGTAGATCCACCAGCAAGAACAATTAACTCAGCATCCGAGTAGCTTAGATCAGTTGAATCATGCCCATCAACAACTGTGTATTGAAAAGTAAGAAGAGTTGAACCAGAGCCACTTGTATAGACGGCCTTTCCTCCGGTGCTTAAAGTAAACTCAGGATTTCCAGTAACGGTAATATCCTCAGTCGCCGTAAAGACGATATCAACCACATCAGGGTTATTAAAAGGACCGTCTCCTGTGCTTGAAGAAACATTAGTAATAGTAGGCTCTAAAGTATCAATAGCAATATCTCTATGCTCACTTAATGAATCAACAGCGCCAGTATTATCAGGAGTATTCAGATCAAGATCATTCTCCCCAGCATCAATCATCGTAGCGCCACCAACTAAAGTCACAAGGGCAGCATCTGAGTATGTAAGCTCTGTCGTATTATCACCATCGCTCACTGTATAATTAAAAGTCAGGCTCGCTGAACCACTACCACTAGTATAGATGGCCTTACCAACATTTAAGGTAAGTTCAGGGTTCCCAGTAACAGAGACCGCTTCACTCATAGTAAAGACAAGATCAATCACCGTTGGGTTATTATAAGTTCCGTCAATTGTCGCTGAGTCAATATCAGTAATGGTCGGCTCATCAGTATCGATGACAATATCTTTTTGTTCAAACAGAGAATTCCCTGTCGTATTATCTGGCGTATCAAGGGCCGTATCATTCCCGGCGATATCTTTAAGAGTTCCACCAGCAAGAACAACAAGCTCAGCATCAGAGTATCTAAGATCAGTTGAATTCTCCCCGTCAGCTACTGTGTACTGAAAGGTTAAAAGAGTAGAAGTTGTTCCACTTGAATAAACAGCTTTTCCACCTGTATCTAAAGTAAACTCAGGGTTCCCTGTCACTGAGACCGGCTCAGAGATAGTGAAGACGATGTCAATGATATCAGGGTTATTATAAGTTCCATCCGCTGTGCTTGAACTAACATTAGTTATAGTAGGCTCAGCCGTATCAACTCTGATAGCTTTTTGATCTGAAAGAGAATTCCCGCTCAGGTTATCTGGAGTATCTAAGTTAGTATCATTTCCTGCATCATCTTTAAGAGTAGACCCGCCGGCGAGAACAATAAGTTCAGCGTCAGAGTAACCAAGATCAGTTGTGTTCTCTCCATCACTAATAGTGTATTGAAAAGTAAGGGCCATCGAACCAGTTCCAGAAGTATAAACAGCTTTACCACCAGTATTCAGAGTAAACTCTGGGTTACTAACAGCTACGTTTACAATTTCGTCAAAACTAATCACCACATCAAGCACTGAAGGATTGGTATAAGTTCCGTCTCCATTTGTTGAAGTGATATTAGTAATATTTGGTTTAGTCGTATCAATATCAATATCTTTAGAAAAAGAAATTGAGTTCGCAAAGCCAGGAGTGGCCAGAGTTAGGCTTGAGTTATTCCCAGCAGGATCATTGATGCTTCCGCCATTTAACTGAAGAGAAGTAGTATTAGTATAATCAAGATCATTTGAATCATGTCCGGCCCCTACTGTGTACTGAAAAGTAAGAGTATCAGATCCTGTTCCACTAGAGTAATCAACTGTATAACCAGGAGAGACATTTAAAGTTAAATGCGGAGTCGCTGAGGCCACAACTGTTTCAGAGAAATCAACTAAGATATCAATCACAGTGCCTTGTCCGTAAAAACCAGTATTAGTCGTGGACTTAACCAGCTCAACACTTGGGTGGGCCGTATCAATTTCAATATTTCTAAGATCACTTAAAGAGTTTCCAGATAAGTTATCTGGAGTATTAAGATCTAGGAGGTTTCCAGCAGGGTCCACCATAGTAGAGCCGCCAGCAAGAGTGATAAGGGCCGCATCTAAGTAAGTAAGCTCCCCAGTATTATCTCCATCACTAATTGTATAATCAAAGGTTAAAAGAGTTGTTCCAGACCCACTTGCATAAACCGCTTTTCCTACATTCAGTGTAAGTTCAGGGTTTCCTGTAACAGTTATATTCTCAGTCGCTGTCATAACAAGACTGATCACAACCGTATCATTAAAGGCGCCGTCACCATTACTAGCATCAATGCTTGAGATGGTAGGTTCACTCGTATCAATTGTAATATTGTTCTGATCTGATAGAGAATCAGTCGATCCATTATCAGGAGTGTTAAGATCTAATAAGTTATCAGCAACATCGCGCATAGTGGCGCCGCCAACAAGAGTGATGAGTTCTGCGTTCGCATAGCCTAAGTTAGTGGCGTTATGACCATCAAGAACGGTGTACTGAAAAGTTAGACTTGTTGAAGCTGATCCAGAAGTATAAACCGCTTTACCAACATCAAGAGTAAACTCAGGAGTGTTAGTCACTGAAACTGCTTCAGAGATCGTAAAAACAATATCTAAAACATCAGGGTTATTATGAGGCCCATCACCAGAAGTTGTTGTTACATTCGTTACAGTAGGCTCCGTAGTATCGATCTCAATAGTCTTTTGATCTGATAATGAATTCCCTGATAAGTTATCAGGAGTCGTAAGGTTGGCGTCGTTAAGACCAGAATCTTTAATAGTCGAAGCGCCTGCAAGAGTGATCAATTCAGCATCAGAATAACCAAGTACAGAGATATTATCCCCATCACTAACTGTATAAGTAAAAGTCAGGCTCGTAGACCCAGACCCACTTGCATAAATGGCCTTACCAACATTTAAAGTAAATTCAGGACTATTCGTAACACTTACGGCCTCATCCCAAGTAAAGACAAGATCGATCACATCAGGATTATTATAAGCGCCGTTATTCACGTTTGAAGTAATATTAGTAACCGTAGGCTCTGCCGTATCAATAACAAGGGCCTTCTGCTCTTTAAGAGAATTCCCGGTTCCATCATCTGGTGTATCAAGATCTAGATCATTTCCAGCAGCATCTTTAATAGTAGAAGCTCCGGCAAGAACGATTAATTCAGCATCAGAGTAAGCAAGATCCGTCGTATTCTCTCCATCACTAATGGTGTATTGAAAAGTAAGAAGAGTTGATCCGGTTCCAGAAGTATAAACCGCTTTCCCGCCCGTATTAAGAGTGAACTCTGGGTTATTAGTCACACTAACCGCTTCACTTGCTGTGAAGACGATATCGATCACTTGAGGATTAGTATAAGTTCCATCATCTGTTGAAGAAGAAACATTTGTAATAGTAGGCTCAGTCGTATCAATAACGATCTGGTTTTGATCTGATAATGAATCAGTTGATCCATTATCAGGAGTGTTAAGATCTAAAAGATTCCCTGCAGGGTCTAGCATAGTAGCGCCGCCCACAAGAGTGATAAGAGTAGCGTTGGCATACCCTAGATCAGTTGAATTATGACCATCAGCTACTGTGTAATCAAAGGTCAATGCAGTGGTTCCAGATCCAGAAGTAAAGACCGCCTTACCGACGTCTAGAGTAAACTCAGGATTCCCTGTAACAGTAATATTCTCTGAGGCCGTCATCACGATAGTGACTACATCAGGATTATTAAAAGGTCCGTCCCCTGTCGTAGAAGTTACATTTGTAATCGTAGGCTCAGTCGTATCAATCGTAATATTATTTTGATCTGATAGTGAATCAGTTGATCCATTATCAGGAGTATTCAAATCAAGAAGGTTTCCAGCAGGGTCAACCATAGTGGCGCCGCCAACTAGGGTGATAAGTTCTGCATTAGCATAACCCAGGTCAGTTGCATTATGACCGTCAGCTACTGTGTATTCAAAAGTTAGTGTTGTAGAACCTGTTCCACTTGTGAAGACCGCTTTACCAACGTCGAGAGTAAACTCAGGGTTACCTGTGACTGTTATATTCTCAGTCGCTGTCATAACAATTGTGACAACATCAGGATTATTATGAGGACCATCTCCTGAAGTTGTTGTTACGTTTGAAATTGTAGGCTCTAAAGTATCAATCGTAATATTATTTTGATCTGATAAGGAATCAGTCGATCCGTTATCAGGAGTGTTAAGATCTAAAAGATTGTTAGCAATATCACGGATAGTGGCGCCGCCAACAAGAGTGATAAGCTCTGCGTTGGCGTAACCTAAATTAGTAGCGTTTTGACCATCAAGAACTGTGTACTGAAAAGTTAGGCTCGTTGAAGCTGATCCAGAAGTATACACCGCTTTTCCAACATCAAGAGTAAATTCAGGGTTACCCGTCACTGAGACTGCTTCAGATATTGTAAAAACAATATCTAAAACATCAGGGTTATTATGAGGGCCATCACCTGAAGTCGTTGTAACGTTTGTTACCGTAGGCTCAGTAGTATCAATAGCAATATCTCTATTATCTAAAAGTGAATCAAGCGCTCCCCCATCATCAGGAGTAGGAAGGAGTGAATTGTTTCCAGCATTATCAACAATCGTTGATCCACCAGCGAGAGTGATATCCTCAAGGGCCGCGTAACCAAGTTCAGTTGTGTTCTCACCATCAGCCACTGTGTACTGAAAGGTTAAGATGCTTGATCCAGAACCAGAAGTATAAACCGCTTTACCAGTAGTGTTTAAAGTAAGCTCTGGATTAGAGACAGCAACAGTTACCGCTTCAGACCAAGTAACGACAATATCAATAAGCTCTGGATCTTTATAAGTTCCATCCGCCGTGTTTGAATCAATATTAGTAATATAAGCTTCGTCAGTATCGATGACGATATTGTTTTGATCACTTAGAGAATCAGTCGATCCATTATCTGGAGTGTTAAGATCTAAAAGGTTCCCTGCAGGATCTAGCATAGTAGCGCCGCCCACAAGAGTGATAAGGGTAGCATTAGCATACCCAAGATCCGTTGAATTATGACCATCTGCTACTGTATATTGAAAGGTCAGTGAAGTTGACCCAGTACCTGAAGTAAAGACTGCCTTACCAACATCTAGAGTAAACTCAGGGTTCCCAGTAACGGTAATATTCTCTGAAGCAGTCATCACGATAGTGACAACATCTGGATTATTAAATGGTCCATCCCCTGTCGTAGAAGTTACGTTTGTTATGGTAGGCTCAGTCGTATCAATCGTAATATTATTTTGATCTGATAATGAATCCGTAGATCCATTATCAGGAGTATTTAGATCTAAAAGATTTCCAGCAGGGTCCACCATAGTAGAGCCACCAGCAAGAGTCACTAAGGTAGCATTGGCATAACCTAGATCAGTTGCATTATGACCATCGGCCACAGTGTATTCAAAAGTCAGCGAGGTACTTCCCGTTCCACTAGCGTAGACTGCCTTACCAACGTCGAGAGTAAACTCAGGGTTTCCAGTAATTGTAATATTCTCAGAGGCCGTCATTACGATAGTAACAATATCTGGATTATTAAAAGGACCATCGCCAGAAGTTGTCGTAACATTTGTAATCGTAGGCTCTAAAGTATCAATGGTAATATTGTTCTGATCTGATAGTGAGTCAGTAGATCCATTATCAGGAGTGTTTAAATCAAGAAGGTTTCCAGCAGGATCAACCATAGTGGCGCCGCCAACTAGGGTGATAAGTTCTGCATTAGCATAACCCA